>Ga0335075_10009323_pt1 | contig 14992 bp, 19 predicted proteins | sample Lox_Sample_24_FD_206723 | JGI IMG/M metagenome (GOLD analysis project Ga0335075, IMG submission 206723) | Soil microbial communities from Loxahatchee National Wildlife Refuge, Florida, United States - Lox_Sample_2.4 | ecosystem: Environmental > Terrestrial > Soil > Wetlands | place: USA...
TCGCCGGCATCAGCTCTTGCAAGAGTTCGGCGAAGCGTTCTTCTGAAACCGGGATGCCGTCGATACGGGCGCGTTCGGTTATCGACTGGAGATGCGGCTTGGTATGCAGGCCCGTGCGCTTGCCCGAAGCGCTCAAAACAGCTGCAATCATCGTCGACGTCGAACCTTTTCCACTCGTGCCGCCGACGTGGATCGTTGGATAGCGATCCTGCGGATCACCGATCTCCCGCAAGAGGTGTCGCATGCGGTCCAGCCGGTACGGCTGATGGCGCGAGACCGTCTCGTTGATCGTACCGAGCAGATACGCGCAGGCGCTCTCGTAGGTCACGGCGCAGCACCGTGCGCCCGCTGCGCCACATCGGGGTTCTGTAACGAGTCCAGCGCGTGGGGCAGCACCTCGGCGATGACACCAAGGGTCTCGCGCACCGCCTTCGGACTTCCGGGGAGGTTGACGATGAGCGTCTGACCGCGCACGCCCGCAAGCGCGCGCGAGAGCATCGCCGTCTTCACGATAGCAACCGAAGCGGCGCGCATCGCTTCGCCGAAGCCCGGTACCTCGTAGTCGATCACGGCGGCGGTCGCTTGCGGCGTGCGATCGCGTGGACCAAGGCCTGTCCCGCCACTGGTGATGACGAGGGAAATGCGTTCGCGATCGCAGAGGTCGATCAGCTCGGCTTGCAGTGCCGCCGGATCGTCCTGCAAGATGCGCTCTCGTTCGATGACGAACGAAGGGCCCAGCATTTCGCGCACCACGGGCAGACAGCGGTCTTCGTAGACGCCGGATGCGGCACGGTCGGAGAGCACGAGTATGGCGGTTCGGTAGCTCATACCGGCGCACGCCAGGTGCCGCTCTTCCCGCCGATCTTTTCGAGCAGTTGCACCGACTCGATCGTGATCCCGCGTTCGAGTGCTTTGGTCATGTCGTAAATCGTGAGTGCGGCGACGCAGACGGCGGTCATCGCCTCCATCTCGACGCCGGTCTGGCCAGCCGTGCCAACGCGCGCGTCGATCTGCAGATGCGTATCGTCCACCCACGCAAAGCTCACTTCCACGTGGGTCAGCGCGAGGGGATGCGTCAACGGAATGAGATTCGACGTCTGTTTGGCTGCCATCATACCGGCGAGCTGAGCGGCGACGAGTGCGTCGCCTTTTGGTAGCGTCGCCTCACGTAACGCTCGTGCCGTACCTGCTTGCATGCGAACGATCGCCCGAGCGCGCGCGGCGCGTTCGGTTACCGCCTTGCCGGAGACGTCCACCATGGTGAGGCTTCCGTCCGGCGTGATGTGCGTCGGACGCGGCGCTATCTCGTCCGCGATGGCGTACTCGCTCCGGGCGCAAAGCGCATCCACACCAGCGACAAAATCCCCAACACGAAGAAGAGGATCGCATGCGAGTGGTGCGGACCGGCATGTGACGACCCAAACTGAATCGTCCCGGTCCAATAGAGAATCCCAAGTACGAAAAAGACGAGTGCAAGGAGCGCAGCGAGGATCTTCATGCGCACCAATACCATTCATGGCATCCCAAATCATGCGGGCGCACGGGGCCGCGCTATTGCGCGGTGAAGTCGGCGCGAAAGAGGTAGGTGCCGCCGACCGGCTGGCAATCGTCGATCTCCGGAGAGAACGTGCTCGCCCGGGCCGCGGCAAGCGCGGCCTCATCGAGCGCCTTGTTGCCCGAGCTCTGCGCAACCGCGACCGCAACGACGCCGCCTCGCTCGTCGAGCGTTACTTGGACTTCCGTCGTACCCACGGCCCCTTGTTCACGCGCGATCTCCGGATATTCGGGCTGCACCGTATTCTTCGTCGAGGCACCAACGTGTGGTTCCGAGCAACTCGGCCCCGTCGGTGCGGGTGTGGGCATCGCTGTGGCGGGGAAAACGACCGGAGCGTCTCCCAGCGATGCGTGAGCGACACCTTGATCGTCGCTCAGAGGCACCGGTCGCGAGACAGAGGCGGCGCGCACGAGACGATGTGGAGAGGCGGTCGTCTTGAGGGGGTGCACGCTGACGGGACGCGTGCGTGGCCACAACGCCGGTTGCCGCGGAGGCAGCGTCCTCTTCGGCGCCGGCGTTGGTGTCGGCGGCGGTACGAGGCGCATCGGCAGCGGCGCTCGCGTACTGAGCGAGAGGGGATAGGATTGCTCCTGTTCGGGTTCGTTGGAACGCCACGTGCTCACCAAAGGCGCCGCGCCGAGATGGAGCAGCAACGAGAGCAGAAAACGCCACGCGAGATAATTTCTCGCCCGTTTGACGGGTTCCATGAAGCGCTCCTCCGTGTGCTCGACTCGTCTGGAAGCTGATGCCCCTCAGAACTTCGTCCCTTATTCATCAGCGATAGACGCGATGATCTGTGACGGCGCGCGCGCACCGTGGACTACGCGATGACGTGCGTCAGTGTAAGGATCAGCGTGAGCGCGCCGATGCCCAAACAGTACCAACCGAACGGGCGAAGATCGTGCGTCTGAAAGTAGCGGGTGAGGAACGCAACCGAGAGATAGGCCGTCACACCGGCGACGACGCCACCCATGAGCGATTCCACGAGCGCACCGTGCGCCTCGGGGGCGAAGAGGCGCGGCAATTCCAAGAGCGAGGCGGCGCCGATCGCCGGCGTCGCGAGCAAGAACGAGTAACGCGCACTCTCTTCATGCGAGAGATCGAGTAAGAGCCCCGCGACCATCGCCGAGCCCGAGCGGGAGATACCGGGCAGGAGCGCCAGCGACTGCGCGAGGCCGACTTTCACGCCGTCGACCCATGAAAGCGAAGCGAGCGCGCGCGCGGGAACTCCCCCCTGCGGCCGATCGATCCGCTTGAGACGCTCCCCGAAAAACATCAGCAGCGCGTTGAGCATCAAGAAAACCGCGACGATCGCCGTCGAACCAAAGAGCGTGCGCACCGGCTCCTCCAAAAAGACGCCGAGCAGCCCCACCGGAAGGGTTCCGGCGATCAACAGCCACGCCGTCTTCTCCTGTGGGTCGTCGGAGAGCCGCCCGCGCACCAGCGCCGCGAGGAAGGCGCGTACGATCCGCACCCAATCACGCCAATAAAAGGCCAAGAGCGCCAGCGCCGTCCCCAGATGTAAGACGACGACGAAAGCCAAAAAGGTCGGCGCCCTGCGATCGATATTCCAATGCAGGAGCGCAGGCACGATCACGATGTGCCCGAGGCTGCTCACCGGGAAGAGTTCACTTGCTCCTTGCAAGACGGCGAGCAGCATCGCCTGGATGAAGGTCATGCCCGAAAGCGGGCGCTACTGCGAATCGAACTGCTCGCTGACGACGTACGTACCGCCGACGGCCTCGCAATTATCGATCTCCGGGTAGAACGTGCTCGCCTTAGCAGCATCGATTGCCGCCTTATCGAGCACGGGGCTTCCGCTGGATTGGTTGATCGTCGCGTTGAGCACGTTGCCCTGTGCGTCCAGCGTGACTTGCACTCTGGCCGTTCCGCTGGCTCCTTGCTCACGCGCGATCTCCGGATAATCCGGCTGGACCAACGACTTGGGCGTCGGCTCGACGTGCGGCTGCGCACACGCCGGCTTCGGTGTCGGCGTCGGAGCGGGGGGTGCCGTCACCACGGGGGCAGCTGAGGCCGCAGTACCGACAGCATCCGGGACGCCCTCGGGGCTTCCGTTCTTCGGCGCCACGTAGGCCTTCTCGGCCGGCGCATCGGCAATCGCATGTGTCTTCGGAATATTGAGCTTGAGCCGGCGCGGTTGCGGCGGCGGGGGCGTGCTCTTCTGCGGCGGCGGCGTCTGTGGGGGCGGCGTCGGCGGAGGTGGGGTTGGCGGCGGCGTGGGGACGACGACCTTGATCTTCTTCGAGATCGAGACTCTGGTCACGTCGGGTTGCTGCTGCTCGTGATAGCGCAAATTGCTCACGAGCGGCGCTGCGATCATATGGATCAGGATCGAGAGCGCAAAGCCCCAGACGAGGTAATTGCGTGCCCGGGCGACCGGCTTGATGATCGGTGCCGGCGGGGGGGGGAGGTTCTGCGTACTCACTTAGGTCTTCGAACCCTCGATGTGATTGGCCAGCCCGAAGTCCGTGAGGCCCTCTTCTTTGGCTTGATCCATGACGCGCAGGATCGTGCCGTAGCTCGCCCTCGGATCGGCCTTGATGATGACGCTGGTGAAGACGTGGTTGGTCTGATCGGTCAGGTTCTTGAAGGCGTCGTGCGCATGGTCGACGTCGACGACTTGCGAGCCGATCTGGATCGCATCTTTGTCATCGATATAGACGATGATCTGTGACGGTTTGACTTGCTCGGTGTTTTTGGCATCGGGAAGCTTCGGCTCTTTGGTCACCGAGGCGAGGATGATGAAGATGATGAGCAAGACGAGGAGCACGTCGGTGAACGGCGTGATGTTGATCGTCGCCATGACATCGTCGTCTTGACCGGCCGCAATCGCCATTATGAAGTCACGAATCCGACGTCGTTGAGGTTGGCGAGTTTGGCCGCATCCAGGATCCGGATGATGATCCCGTACTGCGCCTTACCATCTGCCGTGATCGAGACGTGAAGGTGTCCACGCTTCTGCGCGTCTTGCGCCATGATGTAGTAGATGCTCTGCGCATTGGCTTGCTGGCCGTCGACGTAGATCACGTTCTTCTCGGTGACCTCCACGTCGATGGTCTTCTTGGGGTCGTCGTTGTTGGTCTGCGACGGGTCGGAGTGGTTGGGGAGTTCTTTTTGAAAACCGGGGGGAGTGACCAGCGCGGCGAGGATCATGAAGATGATGAGCAGCACGAGCAACACGTCGGTGAATGGCGTGATGTTGATCTCCGCCATGACCTGGTCGTCTCCCTGAGCTGCGGTGAGGCCCATCTCGTGCGGTCCTTACTCAGCGAGCGGCAGCGGCGCTCGGACGCGTAGTTCCGGCGACGGGCTGGTAGAGATCGGTCGGGATCGGCTCGCCCACGTTGTGGAAGTGCAGCATCTCGGCGAGCTGATTGGAAGCGACGATCATCTCTTGGTTGTACGTCTTGATGCGCGTCTTGAAGTAGTTGAAGAAGATGACCGAGATGACGGCGACCACGAGGCCGGCGGCGGTCGTGTAGAGGGCCTCGGAGACACCCGCGGCGACGACGGCCGGGGTGGAGTTGCCCTTGAGCGCAATATCTTGGAAGGCGCGAATGATACCGAAGACGGTACCGGCAAGACCGACAAACGGCGCGATGACGGCGATCGTACCGATGATCGGGAGATTGCGCTCGAGCGAATTCAGATTCTCCATGAGCGCAATCGAAAGCGCGTCGCTGATGTCGGCGCGGCTCTTGTTTCCGCGCAGGAGCCCGAACTCCAGAATCCGCGGCAGCATCCCCTTCTCTTGGCGGCAGATTTTGATGGCGCCGTTGATGTCGTCCATCGCGATGCGCGAACCGATCTGACGCAGCAACTCTTTGCTGTCACCATGCTGAGCGCCGAAGAAGAACAAGCGCTCGATGACGATTGCGACCGTGATGATCGAGAGAACGATCAACGCGTACATCGCAGGGCCACCCTGCTGAACGAATGAAATGGTTCCTGAAATCCAATCCACGCTAACTCCGTCCCCTCCCGAATCCCGGTGTTCTTTGCATATCGAACCGACGCCGAGCGGCTCGGCGCGAGGAACGCCTATTACCCCCCTCGTGAACCGATTCCCCCCGGCCTTTGACTACTTTGGCGCGCTGTTCAGTTGTTTTAACACATTCTCGATGTTCGCGGTCAGCGACGGATCGGTCCCCGCCTTTGCGGCTGTATCCGCTTTGGTGAGGTACGTCACAGCATCGTCGCGCTTGCCTTCGTTTGCAAGCACGATACCCTCAGCGAAATTCGCCCCCGCATTGTTGGGGTCGATCGCCAGGGCCTTGTCCGCGTCTACCTTCGCTGCGGTATACCCGTCCGTCGTCTTCTCCTGTATCAGTGCGAACGCCGCATTCACGTAGAGTGTGACAGAGTCGGTCGGAGCAATTGCGGCAGCCTGCTCGTACAAGCTGGCGGCATCGGCGTACTTGGAGGCTTTCATGTCGGCATCGGCCTGGTCGGATTCGGCGTTTTCAATTGCGGCGTACCCACCGTTTTGCGAAGGATCGATCTGCTTCGCCTCGGCCGCCATCGCTTTGGCTTGGTCGACGTTCCCAGACTTCACGTAGGCGGCGGCCAGATTCGCGTCGATCGTGGCACGCTCGCTGGCGCTGGCGTGCTCGCTCACGGCGCGCGTTCGTGCGGTCTGGAAGTCGGAGATCGCGGCGGCGACATCGCCGGCGTTCAGTTCGATGAACGCCAGGTTGTCATAGGTGGCGAACGCCGGCTGCATCGCCACGATTCGCCGCTCAGGCGGCTCTGCCGCGCTGTAGTTCTTGGCGTTCGTAAGCGCGGTTGTGTCGTCTTCGTATGCCTTGAGCGCGATCGCTTCGTATGCGGGGACGATCTTCGGCACCCGGTCGAAGGCAGCTACCGCCCCGGCCGTATCACCGAGGAAGAAGTCGGCGACACCGAGGAAGGTCAGCGCGCGCGTATCGGTCGGATGCTTGGAGAGATACGCTTGCAAGCCGGTCTTCGCCTGAGCATATTTGCCGGCGCGAACGAGTTGCTCATAGGGGAAGACGGCGGCGATGCTCTGCTGCTCCGCCACGCTGGCGCCGCCTCCGGTGAAGACCAACGTGAAATCATAGAAGGCTTGCACCGGCTTTCCGTCGCGCCGCGCTGGTTTATAGGTCGAATGCCGCGCAATGTCGACCGCGGCGGCGTTGTCGGCGGAGTTGGTCGAGCGAATCACCTTCTCGACGCTGAAGCTGCCATCGGGACGGACGAGCACCTGAACCACCACGGATCCCGGCCCGGAAACTCCGACGCTCGGGGCAGCGCGCTGCACCAGCTGCGGCGCGACGTACGCCTGCGCTTGGGCCTGCGCACCGGTCGCGCCGACGATGGCGGCCGCGAGCAGCAGGCTGGCGCGTCCAAGACCGAGTTGATTCATGCTAGACCACACCTCCGGGAGTCAAGAAACGCGGGGAGCACCTGAGTCGTTCGCGCGTAGCCGCGCATCTGCACGCGCGGCGTCAGCGAAGCGACGGTCGAGCGCATCCAAATCGCCGAGGGCGATCTCGTCGGCAACCGACGCCAGTATCGCTGCCAGAAGGCGAACTTCCTGCGCGACATTCGGGCCGTTGCTCGCCAGGATCCCGCGCCAGACACTCCATGCCGAGGCTCCCAGACGCGTCATCGAGCGCACGCCGGTTCCACTGAGCGCCAGCGCCGAATCGTTCCGCAGAAGAGCGCAGAGGTGTTCTCCGAGCGCAACTGAGAGCATCTGCGGAAGGTGCGAGGTGGCGGCGACGATCCGGTCGTGTTCGGCAGCGTCGATGGGCACCGGCGCCGCGCCCATCGCTTCGATGAATGCAATTGCCCGCCGATCGAAGGTGTGGACAGCCGGTACGTAGGCCCACGTGCGACCGACGAAGAGGTCGGCCTGGGCCGCCTCTGGACCGCTGCGTTCCGAGCCCGCGATCGGATGCGTTCCCACGAACGCGTGCAGGCCCGCAGCCGCTTCGACGACCGGGCCTTTGACCGAGGCGACGTCGATCACGAGTTCGGCCTCTAGCGCGCAGGCCCGAAGCTCGTGGAGCGCCGCGACCGTCTGCTCGATTGGAAGCGCGAGGACGAGCGTCTCGCACTCCTTTGCGAGGGCGAGCAGGCTCGGGGCGCTCGCGTCGATCGCGCCGAGACGCTGCCCGTGCGCGAGATGAGCGGGCGCGGCATCGAAACCGATGACGTCGTAGCCGCAGCCGCGCGCACGCAGTCCGATCGACGCGCCGATCAGCCCGACGCCGACGATACCGATGCGTCCAAAGCCGCTCACGAGGAGGTTTCGCGCACCAAATCCGGGCGTAACGCCCGCGCCGCATGCAAGTAGACGTGGATCATCTCGTGCTGCGTGCGGCTCGTATTGATATGAACGAGGACGCGGATGCAGCGTGCCAAGCCGTCGGGGACACCGATCTCCATGAAGTTGAGCATCGGGACGAGCGTCCAGCCCATACGCCGCGCCGCCGCAGCGGGGAAGTTCGCCGTCAAATCCGGCGTGACGGTAAAGAGCGCTGAGGCGATATCTTCGATGTCGAGCCCGTTGCGCGCCACGATCTCCCGCAAGAGCTCTTCGGTCGCATCGAGGATCAGCCCCGAGTCGTCGGCCTGCACGGTCGTCGCGCCGCGGATGCCGCGCACCGAACTCATACGCGTTCGCCTCCCGGCGCTGCAGCCGCGCGTGCGACCGCCGTGAGCGCAACGACCTCGCGCGACGTCGCCTCGCGCCAATGGCCCGGCGGGAGTTCTCCAAGTGCGATAGGGCCAAAGCGCAGGCGCGTCAGGCTCACGACCTCATGGCCGACCGCTTCGAACATCCGGCGTACTTGCCGGTTACGTCCCTCGTGAATGGTGATATCGATCGTCGACATGTTCGCGCTCGCTTTCACCACGCGCAGCTTTGCGCCCGCCGCGGCCCCTTCATCCAAGGCGACACCCGAGAGGAGCGCGCGCATCTGCGCCGGTTCGAGCCGGCCACGCACGAGCGCCCGATAGGTCTTCTCGACCCCGAACCGCGGGTGCAGCAGGATGTTGGCCAGATCGCCGTCGTTGGTGAGCAAGAGGACGCCCGATGTATCGTAATCGAGCCGGCCGACAGGAACGACCCGCGGGCCCGGCGGCATGAATTCGGCGACGCTGCGCCGGCCTTGAGGATCGCGCATCGTCGTCATGACGCGCACCGGCTTGTGCAGGACGATGTACCGGGGCGCGGGGAGGGCCGCAAGCCCGACGCCCTCGACCTCCACGCGATCGCTGGGGGCGACGGTCGTACCGAGCTCACGCACGACGCGGCCGTTGACGCGGACGCGACCGGCGCTGATGAGTTCCTCTGCCTTCCGGCGCGCGGCGATGCCGGCATGCGCCAGATATTTCTGCAATCGCACAGCGTCTTCGAGGTTTACGCGCGCAGGTGCCGAGGCCCGCTGACGAAAGGGCTGCCGCGCTCATAAAAACGCAGGACCGCGGCCGTTTCGCGCGTGATGCCGATGCGCACGCTCTCCCCGATCTCCGCCGCGCTCCGCGCTCCATGCGCTAACCAGAGGTTGCCGGCACCGCAGAGATCCACGCCGTCGTCCGCGCGGCCCACGCCGAGGGCTTGGACCAACCGCCCCGGTCCACGGCCGAGATCGTAGGGACGCGTCGTCGAACGGCGGCGTTCCATCAGCGCGATCCCTTCCACCGGCTCGATCGCTCGGAGCAAGACCCCCGCACCGACTCCGGGCGTTTCGCTGGTGACATTCAGACAGTGCCACATGCCATAGGTAAAGTACACGTAGGCGTGGCCGCGTTCGAGGAAGAGTGAGCGATTGCGCGCCGTCTGGCCACGGTACGCATGGCCGCTGGCATCACCCGGGACATACGCCTCCGTCTCTACGATGCGGCCGGCGGTACGTCCCTCGGGAAGATCGTGCACGATATACTTCCCAATCAAAAATCGTGCCAGAGCGACGGTTTGCGACGGTAGTTCTTCGCGCGCTAGCCGGCGCAGTACATCGGACAACGCGGGTTAAGCCGCGACGTTCAGGCAGACTTCCGCGCGAGCCCGCGCTACCAAATCGCGAACGCTCGCTTCGTCGGAGACGACGTTCACGTCGCGCAGGCGGTTGAGCTCGCAGCGCAGAGCGACGTACGGAAGCACGAGCGCCTGCGGCAGCGCGCGCCGTTCGTTGAGATCGAGCAGCAACCATTCGTCATCGAGATGGAATTCGACACGCCCGATCCCACGCGCGCGCACCTCTGCCGCCACGGCGCGCAAGGCAGCATAGGAGACGTCGCGCCCGCGCAGCGCAGGTTGAACGTCGAGGGTGAAGCGGAGGCGCAAGAGCGGCTCAGGAGATGGAGCGAGCAGACGTGCGTACGCCACACCCTCGCCCCTCGAGGAGGCGGCGAAACCGACCGCGATGGGGATGGGTCGCTGGGTCGCACGTCTGTCGCTCATCACACCTATCACTCTGACCTGATACCCGGATTCTACTACGAACATGTGTTCGGTGTCAATAAATCTGGCCTCGTTGGGGTCTCGCCAATGAGGCATAGAGCTCCACGACGCGATCGGTCAAGAGCGCGGCGTCGAAGCGGCGCGCGAGCGCCCGCCCGGCGCGCCGCGCCTGCGCTCCGTCCGCGAGCACCTCCGCCAGTCCCCTGGCCAAAGCGGTGGGTTCGGCGGCACACAGACACGCGGCCGAACCTAAGACCTCCCGCCCCTGCGGCGTGTCGACCGCGACGACGGCGAGGCCCGCGGCCAGCGACTCCACCAGAACCAAGCCTTGCGTCTCGCTTGCGCTCGTGAAGAGCAACGCGTCGGCCGAGGCGTAGATGTCGGGCAATGTCTCGCGCGGCTGCTCACCGATGAAGCGCACGCGCCCGGGCGCGAGCTGCTGCGCACGGCATTCGAGTGCCGCGCGCTCGATGCCGTCACCGACGATCGCGAGTTTGGCGGGACGATCGAGTCGCGCAAAGGCGGCAAGTGCAAGCTCGATATTTTTCTCACGACCGAGACGCCCAACGCACAGAATCAGCGCGTCGTCTGCCGCGGCACCGAGCCGCGCGCGGATCTCGGCGCGCGGACAGCCTTCCAGAAAGCGCGCGACGTCGATGCCGCTGGGAACGACCTCGATGCGCGCGCGCACACCGATGCGGCGCAAATGATCGTGCATGGCGCTCGTCGGCACGATCACAGCGTCGGCAGCATTCGCATAACGGCGCGTGAGTTGTGCAGCCGCATAGCGCGTCGCCTTACGCTCGAACGGAACGTAGTGCGCATACTGTTCCAGCTGCGTATGATAGGTGAAAACGAGTGGGAGACGCAGACTCCGTGCGAGGCGCAGTGCCATCCAGCCGGTGACGAACGGCGAGTGCGCATGCACGATATCGAGATCGCGTAGCAAGGAAGCGTGCGCGCGCGACGTGATCGGAAGCGTCAAGCGATATGCCGTGCGCGTAGGGAGTGGCAACGACGGAAGGCGCAGCGTACCAGGCTCTGCGTCGGTGTACCGAGGTACCGCCGGAGTCACGCAGACCACGTCGTGCCCACGCCCGCGTAATTCGCGCTCGAGCATCTCGACCGACGTGACGACCCCGTTTCGCACCGGGCGATAGACTTCGGTGAAGAACCCGACGCGAAACGCTTGCACGGTATGAAATCTTTTACGAATCGTAGGCTCTTATGCCTACATCGGTGCGGGGCGCCAGCGATCCCTGCGACCCCTGGGTTTGACGGCTGGGACGGCCTATGGTATGGTGGCCCGCGTCCCTCGAGCGGTCCTGTGTGCACTTTCTCTCCATTGAGCGTGCGCGCCGCATGGCACCGCAGAAAGGAGCCGGATTGATCGAACGCGATCATCAAGCGACCCTTGTCGCAGTAAGTCTCCTCGCACTCGGAGCTTTCTTTTTCTCGGTGCTTCCCGCAGCAGCACTGGCGCGGCATCATCACGCGTCGGCCACACCGCCTCTTCCAAGCACGCCGCCGGTGCTGCCGACACCGTCCACCGAGCCAACGAATGCGTTGGACGACACATCCGCTGCTGTGCCAGTTGACGTCTCCGTTAATGCCACGCAGGCTCCCTCGGTGTCGAGCGCGACGGTCACGCTCGTCGTCAACGGCAGCAAAAGCACGTACATGACAAATGCCCTCACTATCGGCGCTTTTCTCAAAGAACACGATATCGTGCCGGCGCCCGGCGACAAGCTCTCTGCAGCCCCCGAAGATTTCATTCTCGACGGTATGACGATCAGTTACCGGAGCGCTGCAACCGTCAGCAAGAACGCGCTCTCCGGCAAAATCGCTGCCGGCAAGTACGCGCTCTTGAAACAGCGCAAACTTCCGTTGCGCGTTGCTCCGTTGCATATCGCGGGTTCGCTGCGCACCGTGCTTGCCGCTCACCTGATTCGCCCGGTGCGCACGGCGGTTGTCGGTGAATACGTCGCGTTCGCAGAGATGGCGCGGCGCGGTTTCGATTCTACCGTGCGCGCAGCCGATACGATGTTGCGCATGGTTGCGACGGCCTACACGGCGTCGTGTGACGGGTGCTCGGGCATCACGGCGATGGGCTATCGTGCCGGTCACGGCATCGTGGCGGTCGACCCGCGCGTGATCCCGCTGGGGACGCACCTCTTTATCCCCGGCTACGGTCCGGCGATTGCGGGCGATACGGGAGGCGCCATAAAGGGGAGTCGGATCGACCTCGGATTCAATAGCTTCTCCGATGCCCTCCAGTTCGGAAGACGAGAGATCACCGTCTACGTCCTCAACACGCGAGCAGCCGCTCGTCACTGAGCGGACACACCCGCGCGCGCTGCTCGCGCAGTACGGGCTGCGCCCTAAGAAGAGGCTCGGCCAGCATTTCCTGATGGATGCCGGCGTCGCGGCACGCATCGCAGCACTCTGCGTACAAGCGCCTGGCGAACGGGTCATCGAAATCGGAGCGGGGACGGGGGCACTCACCCAAGCGCTGCTTGCCGCGCAGGCCGCTCTCACCGCCGTGGAGATCGACGCGGAGCTCATCGAAATTCTTCGCGCGCGCCCGGCGCTGCGCGAAGCAAAGATCGTTCAGGCGGATGCGCTGGCCCTCGACATCCAAGCGCTCACCGGAGGCGAACCCTGGTGCGCCGCCGGTAATCTGCCCTATAACATTGCGACCCCGCTCATAGCCGGCTGGCTGGAGCTCGCGGCGCCGCCGAAGCGCATCGTGGTCATGGTTCAACGCGACGTGGCCGACCGGTTCGTCGCCAAACCGGCGACCGCCGCCTACGGAAGCCTCACCGTCGCCGTGAACTACGCGATGCACGTACGGCGCGCATTCACACTGAAACCCGAGGCCTTTTTTCCCAAACCGGGCGTCGACAGCGCGGTCGTCGTCATGGAAAGGCGTGCCGTGCCCGCTGTCTCCGTCCGGGATCATCTCTTCTTTGGGAAGGTCGTTCGGGCCGCATTCGCGTACCGCCGCAAGACCTTGGCAAACAGCATCGCGCTGGCACTCGGGATAGAACGCTCTCGCACGCAACAATCGCTTGCGCGGCTCGGCTACGATACGGAGATCCGTGGAGAACAACTCGACCTGGACGCCTTCGGCGCCCTCGCCGACGACTTGGTCGCGTAAATCGTTTCCTGTCGTCCTCACGATCATCGCGGTGCTCGGCATCGTGCCGATCGTGCTCATTTCCAACACCATCTACTTCTCCTATCTCCTAGCGACGCACCAAATGTCGCGCCACATCGATCCGACGCTGCTCTCCGTGCGCATCGTGGTCATCTCGCAATTGGTTACGTACGTCCCGCTCATGGCGTACTTGCTGGCGGTCGTGCCGTATCTTGCGAACCGATCTCTCGCCGAGCTCGGCGTGCGAACGCCGCGCTGGCGCGAGCTGGGGATTGGCCTCGGCGGAGCGATCGTCATGTGGCTCTCGGTCTCAGCGGTTGCGCAAGTGCTCTCGACGCTCACGCACTCCCATGAGACGGAATCGGCGGTGAAGGTCTTGCGCGAGGTGCACTCGCCGGCGCAGATTCTCGGTTTCGTCGCGGTCGCCGTCGTCTTCGCACCGATCGTCGAAGAGTTTGCCTTTCGCGTCTTCTTCTTCAACGCGATCGCACGGTATTCGAACACGATGATCGGAGCGGCGGTCAGCGGCATCCTCTTTGGGCTCGTGCACGTCGTCGGGATGACGGATCAGGGAGGAATCGCCGGCGCGCTTCTCACCGTCGGTATCCCGCTGGCGTTCGGCGGCTTCGTACTTGCTATCGTATACGCTCGCACGGGCTGCTATTGGGCCAACGTGCTGACGCACGGGCTCTTCAACGCGGCCAGCGTCATCGCGGTCCTGGTGTTTCACGTCAGCGACTCGTGATTCGGCTCGCGATCGACGCGGCCAATCTCGCGCACGATCATCGCGGCATGGGACGCGTCGTACGACCGGTCGTGCGCGCCGCCCTCGCAGATCCGCGTTTTGCGGTCACGTTACTGGCCCAGCGCAAGCACCACGCGGCCTTGCGAGCTGATTTTGGTCGGGACATACGCCTGCGAACGGCAAGCACGGCACGCCGTCGCGGACGCTACGACGTCGTCTGGCTCCCGTTCAATGGGATGCGTTTTGCTTGCGCTGCGCCGGTGCTGGTGAGCATCTACGACGTCTTCGCCTTCACCGAGCCGGCGCGCGGTATCGTGGCGCGCTGGCGTGAGCAGGCCCCGATTCGTCGCGCCGCACGGCGCGCTGAGCGTGTGCTGACGATCTCGCACTGGAGCGCGGAGCAGATCGTCTCCGTCCTTCACGTCGATCCGCAACGCATCGTTGTCGTACCGCCCACGCCCGATCCGTTCTTCTTTCCGGGCTCCGGGGATACGCTTGCGCCCAACCTGCAGGGCCGGCGTTTCGTACTCTTCGTCGGCGGTCCCGAACGGCGAAAGAATGCCGAGATGTTGATCGAGGCCTGCGCGAAGGCGCTCCGCGCACCGGACGAACTCCTTACCGTGGTTGGGAACTTGAGCATTGCCGATGAGCAGCGCTTCGGCGCCTACGGCGTCCCGTTTGTACGCCTGCGCGCCGACGACGTGCTCCTTCGTGCACTCTACCGGAATGCTGCGCTGGTGGCTGTTCCGTCACGCGCTGAAGGCTTCGGCCTGGTCGCCGCTGAGGCGATGGCCTGCGGCGCGCCGGTCATCGCCGCGGATGCGGCCGCCCTTCCCGAGGCAACCGGTGACGCTGCGCTCCTGGTCGATCCGGAGAACGTCGATGCCTGGGCGATAGCGATTCGGCGCTTGCTCGACGATCCGGACGAGCGCGCAGCCTGGAGCTCGCGTGCAAAAGCGCGGTATGCAGCGAGCGATCTAGAGCAACCGATTCAGGCGACTCTGTCCGAGTTATTCGCCTTAGGCGATTCGTTTGCACAACGCAAGTTGTGCACTCAAAAGGACGAACTAGGATGCAGCG
>Ga0335075_10009324_pt1 | contig 14991 bp, 15 predicted proteins | sample Lox_Sample_24_FD_206723 | JGI IMG/M metagenome (GOLD analysis project Ga0335075, IMG submission 206723) | Soil microbial communities from Loxahatchee National Wildlife Refuge, Florida, United States - Lox_Sample_2.4 | ecosystem: Environmental > Terrestrial > Soil > Wetlands | place: USA...
TCACGATCGGTGAAGGCACGAGCGAAGTGCAGCGGCTGGTCATCGCCCGACAACTGCTCGCGTGACCGACGTCGACGACCTGACCGCGCGCGTGCTGGCCGGCGATCGCCGCGCACTGGCGCGCGCGCTCTCGGTGGTCGAGCGTGAAGGACCGGAGGCCGCCGCACTGCTGGCCGCACTGCATCCGCACACGGGGCACGCGAGGCTGGTCGGCATCACCGGACCACCGGGTGCCGGCAAGAGCACGCTGGCCGATTCGCTCACGCGTGAGTGGCGGCAGCGAGGTCATCGCGTCGCTGTCCTGGCGGTCGATCCCACCAGTCCCTACAGCGGCGGCGCGTTGCTCGGCGATCGCATCCGCATGATCGGACACGCCGCCGATCCGGACGTCTTCATCCGCAGCATGGCGACCCGAGGCGCACTCGGCGGGCTGTCGCGCACTGCCGGCGATGCAGGGTCGGTGTTCGATGCGGCCGGCTTCGATACCGTGCTGCTCGAGACGGTCGGCGTGGGGCAGGACGAAGTCGAGATCGTCCGCACCGCCGATGTCGCGGTCGTCCTCACCGTGCCTGGTCTCGGCGACGACGTGCAGGCGTTGAAGGCGGGGCTGATGGAGATTGCCGACGTGCACGTGGTCAACAAGGCCGACCGCGAGGGCGCGGATCGCGCCGCCGCCGCCATCGAAGGCGCCCTGGCGCTCGATGGCGCCAGGGACGCAAGGGCGTGGGTCCCCCCGGTGCTTCGTACGCAGGCCACCGACGGCCTCGGTGTGGCGACCGTCGTCGACGCGGTCGAGGCCCACCTGACCGGACCACCCGAGCGGCTCGCGGGTCGCCGGCGCACGCGCACCGAGGCGCGCCTTCGCGATCTCCTCGGCCGCGGGCTCATGACCTGGGTCGAGCGGGACGTTCTCGCAGCCGGCGAGTTCGAGGGATGGGTCACCCGTGTGCTCCAGCGCGAGACCGACCCCCACGCCGCCGCGGCGGCCCTGCTGGCCAGAACCCGCGCCGGCGTCCGCTCAACTGGACAATGATTCCGGCGCCCTTCATCATTCCGTGTTGGCCCGGGAGCCGACGCCGAGCCACACGGTGATGGCGTCACTGATGGATGTCGCCGCACCCAGTACCCGGTACCCGGTTCCCGTGTTGTGTCTTTCGACTTCGATTCTGACTTCTGACTTTGACGTTCCTGTTCTCCTGATTCCTGACCATGTCCATCCAGATCGGCATCATCGGCGGCAGCGGCCTCTACGACATGGCCGAACTCACCGACCGCCACGAAGTCATCGTCGACACCCCGTTCGGGCCGCCGTCGGGACCGTACGTGACCGGCACGCTGGGCGGCACCCGCGTCGCGTTCCTGGCGCGGCACGGCGCCGGGCACCGCATCACGCCGTCGGAGCTGAACTTCAGGGCCAACATCTACGGCTTCAAGACGCTCGGCGTCGAGCGCATCCTGTCGGCCAGCGCAGTGGGTTCGCTTCGTGAGGAAATGGCGCCACTCGACCTGGTGATCCCCGACCAGTTCATCGATCGGACGCGCGGCCGCGTCAGCACGTTCTTCGGTGACGGGTTGGTGGGGCACATCGCCTTTGCCGACCCGGTGTGCGGTCACGTGGCGCAGGTCGCCTACGACGCGGCGGTCGCCGCTGGTGCCAAGGTGCACAAGGGCGGCACGTACGTGTGCATGGAGGGGCCGGCGTTCTCGACCCGCGCCGAATCGCACCTGTACCGCTCGTGGGGCGCCCACATCATCGGCATGACCAACCTGCAGGAAGCCAAGCTGGCCCGCGAGGCCGAGATCTGCTATGCCACCATTGCGTTGGTGACCGATTACGATTGCTGGCACCCGGATCACGACCACGTGACCGTGGAGATGGTGATCCAGAACCTCACGCAGAACGCGCGCACGGCGCAGCAGGTGATTGCCGGCGCCATCAGCGCGCTGGCCAACGCCCCGCGCACGTGCGGCTGCGGACAGGCGCTCGCCACGGCCCTCATCACGCGCCCCGAACTGGTCCCGGCCGACACGCGCCGCACGCTCGGTCCGATCGTCGGGAAGTATTTCGTGTAGGGAGGGGCGCCTCCCCGAGGCGCCCCCGGACCGGCGGTCGGCAGTTGGCTGTCGGCAGTGAGCAGTCCGGCGCGCCGGTACCCGGTACCCGGTTCCCGGTACCCGGTTCCCGTCACTTTGGAGAAACGTAAGAGCATGCCTCGTCACATCGTCACCGGCTCAATCGCGTACGACTACCTCATGACGTTCCCGGGGACGTTCACGGAGCTGCTGCTCCCGGAGCATCTCAAGCGTCTCAGCCTCAGTTTTCTCGTCGACGAGATGGAGAAGCGGCGCGGTGGGTGCGCGCCGAACATCGCGTACACGCTGGCGCTGCTCGGCGAGCGGCCGGTGCTGATGGGCACGGCGGGTCAGGACTTCTCCGATTACCGGGCCTGGCTCGATGCGGCCAACATCGACACGTCGCTGGTGCGCGAGGTGCCCGACAAGTTCACCGCCTCGTTCTTCTGCAGCACCGACACGCAGAACAACCAGATCGCGTCGTTCTACACCGGCGCCATGGCCAACGCCGACGAGTTGTCGTTCCGCACCGCCGGCGCCGCCGACCTGGCGATCGTCTCGCCCAACGACCCGAAGGCGATGGTGCAGTACGCCGAAGAGTGTCGCGCCATCGGGCTCCGCTACATCTTCGATCCGGGCCAGCAGTGCGCACGCATGGAGGGCCCGGATCTCGCCGCCGGACTCGTGGGCGCCAACGTCGTCATCTGCAACGACTACGAATACGAGCTGATTCGCGAGAAGACCCGGCTCGACGTCGAGGCACTGCTCGAGAAGTCGGAAGCCGTGATCGTCACCAAGGGGGAGAAGGGCTCGTCGATCCACTTGAAGGGCCGACAGATTGACGTGCCGGTGGCCCCCGAGCGCAACGTTGCCGATCCGACCGGCGTGGGCGATGCGTACCGGGGCGGACTGATGAAGGGCCTGGCGATCGGCGCGGACTGGGAAGTCTGCGGACGGATTGGCAGCGTCGCCGCGACGTACGTCCTCGAGCACGTCGGCGGGCAGAGCCATGCGTTCACGCTCGACGAGTTCCGCGAGCGCTACGTCGAGGCGTTCGGGGGCACCCAGCCTTTCTGAAGTCGGCATGTGGACGACCTCGCGCGTGTGGCGGGTGCTGCCGGCGACCGTCGGGCTGACCTGGTTCGTCCTGCTGCTTGCGACACCGTCATGGCGCGGCGCGTCGTCTGCCGACGGATGGACGATGCGGGCGACGGTTGCGGTGCTGGTGGATGTGGCTGCGAGCCGCGTGTGTCATCGACGCCCGGACCGGTCGTTCCTCGTCGGTGGCCAGCCCGTGCCGGTGTGCGGCCGGTGCACCGGGCTGTACGTCGCAGGGGCGACGGGGTTGATCGCCGCGGCGCTGGCCGGCGCGCGCCGGCCAGGCCGCCGCGGCATTCCGCACGTGTCATCGCTGGACGGACGTCTGGTCTGGTTGCTGGCCGCCGGCCTGCCCACGGTGCTGACGTGGACGCTGGAAGTGGTCGGCGTCTGGAACCCCGGCACGCCGCTCCGCGCACTCGCGGCGTTGCCGCTCGGCCTCACCGTCGGCTGGATCGTCGGCGGCGCGCTGGGCGCACCACGCCCAGCGCCCTGACGCTGCGGCGTTTCGGCATCCGGTGTGCGTCCGTCCCCGGTCCCGATTCAAAGGTGTCTGGCCGCGTTGGGACAACGGGCCCTACCTGACGGTATCGGGTTCCCGGTTCCCGGTTCCCGGTTCCCGTCATTTCTCCCTTGCTACACTAGCCGGCTGATGCCTGCGCGGCCTGACCCACTATCGCCTCCCGTCTCCGTGTATGCCTTGTGCGCCGTCGGCTGGCTGATCCCCGGCGCCGCGCATCTCTGGCTGGGGCGACGCGACAAGGGGATCATCTTCCTCGTCGTGCTGGTCCTGCTGTTTGCGGCCGGTGTGTATCTCGAGGGCCGGATCTTCCCGTTTCAGGTCAGCGAGCCGCTCGTGGCGCTGGCGGCACTGGCCAACGTCGGGATCGGCCTGCCGTACTTCGTCGCCTGGGCAGCTGGCGCGGGGGCCGGCAACGTGGTGGCCGTGAGTTACGAATACGCGAACACGTACCTGATCGTCGCCGGCCTGCTCAACGCACTCGTCGTCCTCGACGCCTACGACATCGCCATCGGACGCAAACCCTGATGACCAGCCATCTGCTCCTGCTCGTCTTCTTCGCGGTCTGCGTGGCCATCGTCATGGCCGTCCTCCAGAAGGACGACCGTCCGGGCCAGATCCGGCTGGCGCTCTACATCGCCGGCGGCTTCATCGGATCGGCGCTCGTGCTCGGGTGGGTGCTCTACCCGCTGCCGCTGTGAGCCCCGCGGTCCGCGCCAGGGTGGCCTGGCTGCCAGCGCTCGGCTGGGCCGGCATCATCTTCCTGCTCTCGTCGCAGCCGGTGCTGCCGAGTCCGCCCGGTGTCAACGACAAGCTGGCGCACGCGATCGCATACGGCATTCTCGCCGCCGCTTGCCTGCTTGGCGCCACGGCCGGCCATTGGCGCCGTGTCGCGGCCGGCACGGTTGGTCTCGCGCTGCTGATCGCCGTCGTGTACGGCGCCAGTGACGAATTCCATCAGTCCTTCGTCCCCGGACGCACGCCCGACGTGGCTGATCTGCTGGCCGACACGGTGGGTGCCGTCACCGCCCTGAGCGTGTTGTGGCTGTCGGCTATACTGCTTCGCAGGCGTCGGGCCGCCTTGCGACCCTGACGCCGCCGCGACGTCTGCTGCGTGCACACGCGCGTGGGACGCGCCGCTCATCGACGGCCTGCCGAGTCGCCACCAGCCAGTCATGACGTACGAACACCTCGAGCTCTCGGGCAACGACGATGTGCGGGTGCTGACGATTGCACGCCCGGCCAAGCACAACGCGCTGAACCGGGCGCTGCTGCGCGACCTGCAGGCACTGCTCGACACACTCGCCAACGACGCGCGCCTCCGCGCGCTCGTGATCACCGGCGCTGGTGAGAAGGCGTTCGTCGCCGGTGCCGACATCGGCGAGTTCGACGGATTGACGCCTGAGCAGGCCACCGACCTCGCGCTGTCCGGACAGGCCGTGTTCGATCGTCTCGAGGCACTGCCGGTGCCGACGATCGCCGCGATCAATGGCTACGCTCTCGGCGGCGGCTGTGAGCTGGCGCTGGCCTGCACGTTCCGCCTGATGTCGGAGTCGGCACGAGTGGGGTTGCCCGAGACGTCGCTCGGGCTGATTCCCGGCTATGGCGGTACGCAGCGTCTCGCCCGCGCGATCGGCCGTCAACAGGCACTCGAGATGATCCTGACGGGCCGGCAGGTGACCGCCGACGAGGCCGTCCGCCTCGGCCTGGTGCTGCGTGCCGTGCCGGCCGATCAGCTGCTCGACGATGCCCTGACCCTGGCCGGGCAGCTGGCGGTGCGGGCGCCGGTGGCGCTCCGGCTCGCGCGTCGCGCCGTGGCCGAAGGGCTCGAACGGCCCCTGACCGAGGGGCTGGCCATCGAGGCGCGCCTGTTCGGCGCCGCGGCGGGCACCGACGACATGCGTGAAGGCGTGCGCGCCTTCCTCGAGAAGCGTCAGGCCACCTTTACCGGTCGCTGAGGGAATCCGTGTCCAGACCCGTCACTCTGCAGCCCGTCCCGCAGGCCCCCGGCCTCCGCGTCGCGCTGGTCGTCTCGACCTACCACGACGCGATCACGCGCCGCCTGGCACTCGGCGCGCGCGAAGCGCTGGCCGCTGCCGGCGTGAATGAGACCGACATCGAGGAACTCGAGGTGCCCGGCGCCTACGAGATTCCGTTCGGTGCCCAGATCGCGGCGGCGTCAGGCCGCATCGACGGGGTCGTGTGTCTCGGGTGCCTGGTCAAGGGCGAGACGCCGCACTTCGACTTCATCGCGGCGGCGGTCGCGCAGGGCATCATGACGGCGTCGATGACGCGCAGCATCCCGATGGCGTTCGGCGTGCTCACGACCAACAGCCTCGAGGAGGCCGGCGCTCGTGTGCCGGATGGTCCAGGCAACAAGGGCTACGAAGCGGCTGTCGCCGTCGTCACCATGGCGAACCTCGCGAAGGCCTGGCAGCCGGGGCAGGGGAGCGAAGGATGACGCGCGACCCGCAGCACCTCCGCCAGGCGCGCGAAGCCGCGCTGCAGATGTTGTACGGCTGGGAGATGAGCGGCGACGCGCTGCCCGAGGCGATCGCCGGCGTGCGCGACCTGCAGCTGCGGCCGCCGGTCGCCGATCGGGACGCCCTCGCGGTGGAACTGGCCCAGGGCACGGCGCGATCGCTCGATCGGATCGATCCGTTGATCGCCGAGGCCGCCACCAACTGGCGCATCGAGCGGATCGCGGTGATCGACCGTCTCGTCCTTCGCCTGGCCGTCTACGAAATGCTCGAACGCCCCGACGTGCCGCCGGTGGTGGTCATCAACGAGGCGCTCGAACTCGCGCGCACGTTCAGCGCGCCCGACGCCGTCCGTTTCGTCAACGGCGTGCTGGATGCCATTCGCAAGAAGATCGAGAGCGAACGGGAACCGGGTTCCGGGAACCGGGAACCGGGTACGTCGCCGCGCCGCTGAACGCTGCAGGCGCGTTCGCGCCAGCCGGCAGCGTCCAGCGCCGTGCAGCAGTCGATACTGATTCGGGTAGCCTGTAGCCCGTAGCCTGTAGCCCTCCATGTCCGACTCCGAACTCGTTTCCCAGCGCCGCGCCAACTACGACGAACTCCTCGCGCTGGGCATCCGTCCGTACCCAAACGCTTACGAGGCGACGCATCGGGTGGCCGAGGTGGTCGCCGCCCACGGCGAGGCCAGCGGTGAGCAGCTCGAGGCCGAGCACGTCCACGTGCGCGTGGCCGGTCGCATCCTGGGCCTGCGGACCTTCGGCAAGGCGAACTTCATCGTCCTCTCGGACGGCGTCGCGACCATCCAGGTGTACGTGCGCCAGGACTCGGTGAGCCCGGAGAGCTTCCAGCTGTTCAAGCTGCTTGACTTCGGTGACCAGATTGGCGCCGCCGGTCGCGTGTTCCGCACCCGCACCAACGAGCTGACGATCTGGGCGAGCGAGCTGACGTTCCTCGCCAAGAGCTTCCTGCCGCTGCCCGAGAAGTGGCACGGGCTGACCGACATCGAGACGCGCTATCGGCAGCGCTACCTCGATCTGATCGTCAATCCCGACGCGCGTCGCGTGTTCGACGTGCGCGCCCGGACCCTGCAGACGATCCGTGGCTTCCTCGACGCGCGCGGCTTCCTCGAGGTCGAGACGCCGATGATGCAGCCGATCGCCGGCGGCGCCCTGGCGCGGCCGTTCACGACGCATCACAACGCGCTCGACATGAAGCTGTACATGCGCATCGCCCCCGAGCTGTACCTGAAGCGGCTCGTTGTCGGCGGCATGGATCGCGTCTACGAGATCAACCGGAACTTCCGCAACGAGGGCATCTCGACGCAGCACAACCCCGAGTTCACGATGCTGGAGTTCTACCAGGCGTACGTGGACTACGAGTACCTGATGCGGCTGACCGAGGAGATGTTCGCCGAGGTCGCGATCAAGGCCGTGGGCACGACCGACCTCACGTTCGGCCCGCACGCCATCTCGTTCGCCGCGCCGTTCCGCCGGTTGTCGCTGCGCGACGCGGCGGCGGAGCGGGCCTCGGAGAAGCTGCAGCGCTCGGTCGAGCCCGAGATGCTGCGCGACGCCGCGACGGCGCGAAGCATTGCCACGGCGCTCGGGCTCGAGGTGCCGGAAGGGCAGGGCGCAGGCAAGACCGCGACCGAGATCTTCGAGACGCTCTGCGAAGCAGACCTGATCCAGCCGACCTTCGTCTACGACTTCCCGACCGAGGTGTCGCCGCTGTCCAAGCAGAAGCCCGACGACCCGGACACGGTGGAGCGCTTCGAGCTGTACGCCGGCGGCTTCGAGCTGGCCAACGCCTTCAGTGAGCTGAACGATCCGGCAGAGCAGCGCCGTCGCTTCGAAGATCAGCTCACCGAACGTGCGAAGGGCGACGCCGAAGCGCACCAGATGGACGAAGACTACGTGCGCGCCCTCGAGTACGGCCTGCCCCCGACCGGTGGCGAAGGCGTCGGCATCGACCGCCTCGTGATGCTCCTGACCAACAGCTCCAGCATCCGGGATGTCATCCTGTTCCCGTTGATGCGCAGCCGGTAGGGTCGCCTCTTCGAGGCGCCCGGCAACCGGCTGGCATCAACAGGCTGCGGGCTACAGGCTTCAGGCTACGGGCTACGGGCTACCTGAGGCTAGACACGCTCGTCAGGCAACTTGGCGAGACTCGCGTGCAATTTCTGAAGGCCTCGTACGAGTGCCTCGTAGTCCGAGATCAACTCGCCTGCCGCCGGCATCAGATGCAACCGGTACGCGACAGTCAGTAGATACCTCGTCTCCGCCGCGGAGCCCAGCGCTATTCCCACGAAGCGTCGGTACTCCCGGGTGCTGTCGCGCTGTCCGCCTTCCACGAGATTTGTTGGTACGGACAGAGCGGCGCGGCGTAGCTGCTTGCCGAGTTCAAACTGCTCGGCCCGGGGCAGGTCGCGTGTGGCCGTGTACATCGTGAGCGCCAGGCGGTCCGCGCTCACGAATACGTGAAGCTTGCTGGTGTCCCTTGGCATGGTGTGTACAGGGTTTCGGCCCGATCTCATGTAGCCTGTAGCCCGTAGCCTGTCGCCTGCATGCCCTTCGAACTCTTCCTCGCCCTCCGCTATCTGGTTGCCCGCCGCAAGCAGGCGTTCCTGTCGCTGATCTCGGTGATCTCGACGATCGGCGTCGCGGTCGGCGTGATGGCGCTGATCATCGCGCTGGCGCTGATGACCGGTTTGCAGGGCGAGTTGCGCGACCGCATCGTCGGCGCGTCGCCGCACATCTATGTGTGGAAGGTCGGCGAGGGGATGACCGACGTGCCGGGCGACATGTCGCGCCTCAAGCAGGTGCCGCGCGTGACCGGGGCATCGCCGATCGTGCTCGGCAAGGCGCTGATTACCGCTGGCGAACAGCAGGCGTTCATCACCGTCAAGGGGATCGATCCGGCGACCGAAGGCGAAGTGACCGATGTGCGCGAGCGGATGCGTAAAGGCTCGCTGCAGGCGCTCGGCACCCAGGCGGAGGACGCGCTGGCCGGCATCGCCATCGGTCAGACGCTGGCCGAGCAACTGCGTGTCTCGGTCGGCGACACCGTCACGGTGATGACGCCCGAGGGACCACTCTCGCCGTTCGGGCCGACGATGGGGAGCCGGCGCCTGCAGATCGTCGGCATCTTCTCGCTCGGCCTGTTCGAGTTCGACTCTGCTTACGGGTTCGTGTCGCTGCCGACGGCGCAGCGGCTGCTGGCGCGCGAGCGGCCCGACTTCATCGAGATCCGGGTCGACGACATGTACGCGGCGCCCGACGTCGCCGTCGCCATCGTCAACACGATGGGCGCCAGCTACGTCACCCAGGACTGGGCGCAGATGAACCAGTCGCTGTTCTCGGCGCTGTGGCTCGAGAAGGTCGCCATCTCGATCACCATCGGCCTCATCGTGATGGTGGCGGCGCTCAACATCGTCGCCTCGCTGGTGCTGCTCGTGATGGAGAAGAGCCGCGACATCGCCATCCTGAAGACGATGGGGGCGGCGGCCCGCAGCATCACGTTCGTGTTCATGCTCCAGGGGTTGATCATCGGCGCCATCGGCACGACCGTCGGCGCCACGGCTGGACTGGCGGTGACGTGGATCCTCGACACCTACGAACTGATCAGGGTGCCGATGGACGTCTATCAGGTCGCGCACGTGCCGTTCAAGGTGCAGCCCGACGACTTCGTCCTGGTCATCCTGGCGGCGCTGGCCATCTGCTTCCTCGCGACCATCTACCCGTCGCGACAGGCCTCCCGCCTCGACCCCGCCCAGGCGCTCAGGTATCAGTGAAGCCCGCCGGGCTTCAGGCTTCAGGCTGCGGGCTACCTGGGGCTCGCGTCTTCCGACCGAACCCGTGCCCTACTTCAGGTAGCCTGTAGCCCGTAGCCCGTAGCCTGCCAATGCCCTTCCTCTCCGTCTCTGCGCTGAACAAGTCGTACCCCACGCCCAACGGGCCGGTCGAGGTCCTGCGCGACATCGGCCTCGAGGTCGACGAGGGGCAGATGGTGGCGATCGTCGGCGCATCGGGCGTGGGCAAGAGCACGCTCCTCCATGTCCTGGGTGGGCTCGACAGCATCGACGGCGGAGAGGTGCTGGTCGACAGCGTCGGCCTGCACTCGCTGAATGACGCCGGGCGGGTGGCCTTCCGAAACCAACGGGTTGGATTCGTGTTCCAGTTTCACCACCTGCTCCCGGAGTTCTCGGCCCTCGAGAACGTCGAGATGCCGTTGCGGATTGGGCGTGTGCCGATGACGGACGCGCGGCCCCGCGCGCAGGCGCTGCTGGAGCGCGTCGGCCTCGGACATCGCACCTCGCATCGGCCCGGCACCCTGTCGGGCGGCGAGCAGCAGCGCGTCGCCATCGCCCGCGCGCTGGTCAACCGGCCAGCGCTGCTGCTGGCCGACGAGCCGACCGGCAACCTCGACGAACACACGGCCGCATCCTTGCATTCCCTGCTGCGGGAGATGCACGCGGAGCAGCGGCTCACGAGCGTCATCGCGACGCACAACAGCCGACTGGCCGACGCCTGTGACCGCGTGCTGCGTCTCGAGGGTGGGCAGTTGCGGCCCGCCTGAGCGCGACCATCCAGCTCCGGCCGGGTGGCGTCCTAAGTACAGGAGCCCGGCAGGAGTGTCCGAGCCGGAAACCGGGAGCGACGGCTGTCCGACACGGGTGTTCGTGCGGGCAACCGGCCGAGACGCATCCCGTATAATGCGGGCACACGGCACCCCACGCTGTCGGTTGGCGTGAGCTCTTCCAAGGGACCACATGTTCGAGCGGTATACAGAACGAGCGCGGCGCGTCCTCTTCTTTGCCCGGTACGAGGCCAGCCAGTTGGGGAGCGTCTCGATCGAGACCGAACACCTGCTGCTGGGACTGATCCGCGAAGGCAAAGGGCTCACGAGCCGGATCTTCGCCCGGTCCCACCTGTCCCTCGAGGCCATCCGCAAGGAAGTCGAAGGCCGGACGGTGTTCCGCGAGAAGGTGTCGACCTCGGTGGAAATCCCGTTCAGCGCCGAGACCAAGCGCGTCCTCCAGTTCGCCGCCGAGGAAGCCGACCAGCTGTCGCACAACTACATCGGCACCGAGCACCTGCTGCTCGGGATTCTCCGCGAGGAGCAGTCGGTGGCCGCCACCATCCTCATGGAGAAGGGGATGCGGCTGGCGACCGTCCGCGAGGACATCGTCGCGCTGCTGAACGAGAAGACGACGATGACGCGCGTCAAGGAGACGCCGCTGCTCGCCGAATTCAGCCGCGACCTGAGTGAGGCCGCGCTCAAGTCGTCGCTCGACCCGCTCGTCGGGCGCGAGACCGAGATCGAACGCGTCCAGCAGGTGCTCTGCCGCCGCACCAAGAACAACGCCGTGCTGATCGGCGAGCCCGGCGTCGGCAAGACGGCGATCGTCGAGGGCCTGGCGCAGAAGATCGCGGTCGGCGACGTGCCGCACTTCCTTGCCGACAAGCGGATCCTGGCGCTCGACATCTCGCTGATCGTCGCTGGCACCAAGTACCGCGGCCAGTTCGAAGAGCGCCTCAAGGCGATCATGAAGGAGCTCGTCGAGAACCCGAACATCATCGTGTTCATCGACGAACTGCACACGCTGGTCGGGGCCGGATCGGCCGAAGGCTCGCTCGACGCCGCCAACATCCTGAAGCCGGCGCTCTCGCGCGGCGAGATTCGTTGCATCGGCGCGACGACGCCGGCCGAGTATCGCAAGTACATCGAGAAGGACCGCTCGCTGGAGCGGCGCTTTCAGGCCGTCAAGGTCGATCCGCCGAGTGAAGGCGAGGCGATCCAGATCCTGCTCGGCATCAAGGAGCGGTACGAGACCTTCCATCACGTCGACTACTCGCGTGAGGCGCTCGAGGCCGCGGTCTACCAGAGCAGCCGCTACATCACCGATCGCTTCCTGCCCGATAAGGCGATCGACCTGCTCGACGAGGCCGGCGCGAAGGCCAAGCTCCGTGAGGCGGGGTACAGCGAGGAGTTCGGGCAGATCAACCGCAACATCCGCGTCGCCGTCGAGCAGATGGAGAGCGCCGTCTCCCAGAAGGACTTCGAGCGGGCGCAGTTCTTCCGCGAGCAGGAAGTGATGGCGCGCGAGAACCTGCAGTTCGTGCGCGAGAAGTTCGACGTGGCGTCGAGCAACCGCCGCGTCACGGTCGGCCGCGCGGAGATCGACGAGGTCGTCTCCAAGTGGACCGGCGTGCCGCTCACCTCGATCAACGAGGACGAAGGCGACAAGCTGCTGCGGATGGAAGAGGAACTGCACGCCCGCGTGATCAGCCAGGACAAGGCGATCTCGGCGGTGTCGCGCGCCATCCGGCGTTCACGGGCCGGCCTCAAGAGCCCGTCGCGGCCGGTCGGCAGCTTCCTGTTCCTCGGCCCGACCGGTGTCGGCAAGACCGAGCTGGCGCGGGCGCTCGCCAACCTGCTGTTCGGCAGCGACCACGCGCTGATTCGCTTCGACATGTCCGAGTACATGGAGAAGCACTCGGTCAGCAAGTTGATCGGCTCGCCGCCCGGGTACGTGGGGCACGAAGAGGGCGGTCAGCTCACCGAGAAGGTGAAGCGGAACCCCTATTCGGTGGTGCTGCTCGACGAAATCGAGAAGGCGCACCCCGACCTGTTCAACATCCTGCTGCAGGTGTTCGAGGACGGCCACCTGACCGACGGCCTGGGGAATCGCGTCAACTTCAAGAACGCGATCATCATCATGACGTCGAACATCGGCGCCCGCTTCATCCAGAAGAAGGCGTCGCTCGGGTTCCAGCCCGGGGAGTCGGCCGACACCAAGACGGTGAGCGAGCAGGTGCTCGGCGAGGTCAAGCGGACCTTCAACCCCGAGTTCATCAACCGTCTCGACGAGATCATCGTCTTCGAGGCGCTGTCGGACGAGGACCTGCGGGCGATCACGCGGCTGCTGGTCGCGCAGTTGAACCGCAACCTGGTCGACCGTCAGCTCAAGCTGATTCTCGGCGACGATGTCGTCGACTGGATCATCGGCGTGACCTGCAACGACCGGTCGTACGGCGCGCGGCCGCTGCGTCGGGCCCTGCAGAAGTACATCGAGGACCCGCTCAGCGAGGAGCTGATCCGCGGTCGCCTCAAGGCCGGCGGCACCTTCGACGTCTACATGGCCGACGGCCAGCCGCACTACCGTCCGGCCGGCACCGAAGCCCCGGGCCTGCAGTTGCAGACCGTGTAGCGGCACAGCACGCCAAGGTAGGGGGGGCCGTTGTTTCCACGAGGCTCATCGGGCCGGGCTGGGACAGCCGGCCCTACCTGTGTCGGGCGCCTCAGAGATGCGCCCGTGCCTTCGAAACCCGAGACGGCCTGTCGAAGGCCGACGGCCGAACGACGAAGGCCGGATCTGACGGGGCCGCGCGGGACACGTCTTCGCGTCGGCTTCGGCGCGTAGGCAACTGGCCCTGTCTGTTTCGACATTCCAGCATTGGCGCATTCGCGGCCCCAACGGTCTTTCACAGAGGCCGTGCCCGACCCCGACCGTCCGGTGGCGCCCGGCGTCTCATCTCGCGTACACTGACGGCTTGGTCTGCCACGGTGAGGGCGTCCCGTGCGGACCGGCTCGTCTCGGCAAGGCTCGGGCCCGCCGACGCGACGCCCAGGACTCACACGAACACGCATGAGATTCGCTGCCCCCGTTGGGGTGTTGTGTCTGGCCCTGTGGGCGATTCCGGTCGCTGCCGCTGGCCTCCAGCCGCCGACCTCGCCCCAGACGCCCCCGACGGTGCCGCAGCCGCCGCTGCCGACCACCCCGGTCGCGCCGCCGTCGGACCCTCCCGCCGTGCCGACGGGCGACCCGGCCACTCAAAAGCCAGCGCCCGCACCGCCGCCGTCCAGCGACGCGCCGCCGCCGACGCCGGCCGAAACCGTCGCCAAGAGCGTGCTCGACACCGAGGGCGGGTGCGCCGTGATTCCGGCTACCAGTGCCACCGCGCAGCCCCCGTCCGGCAACGGTCCGGTGCTCCGCGCCGTCGAACTCTGCTTCCCGACCCAGGGCAACGTCTCGGCGATCGAGGTCGAGACGTACCTGTACTACATCAAGGCGCGCGGCAGCCGTCCGTCCCAGAACGTCTGGGTGCCGTTCACGCCGCAGGTCGAGGACGACCTGGTCGAAGACTTCAAGCGCCTCTGGGCCACCAACTTCCTCGATGACCTCGCGGTGGAGGTGCTCGACACGCCGTATCCCAATGGCGTGCTCGGCAAGTACGTCCGCTTCCGGCTCGAGGAGCGCCAGCGCGTCAAGATCGTCGAGTACGTCGGCAGCGAGAAGATCGAGGCGACCAAGGTCGACGAGAAGCTGCGCGAGATCAACAACGTCATCCGCCTCGACTCCTTCATCGACCCGGCCCAGATCCGCCGCGTCGAGAGTGTCGTGCGCGAGATGCTGTCGGAGAAGGGCTACCTCGATGGCGAGGTGAGCCACACGATCACGCCGATTGCCGGCGGGCCCAAGCTGGTGAACCTGACGTTCACCATCAAGGACGGCCCGAAGGTGCAGATTGCCGACATCGACTTCATGGGCAATACCGCGATCGGCGATGGCGCGCTGAAGCGGCGGATGAAGGAGAACAAGGAGCGGTCGCTGATCAACCGCTTCAAGGGCAAGGGCATCTACCAGCAGGCCAAGTTCGAGGAAGACGCCGAGAACGTCCGCGGCCTGTATCGCGAGCGTGGCTACATCGCGGCGCGGATCGGACAGCCGGAGATTCGCACGCTCGACACGTCCAAGGACGGCAAGACCCGGCAGGTGCAGCTCCGCATTCCGGTCACCGAGGGGCGCCGCTACAAGGT
>Ga0335075_10009325_pt1 | contig 14990 bp, 11 predicted proteins | sample Lox_Sample_24_FD_206723 | JGI IMG/M metagenome (GOLD analysis project Ga0335075, IMG submission 206723) | Soil microbial communities from Loxahatchee National Wildlife Refuge, Florida, United States - Lox_Sample_2.4 | ecosystem: Environmental > Terrestrial > Soil > Wetlands | place: USA...
CAGGCAGGCGTGGGCGTAGCAGGTCGCGGGCGACATCTCGCCGGTCTCCGGATCGACCGCGGACAAGGGCACGAGAAAGATGCCGCGGCCCGAAATCGTCTTACCCTGCTTGAACTGCGCGGCGATGGCGACGTCCCTGGTCGAAATCGACCGGTGCGGCGCGCCCTTCACGTGGATATTGCCGCGCCCGTCGGTTTCGAGGTCCGCGGCATTGACCTCGAGCTCCTCGGCCGCCGCTTCCATCATCACGCCTCGCGCCTCGCGCGCCGCCGCCATCACCGCGTTGCCGACACGATGCGTGCCGCGCGAGGCGAAGCTCCCCATGCAATGGGGACCGGTGTCTGAATCGGCGGTGTCGACATACACGTCCTCGACCGGCACGCCGAGGGTTTCGGCGCAGATCTGCCGGGTCACCGACTTCATGCCTTGGCCTAAGTCGATCGAGGACAGCGACACGGTGAACTTGCCACTCGGATTGGAATGGACCAAAGCCTGGCTCGGGTCGCCGCCGAGGTTCATTCCGATCGGATAGTTGATCGACGCCATGCCGCGTCCGCGGAGCTTGGCCATCTCATCGCCTCCTTGCGCCGAATACGGACGAGAACCGGATCGCGCCGTGCGATGGCGAAGCCGTGGGCGGAGCCGGAGGCCGCGTCGGCTCCGGCGGAAGCGGCGCGGGGCGGTCGTAGACCGTGCGTTGCTGGCTCGGCGTCGAGCTGACGAGGATCGGTTCGCGCGGCGTCGCCGGCGCCTCGGCGCGCTTGCCGCCGCCGTCCTTCCGCGACGAGGCGCGCTTGAAGTCGTCGCGGATGCGCCATTTGGCCTTTTCCGCCGCGACCTGCACGCATTCGATCAGCGCCGTGTTCTTGGCTTCGCGCCGATGCGCCTTCATGTCGCCGTCGCGATAGGCGTTGAGGATGCGGAACTCCATCGGGTCCATGCCCACGAGATGGGCGAGCTTGTCCATCTGGCATTCGATGGCGAAGTCGACCGCGGTCACGCCGAAGCCGCGCATGGCGGTCGCGGGCACGCGATTGGTGAACACGCAATAGACGTCGGCGTAGACATTGGGGATCGTGTAGGGGCCGGGCAGATGCGCGGCGCACTTGACCACGGCGTAGCTCGAAAGCCGGGTGTAAGCGCCGCTGTCGAACAGGCAGCGGAACTTGCGCGCCAGGATGCGTCCGTCGCGCGAAACCCCGTCCTTGATGAAGATGCGCTCGGCGCCGCGCGGCGCGCAATAGAGCATCTCCTCCTCGCGGCCGATCATGTAGCGCACCGGCCGTCCGGTCAGCATCGCGCCGAGGATGGCGAGCGGCTCGGTGACCGTGTCGACTTTACCGCCGAACCCGCCGCCGACCGTGCCGCCGATGAAATGAAGCTTGTTCGACGGCACATCGAGGATCTTGGCGCAGGTGTCGAGCGAGAAGAACAACGCCTGGGTCGAAGTGTAGACGACATAGCGCCCGTTGGTGTCGGGCGCGGCGATCGAGCCGTTGGTTTCGGTCGATGCGTGCTCGATCGGCGACATCTGATAGCGCTGCTCGAGGATATGGTCGGCGGCGGCGAAGCCGCGCTCGACATCGCCGAAGCGAAGCTTCTGATGGTCGTAGACGTCGTGGTAGGTGAACGTGTTCTTAGGGTAGGTCTCGTTGATGACCGGCGCGCCAGGCTTCATCGCCTCCTCGACATCGAACACGGCCGGCAGCGGCTCGTAGTCGACGCGGACCTTGGCCAAAGCCTCGAACGCCTCGCGCTGGCTGTCGGCGACGACGGCGACGATCGGCTCGCCCTTGTAGCGGACCTTGTCGACGGCGAGCGTCGGCTCGTCGTCCTTGCCGAAATTGATGAGGCTCAAGAGCGTGTTGAGATTGCGCGGCACGTCGGCGCCGCGGATGATCCGGCGCACGCCCGGCTGGCGCTCCGCTTCGGAGAGGTCGATGCGGCGGATGCGCGCGTGGGAGTGCGGGCTGCGCAGCACCTTGAGATGCAGCATGCCCTGCAGCTTGTGGTCGTTGAAATAGGTCGAGGTCGCCGTGACGTGGCCGAGCATGTCCTGGCGCTGGGTCGGCTTGCCGATCTCCTTGAGATTGTCGTCGCGCTCGTCGGCGAACAGGTCCTTGCGCAGTTCAAGCATGGCTCACTTCTTTCAGGCGCGGCGTTCGGCGCCGCGCGCGGCGGCTGCGAGAATCGCATTGATGATCGGCTCATAGCCGGTGCAGCGGCAGATGTTGCCGGAAACGGCTTCGACTGCCTCAACCCGGCTCGGCGCCGGATTGCGATCGAGAAGCGCCTTGGCGGCCATCAGCATGCCGGGCGTGCAATACCCGCACTGGGCGGCGAAATTCTCCATGAACGCCGTTTGCAACGGATGAAGATCGGGGCCGTTCTTGAGGCCGTCCGCGGTCTCGATTAATTTTCCGGCCACGCTCTCGGCGAGCGTGATGCAGGAAAGGACGGGCTCGCCGTCGACCAGCACCGTGCAGGCGCCGCAGCCGCCCTGGCCGCAGCCGAATTTCGGCGAATGATCGCCGACCTCGTCGCGCAGCGCGGCGAGCAGGCTCATGCCGCCGTCAACGAAAATCGCCGCGTCGCGGCCGTTGTGTCTGAATTGCAGCGCGGTCTTGGGCATGAATGAGTCTTTCAGCCGTCTCGCCCGAGGAGCAGCCTGCGCAGGTGAACGCCGACGACCTCGCGCCGATACCAGGCGCTGGCGATCGCGTCATTGGCGGGCGAGGTCCCCTCCGCGGCGGCCGCGACCGCGGCCGCGACGCCCGATTCGTCCAGCGTCCGGCCTTCGAGCGCGCGCTCCGCGGCCTTGGCGCGGATCGCGGTCGGCGCCATCGCGCCATAGGCAATTCGGGCGCCGGACACGCGTCCGCCGACGCTTGGAACATAAGCCGCGATCGAGAGGACGGAGACGCCCTTCGGCTTGACCCGCGCAACCTTGCGATAGCGAAACGAATCCGTACTTGGCGGGCGGTCGCAGGAGACGCCAAGAACGAGCGCGCCCGGGCTTCTGTCCCGGCTCGCCAGAAACTCCTCGAGCGCCATGTCGCGCGCGCCATAGCCGCTCATGACCGAGACCGTCGCGTCGAGCGCGAGCAGCGCGACCGTCAAATCGCCATATGGCGACGGCGCGAACAGATTGCCGCCGACGGTCGCCATCGTGCGCACCGCCGGACCGCCGATCGAGCGCGCCGGCGCATGAAGGAACATGAGGTCGCGCTCGCGCAGGATCTGGGCGAGCGTCACTCCGGCGCCGATCGTGACGCGCGCGCCCATGGTCCGGATCTGGCTCAGCGCGCGTTCTTCGAGGCGCACGATGGTGGAGATTCCGACATCGCCCTCGTTGATGGCGCGCATCACGAGCGTGCCGCCGGCAAGAAAGCGCGCAGAGCGGTCGGAGGCGAGCGCGGAAGCGGCTTCGGCGGGGGTCGCGAAGGTCTTGACCGTCACGGGCATGGGCGATCGTCCCTCATCATGCGGCCTCGCGCAAATGCTTGCGAATGGCCTCGAACCCGGCCTGATAGATCTCCTCGCCGACCATTTCGATGAGCCGCTTCTCATCCCCCGGCCGTGTCGTGAAGCGCGAGTCCCATTGCCAGAATGTGCGGTCGCCGTCCGTCACCGGCATGAGCCGCACGTGGGCGACGTAGTTGAAGAGCGGAATCGGCGTATCGAGCAGGCAATAGCTGAAGCTTTGCTCGAGGTCAGAGAGCGCCAACAATTGCTCGCGCAATTCGGAGCCGTCGGCGAGCTTGAAACGGCGCACGCAGCCGATGCGGTCGGCGCTCTGGCTTCGCTCGATCGTGCTGGTCGCGACCGCGGGATGCCAGCGGTCGTGGCCGTTGAAATCGCGCAGCACCGCCCAGACCTGGTCGGTTGGCGCGTCGATGATCGTGCTTTTGACCACGTGGGGCATCGCTAGCCGCCGAACGCGCGTTTGAGCGCGTCGAACCCGCCCTGAAACACGCCCCCGCCGATGCTGGCGGTGAGGTCGGCTTCGCGTTCGGGCGCGCAGTCGAATTCCGCCGTCCACTCGACAAAGGTCCGCTCGCCGTCGGTGATGGGAGTGAGCCTGAGCGTCGCCACATAGTTCTCGACGCCCATCGGCGATTCCAGGATCGAATAAGTGCAGAACATGTCGTAGTCGGAAAGGCCGAGCAGCTTCTCGCGGATGCGGTCGCCGTTGCGCAGGCGGAAATCGCGCACGCAGCCGATCTTGTCGGCCGGCTCTCCGCCCTCGATCCGGCTTTCGGCGATCGCGGGGTGCCAGTTCGGCATGCCGTTGAAGTCGCGCACACGCGCCCATACCCGGTCGCTGCGGCCGTTGACGACGCTTGAGACGAAGACGCGCGCCATGGTCCGCCCTTAACCCTTCTTGCGGGGCGGGGCGCCGCCGCTCGGCGGGAGCGCGCCGTCAGGCTCCTTCTTAGGCGCGGCCTCCTTGCGGATGCCCTGCATGTCGCGCGCCTCGCGGATGAGCCCGGGCATTTTCGCAAGGCTCCCGCCCTCGACGCCGATGTCGGACAGGATCGAATCGATGAGCGGCGCCTGCACGCGATAGCGAAGCGCCGAGTCGATCACTTCGTCGGTGGCGCTGCGCCCGCCATTGCCGTTCGGATGGCCGCCATTGAGGCCATCGACCTGGAGGATGCGGATGCCCTCGATCTTCTCCATCGGCTTGACGCTCTCGCGCACGATGCCTTCGATGCGGTCGAGCAGCTTGCGGCGGAACAGCGAATAGCGAGCCGGCTCGGTGAGCACGTTCTCCGCTTCGTTGAGCAGCCGCTGCGCCTCGGCTTCGACCGCGGCGCGCACTCGCTCCGCCTCCGCCGCGATACGCGTCTCCTCGGCCGCCTTCTCCGCCAGCAGCACTTCGATCGAGCGGCGCCGGCGGGCGACCTCGGTGTCGCGCACGGTGACGACGCGCTCCTGCGCCTCCGTCGCGCGCGCCCTCGCGTTCTCGGCTTCGGCTTGCGCGGCCGACTGTTCCAGCGACTTCTGATAGAGGGAGATCGCCTTCTCCATCAGCGCCGTCTCGACCACCCTCTCCCGCTCGACCTCGAGCCGGCGCAAGTCGCGCTCGCGGGTGACGCGCGCTTCGTCGATGCCGCGATCGGAGGCGATACGGGCGCGCTCGACCTCCTCGCGGGAGGCGATCTCCGCCTCCTGCAGCGCCTGCATGCGCGCGATCTCCAGTTGCTCGATCGAGCGGCGCCGCTCGAGGCGCGCGGCTTCCAGCGCCTGCTCGCGCTCGACGTCGCTTCTCTCGACCTGCTGCGAGGCTGCGATTTCGGCCTGGCGCACTTGGCGGTCGGCGCCGATGCGCTCGGTCTTCTTGGACGAAAGAGCGATCGTGCGGTCCTCGTCGGCGATCTCGACCGCCTTCCTCTGCTCGATGTTGAGCACTTCGCGCGCGCGCTGGGAGGCGATGCGATCGGTCTCGAGCGCGAGCTCGACGCCGATGCGCTGGCGCTCGACGGCGTCGCGGCGCCTGAGCTCGGCCGCCTCGATCGCCTCGGTCCTCGCGATCTCGAGCCCGCGCGTCTCCTGCTCGGCCTGGATGCGCTCGGCCGCGACGACCTTTTCCTGCGCGATGCGCGCGGCTTCGACGGCCTCGCGCGCCTTGATCTCCGCCTCTTCGATCGCCTGGGTGCGGGCGATTTCGCGCGCCCGGATCTCCTCGTCCTTGGCGATGCGCTCCGCCTGGATCGTGCGGTCCTGGTCGATGCGCGCCATGTCGACGAGCTCGCGCGCCGCGATCTCCGCCCGCTCGAGCGCCTCGTTGCGGGCGATCTCGAGTCGGCGGGTGTCGCGCTCGGCGGCGATCGATTCCGCCGCGGTCGCCTTCTCCTGAGCGATGCGAGCGGCACGCGTCGCCTGCAGCGCCGCGATCTCGGCCTCCTCGATGGCGCGCCGGCGTGCGATCTCTTCGGCCTGCGTTGTCTGCTGGCTCTCGATGCGGGTGAGCGAGATGGTCTTCTCCTGCGCGATTCGAGCCGCCTCGATCGCCTCGCGGGCGGCGATGTCGGCCTCCTCGAGCGCCCGGTTGCGACCGATTTCGAGCGTGCGGACGCGCTCCTCCTGGGCGATTCGGCTCGCTTCCGTCGACTGGCGCGCGGCGATGCCGGCTTCCTCGATCGTCTGGTTGCGGGTGATTTCGAGCGAGCGCGTCGTCTGATCGGCGGCGATGCGGTCGGCGGCGAGCGTCTGCTCGCGCGCGATTCTGGCCGCTTCGATCGCCTGGCTGGCGGCGATCTCCGCCTCCTCGATGGCGCGCGTGCGCGCGATCTCGAGCGCGCGGGTGCGCTCGTCCGAGGCGATGCGCTCGGCGTTGATCGTCGTCATTTGGGCAATGCGCAATTTCTCCGTCGCTTCCCGCGCCGCGATTTCGGCCTCATCGACCGCGCGGGTGCGCTCGATCTCGCGCCGGCGGGTCTCCTCCTCATTGACGATGCGCGATTCGGTTACCGCGCGCTCCTGGCTGATGCGCGCCTTTTCGACCATTTCGCGCGCCTCGATCTCGGCTTCCTCGACGGCTCGCGCGCGCTCGATCTCGGTCTGGCGCACTTCGCGCTCGGAGGCGATGCGGGCGGTGTCGACCGAACGCTGGTTGGCGATGCGCGCCCTTTCGATCCCCTCGCGCGCGGCGATCTCGATCTCCTCGACCGCGCGGGTGCGCTCGATCTCCTTCTGCCGCACCTCGCGCTCGGAGGCTATGCGCGCTTCGCTGATCGCCTGCTCGTTGGCGATGCGGGACTTTTCGATCGCCTCGCGGGCGGAAATCTGCGCCTGCTCGGCCTCGGTCTCGCGCAACGCGCGTTCGCGGGCGACTTCGGCCCGCTGCACCGCGCGCCTCACCTCGATGTCGCGCTGTTGCGCGAGGCGAGCGGCTTCGCTGTCGCGCTCGATGTCGAGCGCCTGCCGCTCGGCCTCGAGATTGCGCGTGCGGATCTTGATCATCGAATCCTGTTCGATGTCGTTGCGCAGCTTGCGCCGGTCCTCGATGTCCTCCATGAGCCGGGTCAAACCCTCGGCGTCGAAACGGTTCGAGGGGTTGAAGAATTCGAGGTCGGTCTGGTCGAGGTCGGTGATCGCGACCGATTCGAGCTCGAGACCGTTCTGGGCCAGAGCCTCCTGGGCCGCGGCTTTGACGCGAGCGACATATTCGCCGCGCTGCTCGTGCATCTGCTCCATGGTCATCTCGGAGGCCACGGAACGCAGAGCGGACACGAACTTGCCGGAGAGAAGCGCATGCAGCCGCTCGGGTTCGAGCGTGCGCCGGCCAAGCGTGGCGGCGGCGATCGACACCGCCTCGCGCGCAGCCTGGACGCGGACGTAGAAGTCGGCCTCGATGTCGATGCGCATGCGGTCGCGGGTGATGACGGCGTCGCCCTTCTGGCGCACGATCTGCATCGGCAGCACGTTCATGTTCACGGGCGTGAAGTCGTGGATGAACGGCAGGACGAACGCGCCGCCGTTGATCACCACCCGCTCGCCGAGAAATCCGGTGCGAACGAACGACACCTCTTTCGACGAGCGATGGTAGAGCCAGTTGACCACATAGACGGCGACGACCACGACGATGATCGCGATGATGAGCCAGAGGATCAGAGTCCCGATCAAGAGCCCCGACATTTCCCACTCCCCGTTTGCGAGCCGCGTCCGACCGCGGACCGTTTTGTCATCTCACTTGCGTCCGATCGCCTTGAACCGCCGCACCTGTTCGGTCAGCGCTTTTTCGACCGGCAGGCGCTCCATTGACGAAGCGCCGTAGAATCCGTGGCAAGTCCTGGCGGACTTCATGATGAAGTCCGCGTCGGCGGGCTCGGCGATCGGGCCGCCATGCGCGAGCACCAGAATGTCGGGCCGAACCTTCAAGGCCGCGCTCGCCCAGGCGTCGATCAGGGCGGGACAATCCTCGAGCTTGGGCGCGGTCTCAGCGCCGATGGCGCCGCCTGCGGTGAGGCCCAGGTGGCAGACGATGATGTCGGCGCCGGCTTTCGCCATCGCCTCCGCTTCGCCGGCGTTGAAGACATAAGGGGTGGTCAGCATGTCCTTCCCGTGCGCTTTCGCGATCATATCGACTTCGAGGCCGTAGGACATTCCGGTCTCTTCGAGGTTTAGCCGCAGGACGCCGTCGATGAGGCCAACGGTCGGGAAGTTCTGCACGCCGGCGAAGCCGAGCGCCTTGATCTCATCGAGAAAGACGTGCATCTGCCGGAACGGATCGGTGCCGTTGACCCCGGCCAGCACCGGCGTGCGTTTGACGACCGGCAGCACCTCGCGCGCCATCTCGACCACGATCGCATTGGCGTCGCCATAGGCCAGAAGGCCGGCGAGCGAGCCGCGCCCCGCCATGCGATAGCGGCCGGAATTGTAGATGACGATGAGGTCGACGCCGCCCGCTTCCTCGCATTTGGCCGAGAGGCCGACCCCCGCGCCGCCGCCGACGATCGGCTCGCCGCGCGCCGCCATGGCCCGGAACTTGTCCATCAGCGCCGATCGGTCGAACAAGGTCATCGTCATCTCGCCGCGCGCCGGCGCGCGCCCGATTGCCCGTGCAGCGTCCGAAACGCGGCCACGACCGCGGCGGTGAATTCGGGATCGTTGATGTGGCGCTTGATCCGGATCAATTGCCGGCTCGCGGTCTGACGCACGGTTCGTTCGAGCGCGGCGAACAGAGCGGCGTCCGCCTGAGGATCGTGAAACGCCTGGCCAGGCGCGTCGAGCGCGGAGATTCCGAGTTCGGGCAGGAAGAAGCGGACCGGCCCGTCCATGCGGTTCAGCCGTTCGCCGATCCAGCTCCCGATCCGATCGTTCTCGGCCGCGGTCGTGCGCATGAGGGTCACTTGCGGATTATGCGCGTGCAAACGCCGGTCCTTGTAGGCGGCGGGCACGGTGTCGGGGGCGCCGAAATTGACCATGTCGAGCGCGCCGACCGAGCCGACATAAGGGGTGCGGGTGCGGATGATCGCGCCGAACCGGTCTTCGTCGGCCGCCAGCACACCGCCCGTCAGCATGTCGGCGACCTCGGTCGTGGTGACGTCGATGACGGCGGAGATGAGGCCCGAATCGACGAGCTTCTCCATCGAGCGGCCGCCGACGCCGGTGGCGTGAAAGACCAGGCACTCCCAGTCCGCGCCCAGCGCCGCGACGATCTGCTGCACGCAGGGCGTGGTGACGCCGAACATGGTGAGCCCGACCGAGGGAAGGCCGCGCCGCGCCCTTGCCCCTCCGGCTTCCTCGCGCGCGCTCAAGCGCGCCTTGACCATCCCGATCAGCGCCTGGGCGCCGTTGGCGAGCACCTGGCGCGAGATGGCGTTCAGGCCCTGCACGTCGGTGACCGAATACATCATCGTGATGTCGGTCGGGCCGACGTAGCGGCTGACGTCGCCCGAGGCGATCGAGGAGATGAGCACTTTCGGCGCGCCGATCGGCAGCGCGCGCATGGCCGGCGCGACGATCGAGGCGCCGCCCGAACCGCCCGCGCTGATGATGCCGGCGATGTCGTTCTGGCGCTTGATCCAGGTCTCGAACGCTTCCGCCATGGCGCCGACCGAGACGCCGCGCTCGCGGCCGAACACGGCCGCGCCGCCGCGGCCATGGTTGAGCGCGATCTCCTGCGCCGTCACGTCGCAGGTCGCGGGCTTGCCGCTGGTCGAGACGTCGACGAGGCGCGTGCGCAGGCCGCTCGCCGCGATGAGATCGCGAATGAAGCGGAGTTCCGTTCCCTTGGTGTCGAGCGTCCCGGCCACCAGCACGGGCGGGGGGCCCGGGGCCCGCGCCGCCGCACGCGGCTCGGCGATCGCTTCGATCCGCGCCGGGCCGGCCGAAGCGATGCGGGCGCCCGCCTCGATTCGCGCGTTCGCAACCGGCTGCGACCAGCGCGTCGGGGCTGTCGGATTGGAGACATAAATCCTGATCGGCGCCGCAGCCGGCCTCGCGGCGCTTGAAGGAGCGGTCGCGACTTCGCGCGCGTTTTCATCGGCGCGGTCCGGCTCGGCCTCGGAGTGGCGCCCGACGCCAAGGAGCCGCTGCTGCAGCTCGCGGTCGGCGGCGAGCCGGCGCGACTCGATGATGCGGTTGATCCTGCCGTTGACCATGATGGCGACGCGTTCGGAAACGGTCGTCGCGACGCCGATATTCTGCTCGATGACGAGGATCGCCATGTCGCTTTCCTCGCCGAGACGAACAAGCATCTCCTCGACCTGGGAGACGATCACCGGCGCGAGGCCCTCGGTCGGCTCGTCCATGATCAGGAGGCGCGGGTTGGTGACGAGCGCGCGCGAGATCGCCAGCATCTGCTGCTCTCCGCCGGAGAGCTGAGCGCCGCTGCTGCTCTTTCGTTCGGCGAGGCGCGGGAACGCGTCATAGACGCGCTCGACCGTCCAGGCGCCGGATCGCCGCGCCGCGGTCATGTGCAAGTGTTCGTCGACGGTGAGCGAGCGCCAGAGCCTGCGGCCTTGCGGCACGTAGCCGACGCCGTGGCGCGCGATTCGCGCTGGCGGCAGGCCCAGCATCTCTTCGCCGCGCACGCGGATCGAGCCGCTCGAGGCGCGCGCAAGCCCCATGATCGCCTTGCACAGGGTCGTCTTGCCCATGCCGTTGCGCCCGACGACCGACAGCACGCCGTGGCTGAGCGTCAGGTCGACGCCCTGCAAGGCATGCGAGCGGCCGTAATAGACGTTGAGGCCCTTGACCAGAAGCATGACGTCGGCGTCGGCGCGTCGCGGCTCAGGCATGGCCGCCTCCAAGGTAGAGCTCCTGGACCTCGGGATCCGCCTCGATCTCCTGCGGCGCGCCTTCCTTAAAAATCCGCCCGTCGTGCATCATCGTCACGCGCTCGACGACGCGCAGCGCGACGTCCATGTCGTGCTCGATGATGATGTAGCCGATATGCGCTGGCAACGAGGAGAGAATCTCGATGAGCTCGGCCCGCTCGGCCGGCGACAGACCGGCCGCCGGCTCGTCGAACAGGATGAAGCGCGGCGCGCCCGCGAGCGCCAGCGCGATCTCGAGCTGACGCTGCTGGCCATAGGCCAGCTCCGCCACCAGCCGCTCCTTGATCGGCGTCAAATGGACCGCCTGAATGAGGTTTTCGGCGGCCTGGACGAGCGCGTCGCTGCGGCGCGGCTGAATGAACGAGTACCGGCCGCGCGAGACGCCGCGACAGGCGAGGTAGACGTTGTCGAACACGGAAAGATTGGGGAAGAGGGCGGAAATCTGATAGGTCCGGCGCAGTCCGCGGCGGATCCGTTCGTAGGGCGGAAAGGTGGTCACGTCCTCGCCGAAGAACCGGATCGTTCCCGACGTCGGCGGAAAATCGCCGGTGATGCAGTTGAACAGCGTCGTCTTGCCGGCGCCGTTCGAGCCCAGGACCCCGCGGCGCTCGCCGGGCCTGACCGTCAGCGAGACGTCGACCAGCGCGGCGAGCGCGCCGAAATAGCGCGTCACCCCGCGCAATTCGAGGGCGTTGGCGGAGCCGACCGCCGACAGACGCTCGGCGACGCTATCCATGGCGCGAGCCCGCGGAATTCGGGAAGCGGCCAGCCGCGGCCGACTTCTCGCGCAGCCGGTTCCAGAGGCCAATGAAGCCGTCGGGCGAGAAGAACACGATCGCGAGGAAGCCGAGGCCTATCACCATCCGAAAGCGCGCGCCGTTCAAGCCGACAGCGACCAGGAAGTCGAGCGCGAAGGCCTTCAGGATGGCGTAGATCAGGGCGCCGATGAAGGGTCCGATCGGGCGCGTGATCCCGCCGACGACGGCGATGACGAGGATGTCGATCGCGGTGTCGACGCCCGCCGTGCTCGGCGCGATTTCGGTGTTTTGCCACACGAGGAGCACCCCGCCGATCGCGGCGATGAACGAGGCGAAGGCGTAAGCGGCGATCCGATGCGCCCTGACATTGAAACCCAGCGCTTGCATGCGCCGCGGATTGTCGCGCACCCCCTGAAGCGCCAGTCCGAACGGCGCCCGCGACAGGTAAAGGACGCCGAAATAGCACGCCGCGGCGACCGCCAGCGTCAGGTAGTAGAAGGGGATCGGCGAGCGCCAGTCGACGCCGAAAAGATGCGGCGAGGCGATGGCGTTGATGCCGGTGTGGCCGTTGAAAATCGCGTAGTTCTCGTTGGCGAGATAGAAGAACGCGGCGGCGATCGCGAGCGTGATCACGATCGTGTAGATGCCTTCGGTGCGCACCGCGAGCGAGCCGGCGAGCGTTCCGAAGGCCGTGCCGACCGCAAGACCGACCGGCGCCGCAGCCCACCAGGGCCAGCCGATATGGATCCCGTCGCTGGCGCTGACGCCGAACATTGCGCAGGCGTAGCCGGCCACTCCGGCGATTGTCATCTGCATGAGGCTGACCATGCCGCCGTAGCCAGCGAGGAACATGAGGCTCAGCGCAATGATTCCCAGAATGAACGACCAGGAGAAAATCTGGAACAGCCAGAAGTCGTTGGCGATCGCGGGCATGAACAGGAGGACGACCGCGACGATCGCGGTCAGCGGTTGAATGCGCCGCAGCCACTCGGGCGCCGCAGGCCTGGCCGCGGCGCCGGCGAGCGCGGATCGGGAGGGCTCGGTGATCGCCATCGCTATCGCGCCGCCAGGAGACCCTGCGGCCGAAGGGCCAGCACGAGCACCATGATGAGAAAAGTGCAGACGATCGCGTAGGTGGGAATGTAAACCGAGCCCATCTGCTCGGCGAGGCCGATGATCACGGCCCCGAGCGCCGCGCCGGGGATCGACCCCATTCCGCCCACGATCACCACCACCAGCGACGCCAGCAGGAAGCGCGTGTCCTCTCCCGGCGCGACCGACTGGAACGTGCCGCCCACCACGCCCGCCGCCCCCGCGAGGCCGGCTCCGACCGCGAACACGATCACGAAGACGTGCTGGATCGGGACGCCCATCGCCGTCAGCATCTCGCGGTCGTCGACGCCGGCGCGGATCATCATGCCGATGCGCGTCCGATTGAGCGAGAGCCACATCGCCGCTCCGATGACGATCGAGGCGCCGAGGATCGCCAGACGAACGATCGGATACCTGAGATAGACCACTTCGCCCGAGGACTTGACCGCGGTGACGAAGGGCAAGGTGGTCGGACCCGAAAGCCAGCTCGGCGCCATGATCTGGTAATAGTCGGCGCCGAACACCCAGAGCATCAGGTCGGCCATCACGATCGAGATGCCGATCGTGACCATCGTCTGCCTCAGCTCCTGACCCTCCATCCGGCGGAAGACCAGCACTTGCAAGGCAATGCCGACCAGGGCGGAGGCCATGAAGCCGATGATAAGGCCCAGGACCCACGATCCGGTCCAGGCGATGCTGTTGTAGCCGACATAGCCGCCGAGCAGGTAAAGCGACCCATGCGCGAGATTGACGTTGCGCATGAGCCCGAAGATGAGGGTGAAGCCGCTGGCGACCAGGAAATAGAGGCCGCCGAGGGTGATCCCGTTGAAGACGGCGTTGAGAAACACTTTCTTCTTGCCGAACACCGCTTCGAACCCGGGCGGCCAGACAGCGAAGACGAGCCAGATCGCGGCGACGACGGCGACGATGATGACGAGCGACCAGACGGGATGACGGCCGATGAACCGGTTCATTCGCGCGCCTCTCTTAAGCGGTTCGCGCGAGCGAGGCCGCGTCCGCTCGTCGACCCTCGCGCGGCCGACGCTCTGATGAAAGAGAGCCGCGGCCCTGCTCATCCTCTCCCCTCCGGCGTTTCGCCTTTCACCGCGCCTCGCATGGCGGCCGGGCGAAGGACCCGCCCGGCCAGACCGCGGCGCGCGATCAATCATAGACCTTTTTGCACGGCGGATTGGTCCGACTCGGCGGAACGTATTTCTTGAACACCGCCGGATCCATGCCGAGCGTCTGATTGACGTCCGGCACCACGGCGACGACCTTGCTGAACAGCCCGCCCTTGCCGTCATCGACGACTTCGGTGACGAAATTCGTGCCGATCGCCTGGCGATTGGAGTCGAGGCTGATCTTGCCGTTCGGCGCGTCGAGCACGATCGAAGCCAGGGTCTGCTTGAACTTCTTCTCGCCGTCGCTCAAGTCGCCGTTCACCTTTTGCAAGGCCAGGATCATCGCCATCGCCGCGCCATAGTAGTTGGTCGCGAGCAGCGACGGGCTCGCGAACCGCTTGTTAGGCGGGAAGAGATCCTGATACTCCTTCACGAACTTCTGCCATCTCGGATCGTCCCAGGTGTCGGCCTGGCCGCTGGCGGCGATCGTGCCGACGAGCGCGTTCTTCGCCGTGCCCTTGGCCGACAGGATCGTCTGATCGACGAGGATCGACCCGCCCATCAGATGCGCCTTGCCGCCGGCCTGCTGATACTGGTTGAGGAAGTTGAGCGCGTCGCCGCCGCCCAAACCCACATAGATCGCGTCGACGTCATCGGGCAGGTTGGCGATGGTAGAGGCGAAGTCCTTGGTGCCGAGCGGCACCCACTGACGGCTGGTCACCTCCCCGCCCGCCTTGCAGAAGTCCATGACTAGGCCGAACACCTGAGTGTAGACGAAGGAATAGTCTTCGCCGACGGTGGCGATCTTTCTGTAGCCCTTCTTGTCGTAGGCGTACTTGCCCAGCCCGATCTGCCATTGGGCGCCGTCCATGTTGAAGCGGAAGAAGTTCGGCGACGGATCGGGGAAGGTCGTCTCCTGCGCGCCGGAGGCGGCGTTGATGAACGTCAATTCCGGATGAGTGCGCGAGAAGTTCTTGACCGCGATGCCCTCGTCGCCCGACAGCGGCGCGATGAGAATCTGCGAATGGTCCTGGTCGATCAGCTTGCGCACCGCGCGCACCGCCGAGTCCGGCGTCGCATCGGTCGAGGCGATGACGAAGTCCAGCTCCTTGCCGCCGACCTTGATGCTGAGGTTGTTGTCGCCGACCGTGCCGCCGTAGTGTTTGACCGCGACCTTCAAGCCGCGCACGCCGTCTTCCCCCAGAAGCGTGTAGGTCCCTTCGAGCGTC
>Ga0335075_10009327_pt1 | contig 14989 bp, 12 predicted proteins | sample Lox_Sample_24_FD_206723 | JGI IMG/M metagenome (GOLD analysis project Ga0335075, IMG submission 206723) | Soil microbial communities from Loxahatchee National Wildlife Refuge, Florida, United States - Lox_Sample_2.4 | ecosystem: Environmental > Terrestrial > Soil > Wetlands | place: USA...
TCAGGCCTCGCATGCGGGTCATGCCTTGCCACGCGCTGGCTCATGATTTTCCTCCGCCATCAACTGCCTGCAGAACCGACGCGGATTACCTGCCCGGTCCGACTCCGCCTTAAAGGTGTCAATGAGGCTCAACCGGCCCGCGTCAGCGCGCAGCGCTGGAGATGCCTGCCGGGGTGACGACGGGCAGGCCGGCGCCGGCGGCGCGGTCGTACCCGTCGTCGATCGCCACCACGGTCCGGCCGGCCGCGTCGAGGAAGGACGCGGCGACGGACGCCCGGTAGCCGGACTCGCAGTGCACCCATAGCTCGCCGGCCGGCAGCTCGCCGGTGCGGTCAGCCAGGTCGTGCAGCGGGATGTGGACGGCCCCGTCGATGTGCGAGGCGTTCCATTCTGAGTCGCGGCGCACGTCGAGGACGGTGACCGGGCGGTGGTGACGCACCGCGGCCAGCCCGGCGAAATCCGCCACCGGGTAGCTGCGCAGCGGCTGGCCCGCGGCCCAGGCGGCCGGGCCGCCGTCGGCGGCGGCCCGGGGGCGGTCGATGCCGATCCGCACCAGCTCCCGCTGGGCGTCGGCGACCTGCGCGGGGGTCTCGCCGAGCAGGGTCAGCGGAGTGTTCCAGGGGATCAGCCAGCCCAGGTAGGTCGCGAAACTGCCGTCCAGGTCGAAGCTGAGCGTGCCGGCCAGGTGCCCGGCGGCGAACGCCCGGCGGGCGCGCAGGTCGACCACCCACTCCCCCGCCTCGATCCGGCGGCGCAGCTCGGCGGCCTCGGCGCGGGCCGGCGGTGACAGGTCCGGGCCCGCCGGGCCCGCCGCGTTGGCCGGGCCCATGTGGGCGTAGTAGGCGGGGTAGACGTCGAGGCCGGCCAGCGTTCCGGCCACGTAGCTGTCCTGGTCGAGAGTCAGCGCCGGATTGATCGCGCGCTCCCTGCCGATGGTCGAGGAGGTGCCCTCGGACTGGGTCGCCGAGCAGAAGCTGCCGAACCCGTGCGTCGGGTAGACGTCCGCGTCCGCGGGCAGCTCGCCGGCCAGCCGGCGGGCCGACGCGTACTGGGCGCGCGCCAGCTCGCTGGCGTGCGCCGGGCCGAGCAGGTCCGGCCGTCCGGTCGAGCCGTACAGCAGTGACCCGCCGGAGAACACCGCGTGCGGGTGCCCCGCCGCCAGCAGCGCGTACGACAGGTGCGTGAACGTGTGCCCGGGCGTGGCGAGCACCCGGACGCTCATCGCCGGGCTGACCTCGATGACGTCTCCGTCGCGGACCGGCACCCGGTCGAAGGCCACCTCGTCGGCCGCGTTCACGTGGTAGGCGGCACCCGTCTGCCGGGCCAGCGCCAGCCCGCCCGTCACGTAGTCGTTGTGCAGGTGGGTCTCGAACACGTGGGTGATCCGCACCCCGCGGCCGGCGGCCAGCGCCAGCACCCGGTCGATGTCCCGCTGCGGGTCGACGACCAGCGCGACCGAGCCGTCATGCGCCAGGTAGCTGCGGTCGCCGAGCGCCAGGGTGTCGATGGCGACGACCTCAACGCCGGACCCTGCCGTGGTACTCATGCGCTACTCCCATCGAATACCCCATGGGGTATATCCACGTGCTAACACTACGCCGGCCCTGGCAACGACGCAAACAACCTGACGGTGCCACAAGCAAAGCTTGTGGCAGCTACAAGAAACTCCTGGCTATCAGGTTGCCACACCGGGTATTACGGTCGTGTCATGGCAGAGACAGACCTGCCTTTCCCGCGCTGGGTGAAGCTGCTCGACCAGTCCCGGTGCATCGGCTGCCATGCCTGCACCACCGCGTGCAAGAGCGAGAATGAGGTCCCGGTCGGCGTGACCAGGACCTACGTCAAGTCCGTGGACGTGGGGACCTTCCCGGCGGCGCGGCGCGCGTTCCAGGTGACCCGGTGCAACCAGTGCGAGGACGCGCCGTGCGTGGCGGCGTGCCCCACCGAGGCGATGTACCGGCGCGACGACGGCATCGTCGACTTCGACAAGCGGATCTGCATCGGCTGCAAGGCGTGCATGGCCGCCTGCCCGTACGACGCGATCTTCATCAACCCCGACGACCACTCGGCAGAGAAGTGCAACCTGTGCGCGCACCGCCTCGACGTCGGGCTCGAGCCCGCGTGCGTGACGGTCTGCCCCACCGAGGCGATCCTGGTCGGCGACATCAACGACCCCGCGTCCGAGGTGTCCCGGGTGATCGGCAGAGAGCCGGTCCAGGTGCGGCGGCCGGAGAAGGAGACCAGGCCCGGCGTGTACTACAAGGGCGCGCACGCCGTCACGCTCGACCCGCTGGCGGCGCGCAGGCCCGGCGGCGGCCTGTTCGCGTGGGCGACCCAGGGCAAGCCCGGACGGCAGTCGGTCACGGCCGGGCATCCCGGTCGCGGCACGTCGCAGGCCGCCGCGCTGCTGTCCTACGACATCCCGCACCAGGCACCGTGGGGCTGGCGGGTGAGCCTGTACACCTGGACCAAGTCAGTCGCGGCCGGCGGGTTCGCCGTGCCAGTCCTGCTGGCCGGCACCGGGTACCTGAACTGGGGAAACGACGTCGTCCGGTGGGCGGCTCCGGTGCTGGCGCTGGCCTTCCTGGCCGCGACCGGCGTGCTGCTCGTCGCCGACCTGAAGCACCCGGAGCGGTGCTACCTGATCTTCACGCGGCACCACTGGCGGAGCTGGCTGGTGCGCGGCGCGGTGATCCTGGGCGGGTTCGGCGCGGTCGCGGCGGCGTACCTGCTGACTTCGCTGATCGGGACGAGCGCGGGCGCGGCGCGGCAGGTGCTCGGCTGGATCGGCGTGCCGCTGGCGCTGGCCGCCGCCGTCTACACCGCGTACCTGTTCGCGCAGGCCAAGGGCCGCGACCTGTGGCAGAGCCCGCTGCTCGCGCCGCACCTGGCCGTGCAGGCCGCACTGGCCGGCGCCGCGGCGGTGCTGCCGCTGCTGACCTGGCTCGCGCCGGGCCGGGCGGTGACCGCGGACGAGGTGGTCCTGGCGTGCGCCGCCGCCGTCCACGTGGCGCTGGTGGCCGGCGAGGTCACGCAGCCGCACGTGACCGCGCACGCACGGCTCGCGGTGCAGGAGATGACGCTGGGGAGTCAGCGGCTTACGTTCTGGATAAGCATGATTCTCATCCTGGCCGCGATCGCCGCACCGTGGACCGGGACCCCGGCCACCGCCCTGGCCCTCGCCGGGCTGCTCGGCTACGAGCACGCCTACGTGCAGGCCGGACAGCGCGTTCCGCTGGCGTGAGGAGGGACATGACAGACGAGCTCGGGGAACTGGGCCGCCGGGTGTCGGCCGCGCGGGCGGCCGCCGAGGCCAGGGGCGAGACGTTCTATCAGGGAGCCAGCCGGGTGCACCTGGCCGCGTTCCCGCCCCGGGAACGCTGGGACGACTGGGTGGAGCTGTCCTCGCGGGCCTGGCCGGCGCGGGAGGAAAAGCACTACACGCTGGTGCCCACCACCTGCTTCAACTGCGAGTCCGCCTGCGGGCTGCTCGCGTACGTGGACCGGGAGACCGGGCGGGTCCGCAAGTTCGAGGGCAACCCCGAGCATCCCGGGTCCCGCGGCCGCAACTGCGCCAAGGGCCCGGCCACCATCAACCAGGTCACCGACCCGGACCGCATCCTGTACCCGCTGCGCCGGTCGGGGCCGCGCGGCAGCGGCGGCTGGGAGCGGGTCAGCTGGGACGAGGTCCTGGATGCGCTGGCCGCCCGCATCAGGACCGCGCTGCTCGAATCCCGGCAGAACGAGATCATGGTGCACATCGGGCGGCCCGGCGAGGACGGGTTCACCGAGCGCGTGGTGGCCAGCTGGGGGGTGGACGGGCACAACTCGCACACCAACGTGTGCTCCAGCGGCGGCCGGACCGGGTTCCAGTTCTGGATGGGCATCGACCGGCCCAGCCCCGACCACGCCAACGCGGCGGTGATCTACCTGATCAGCGCCCACCTGGAGTCCGGGCACTACTTCAACCCGCACGCGCAGCGGATCACCCAGGCGCGGGCCAGCGGCGCCAAGGTCATCGTGCTGGACACCCGGCTGTCCAACACCGCCTCGCACGCCGACTACTGGCTGGCCCCGCAGCCGGGCAGCGAGGCGGCGATCAACCTGGCGATCGCCAATCACCTGATCCAGACGCAGGCCTATGACCGGGAGTTCGTGCGGCGCTGGTGGAACTGGGCCGAGTACCTGACCGCCTGCCACCCGCAGGCGCCGGTCACCTTCGCGGCGTTCGAGGAGATCCTTTCCGGGCTGTACGCGGAGTTCACGTTCGAGTTCGCCGCCGCCGAGTCGGGCGTTTCCGCGGAAACGCTGGCCGAGGTCGCCGACGTGGTGGCGGGGGCGGGGCACCGGTTCTCGTGCCACTCGTGGCGGTCGGCGGCGGCGGGGAACCTGGGCGGCTGGCAGGTGTCGCGCACCCTGTTCCTCATCTCCGCGCTGCTCGGCGCGGTCGCGACACCCGGGGGAACGTTCCCGAACACCTGGAACAAGTTCGTGCCGCGGCCCGTGCACGTCCCCCCGCACCCCGGCGTGTGGCAGGAACTGTCCTGGCCGCTGGAGTATCCCCTGGCGCAGAACGAGATGTCGTTCCTGCTGCCGCACTTCCTCAAGGACGGGCGCGGCCGGCTCGATACCTACTTCATCCGCGTCTACAACCCGGTGTGGACCAACCCCGACGGCCTGTCCTGGATGGAGGTGCTGCGCGACGAGTCGCTGGTCGGCTGCTTCGTGGCGCTAACCCCGACCTGGAACGAGTCCGCGTACTTCGCCGACTACGTGCTGCCGATGGGGGTCGGGTCGGAACGGCACGACACGCACTCCTACGAGCAGTACGACGGCCAGTGGATCGCGTTCCGCCAGCCGGTGCTGCGCGCCGCCCGCGAGCGCCGGGGCGAGAAGATCGCCGACACCCGCGAGGTCAACCCGGGCGAGGTATGGGAGGAGAACGAGTTCTGGATCGAGCTGTCGTGGCGCATCGACCCGGACGGGTCGCTCGGCATCCGGCGGTACTACGAGTCCGTCGAGCGGCCCGGCGAGAAGCTCACCGTCGACGAGTACTACGGGTGGCTGTTCTCCCACTCCGTTCCCGGGCTGCCCGAGCGGGCGGCCGCCGAGGGGCTGACGCCGCTGCAGTGGATGCGCCGGTACGGGGCGTTCGAGATCAGCCGCGGGCAGGGCGCGGTCCACGAGCAGGAGGTCCCGCCCGAGGAGCTCGCGGACGCCCACCCGGGCCCGTTCGGGCGGGTGTACACGGCGGCGCCGGCGCCGGCGGACCCGAACATCGTGCCGCAGGGCGCGCCGGTCCCGGATGCGGCAGGACGGCGGCCGGCCGGGGTCATCGTGGACGGCGTGGCCAGGCGCGGGTTCCCGACGCCGTCCGGGCGGCTGGAGTTCTGGTCCTCGACGCTGGCCGGCTGGGGCTGGCCCGAGCACGCGCTGCCCGGCTACATCCGCAGCCACGTCCACCCGTCGGCGCTGGACGCCGGCCAGGTGGTGCTGCTGTCGACGTTCCGGCTGCCGACCCAGATCCACACCCGGTCGGCGAACGCCAAGTGGCTGGACGAGCTCGCGCACACCAACCCGGTGTGGATCCATCCCGGAGACGCCGCGCGGTTCGGGATCGGCGGCACCGGCGACCTGGTGCGGGTCTCGACGGAGATCGGCTACTTCGTGGCGAAGGCGTGGCTCACGGAGGGCATCAGGCCCGGCGTCGTCGCCTGCAGCCACCACATGGGCCGGTGGCGGCTCGACGGCGGGCCGCGCGGCGCCGGCGGCATGATGGCCACCGTCGGCCTCGACCGCTCCCCGGACGGCTGGGCGGTGTCGCGGCACGCGCCCGCCGGGCCGTACGAGTCGGCGGACCCGGACAGCCAGCGGATCTGGTGGAGCGACACCGGGGTGCACCAGAACCTCACGTTCGCCGTCCAGCCGGACCCGATTTCCGGGATGCACTGCTGGCACCAGGCGGTCCGCGTCCGCCGGGCAGAGCCCGGCGACAGGCACGGCGACATCGCGGTGGACACCGCGAAGGCGCACGCGGTGTACCAGCGGTGGCTGGGGCGGACCCGCCCGGCCGGGTCTGTCTCGCCGGACGGCACCCGCCGCCCGCAGTGGCTGATGCGGCCGGTCAAGCCGGCGGCTGAGGCGTTCGCCCTCCCGGCGGACCAGTGACCAGCGCTCGCCGGGAGCTTGCCCGCTGGGAGCTGCTGCGGGCCCTCGGCGCCGTCGCCGGCGACCCGGCCGGCGCAAGCGCTGTGTGCGGCGCGCTCGGCCTGACCGCTCCCGGCAACGCCGAGCACACCGAGGTGTTCCTGCTGAACTGCCCGCCGTACGCGGCGGTCTACCTGGGGGCTGACGGCGCGCTCGGCGGGGACGCCGCCGACCGGGTAGCCGGCTTCTGGCGGGCCATCGGCGTCACGCCGCCCGCCGAGCCCGATCACCTCGCCGCGCTGCTGAGCCTGTACGCGGGCCTCGGCGAAGCCTGTTCCGGCGCCCGCACGGAGGCGGTGCGGCGTGCGCTCACCCGGACGCGCCACGTGCTGTTCTGGGAGCACTTGTGGTCGTGGGTGCCCGCCTACCTGGCAGCCGTGGCCACGTTTCCCGCGCTGGCGGCGTGGGCGGCGCTCACCCGGCGGGCCGTGCTGGCCGAGCGAGCCGTGCCGGCCGAGCGGGCCGAGCGGGCTGGGCACCCGAGCGCCGCGGGCGCCCCGGGCGTCCGGCTCCCGCTGGCGTTGCGCGCCGCCCCTGCCCCGCTGTCCCCGGGCCTCGCGCCAGGCGACCTGCCCGCGGCGCTCACCACGCCGGTGCGGTCCGGCCTGATCCTCACTCGCCGCGCCCTGGCCGGCGGGGCGGAGGCGGCGGGCGCGGGGCACCGGATCGGCGAACGGCGCTTCACGCTGCGCGCCATGCTGGACCAGGAGCCCGCCGGGACGCTGCGCTGGCTCGGCGGCGAAGCGGCCCGCTGGGCTGACACGCACGCGGCGCCGGCGCGGAACCGCGCCGCGGGACCGGGCGCCGCGGGACCGGGCAGCGACGCCGTGCAGGACTGGTGGGCAGAGCGCGCGCGCCGCACGGAAGCGGTGCTGCGCGCCGCGGCCGCCGCGGCAATAGACGGGCCCGTGTCCCTGGGGCGCCCGTCAGCCAGGTGATACAAACGGCCCTTGTCACCGGACTTACAGTGGACACGTGCCGCTCAGCTCCCGATTCCCCGACCTGGCCGCTCTCGAGGTGCTGCTCGCGGTCGCGCGCGCGGGCAGCCTGACCGCGGCGTCCCGCGAACTCGGCGTCACTCAGCAGGCGGTGTCCGCCCGGGTGAAGTCCGCCGAAGCGCAGGCCGGCGTCGCGCTGATCACGCGGACGCCGCGCGGTTCCGCGCTCACCCCGGAGGGTGCCGTCGTGGCGGAATGGGCGGCCCGGCTGCTGGCGGTGGCGGGCGAACTCGACGCCGGGCTGGCGGCATTCCGGCAGCACCACCAGACGCGGCTGCGGGTCAGCGCCAGCCTCACCATCGCCGAGCAGCTGCTGCCGGGCTGGCTCGTGTCCCTGCAGGCCGAGGCCCGGCGGCGCGGCCAGCCGCCAGCGGAAGTGGTGCTGATCGCAGCCAACAGCGACACCGTGGCCAGCCAGGTGAGCCGCGGCCTGGCCGACCTGGGATTCGTCGAGGGCCCCGCCAGCCCGCGCGGGCTGCGCAGCCGCGTCATCGGGCACGACGAACTCATCGTCGTCGCGCGTCCGGACCATCCCTGGGCGCGGCGCCGGGACCCCGTCAGCCCGGCCGAATTGGCCGCCACTCCCATGGTCAGCCGCGAACTGGGTTCAGGAACGCGCGACGTGCTCGCCGCCGGGGTGTCCGCCGCCCTGGGGGGACGTGTCACCATGCCGGTAGCACTGGCGCTGTCCACCACCGCCGCGGTCCGCGCGGCCGTGCTAGCCGGCGCCGGGCCGGCCGTACTCAGCGAACTGACGGTCACCGAGGACATCACCGCCCGCCGCCTGGCCCGCGTGCCGGTCGCGGGCGTAAACCTGCGCCGGGCGCTGCGCGCTATCTGGGCAGGCGGCCACCTGCCGCCGGAAGGGGCCGCGCGTGACTTGCTCGCGCACGTGACCGGACGCCGCCCCTGATCCGGGACAGGCGATCCGCCCGGGCCGGCCGACCGGGCGCCGGACCGGCTCGTACAAACCCGCGGGGGTATCGGTCAGCCGACGGCCGCCCGCTGCCCGGCGGGCTGCCCGGCGCGCTCGGCGTAGAACTCCTGGAACGCCGCGAACGCCCGCGCGCCGTAAACGGTGGCCGGGCCGCCGTTCATCAGGAACGTGACGCCGATCGCCTCCGCGGCCTCCGCCGGGGTGGCGCCGTGCTGCACCGCGGCGTGGGCGTGCGCGGCGATGCACCCGTCGCACTCCTTGCTGACCGCGATGGCCAAGGCGATGAGTTCCTTGGTCCGGGCATCCAGCACGCCATCGGCCAGCGCCGCGTCATGCAATTCCCGGTAGCCCGCATAGACCTGCGGGATCACGTGCCGCAGCTCGCGAGTGGGCACGTGCAGTTCCTCCCGGACAGCCTTCCCGTAGCTCATGGCGCACTCCTTCTGGATGACATGCGATACCTGCCGACACAGCATCGCGCGGCCGGCGCCGGCCGCGCGATGGTCCTACGTCACCTGGGACGACGACATTGGTCTCAGATGCCGATCACATACCCCCTTGGGTATAGTAGGAACTCGCAAGCGCACGACGACCCCGGGAGCCGACATGGACGTGGACAGCGAGACGATGGCCAGCGTGATCCGCCGGCTGCGACGGGCGCAGGGCCAGATCGGCGGCGTGATCAAGATGATCGAGGAGGGCCGGGACTGCGCGGACGTCGTGACGCAGCTCGCGGCGGCGTCCCGGGCGCTCGACCGGGCGGGATTCAAGATCATCGCGACCGGCCTCCAGCAGTGCGCCGCCAACGGCGACGGCACGGCCGAGGCCGACCAGGCCCAGCTCGAGCGGCTCTTCCTCTCTCTCGCCTAGCCGCCTCAGCCCGGCCGACCGATACCCCGGGTGGTATTTGCCGTGGCGCGTTCCCGGCGGATACCGTTGCATCGGATAGATACCCCACTGGGTATATTGCTCGATGCAGGGAGAAGCCGCTTGCTGGCAGCCATCGCCATTCCCGCCGGGCTGCTGATCGGGCTGTCGCTGGGCGGGCCGGGGAATGCCGCGCGCCGATCCTCGTTATACCCCACAGGGTATTGTTGCCCCTCACAGCCACAAGGAGTCGAGGATGAGCACCGTCGCACTGACTGAGGAAACGTTCGAGGACACGGTCACCAGGGAAGGAATCACGCTCGTCGACTGGTGGGCCTCATGGTGCGGACCGTGCCGGATGTTCGCGCCGGTCTTCCAGGCCGCCAGTGACAAGCACCCGGACATCACGTTCGGCAAGATCGACACCGAGGACCAGCAGGCGCTGGCCGGCGCCGCGCGGATCACCTCGATCCCGACGCTGATGGCCTTCCGCGACGGGATCCTGGTCTTCTCCCAGCCCGGCGCGCTGCCCGCGGCGGCTCTCGAGCAGGTCATCCAGGCAGTCCGGGACCTCGAGATGGACGACGTCCGCGACCAGCTAGCCCGGCAGGAGACCAAGGCGGCCCAGTGAGCTACGGCACCAGCATCACGCTCGGCACACCGTTCGCCGATGCGGTCGCGCGGGTGCGCACCGCCCTCGCCGGGCACGGGTTCGGGGTGCTCACCGAAATCGACGTCACCGCCACGATGAAGGCCAAGCTCGGCGAGCAGATGGAGGACTACGTGATCCTCGGCGCCTGCAATCCGCCGTTCGCGCACCAGGCGCTGGGCATCGACCGCGGCATCGGGCTGCTGCTGCCATGCAACGTGGTCGTCCGCGCCACCGGTGACGGCACGGTCGTGGAGGCGCTCGATCCGCAGGTCATGGTCGCGCTGACCGGCCGCGCGGAGCTGAAGCCGGTAGCCGACGAGGTCGCGGGCAGGCTCGCGGCCGCACTCGCCGAAGTCAGCGCCGGCGAGGCCTGATCCGCACCGGATCCGGTCAGGAAGGGGCCACTGTCATGCCTGGCCGCTGCCCCGCGCATGCCCGCTAAACGCGGGGCAGACTCCAGCACCCCCCAGTGATCAGTCCCGTGGCAAACCCCGGGAGGTGCACGGACGCGGCGCCCGGCGGAAATGAGCAGGCTTCTTTATCAGAAACACACTTTTCGAGGAGGAAGCTCCCAATGCCTGCCACGACGGAAACGCCCGCCGGTACCACGGCAATCCGGCCGTTCACGATCCCGATCACCCCCGACACGGAACTCGAGGCGCTGCGCGCCCGCATCAGGGCCACCCGCTGGCCCGACGCGGAACTCGTCACCGACCACTCGCAGGGTGTGCGGCTATCGGTGGCCCAGGAACTCGCCCGCTATTGGGCCGAGGAGTACGACTGGCGCGCGTTCGAGGCGAGGCTGAGCGCCCTGCCGCACTTCATGACCGAGATCGACGGCCTGGACATTCACTTCATCCACGTCCGCTCGCCGCACGAGAACGCGCTGCCGGTCATCATCACCCACGGCTGGCCCGGCTCGATCGTCGAGATGCTGCACGTCATCGACCCGCTCACCAACCCCACCGCACACGGCGCGAGCGCAGCGGACGCCTTCGATGTGGTGATCCCGTCCATCCCGGGCTACGGGTACTCCGGCAAGCCGCGGGAGACCGGCTGGGGTCCTGACCACGTCGCCCGTGTCTGGACGGAGCTCATGAAGCGCCTGGGCTACACGCGGTACGTCGCCCAGGGCGGCGACTGGGGCGCGATCATCACGGACCTGCTGGCCGTCCAGGCGCCTCCCGGACTGCTCGGCATGCACACCAACATGGCGGGCGCTGTGCCCGACGACGCCTGGATCACCGTCACGCAGAACGTGTTCGGCACCGGCACCCCGCGGCCAGCGGGGATGTCCGCCGCGGAAAGCAGCGCGTACGAGCAGCTCAACACCTTCTTCCAGCAAGGCGCCGGCTACGGGATCGAGATGCAGACGCAGCCGCAGACGCTGTACGGGGTGGCGGACTCGCCGGTCGGCCTGGCCTCGTGGATGATCAACCACGACGCGTCCAGCTACGCGGACATCGCCAGCGCCTTCGGCGGGCACCCCGTCGGCAACCTGACCCGCGACGAGGTCCTGAACAACGTCACGCTCTACTGGCTGACGAACACCGCCATTTCCTCCGCCCGCCTGTACTGGGACAACAAGTTCGGCTTCTTCAACGTCAAGGGCGTGGCGATCCCGGCCGGGGTCAGCGCGTTCGCGCACGAGATCTACAAGGCCCCGCGCAGCTGGGCCGAGCGCGCCTACCCCAAGCTCATCCACTACAACGAGCTCGACGCGGGCAACCACTTCGCCGCCTGGCAGGAGCCGGCGCTGTTCGCCGCGGAACTCCGCGCCGCGTTCCGCTCCCTGCGCTAACGGACCTAACGGGCGTAAGCGAATAAGTCAGGAAAAGCCGGGTAGCTGGGAGGCCGTGGCAAGAGCGAGAACAGTAGCCGGGTACGCAATTCCCGGGATTGTCGTGTTCTTCTTCTGGTTGGTGGTGGTCATCCTGGTCATCATCCTGCTGGCGTTCATCGTGCACTGGGCGGGCGGCGGGGCCCTGAACCTGCGGCTCGGCCACTTCTTCCTGAACGTCGGCTTCACCTGACCCGCGACAGCACCAAGTCGGGCCGGCCACCCTCGTGGCCGGCTCGACGCATGCCCGGGGATGTCCAGCCAGGCAATTTATCGTAACGTTATGTAAGCAGTCGCGATCCGCGGGTAAGGCAAACGATCCATCCTGCGACGTTATGATCTGGTAAGAAATCTCGCGGTTCCCCCGCCTAGACGGCCTGGTCCGGAAATTTTTTCACTTTTCCGTAATCGCATCTTTCGGGCTGCTGACTTGGTCTACTGTGTCGTCCCGGGAGCGTCGACGACCAGGACTTCCTGTAGACGTGGAGGTGGATTGCATGCCGAGCAGGCATCGGTCCGCGTGGCGGCGTCGTCGGCTGAGGGGCCGGTCTGCCCGCATCGCGGTGACCGTGGCCGTTCCAGTGGCGCTGGCGGTAGTGATAGGCGTCATCGTGGCCGCCACGGACGGTGGCAGCACACAGCTCAACCAATCGGCGCTGGACAACTGCGCCTCAGCGTCCGCGTCACCGGGCCCGGGCGCCGCCTCCGCGGCGCCGTGCACGGGCGCGACCGCGGACTCGACGGCCAGCCAGGGGACGACGGCGCCGCCGGTCAACCCCGAGGCTGGATATCCGGACCTGGCGGAGGCCAGCCCAGTCGACCCCGCCGGCAATCAGATCAGCCTGAGCCAGTCGCCGTCGGACGCCGCGAACAGCCTGAACTGCACGCTGATCGTGCCGAACAACCCGCTGAGCGCGCGGGGGCTGGCCACGCCGTGGCAGCTCAGCGACGGCTGCTCGGAGAGCAACCCGAACGAGGCGGCGTTCGTCGAGGCGACGCTCCTCGCGCCCAACGGACGGCTTAGCGTCTACGACCCGCTGGTGATCACCCAGGGCACCACGGCCGCCGTGACGCCGGCTACGCCGACCATCCCGCGAGGCGCGCAGGTCATCATCAATGTCGGCTTCAACGGCAACAACCTCGTACTCGAGGGGGCCGGCGCCTACCAGGGCCGGTGCATCGACGCGTTCGGGAACTCGATCATCTCGCAGACCCCGGCGTGCAACGCGGCCGCCTTCTACGCGGACGCGAACTCCCAGATCGCCTGGGGCAGGCTGCGGGTGCCGCGCCTGGGCTATGGCCACGACGGGCGGCCGTGCGAGTCCACCCTGAGCTACTCGCTGATCGACCAGGACCAGAGCGACAACGTGGTCGCCGCGTACCTGCTCAACGACAACGGGCAGACCGCGCAGAACACCGCGGCGAACAAGAACGCGATGGACGGCGCGACCGTCCTCGCCAACGGCAGCGACGACGGCCTGCTGGCCCACTTCGTCGACCCGGCGGTGGGCTGCACCCCGTTCATGGCGCCTGATGCGACGAGCCCGAATGGCAAGGACGCCTCGCAGGCGCTCAACGCGCTCAGCGCGCGCCAGAACCAGCGGGGCGCGGTCGCGCTGCTGCCGGTCAACGACCCGCAGCTGCTGGTCGACGGCCAGTTCAGCATCGGCAAGACCAACGCCTACCGGACGCTGACCGACGAGCCGCTGCTGTCGCGCTGGACGAACAAGAACCAGAACGCGGCGAACTACTGCCAGAACATGGTCAACATCCAGCCGGCCAAGGTGCAGCAGGACATGGGCATGGAGACCGGATACAGCACGCCGGTGCCCTCGGTGGGCGACAACCTGGCGACGTTCATGGGCGCGCGGCTGTCCGCCTCGTTCACCAACCTCAACTGCCAGAACTTCGGCCTGAGCGACCCCGTGACGGTCACGACCGACGGCAGCGGGGTCGCGACGGCGGTCTCGTACACCACGACCCAGCAGCAGGCCACCGTGCCCCGCGGCAACGGCACGGCCGCCAGCGGCAAGGGCAGCGGTGCTTACGACAAGAGGGTCCCGCGCAACCGGCACGGCCACAGGGAAAACGGCGCAGGCATGTGAATGGTGCGTGCCGCCGCGGGGTTTCCCGCGGCGGCACGCGTTTTTCATTCCGCGATTTCCCGGGCCTAGCGCCATTGCACATCGATATATGGTTTCGTTATATCCGGGGAATTAAGCAATTGGGAGCGTCACCCAAGCAGGGGCCAGGTCACCCGACCTGGCCCCTGCCTACGTCAGGCGCCAGGCGAGGACGCCGCCGGCGCTGACCGCCGGGGGGCCAAGCAGCCCGGTCAGGTAACGGCCGAGCACGGAGCCTTCGCTCGTGACCGCGACGACGGCGGCCGGGTGCCACGCGGAAAGCTGCGCCCGCAGCTGCGCCTCGGTCGGCGCCGGCGATCCTGGCCGCCTGGCGGCGGCCAGCGCCGCCGCCGCGGCGGCACCGCCGTTTGACTGCTCCCAGAGCCGGTTGAGGTACAGCCCCGCGGCGGGCAGCCCCGCCCCGTCTGTCTCCGCCTGGCCGTCCTTGCGGGGTCCCATGAAGTACCCGCCGAACATCGACGACGGCACGCCGGTGTCCGCCTGCCAGCGCAGCGGTTCGGTGAACGTCGACGCCGGGACGGGCACCACGAGCACGTGCGCCCCGGCCGGCAGCCGGAGCGCTGCGAACGCCGCGGTCCACCCGGCCGGCACACCGGGACCCGACCCGGCGGGCAGCGGGCGCGGCACGATCGGCGCGATCGCGATCAGCGCCGCCGCGGCGACCGCCCAGCAGGCGGCGGGCCAGCGCGCCGGCGGCCGCCGCAGGGCGGGCCACCGCGTCAGGCACGCGTCCAGGCCGAACGCGAACAGCGCCGCCGCCGCGCCGTCCGCGAGGATCGAGAACCGGTCAGGGATCGCCGCCCCGGTGACCGGCAGCGTCTGCACCCCGTACCAGGGCAGCTTGATCCACTCGTGCTCGTGCCCGCCCGCCAGCAGCGTGCCGCCGAGCGAGCACACCTCGAGCACCGCGAACGTGACCGCGACAGCCCGGACGGCGAGCCGCCGCCACAGCAGGACCGCTATGGCCGTGAGCACGATCAGCAGCGGCCAGCCGAGGTAGCCCAGGTACTCCGGCGACTGTCCCTGGAAGCCCGCCGCGAACGCGGCGCTGCCGCGGGTGTGCAGCAGCATCGACGACGGCGGCCGCACGAACCCGGCCAGGTCGTTCTTGTAATGGTCCGGCGCGAACGGGCTGCCGTGCTGCCTGACCGGCCCGAAGAACTGCTCCCACAGCGGGTAGCCGGTCACCGCCGCGAACACCGCGACCGCCGCGACCGCCCCCGCGAGCACGTCGCGGACCCGGGTGACCGCCGCCCGCGGCCTGGCGGCGGCGAGCACCGCCAGCAGGATCAGCGCCGCGAGGATCGAGTCGAACAACAGCTCCTCGGTGATGAACACCTGGGC
>Ga0335075_10009328_pt1 | contig 14989 bp, 15 predicted proteins | sample Lox_Sample_24_FD_206723 | JGI IMG/M metagenome (GOLD analysis project Ga0335075, IMG submission 206723) | Soil microbial communities from Loxahatchee National Wildlife Refuge, Florida, United States - Lox_Sample_2.4 | ecosystem: Environmental > Terrestrial > Soil > Wetlands | place: USA...
AGCTCCGCGTAATGGCGCAGGTGACCCTTGACGTAGACGGGCGCGCCGAGCGCCGCGAAGTCGTCCGCCTCCAGCGCCTCGAGGATGTCGGGATCGACGTGCAGCCTCTCGGCCGCCTGCAGAATCGTGAGGCGGCTGCGCTCACGCGCGCCGCGCAGCCGCGCGCCGATGCCTTCCGCCATGGCGGTCAGTCCGGATCGTGGCCGAGATCGGCCAGCTGACGCGCCTCGGCCGAGTTCGGGAAGTCGAGCTGCAAGCGGCGCGCGTAGAGCTCCGAATCGAGCGCGTCGCGCTGCGCGCGCGCCACCTTCACCGCAAGCAGCAGCAGGTCCGGCGTCTCCTGGTTGGCGGAGAGGAAGGAATCGATCTCCCGGCGCGCGTCGGCGAGCTTGCCCTCTGAGAAGTTGAGATCGGCGAGCTGCCACAGGGCCTGCGCGAAGTTGGGCCGTATGGTCAACGCATCGACGAACATCTGCGCCGCCTCGACATCGTGATGAGTCGAGCGCAGGCAGACACCCGCGTTGTCGTAGGCGAGCTCCGGCGTCAGGTATTCCGGATTGTGCGCGGCACGCAGAAAGGTCTCCACGCCCTCGTCCACGCGGCCGACGCTGCAGAGATAGACCGCATAGTTGTTCTGGAAATCCGGGTTCTTGGGCGCCAGGTCCAGCGCCTCGCGAAATTCGCGGTCGGCCTGCTTGGGATCCTGCAGCCTGGCGAACAGCAGGGCGCGCGCGCTGTGTACGTCCGGATCGTCCGGATTCTCCTTCAGCGCGCGGTCGAGCTTGGTCTGCGCGAGGGCCAGGTCGCCGCGCTGCATGTAGGCGATGCCGAGCTCGGTGTTGTAAATGGCCGCGTCGCGGTGCTGCTGCTCGACCTGTTGGCTGACGCAGCCGGCCGCGATGGCGGCAAACAGCGCGGCGCCGATGGCGCCGATTACGCGCCGCGGGGTCAAGCCTGCACCGCGAGGCCGAATACGCGGCTGCCGAGCCGCACCGTGGTGCGGTCGATCACCCGGCCGGCCAGCTGGCCGCACGCCGCGTCGATGTCATCGCCGCGCGTGCGGCGCACCGTGGCCAACACCCCGCGGCGGATGAGCTCGTCGCGGAAGCGCTGCACGGCCTCGGGCCCGGAGCGGCCGTAGCGCGTACCCGGGAAGGGGTTGAACGGAATGAGGTTCACTTTCGCGGGATGGCCTGCGAGCAGCCTGGCGAGGGCGCGCGCCTGCGCGGGCGAATCGTTCACGCCCGCGAGCATCACGTACTCGAAGGTCACGCTGCGGCCATTCTGCTCGTCGAGGTAATGCCAGCAGGCCTCGAGCAGCTCCGCGATCGGGTGCTTGCGGTTGATCGGCACCAGCTCGTTGCGCAGCCCGTCATCGGGCGCGTGCAGGGAGACGGCGAGTGCCACGTTGCTGTGCTCCGCGAGCTTGTAGATCTGCGGCACGAGCCCCGAGGTCGATAGCGTCACGCGCCGGCGCGAAAGGTCGAAGCCGAAGTCATCGAGGAATATCTCGAGCGCCGGCACGACGTTGCGGAAGTTCGCCAGCGGCTCGCCCATGCCCATGAGGACGACGTTGGTGACGATGCGCTCGCGCGCGGCGTCATGCGCGAACGAGCCCGCCAGCTCGCGATTGGCGAGCCAGACCTGGCCGACGATCTCGGCCGTGGTCAGATTGCGGTTGAAGCCCTGCTGCGCGGTCGAGCAGAACGAGCAGTCGAGCGCGCAGCCTACCTGCGAGGAGATGCAAAGCGTGCCGCGGTCCGGCTCCGGAATGAAGACCATCTCGAACGCCTGCGAAGCGTCAGCGCGCAGCAGCCACTTGCGCGTGCCGTCGGCAGACTGCTGCGCAGCGACGATTTCCGGCGTGGCGATGCACGCCCGCTCCGCGAGCTGGGCGCGGAAATCCTTTGCGAGATCCGTCATGCTCTCGAACGAGGACTCGCCCCGCTTGTACACCCAGTTCATCAGCTGGCGCGCACGGAACGGCTTGCCCCCGAGGCCGGCCACGAACGCCTCGAGCGCCGGGCGCGTCAGTCCCAGCAGATTCGTCGCGGTCGTGTCGGCAGAGGTCATGGCGGACTCCGCGGCCTCAGCCGCGCGGGTGCAGCTCCGTCGCGCTGAAGAAATAGGCGATCTCCCACGCCGCCGTTTCCGGCGCATCGGAGCCGTGGACGACGTTCTGCTCGATGCTGAGCGCTAGGTCGGCGCGGATCGTCCCCGGCGCCGCCTTCTTCGGATCGGTGGCACCCATGATCTCGCGGTTGCGCGCGATGGCGTTCTCGCCCTCCAGGACCTGCACCACGACCGGGCCCGAGGTCATGTAGCGCACCAGGTCCTTGAAGAAGGGGCGCTCGCGATGCACGGCGTAGAAGCCCTCGGCCTCCCGCTCGGAGAGGCGCCGCATGCGGGCGGCAACGAGGGTGAGGCCCGCCTTCTCGAAGCGGCGGTAGACCTCGCCGATGAGATTGCGGCTGACGCCGTCGGGCTTGACGATGGACAGGGTGCGCTCGAGCGCCATTTAGCGGTCCTTTCGGTAAACCGGCCTGGAAAAGAAGCCGGACAGTTTACCCCGTAGCCCGCTAGACCGAGAAGCTTTCCCCGCAGCCACACTCGCCTTTGACGTTCGGGTTGCGGAAGCGGAATGCCTCATTGAGGCCTTGCTTGACGAAATCGACGGTCGTGCCGTCGACCAGGGGCAGGCTTTCCGGATCGACGCAGACCTTCACCCCCCGATCCTCGAAGACGACATCGCCGGCATGGACCTCGTCGGCATAGTTGACCACGTAGGCGAAGCCGGAGCATCCCGTCTTGCGCACCCCCAGCCTCAGGCCCACCCCGTGTCCGCGGGCGGCGAGAAACGTTTTGATGCGACGGGCGGCGGATTCGGTCAGCGAGATAGCCATGAAATCAATCTTACCCCTGCTCGGGCCAGTGCCGGGCACAGTCGACGAGCGCATCTTCGACCACCAGCAGGCGTCCGAGTTTCTCGACCGGAACGGCGAGGGCCTCGGCCCAGTCGGACGGTGTGCCCGGCGCGAGGTCCGCGCGGCTCCGGCCGCCCAGCCGCTCGACGACCCAGGCGGTGACAGCCAGAGTATGGGGACAGCCGTAGGCCTTGAACAGTGCGCTTTTCACGACGCCATCGGCGATCCGAAGCCTGAACCGGACCCAGACCTCCTGCCCGGGGCCGCCGGCCTCCCCCACGGCCTGGCCGGCGCTCGAGGGGGCGTCGTCTTCGGGGCGGCCGTCCCCCGGCGCCCTCGCCTGATCGGCTGACTCCGAGGCCGGCGAGAGCTCCCGCAGCCGCGTGACTTCCCGCCGTATGGCGGCCACCGCGGTCTCGATGTGCTCCGGGCGGGTGAACCGCCCGAAGCTCAGGCGCAGTGAGCCCTGGGCGAGCTGCGTGTCCCTGCCGAGGGCGCGCAGCACGTACGAGGGCTCGGCGGATGCCGAATTGCACGCCGACCCCGTCGCCACCGCCAGCTCGGGCAGCCCGGCGAGGAGGCTCTCCCCCTCGACACCTTCGAAAGAGACGTTGAGGATCCCCGGCACGCAGGGGGCTCCCTCCCCGTTTTCGTGCACGCCGCCCAGGGGCGCAAGACCCTGCCGCAGCTGCTCGCGCAGGCCGGCAAGCCGGTCGTGTTCCGCCGTCAGTCCGCGGCGGGCGAGGTCGCAGGCCACTCCAAAGCCGGCGATCTGATGAGTGGGCGCAGTACCCGGCCGCAGTCCCCTTTCCTGGCCGCCGCCGAAGAGTATCGCCTGCAGATGGGCCCGCGCCCCGGCGCGCACGTAGAGCGCCCCGATGCCCTTCGGGCCGTACACCTTGTGCGCCGTGACGGCGAGAAAATCGACCGGCAACGCATGCGCGTCGAGCGGGATCTTGCCCGCCGCCTGCGCCGCGTCGCTGTGGAAGAGCACGCCGCGGGCGCGGCAGAGCGCCGCGATCGCGGCCACATCCTGGATCACGCCGACTTCGTTGTTGACCAGCATGATCGACGCCAGCACCGTGTCCGGCCGCAGTGCCGCGGCCACCGCATCCGGATCGATCCGGCCGCGGCGGTCCGGTGAAACCAGCGTGACGGCGAATCCCTCCTTCTCCAGCCGCCGCAGCGGATCGAGCACCGCCTTGTGCTCGATGCGCGAGCTCACGATGTGCCGCCCGCGGTACGCGTTGGCGCGCGCCGCGCCGAGAATGGCCAGGTTGTTGGATTCCGTGGCCCCGGAGGTGAAGACGACCTCCTCCGCGGCGGCCCCGATCAGCTGCGCGACCTGCGCGCGCGAGCGCTCGATGGCATCGGCGGCGCGGCGGCCGAACACGTGCGTGACCGAGGAGGCATTGCCGATCCAACCGGGCCCCGTGAGGCAACCGGACATGGCCTCGGCCACGGCCGTATCCACCGGTGTCGCCGCGGCATTGTCGAGATAGATCGGCTCCGCTGCGATCACTCGCGCTCGGGGGCGGCGCCGGCCCGCCGCCGGCGGCTCTGCACCGCCGTCAGGATGCCGCGCAGGATGTTGACTTCGTTGCGATCGAGCGCGGCGCGTTGGAAGAGCCGCCGCAGCCTCGCCATGAGATGGGTGCCGCCCTGAGTGCGGTCGCGGAAGTCGATCTCCTCCAACACCCGCGCCAGGTGCTCGTAGAGGCGCTCCATCTCCACCGGGTCGGCGAGCGGGCCGGCGGCCGGCGCGCTGTCGATCTGCACGCCGCGGGCACGGAAGAGCTCGTAGGCGACGATCTGCACCGCCATGGCGAGATTGAGCGATGCATAGGCTTCGCTCGCCGGGATGCGGATCAGGAGATGCGCGGCCTCGAGCTGCTCATTGGTGAGACCCGCGCGCTCCGAGCCGAAGAGCACCGCCGCCGGGCCGCGACGCGATTCCGAAAGCACCCGCTCGGCGGCATCGCGCACGTCGGCCACGCGAAAGTATTGATCCCGCGGCCGTGACGTCGTAGCGACGACGAAGCCGCAGCCGTCGAGTGCCTCCGCAAGGGTTGTGACGATGCGCGCCTTCGCAAGAACGTCGTCCGCGCCGGAGGCACGCGCAATCGCCTCGCTGTGGGGGAACTGGCGCGGATTGACGAGCACCAGCTGCTCCAGCCCCATGTTCTTCATGGCGCGCGCCACCGCCCCGATGTTGCCGGGGTGCGAGGGCTCGACGAGAACGATGCGGAGGGTGGGGGTGTCCATGGCGATCTGCGGCGCTGTGTTACCCTAGGGCGGATCAGCGGCGGCCGCAAGGGCCGCGCCCTTCACGTGAGCCCCGTGCACCCACTTCTCAATATCGCAATCCGCGCCGCGCGCCGCGCCGGCGAAGTCATCGTCCGCAGCCTCAACCGGCTGGAGTCGCTCACCATCACCTCCAAGGGGCGCAACGACTTCGTCAGCGAGGTCGACCGCAACGCCGAGCAGGAGATCATCGGCATCATCCGCCGCCACTATCCCGACCATGCGGTGCTCGCCGAGGAGAGCGGCCGCAGCGGCGAGCACGACAGTGTCTGGATCATCGACCCGCTCGACGGCACCACCAACTTCCTGCATGGCTTCCCGACTTTCGCCGTCTCGATCGCCTGCCAGCAGAAGGGCCGTCTCGAGGTCGCGGTGGTCTACGACCCCATGCGCCAGGAGCTGTTCACCGCCACGCGCGGCAGCGGCGCGCACCTGGAGAACCACCGCATCCGGGTCAGCAAGCAGCGCACGCTCGAGGGCGCTCTCATCGGCACGGGCTTTCCCTTCCGCGCGAACACGGACTACATCGACGCGTATCTCGAGATGCTGAAAGCCGCGATGCTGAGCACCGCCGGCGTGCGCCGCCCCGGGGCCGCGGCGCTCGACCTGGCTTATGTCGCGGCCGGCAGGATCGATGGATTCTGGGAGATCGGCCTCTCGCCGTGGGACACCGCGGCCGGAACGCTCCTCATCCAGGAGGCGGGCGGCCGTATCGGCACGCTCACGGGCGCCGAATACAGCCTCGGCGCGGACGTGCTCGCCGGTACGCCCAAAGTCTACGCGGCGTTGCTGGAGCTCTTCGCGCCGCACGTTCCGGAGACGTTGCGCCCGGCCTGATTTGCGCTTACCGGTACACGCGGCGCGCCGGACGCGGCCCGGGTTGCTGGCTTTGGCCCAGTCGCTTGTGTAGAGTCCCGGCGCATGCCAAGCCAACTCTTTGCCACCAAGTCGATCGCCGACATCAAGGAAGCCGACGCGAAGGGGCAGCAACTGCACCGCACGCTCTCGGCCACGGCGCTCACCCTTCTCGGTATCGGCGGGATCATCGGTACCGGGATATTCGTGCTCACCGGCACTGCCGCGGCCAACCACGCCGGGCCGGCGCTGGCGCTGTCGTTCATCGTCGCCGGCCTGGGTTCGGCGTTCGCGGGGCTCTGCTATGCGGAGTTCTCGGCGATGATCCCGGTGACGGGCAGCGCCTATTCGTATTCCTACGCGACGCTCGGTGAAGGCATCGCCTGGTTCATCGGCTGGAATCTCATCCTCGAGTATCTGTTCGCGGTGGCCACCGTTTCCGTCGGCTGGTCCGGCTACGTGCTCAGCCTGCTCGATCAGTTCGGCATCCACCTGCCCTACGCGCTCTCGCATGCGCCGTTCGCCCAGGGCGGGGTCGGCGGGGAAGGCTTCTCCGTGGTACGCACGGGCGCGATCCTCAACATCCCGGCGGTCGCGATCGTGGCGGCGCTCGGCATCATCTGCTACGTCGGAATCAAGCAGTCGTCGGCCTTCAACTCGGTGATCGTGGCCATCAAGGTCACGGTGGTGCTGCTGTTCGTATTCCTGGGCATCGGCTACATTCAACATGCCAACTGGCACCCGTTCATCCCGCCCAACGCCGGCACCTCCGGCGTCTTCGGCTGGAGCGGCGTGCTGACCGCGTCGGGCGTGATTTTCTTCGCCTACATCGGCTTCGATGCGATCTCCACCTGCGCGCAGGAGACGAAGAACCCGCAGCGCGACATGCCGATCGGCATTCTGGCGAGCCTGGTCATCTGCACCGTTCTCTACGTCGCCGTCTCCCTGGTGCTCACGGGGATGGTGAGCTACACCAAGCTCAACGTCGCCGCTCCCCTCGCCGTTGCTCTCGATGCCTATCCGGGACTGCGCTGGCTGGGGTTGCCGATCAAGCTCGGCGCCATCGCCGGAATGACCTCCGTCATGCTGGTGATGACCATCGCCCAGGCGCGCATCTTCCTTTCCATGGCGCAGGATGGCCTGATGCCGAAGATCTTCGGCCGGATACACCCGAAGTTCCGCACCCCCTCCACGGGCACCGTGATCACGGCCACCTGTGCCGCGCTCGTCGGCGGCCTGTTCCCGGTAGGCATCCTCGGGGAGTTGGTTTCGATCGGCACTCTGATGGCGTTCGTTACGGTGTGTATCGGCGTGCTCGTCCTGCGCTATACGCGTCCGGACCTGCCGCGCCCCTTCAGAGCGCCGTTGCCGTGGTTCACCTGTATCGCCGGGGCCGTCATCTGCTTCCTGATGATGTATGCCCTGCCCGTCAGCACCTGGATACGCCTCGTGGTCTGGACACTGATCGGCGCGGTGGTGTACGCGTTCTACGGCTATCACCATAGCAAGGTGCGCCAGGCCGGCAAGCTGGGCTCGAAATCGCCCGCGGCGCTCTGAGCGGCCAGCCAGGGCCGATTAGGGCATGCTGTCGACGGCGGTCTTCTTGATGGTCGGGAAGACATGCTCGGCCGTCAGGCCGCATTCCAACGCCACCGCGCTCGAGATGTAGATCGACGAGTACGTGCCGGCCAGGATGCCGATGAGCAGCGCTTCCGAGAAGCCCTTGAGCACGGGGCCGCCCAGGATCAGCAAGGCCACCACCACGATCGAGGTCACGACCTTGGTCATGATGGTTCGCGACAGCGTCTGGTTGATCGACTGATCGAGCACGACGTTCGGCGGCAACCGGCGGTTGCCCTCGAAGCGCTCGCGGATCCGGTCGAACACCACCACCGTGTCGTTCAGCGAGTAGCCGATGACGGCGAGGATCGCGGCGACCACCGCCAGATCGAAGGATGTCTGCGAGGCCGCGAACCAGCCGAGCACCAGGATCGGGTCGTGCAGCACCGCGAGGATGGCCCCGAAGGACAGCCGCCAGGTGTGAAAGCGGACCGCGATGTAACCGAATATCAGCAGCAGCGTGAACCCGAGCGCCTCGGCGGCGCTGGTCTCGAGCTGACTGCCCACCTGCGGGCCGACGACGGCGAGCTGTTGCAGGGTTGCCGCCGGATTGACGGCCTTGAGGGCGGTCTCGAGGTGCTCGCGCATCACCTCCTGATTCATCTTCGAGGGGGGCAGGCGGATCGCGATGTTGCGCGAAGAGCCGAAGCTCTGCACCTGCGCATCGTTGAAGCCCGCCGTGGCGAGCTGCCGGCGCACCGCGCCCAGGTCCGCGGTCACCGGGAAGGTGGCCTGCGCGCTCACCCCGCCGGTGAAATCGATGGCCAGATTGAGGCCGCGGGTGAAGAGCAACACGATGGAGGCGATCATGAGGATCGCCGACAGCCCATACCACACGTGCCGCGTGGCCATGAACTTGAAGTCGGTTTGATGACTGAAAAATTCCACGGCAGAGTCCTGACTTAGATGGGCAGCCGGGCGACTTTGCGCCTGCGGCCGTACATGAGGGTGACGAGCGCCCGGCTTCCCATGAGGGAGGTGAACATCGAAGTGAGGATGCCGAGCGTCAGCACTATGGCGAAGCCGCGGATCGCGCCGGTGCCGAACACCCACAGCACCAGTCCCGCGATCAGCGTCGTGACGTTGGAATCCGCGATCGCGGAGAAGGCTTTCTCGAAGCCCGCGCGGATGGCCGCCTGTGGCGTCACCCCCTTGCGGATCTCCTCACGGATGCGCTCGTAGATCAGCACGTTGGCATCGACCGCGATACCCACCGTCAGAATGATGCCCGCGATACCCGGCAGCGACAGCGACGCATTCATCATCGAAAGGAGCGCCGTCAGCAGCACGACGTTGGCGATCAGCACCAGGTCCGCCACCAGCCCGAAGACCTTGTAGTAGACCGCCATGAAGATGAGCACACCCGCCATGCCGATGATGAGGGCATCGATGCCCATTCTGATGTTGTCCTTGCCGAGGCTGGGCCCGATCACCTGCTCCCCGATCTCGACGATCGGCGTCGGCAGCGAGCCGGAGCGCAGGAGAATGGCGAGGTCGCGCGCCTCGCCCATGCCGAGGCCAGTGATCTGGAAGCGGTCGGCGAAGACGCCCTGGATGGTGGCGTCGTTGATGACCCGCTGAGTGGTGACCTGGCGCGTGACCTTCTTGCCGTCGACCGTGGAGGTCTCCTGATGTGTCTCGATCAGCACCACCGCCATGTGCTTGCCGAGGTTCTGCCGCGTCGTGCGCAGCATGCTGTCGCCGGCCTTGCTGTTGAGCGTGATGTTGACCTCGGGTCCCTGCTGACCCTGATCGGCGGTCGCGTTGGTGAGCTGGTCGCCGGTGGCGATCACCTCGCGCTTCAGCAGCAGCGGTATGCCCATCGCGGTGTTCGTGTAGAGCTTGTCGCCCAGGGGCACATCGCCCGTCTGCGCCGCCTGAACGGCATTGGCCGACTCGTCCTGCAGCCGGAACTCGAGGTTCGCGACCTGGCCGAGGAGGTTCTTCACCTCGGCGGCGTTCTGGATGCCGGGAAGCTGCACGTCCACCCGATCCAGCCCCTGGCGCTGCACGATGGGCTCGGAGACGCCGAGCTGGTTGACGCGATTCCTGAGGATGGTGACGCTCTGCTCGATCGCGTAGTCCTCGCGCTGCTTCACCTGCACCGGCGACATCGCCGCCACGATCTGCGGGCCGCCCGCACTGCTCTGGGTCGTGATCGTGAGCCCCTGCAGAGGCGATGCCAGCGCCTTCTGCGCCGCCGCCAGGTCGGTGCCGGGATTGAACGAGATCTGAACCGCATTCTGCAGCGGACTGTCGCCGGTCGTGATGAAGGTGATGTTGCGGGCGGAGATCTTCGCGGCCGCCAGCGCCCGGGCGGAATCCTGAGAGTAGCCCTGCAGCATCTGCTGCACGGCGCTGTTGATGTCCACCTGGTAGAGCAGGTCGAGGCCGCCGCGCAGATCGAGGCCGAGCGGCATCGGCTTCAGTCCCAGCATCCGGAAGAACGCCGGCGCCTTCGGGACGAACGACAGAGCCGAGATATAGCTCGCCTGATACTCGCCGTTCGCGACATCGCGGCCCTGCAGCTGCGCCGGGACGTCGGCAAACTGCACCATCAGACGCCCGCTGCCGTCGACATAACTGCTCTCGAAATGCACCCCGTGCTGACGCAGGTAGTCGGTGATCGAGGTGGCCTCGGCCGCGGTGACGGGCGAGTGGTCCTTGTGAGCGAGCTGCAGCGCCGGGGCGGAGCCGAATACGTTCGGCAGGGCGAAGATCAGCGCCACCAGCAGCACGGCGACGATCAGGACGTATTTCCAGCGGGCGTATTCGAGCATGAATCAGGCGCTCTTCAGCGTGCCCTTGGGCATCAGGGCGCTCACCTGGAACTTCTGCACCTTGATGCGCACCCCATCGGCGACCTCGAGGGTGACGAAGCTCTCGCCGACCTCGGTGATCCTGCCGAGCACCCCGCCGTTGGTCACCACCTCGTCCCCGGCGGAAAGCTTGGAGATCAGCTGCTGGTGCTCCTTGGTCTTCTTCTGCTGCGGCCGCATCAGCAGGAAGTAGAAAATGACGATGAAGACCACCATCACCAGGAGCGGCGCGAATTGGCCGCTGCTCGACGCTGCCGGTGCGCCCTGCGCCCAGGCTGAAGGAATCAATGAATTCATGCATTCACCAGTCGGAAGGTCCCGCTCCGGCCGCCGTTCTCGGCCGGGAGCGAAAAGGCGCGCATTATGCCACAGCGTCCGCCGCAGCCCGCCGCGCCAGATGAGCGGCCGCAAAGGCCGCCGCCCGGCCCTCGGCGATCGCCTGCCGGAGCGAACGCATCAGCCGCAGGTAGAAGGCCAGGTTGTGGAGGGTATTGAGGCGGCAGCCCAGGATCTCGTTGCAGCGGTCTAGATGGCGCAAATACGCCCTGGTGTAGTGGCGGCAGGTGTAGCAGTCGCATTCCGGATCTATGGGGCCCAGGTCCGACTGGTGGACGCGGTTGCGGATGTTGATGACACCCGTAGCGGTGAAAAGGTGCCCGTTCCGGGCGTGGCGCGTCGGCATCACGCAATCGAACATATCGATGCCGCGCAGGACCGCCGCGACGATGTCCTCCGGCCGGCCCACCCCCATCAGGTAGCGCGGGCGGTCGGCAGGCATGTGAGGGACCACGGTTTCCAGAACCCGCAGCCGCTCCTCCTCGGGCTCGCCCACCGCCAGGCCGCCCACGGCGAGGCCCGGCCAGTCGAGCCGCAGCAGGGCCTCCAGGGATGCGAGCCGCAGCGCGCCGTGCATCCCTCCCTGCACGATCCCGAAGAGACCGCCAGGGGGCTCGTCGCGGTGGTAGCGCGCGTGGCTGCGCGCCGCCCAGCGCATGGAGCGCTCCATGGATTCGCGGGCCTCGGCCTCCGTGGCCGGATGCGGCGTGCAGTCATCCAGCGCCATGGCGATATCCGAGCGCAGGCCCAACTGGACCTCCATCGAGTCCTCGGGCGTCAGCCGCACCTCGCTGCCATCGACCGGCGAGCGGAAGCGCACCCCCTCCTCGGTGATCCGGCGCAGGCTCTTCAGGCTGAAGACCTGGAAGCCGCCCGAATCGGTCAGGATGGGGCGCTTCCAGCTCATGAATTCGTGCAGGCCGCCGTGCGCGGCCACGATCGGCACGCCGGGGCGCAGCATGAGATGAAAGGTGTTGCCGAGCACGATCCCGGCGCCGAGGTCGTAGAGCTCCTCGGGGGTCATCGCCTTCACGGTGCCATAGGTGCCCACGGGCATGAAGGCCGGCGTCTGCACGATGCCATGCCCCAGCCGCAGCGTCCCGGCCCGGGCGGCGCCATCGGTCGCCTCCAGCTGGAAGGCCGGTCTCAAGCGCTCACCTGATTCGTGATCAACATGGCATCGCCGTAGCTGAAAAAACGGTACTGCTGCGCGACCGCATGCCGGTAGGCCCGCAGCACCGCCTCGCGGCCGGCGAACGCGCAGACGAGCATGAGCAGCGTCGACTCGGGAAGATGGAAATTCGTGAGCAGCGCATCGACGACCTGGAACCGGAATCCCGGCTTGATGAAGAGTCTCGTCTCGCCGGACCAGGGCGCAAGCCGCAAGGCCGCCGATTCGGATATTCCCGAGCCGTGCCCGCGAGACTGCTCTTGGCGCGCGCCCGCGCCCAGGGCCGCCGACTCCAGGGCTCTCACGACCGTCGTCCCCGCAGCGATGACTCTTCGCCCCGCGCTGCGAGCTCGCAGGATGGCCTCGCAGGTAGCCGCGCCAACGACTGCCCGCTCTGAGTGCATCACATGAGCGTCGAGGTCGTCCGCACGCACCGGCTGAAACGTGCCTGCGCCGACGTGCAGGGTCACGAACGCAAGGGTCACCTCGCGGTGGGCGAGCTCCGCGAGCAGAGGCTCGTCAAAATGCAGGCTTGCCGTCGGCGCGGCGACGGCCCCCCGCTCCCGCGCGAAAATCGTCTGATATCTCTCCTGGTCCAGCTCGGTCGCGGGGCGCTGGATGTAGGGTGGCAGAGGCATCTGGCCCCACCGCTCGAAGAAATCGAGTACCGGCTGCGGCAGGCGGACGCGCCAGAGGTCGTCCTCTCGCGTCAGCACCTGGATAGTGCCGCCCGGCGTGGACACCTCCAGTCCCTCGCGTATGGGCTTGCTCGCCCGCAGCTGGACGAGCGCCTCATGCTCGCCGACGGCCCGCTCGAGAAGGAGCTCGACCCGGCCCCCCGAAGCCTTCACACCGAAGACTCGCGCCGCCACGACGCGTGTGTCGTTCAGCACCAGCAGGTCGCCCGGGGCAAGAAAGGCCGGCAGATCCCGGACCCTCCGGTCGGCGATGGCGCCAGTCTCGCGGTCGAGCACGAGCATCCGGCCGGCGGAGCGCTCCGGGAGCGGGGCCTGTGCGATCAGCCCGGGCGGCAGGTCATAGGTGAAGTCGGCGCGCAGCACGCGCGCATGGTACTGGCCCTGTGGACCGGCCTAGGGACTTTCGGTCGCGGCGGCAGCCCGGCCCTCCGCGCTCAGGCGGACGACGGGTCCCGCCCGTGGCGCGGATTCCCGGAGAAAATCGAGCGCCCGGCTGGAGATCCGCGGCTCCGCCGGCAACATCGTCACGACCGAGATCCTGCGATGCAGCCGCAGCACCTGCAGGGTGATCTTCTCGCCCGGGTCATACGAGCCGAGAATCCGGATCACGTGGGAGCTGTCGATCGGCTGGCGGCCGTCGATGGACAGGATGACATCGCCATCCTGCAGGCTCAGCGCTCCATCAGCCGGCGCGCGCACCACGAGCACTCCCGCATCCGTTCCGAAGTAGCGGCCGAGCTCCGGGGTGAGCCTCGAGAGCTCCATGTCGGCGACGGGCCCGCGGATCATCATGGGACCGCCGCCCCAGGCGGCCAGCGCCTTCACCTGCGGCATGGGCGGCATGTCCGGAATCGGCGGCACAGGCGGGAATTGCCGCGCGACGAAGAAATCACTCCCCTCCGGCCGCGCGGTCACCGTGAAGTCGCGTGTCTTGCCATCCCGCGACACCTGCAGATCGACCTTGTCGCCCGGCTTGACGTTGTGCAGCAACTCGACGACGCGCATCGCGGGCTCGTGACCCCGTACATTCGTCCCGTTCACCGCCACTATCAGATCGCCGACCCGGACGCCCGCCTGCTCCGCGGCGCCGCCGGGGCTGACTTCGCGAACCCGCGCCCCCGCATCGCCACTCGAATCGTCGAGCTGCACGCCCACGAGGACCCGCGGCGGACCGTCCATGGCTTCGAGGCGCTGCATCATCGGGCCATACATCTGGGCGGAGAGCGCCGCCAGCTGCTGCGCCGCGACCTCGAGTCTGTGGCGCGCGGCGTCCATCTGGGCTCGAAGGGCGTCCTGGCGCTTACGGTCCATGTCCATGTTACGTCGGGCAACATCAGCGCGGCGGCGCGCAGCGTCCATGCGAGCCTGCACTGCGGATTCATCGACGTCCGGTGGGCTTGGAACAGCGGTGGAATCAGCCGGTGCCGGCGGAGCAGCCGGTGCAGGAGGGGCGGAAAGGGTGAGGGGCGCCGGAGTCGACTGAGGCGCCGCGGGCCCATTGCCGGCAAACGCGGCGGCCGCTGCGAGCGCGAGGCAAAGCGTCAGGACGATCGCCTGGGGTTTGATGTGCATTCTCATGTGAAGTCTCTTTGATCGCTCATGGGTTTGCCGAGGCCAACATCTCCGCGTACTGCAGCTGGGCGAGCGAGTTGACGAGCTGCGCCCGCTGACTCTCGAGAGCCTCGAGCCGGGTCGGCTGCGCGCCCGCCGCCCGCTCGGCGCTCATCAGGTCGTCCAATGCGGCAATCTGGTCCTGAAGGTCGCTCACCGCCGCGTGCGTGCCGACCCGCACGATCGCGTGATCACGAGGCAGAGCCGCAAGCCAGCCTTCGAGGGCGCGCGTGCGCGCCTGCTCCATCGAATCGCCTTGGTTTTTGGGCACCGCCGTGACCGGGGGTGTGGTTGACGCCGGATGCGCATGGTGTGAGCGGACAAATGGGAATACGGTGACCAGCACGGCCGCCGCGACTGCGGCAGCAATTGCCATGGGGCGGTTCCGCTCGAGGCCGCGCGCGATGACTCGTGTCAGCACGGAGCTGTCGCGCCGGCGCTGAAATTCGGCCCAGTCGTAGGGTGCTTCGCCCGGCTCATCCGCCGCCTCGCGCAGGCGACGAGCGATGTTCTGGTCGTTCATATCGGTGTGCATGCCTCTTGATCCTCCTGCGGGGCCAAGCCCTGGCGCAGGCGCGCGAGCGCACGGGCAAGCTGTGACTTCGAGAAGCTCACCGAGCGCCCGAAAAATCGCGCGATCTCCTCGTGCGA
>Ga0335075_10009329_pt1 | contig 14989 bp, 18 predicted proteins | sample Lox_Sample_24_FD_206723 | JGI IMG/M metagenome (GOLD analysis project Ga0335075, IMG submission 206723) | Soil microbial communities from Loxahatchee National Wildlife Refuge, Florida, United States - Lox_Sample_2.4 | ecosystem: Environmental > Terrestrial > Soil > Wetlands | place: USA...
CGGACATCTATGGTTATCTCCGCGCCCACGCGAGGGAACTCGGTGAGCGGATCCTTGAGATGTATCCGCCACTGCAGAGCACGACCAACGAGATCCCCAGCGAACTTTCGACGCTGCTGAGAGGCGCGCGGATCACACTCTCCTCTTCGACAACTCAACCGACGACGGCTATCAGCTGGTGGGCCTTCTTTCGCCGCCCACTGTTCGTTGGTTCGAGCCACTGCCCAACTGGGCGGCCACGATGAAAGTGGCTCTTTCCGCCCGGTAGATCCTCTTTCCGGAACAATCACAATTCATTGGAAGGAATACGAATCCGTCTTTCAGAACACTCACTTCCGCGGAAGCCTTTAGCTGAACCTGCGCGCGGAAATTGGTCATGAAGCCTGAGAGTCTGACCTCGAGTGAACAGTCGACTCCCCAGTCATCGGTGCGCTCATCCCGAAGGATGAGGTCGCCAGTCGTTTTCAGGAGAGCATTTAGGGCCTTGATGCTCTTCTCTTGGAGTTCTGAGTTGCTGTCGGCAATGGGCAGCGGGCCCAATTCTCCGGGTTGTGCCGAATATTCGTCGTCCATACCGAGAAAACTCCAGAAGAATATGAATCAATTATTTGTTGGATCGCCGACGAAGTCCACTCTGGCCCTATTAAGAGCATGTGCTGTTGTGAAAATTGACGTCTCGCGATGAATGCAGGCGCTGCCGTGCTCCCTTATCCAAGCCTCCGTCGAAATCGTTCCTATTTGAGGATCTAAAGCAATGAAACCTTCAGAGCTCTACGAGGCGCTTCATGCGCTGATCAGCGAACGTGTGCCCCTGCACGTCTGGGGTGCGTGCGGCGTCGGCAAGTCGCAAATTGTTGCTCAGGTCGCCGCGGACCGAAAGTGCGAGTTTCTCGATATCCGGGCGGTCCAGCTCGATCCGGTCGATCTGCGCGGCCTGCCCCGGATCTCCGCCGATCGCGCGGAATGGGTGCCGCCGAAATTCCTCCCGAACGAAGGCAACGGCATTCTGTTTCTGGACGAGCTGACCTCGGCACCGCAGATGACCCAGGCCGGCTGCTATCAACTGGTCCTTGACCGCAAGCTGGGCGAGTACCGACTCCCTGATGGCTGGGTAGTGATCGCAGCCGGCAATCCGGCCTCAGAACGCGGTGTTCATTTCTCGATGCCCCGGCCACTGCGGAATCGCTTCGTTCATCTCGACCTCGAACCGGACTTCATGGACTGGTGCAATTGGGCGGTGAAGGCCGGAATTCGCCCCGAGATCATCGCCTTCCTGCGCTTCAAGCCCGGGCTTCTGCATGACCCGGACGCGTCTTCGGACGTGAATGCGTGGCCAACCCCTCGTTCCTGGGAGATGGCTTCGAACGTCCTAAGCGGTTTTGCGCGCCGCCGGCAGAGCTGCTTCTTTGCGGGCACCACGGAGATCGAGGCGCAGCTGCTGGCGGGGACGATCGGCGAGGCGGCGACGACGGAACTGGTCGCCTTTCTGCGTCTCTTCCGGCAGTTGCCATCGATCGATGAAATCCTGCTTAATCCCGATGCGGCGCCACTGCCCGAGGAACCCTCGGCGCGGATTGCGATTGCCACGGCTCTCGGCCGAGCTCTGACTGACCATTCGATTCCGAAGGGGATCCGGTATCTCGACCGGATGCCGACCGAGATGCGGGTGCTCGCCATGCGCGATGCCGCTGCCCGCGATCGGGCCATTACCCACACGCCTGAGTTCGTCCGCTTCGGCGTAGAACATGCGGAGGTTCTGCAATGATCACTGAACGCGCCATGCTGGCCGCCGTCCACATCAGCATCTGGACCGCGATCAAACACGACCGGAAGGTCAGCCGAGAGGTGGCCGAGCAGCACGGAGCTTATGCCGGCGCCGGCCGCTACAACAAGCAACTGCTTCGGGAAGCTGAACGGCTGGAATCGCTGCGTTCGCTCTCGGGTCAAATCCGCCAGTACTTCTACAAAATCACTTTACCCTGGTCCGACGAGGGCTATCGCCTTTTGCCGGCGCACTTCTATTTCGAGCTAACCACGAAGATGCGGGAGTTCGAGCAGGCCTTCGCGCAGCAGGTGGAGGAATTCCTTGCCGTCTACCCCAGCTACATCGAGCAGGTTCGTCCGGAGCTGAACGGCCTCTTCCGGGAAGAAGATTACCCATCGACGGAAAAGCTGCGGAACAAGTTTGGGGTAAAGCTCGAAGTCCTTCCCATCCCGAGCGGCAACGATTTTCGGGTGACGCTTTCCGAGGAAGAACAGGCGCGAGTCGCGCGGGAGATCGATGAGAACGTCCGGCAGTCGCTAAAGAAGGGGACCGAGGACCTCTGGGCGCGGCTGAAGGGCGTCGTGGCGCACATGGTCGAGCGCCTCAATGAGCCCGAGTCGCGCTTCCATGCTTCGCTGGTGACCAACATCTGCGAACTCGTCGAATTGCTTCCACGTCTCAACGTGAATCAGGACGAGGAACTCAACCGCTTCGCCGGGGAGATCCGGGATCGACTCTGCGGATTCACCGCACGTGATCTCAAAAAGAACGAGATCCTGCGTGCGGCAACAGCGAACGATGCCGCGCAGATTCTGACAGAGATGGACGCTGTTCTGCGCGAACGTGGACAACTTGCGGAGAGTGATTCCGTAACGACTCCTGGGAGCGTCGACGACATCTTTGCGCACATGGCCGCCTACATGGAGGCACCAGCGTCATGAACCACTCAGTGCCACGCGACCTGCGCATTCAGAAAGCGCGAACTACGCTCCTCTTAGACCACCCCTTTTTCGGCACTCTGCTATTCAGGCTCGGCGGTAAGGCGTCGCGGTCGGTCGCGACAATGGCCACCGATGGAGTGTCGCTCTTCTATAACCCTGAATTTGTGGACACGCTGAATGCGGCCGAGCTGGCCGGCGTCCTGGCTCACGAGGTCATGCACCCGGCCCTCCAGCACCACACGCGCCGCGGCGACCGAGATCGGGCGAGGTGGAATATGGCCTGCGACTATGCCATCAATCCGATGCTGCTCGACGCCGGTCTGACGCTGCCGAAAGACGTTCTCGTCGACAACCGATTTCGCGGGATGAGCGCGGAGCGGATCTACAACCTGATCGAGGAGGACGAAAAGCATGAGGGCTCCACCCGCCAATCTGAAAGCCAGCCAGAAAGTGGTCCAGGCGGATCGGACGATGGCCTCCTTCAGAACAATGAGGCCGGTGGCGAACCCCAGGCGCCTTCGACTCCGGGCGGCGTGGGCCAGGTTCTGGACGCGTCGGGATCAGCAGCAGGATCGGGTCCTTCCGTTGCGGAGCAGGCGCGGGAGTGGCAGATCGCCGTCGAACAGGCGGAGACTGTTGCGAAAGTGGCCGGCAAACTTCCGGGAGGCGCCGTACGGGCGCTGGAGGTATCGCAGGCTGCGAAGGTGGACTGGCGTGAACTGTTGCGCCGGGCTTGGTCAGATACAATCCCATCCGACTATAGCTGGACGCGTCCCAACCGGCGGCATGTCTGGTCCGGACTCTATCTGCCGGGAGTCACATCGGAAGGAGTTGGAGAGATCGCGATTGCCGTTGACTGCTCCGGGTCGGTCAGTCCTCGGCAGTTGGTACTCTTTGAAGCCGAGGTTCGGTCGATCCTGGCTGGACAGCGCCCGCGGCTTGTCCATGTGCTCTACTTCGACGCGACCGTTCAGAAGGTGGAGACGTATCAGGCTGGGCAGCCGGTTTCGCTCTCTCCAGTAGGGGGAGGCGGAACGGATTTTCGGCCGTGCTTTGACTGGATCGAGGGGCGCGGGATCTTACCGCAGACGCTCATGTTTTTAACCGATCTCTGCGGCACGTTTCCAAACGAGGTGCCACCGTATCCGGTGATCTGGGCTTCAACCGAGGATCGAAGAGCCCCGTTCGGAGAGGTCGTTCCGATGCAAGCCGCATGAAACCGCCTTGGGACTGACGGGCAAGCAATGCCTTCATGACAAACATCCAGACGCTGAACCCCTTCGTTCGCCTTCCATCATCGACAGGTAAATTGCACTGCGGCAGCCCCTCGGGTGTGCCAAGTGTGCCTTACTCCCCTGAAAGTGATTTTTCAAGAGGGGGGATCATTGTAGCTAAGCCCCCGGCCAAGCGAAGCACAGAAAGCCTAGTCCCAATCCCGTCTTCCATCCGACCGCCACGATCCGCTTTCCTCTTCGAAGTTGTCGAGATCGATTAACTGCCTTTCGTTCTCCCACCAAATCAGTGAGAGTGTCGTGTGCCCTGACCACTGGACCGAGTCTTCCTTAATCCAATATTGATCCGCCCGAAAGTTCTTTATCCATTGGTCCGCGCGGACATCTTGGGGTCCCTGGGGGCGGGAACTGCCGCTCAAAAGAGCGGCCGCGTGAGTCCATTGGCCGGGCTTGTCCACGGGCCAAAGACGGCCTTCCACTGTTGAGCTTGCAACAAACCACAAGCGGCCCTCAGCGCCGTTGCAGATCAGCATGGCCGGATAGGAGCCATATTCAACCAACCGGATGGCAGTTGCGGAAATGCTGGTCGTAAAAAGATCCGACAGCTTCAGGACAGTTTGAAATGTGATGGGACTGTCCTTGGCGAGGGGCCGAAACATCTTGGGCGGCAACAGAATATCTGACGCGAAACGATTCGCCCGTTTTTCGGGATTGTCCGCCGACCATTCCCGAACGAACACCTGCTCGCTGCATCTGAAGGCCGCAGTTCCGCGGTCTCTCATCCAATGACCGAGTTCATGTCCCGCGGAGAACCGGCGCCGTTCGGGCGTAGAACGCGCATTGACGGTAATGATTGCTCGATCATCGAGGCCCATGATCCGCGCCTCGCAACCGAAAAGCGGCTTATAGACGATCGTGGCACCGCAGTGCTGCGCGATTGCTTCAATATCAATGTCCTCAGGCTCTCGGATGCCCAAGTCGGCGAGGATCTCGAATGGAGAAAGCGGTGCGCTAGGATTTCCCATCGTCAGTTTGAGTATCTTCCTCGTCAAATGCTCCGAGCTCCATAAGGTCTTCAAGCGCAGAGTCTACATCTTCGTCGGAAAGCTCCGTGAGGTCGCGGAACCTCGCCGTTACTCGCTGAACCAGCCGATTGTTTTGCGCAGAATTGAATAGAAGCTTGCGTCTCTCATCGGCCGTTGCCGGCAGAGTGAAACGCCGGTTCCGAAGTTCCGAGGAACGTGCGCGATATGCCGAGCGCGCAGCGTGCAACTTCCGCTGTTCGAACTCCCGAATGCCTTTGAGCAGCGAGTCTTTAGCGCGAGTTGCGACCTGGGTCGTGTCCTGACCGCTCCGCGCTGCTTCGGCAAAGAGCTCCTCTGCCGGCGTGCTCTCGACGCTGTCAACCAAGTGATCCAGGATCACTTCGAGCTTCTTGCGATTCATTTCAGTGGACATCGGGCATACCCTCCGGCCAGTGTCCTCGTACTGTTCGGTAGATTCGTCTCACGGCTGTGTCGAATTCCTGTCGACTCAGGCCCATGGCGCCCATGATCTCGGTGCCACTGCTCCCGCGTATCCATTCACTCAGTATGAGCCCGGCCAAGGCATCGTCCGAGAAAAGCCCCTCAATCTGTCCAAGCAGCTGGTCAGCGGTGGTTTGTTCGGAAAGCATCAGCTCGTGTTCAATGTTCGGTCGGTGGTCAGCAGTCATTTGAATTAGGGTTATTTCCTGCTCATTTGGGTCGAGCTGAGGAAGGTCGCATTCGAGAACTGTCTTTGGCTGGTGTTTCCGCTGTTCGAGAATCTCCGATGTGATGCTCCTGAGAGTACCGGCAATCAATCCGACAAGATCGACCCTGCCGGGCTTCCATTTGCGTCGGCCGTCCAGAATCCTTGTGATCGCATCCTGGAGGAGGTCATCCTCATCCGGACTCCCGGGGCGTCGCCCCAGCCGGTAGGCAAACATCGCGGCCAGTTGGCCGAGCTTAAAAAGCTGCGCCTCACTGAGCGATGACACGGCTGCTCGAACTTCTTCCGGCGCGGCAATCCGCTCGGCCTTCCCAGGTGAACCCACCGCCTCTTTCATGGCCCTGCTTAGGGAGCTCCTAACTGAATAATGCGCTCATTGCGAGGAGTTTGGACACGGACTCGCCCGGCTTCAAGAAAAGAATCGGGCATGTCCAATTCGGTCCACCTTCCAGCATTCCATTCTAGAGCCGCCATTCCTGGCGACTCCAGGGGAGATGTTATGGAAACCAGCAATGAAGCCCTGGCTCGGGCTGAAGAGAGCCGCAACCACACGGTGAAGGTCTACATCGACCGCGTCGAGAAGACCTCGCCCGCCCATACGACCGGCATCGCACTCTACAACCTCGGCCAAGTATCCAACGAGTACGTCCTTTTCCGGGAGATGGAAGGTCGCCGGGATGACGAACTGGTCCCGAAAACGGATGCGCGGATCCATCTGAGGGAGTGGGAGCATTTCTACAGCGCTCAAGCCAAGCTTAACCCCGGGAGCTCTGGTCGATGAGCTCCGCCACCACAGCGCCCTGTCCACTTCCAGAAATCGACCACCGCTTTCTGGAGGAAAAAGGTTGGCAATACGAAATTGCCGTCCGGCCTGGGGAGGTCCATGTCTACATCCGGGGATTCGAGTTGCCCGCGGCGTACGCGCCGCGGTTGACCGATCTGCTCATCCGGCTGCCGATGGGCTACCCGCAGGCCAACCCGGATATGTTCTGGACAAAGCCCGATGTGTTGCTTGCTCAAGGCGGGTACCCAAACCGTGCCGACTACCACGATCCCACAGCGGATGGATGGCAGAGGTGGTCCCGGCACGGCGGTTGGCGGGCTGGGGTCGACAATCTCCGAACGAAGCTGGCTGCTGTCAAGCATGAGCTGGAGGCTGGCTCCTGATGCATTACTCGATCACGTTCACCCAGGGAGTCTATAGCGCACTCGTCGATCATCTTTTTCAACCAGGCGAGACTGAGCGGGGAGCATATCTCCTCTGTGGCTTATCCCGCACCGCGTCTGGCATCGCGACGGCAGCTACTCGCCGGTCACGATGATTCGGGTGATCGGAGATCGATTCAGGTTTTATACCAATCCACAAGCTGCAGGCATTGGTGCACAGATTTTCGATCGGCAAATCCGCGCATTTGGCTCAGCAATTCAACAGCTGCTCGGCAGCTTACATATCGGTATTGTCGGCGCCGGAGGCACGGGTTCAGCTATCGCCGAACAACTCATTAGGTTGGGAGTCGGCAGGCTCTCCGAATTCGATGCGCAGTGCCTCGAAGCGTCAAATACGACCCGTGTATACGGCTCGGCGCTCAAAGACGCAGGCGAGCCAAAGGTCAAGATCATTCGCCGGCATTGTGATCACATTGGTCTCGGCACAAAAGTTACGGCGGTCGAGTCGGATATCACCCAACGGGCCAGCGCGGAACTTCTGCGCGATTGCGATGTGATTTTTGGGTGCACTGATGACGAGTGGGGGCGCTCTATCCTATGCCGGATTGCAACCGACTATTACATTCCTGTTCTTGACATGGGCGTGAAGATCGATTCAAGGGACGGCGAGATTGTGTCGGTCGAGGGGAGGGTGACCACCCTCGTGCCTGGGACAGCGTGCCTCTTTTGCAGAGGTAGAATCAGTGCGGAAGGCGTAAGTGCAAATGTGATTGCGAAACACAATGAAGCGCAGATTGATGAATTACGCCGACAGGGCTACGCACCTGAACTGCATGAAGATGCGCCCGCCGTGATCCCATTTACGACGGCCGTGGCTTCTGCCGCTGTGCAGGAGCTTCTTCACCGGCTTACAGGCTTAATGGGATCAGACAGAACAAGCAGCGAAGTCATCCTGTTCTTCGATCAATGCAGAATTCGGGCAAACCGAGTTCCTACTCAAGCAGGATGTTTCTGCGCGGACCATGTCAATTGGGGTATCGGGGACCAGGTGCCCTTCCTGGGTATGCTATGGCAAGACTGAAGGCTTCAAGAATTCTCGACAAGCTGCTAGCTTGCATCGAGCTTCGATCCGTGAAGCTAAAGCTTTCCATTGTTCCATCTATGAAAGACCTGCCGAAGATTGTTCCGAAATGTCTCTATGTCGACCACATCAGTCCCCGCGGCATGGGCGGCGCCTGGCGTGACGATCACCCGGACAACATTCAGGCCGTGCACTGGTGGTGCAACGGCGATAAAGGATCGAGCCGATATTAAGGAGATCGCTCAAAGCCTCCCAGTCCAGTTCTGATCTGCCGGGCGTTTAGAGCCTATCATCGGAGGTGAGAAGGACAATGACCGTCGAAATTCATCCGCGCAAGATCCTAGGCAAATGGGCCGATGGATACGCATTGGACCTCCACACTACCAGCAGCACGTTCCTCGGTTACGACGGCTATGGACATCCGCAGTTCGAGACGGTCCGGTCTGAACTGGGCGAGTTGCTCTATAAACTGAAATACCGGGCCGACCCGTCGGCCGTGGACTCGATCGCCGAGACCGCGGCGGAGTTTCTGAAAGAGAAGTGGCGCATCGATGTTGATCTGATCGTGCCGGTGCCGCCCTCCGATACGGGGAGAAAGCGGCAGCCGGTTTTGGAGGTAACGACAGCGGTCAGCGAACGGACCGGAATTGAGCTCGGCCTCGACGGCCTTGTGAAAGTCAAACAAACTCCACAGCTTAAGAATGTCTTCGACTTCAAGGAGCGGGTTGCCGCCCTTGAGGGTGCTTTCAGCATCGAAAAGGCTAAAATACAGGGTAAGCGCGTGCTTCTCTTCGATGATCTCTTTCGATCCGGAGCGACAATGAATACGATCACGGAGTGCCTCACGAAAGACGGCGGAGCCGAGGTCGTTTATGCCCTCACATTGACGCGGACGCGGAGTAGTTTATGACGACAGTATTCATTGGCGGGTCCAGAGCAGTTTCCCGGCTGAATGAGGTCATTCGCGGCCAGTTGGATGACTTGATTCAAAAGAACTGCAAGATCTTCATAGGTGACGCGAACGGAGCGGACCGCGCGGTCCAGCAACATTTCGCCGACCGGGGCTACGGGAACGTGGTCGTCTATTGCATGGATCATTGCCGAAACAACGTCGGGAACTGGCAGGTTCGCCCCATAACGCATCCAGGAGGCAAGAGGGATTTTTCCTATTTCGCGCGGAAAGATCTAGCCATGGCGCGTGAAGCGCGATGCGGCGTAATGTTTTGGGATGGCAAGAGCAAGGGAACCCTCAATAACATCCACAACCTTCTGCACGAAGAGAAGGCGGTTCTCGTTTATCTCTCGCCGGAGAAAGCATTTCACAAGTTGACCAAAGAATCGGATCTGAAGGACCTTCTATCTCGATGCGATCGGGAGCAAGTGGACCGTGCGCAGAGGCAATTGGATCAGTCGGACGCCACCTTGCATCGCCGGCAGATGTCTTTGCCATAGTGCGCTGAGACCGCCGCCTCTCCCACAGATTGAGCATCCCCAGTTCAACCAATTTGGCCGTTTAAGAAGTGGTTCGTCGAATGCGTCGGGTTCGCGCAGCGCTTCGGAACTGCTAGTACGCGCCAATCCTGAATTCTGAACAAGCGACAAACAGACCTTGAAACGCCCACGTCCTCTCTCGGCGTGGGCTTCTTTGCGAATGCAGGAGGTTTTCATGTCATCACTAGCACAGGAACATTCATTGTTCGAGATCGATCGCGAACTCGACACCCTCCTCGACGAAATCGAAGAAGAGATCGAGAATCACGGTGAGGCATCGTCCGAACTGTTGGATCGATTTCAGCAATTCTGCGAGGCACACAGCGAAAAGGCCGACCGTATTGGACGCTTCCTCCGGATGATGGAGGCGCGCGTTCAGTATTGCCGGAGCGAAGCGTCTCGGTTGCAGGAGCGCGCCCGCAGCAGCGAACGCAAGGCGACACAGACCAAGTACATGGTCATGTACTACCTTAAGAGCCGCGACCTCCGGAAGATTGAGGGCAGAGAGTTCACTCTCCGGATCCAGAGGAACAGCCAGGATTCAGTGCGGTTTAGTGATGAGACTAAGGTGCCCATGCGCTATCGGACCGTTGCCGCGCGCATCGACGGACCCTTATGGGAAAGGGTGATCGAGAGCCTCCCGGAGGACCTCGGTCATACGCTCGTGGCGTCGATTCAGGATGCGACACCCAGCAATGAGGCCATCAAACAGGCTGTTCAGAACCAGATCGCCGTTCCCGGCGCCGAGGTCTACCGCGGCGACCACCTGCGCGTCGCGTAGTCGTAAATCTCCATTCAACAACTTACATCGTGCCCGGCCCGGGCCGAGAGGAGGCGGTATGTTTCTGTGCCAGCCACTGCTCGACGTCCTCATCGCCCGAGGGATCGAGGACATCGATTCTTTCATTGAGCCCCCGTCCTGGAACGATCTTCCCGATCCGGAATCGATTCCGGGGATGACCGATGCAGTCGATCGCGTGCTGGCCGCCGTCCGCGACAGACAACGGATCGCGATCTTTGGCGACTACGACTGTGACGGGATCCTCGGAACGCACATTTTGCGTTCGGTTCTGGCCAGTCTCGGAGTTCAGGCGCGAGCGTACCTGCCGCGCCGGGACGAAGGATATGGTCTCAGCTCCTGCGCAGTCCACAAATTCTCCCTTTGTGGCACGGACCTGCTGATCACCGTCGACAACGGGATCAACGCGCAGCGGGAAATCTTGCTGGCGCAGCGGCTGGGTGTGGATGTGATCGTCATCGACCATCACCGCATTCAGGAGCAAGCCACGACGCTCGCCGTCTGGTCCCAGGAGTTCTGCGGCGCCGGTCTTGCGGCCCTGTTTGCGATTGCTTTGGCTCGTCGTGCCGACTGGAAGGATAAGCGCATCGAGAGCATGCAGTCTGCAGTGAGCCAGTATGCTGCGATCGCTTCGATTGCGGATTGTGTCCCACTGCAAAATGGGACGCGAACGCTCGCACGTCTGGGAATGCGCGAACTCGGCCGCGCTGAAAACTGTGGGCTTCGAGAATTGCTGCGGATCTCTTGCGACGATCCCGCGCAGCCCGATTCGAACGACCTCGCATTCGGGGTCGCGCCACGGATCAATGCTGCCGGACGGATCGACCATCCGGCCCGGGCGCTGTCGGTCTTCGAGGCGGCAAGGGACGAAGATGCCGCACGCAGGCGCGTCGAGCAACTGGATCAGCTCAACCAGCAGCGGCGCCAGCTTGTCGCTACCCACTTTGGCAGGCTGTGCGCGGAGATGCCGCAGCCGGCCCCGCCTGCCTTGGTGCTTTACCGGGAGGCCTGTCCCAAAGGTATTGCCGGCCTGCTCGCCGCCAAATGCGTCGAGCGCTTCGGAGTGCCGAGCGTTGTGCTGACGCCGGGGCCGGAACCGGGTCAGGCGGTCGGCTCGGGCAGAAGCATCGCCGGTTTCGATCTGGCTGAGTCGCTTGAACAGTTCCGCAAATTCTTCAAACGGTCCGGTGGCCACGCACAGGCTGTCGGATTGACCATGCCTGTAGGCCAGATTGAAGCCTTCAAAAAGGAGTTCATATCTTTCGTCGAAGGTCTCAAGCTGAGCCGCAACCGCGAGATCCGTGAGGACGGAGAGCTGGTATTGGCGACGACCGGAAAGCACTTCGACGAACAACTCGCTCTGCTCGAGCCGTTTGGCGAAGGAAACCCGGCGCCCGTATTCCTGCTGCGCGGTGTCGAAGTTGCAAGTCTCAGGAACCGATGGGTGCGGATCCGGCAGGGCAGATTCAGCCTCGAAGCCGTCTGCTGGGATATTGCTCCGCAGGTTGAGATGCGCGGAAGCTGTCTGATTGAGTTTCGAGGCAAGCGGCGTGTTTTGAAGCGTTTCCAGGAAGACGATGGACAGGGTTCCAAGCCCATTTGACGGAGGTTGGGTTCCGTGGGAAAACAGTCACCAAGAAGGGCGGAAAATGCAGAACCCAACCACGGACATTCAGGAAATGATCAAAGAGCTGAATCGATTTCAATTGCCGAGCTCGCTGATGGAGAGTCTCGACACTTGGCGGGAAGACGCCGCCCGGGCCGTTTCCCGGGAGTTCAGTCCATCGCAGCTGAATTGGTTTCTCGATTTGCTGAACCACATTCGCGGCCCGGAGGACCGCAAGGATTCGCTGCTCGATGTCTTCGATCTCGGCATGTACACCTCCAACCATCCTGCGTGGGATGAGGCTCCGGGAACGATGATTGAGCTGCCGGCGCTGACATCCGATGTCGCCGAGGTCGCGGGCGGAGATTCCGAGTTTTGGGAGATCGCGCGGGAAGAAATCAGAGATTTTCGCGAGCTTGCCCAATCGTTCGCCGATGAGGAGATCCTGGGCCTTGCGAAGATCGCACGTGCGGCGCTTGCAGACCAGCGGAAGTCGGTCGGAGGAAGAGAGGATGCCTTGCGTTACCTCGCTCTCAATGCCAGCGCTCTGCTCGAAGACCTCTGGGCGCAGGACGACACGCTTTGGGTGAAAGCGCCGATCCGAAGGATTCACTTCGACGACATGGTGGCAAAGCGGAAGGCGGAGTTATTGGCGACAGAATCGGCGCGACCCGCGTTTCAGGAAAAGGACTTTGCCTGTTACACAGAAGACGAGATTCGCACGTTTGCGTTTGATGTCCGCAAGCTCTTCCTGACGGAACGGGCAAAGCATCTGGCGATCTGCTCCCGATGCCAGCGGCGCCTCGAACACTGGTCGGGGCTGGTTGAGAACTTCGACCGCGCGACATCACTAGAGGGGAGAGCGGATGCGTAAGCGGGAATCGTGCACAGGCTTGTCTCGGATCAGAATTCAGTCTGAATGAGGGGCAAGCCCGCGTTTTGCGCCGGTTGAAGTTCAGAGTCACGACATTTCCCGATGCTTGCCAACCTTCGAGGAGCGGTCCTGCCGTTATCCAGAGCGATGGCTTCGGGGCGAGCCATGTCCGAAACGGAGGGAGCGAGTGCTACCCTTATCCAATCCACGCGCAAGGGATTCGCGAGAGACCTCAGCGTTGGCTCAATCAACTACATGGCGTGTCCTGAGCTAATTCGCAATCTTGGATTGGGCGATCGGTTCGACGCTCACCGATTTCGGATGCTGCATCCAGACGGCAAACACTTAATTGCGCACTGGTTTGAGCGAGCGTGGAGCAAGCGGGGCTGCGCCTCCGAGGAGAGCTTTGAGCCGTTTATATTTTGCTGGATCGCTCTGAACGGTTGGGCCGCATGCTGTACCGAATTGGACCAAGACCGCCAATGGCTTGATGCATTGATCGAAAGTCCAGAGGTTAGGCGTCGATTTGAAACCCTGCTTGAGGGCTCGGAGGAGATCAGGCAGATTGCAGAGCGGTTTAGAAGCTACTGGCCAGTCTTCAAGGCCCAAGAACTTCGCAGGCTGGGCGCTCTTGCGTATTGGCACGGGGATCGTCCCCAAACGATTGATCATTATTTGAGAGCCGGGGCGAGGCAACTCTCGCCCGATTGCTGGTTGCGTCATCACGCGGCGCATGAAGACGTCCCACTTGATTTTCCGCATACGGCAGTCGCCCTGTACCGTGTCCGCTGCAACCTGTTCCATGGCGACAAGGCTCCACATTCAGAAGTGGACCGCATTCTGGTCTCTACAAGCTTCCGACTGCTCGCGGAATTCCTAAACTCCTGGGATCTTCTGCGGTAATCCGGTGCTGTGGCCAGTACGTCCTGGCATTTCCGAGATGCTTGCAGCAGATCGCTCGCTGACCACTATCCATGCGAAAAAGGCAGTGTAGACTCTGGGAAGATCGCCGCAAAAATTGCCCATTACAAAAGAGAAGGTATGAAGATGGGATTCCCGGAAAACGAAGTCGCCGCAGATAATCAACGACGCGAATTGGAAGAGTTGCATAAAGCACCTGGGGCAAGGATCGTAGCAGCTGTGAAGACCGCGATATCGATAGTGCCTGGAGGCGGACCCTTAGCAAACGCCATCGGCCTCTCGACAATCATGATGGAAATGGGGGTCTCGACCGTCGCGGAGAACATCGACTTTCTCGGAAGGGCGACCGCGGACGCATTAGCCAGAATCGAGCGTAGACTCGAAGCCCAAGGTATAACTGTTGAAGAAATCGCCAAGCGATACAGTCGCCCAGAATTCGCAGCTAGCCTAGAAGCTGCCATTCTGCAGACCCAGCGTACTCGGCAAAGAGAGAGATTAATTAGGCTGGCCTCCATTCTCGGTCACTCCGTTGAAGTTGACGAAATTGATCCCGAGACCATCGATGACCTCGCGAGGGCCGCAGTTGAGCTCACTGACTGGGATGTGCAGCTCTTAAAAGACCTCCGCGAATGTGAGTCCACATACACTGATGCGTCAGGATACCTCTTCGCATGGTGGCAGGAGTATTGGCGAAGATTCCCAGACAAGTATCCAAACCGGACGACTCGCGCAGCGGCAGCATCTTTCGGTAGGCTGCAATCATTTGGGTTCGTCTACGGAGCTGAAGGAACATCTCAGGCGGCCAGCCCAGTGCCGGTTCATTACAGACTGAGCGAAGATGGCGAACGATTCCTGAGCCGGATTGAGGCCCTTCAGGAGTAAGTCTGCCGCCGGAACGACGCTGCAGGACAATTTTGTAATGAGAAAGGCGCTCTGCACCTGCGCTCGCCCCCGAAGACGTCTCAAGTCTCAGCGAGCGCATCATCGATCATCGACGAGTCGCTCACCGAGGATTGATAGAGTCCGGTGTGTAGGCGCTTCCGGTGATGCGAAGCTTAACTCCGGGTTCGTTCCGATCACTGAATCCTCAGCGGATAGGAATACCAGTCATCTTGTCCCTTCAGTTCGGTGAGGAGAACATAACTGCCAGGCTTGGCGCGGCGCAGATCGAGCGTTACGGTCAGCTTTGTTTGATTGCCAACAATAGTGGCATTTCCAGCGGCATAGGCAATGCGGTTCGTGCCTTCGCGACCCGCTACGACAATGATGGTGTACGGTCCGGCGTCGCTGAAGCGCGGAAGGATCAGATTGACATGCAACAAGGCTGAGGGAAGATTGAGTGGCGGCTTTGGTGGCCGCT
>Ga0335075_10009330_pt1 | contig 14988 bp, 11 predicted proteins | sample Lox_Sample_24_FD_206723 | JGI IMG/M metagenome (GOLD analysis project Ga0335075, IMG submission 206723) | Soil microbial communities from Loxahatchee National Wildlife Refuge, Florida, United States - Lox_Sample_2.4 | ecosystem: Environmental > Terrestrial > Soil > Wetlands | place: USA...
TTCGCACCATCGGCGGGCCCAGGCGATGAACGAGCAATCTCTCTTTGTTGAAGCCCTGGAAAAGCAAGATCCGGCCGAGCGGGCGGCTTTCCTGGATCAAATGTGCGCCGGCGATCCCGCCCTTCGCCAGCGGCAGGAGCGACTGCTGCAACGTCACGAGCAGGACGATAGCTTCCTGAAATCGCCGACCGCGGCGTGGGCCGGCATCGCCCAGATGATCCGGGAGCGTCCCGGCACCGTCATCGGCCCCTACAAGCTGTTGCAGCAGATCGGCGAGGGCGGCATGGGCATCGTCTTCATGGCCGAGCAGGAACAGCCCGTCCGCCGCAAGGTCGCTCTGAAGATCATCAAACCCGGCATGGACTCCCGCCAGGTCGTCGCCCGCTTCGAGGCCGAACGCTAGGCTCTGGCAATGATGGACCACCAGAACATCGCCCGCGTCCTCGATGCCGGCGCCACCGACACGGGCCGCCCCTACTTCGTTATGGAGCTGGTTTACGGCGTGCCCATAACCAAGTGATGCGGGAGGCTGAGACCAAGGCGGTTCTAGAGTTTATCGAGAAAAAGATCCTCGCCGCCGCGCGGCCAGAAGGCCAGGCGGGAGGCCTGGGCCGGGACGTGACACTCCGCAGAGCCCTTGAGGCCGCCCAGCCACTCGCGGACCAGAGTTTTTCAGCGCAGCCGCTCATTGAAGCCCGGCTGCGGCTGACGCTGGCAACGTCGTTCAGGAACCTGGGCGAAGGCAAACTCGCCGCCGATCAGGCGGAGAGGGCCCGGACGATCTATAGTAGGCACCTCGGCCCCGACCACCCCGACACGCTTGCGAGCATGTCCAATCTGGCCATCATCTACGACGCCCTGGGGCGACATGCCGACGCGCTCAAACTCTGTGAAGAGACACGGGCACTCATGAGAGCCAAACTTGGTCCGGACCACCCCCAAACACTTTCGGCGATGAATAACCTGGCGCTTAGCTACGCTACTCTCGGCCGGCAGGCCGATGCCCTCAAGCTTCATGAAGAGACGTTGGCGCTCAAGAAGGCCAAGCTCGGCCCCGACAACCCCTCCACGCTTGCGAGCATGAACAACTTTGCCCTCACGTACAGCGCCCTCGGCCGGCACGCCGAGGCCCTCAAGCTCGGCCGAGAGACGCTGGCGCTCATGAAAGCCAAGCTCGGCCCCGACCATCCCTGCACGCTTGGGAGCATGGACAGTCTGGCTCTCATCTACAACGACCTTGGCCGGTACGGCCAGGCTCTTAAGCTTTACGAAGAGACGCTGGCGCTCATGAAAGCCAAGCTCGGCCCCGACCACCCGAAGACGCTTATGTGTATGCACTACCTGGCCTTCTCGTACAGCGCCCTCGGCCGGCACGCCGAGGAACTGAAACTCCGCGAAGAGACGTTGGAGCTTCGGAAAGCCAAGCTCGGCGCGGGGCACCCGGACACGCTGTTCAGCATGTGGGGCGTGGCGGCGAGCTTGATCAAGCTCAAGCGCGGCGCGGAAGCGATACCGGTCATCGACGAGTGCTTCCGGCGTGCCGCCGAGAGCGCCGCCGGCCAGCGCTTTTTGGGTCTGGCAGACGAGCGGCTTCGGTACTTCGAGAAGGCGAGGGACGCCGCGGGCTGTCGAACGACGGCCGACCTCTGGGAGAAGCTGAACTGTATCGATCCCGGCAGTTTCTATAACGCGGCCCGTTATCGGGCTGTGACCGCCGCGGTCCTCCGAGCAGCAGATCCGTCGCCGACCGCTGCCCGATTGGCCAATGCGGAACTGAGACAGGCCATGACGTGGCTCCAAAAAGCCGTCGCGGCCGGGTATAAGGATGCGGAACATATGAAGGTGGACACCGACCTCGACGCACTGCGCGACCGCGAGGACTTCCGTAAGCTGCTCGCTGAACTGGAAGCCGGAAAGCCAAGGGAAGAGAAGTAACTTCCTTCCCAGCCCCGTGCAATTCTGCTAGCCGAACAAGAGACCGCCAGATGGTGTGGCAGTTTTCGGCTCCGAGAGCTGCTCCGAGACCTTCCGTTTCGACCGAATCTGCTCTCGTTGGCAGGGAGCGCGAATGATCATCTCCCGAACGTTCTCGCCACGGCGGTTGACAAGTCAGGTGATGAGGGGGCCGGTCGGCAACGTTGTCCCTGGCGATCTGCACGCTATCGCGACGAGACTAACGACCTCGGCGGCACAGCAATAGGACAGGGGTGACGCACGCCCCACGATGCCCGTGCCAGTGGACATAGATGATCGATACAGCGGTCAATCATACCCGAAGCATCGAACCGCCTCAGCATGCGAAGGAGACGGCGATCCTTCGCGCCATCTCCCCAATGATCCGCGCTTCAGAATTGTGGTACGATGACGAATTGACCTCGCGGCAATGGTCCTCAGGCAGTTGCTCACTAGCCTTGGTCTCGGTGCAGCGATAGACAGGTTGGAAACATCCTGCCAGTCAGAACAAGGGAATAAATGTATGGCGGAACGGGTTGGAGATTTAGTGAATGGGGCGATTTTCCTGGAGAGTGATCAAGTTCTGGAAGAGAGCATCGAGTGGTTCAGGGCACTTTTTCAGGAAGCACGGGATCGCATGCGTCGTAATTAAGGAAATTGCGTGAAATCCTCACCTTCTGCACCGCAGTCTTCTGAAGTCCCGCTTGCGAGACCGGAAACGGATCGCGACCAGCGTTTGGCTCAACTTCTCTCCCAGTTGAGCGATCAACGCCGACAAGGGAAGCAGCCGGATCTCGACGCCATCGCTGCCCAGCATCCGGACCTCGCCGCGGAGCTGCGCGAGCTGTGGGGTGCGGTGTTGCTCGCCGAAGAATTCGCGCATCCTCGAAGCGGAGAGCGAAAAGGCCCGGCACCGACTCTTATCGGGATTGAGCCGCCAGATCCGAGCGTTGCGGCGAGCGCATCACAAGCATTCGGCGATTACGAATTGCTCGAAGAGATCGGCCGCGGCGGCATGGGCATGGTCTACAAAGCGCACCAACGCAGTCTCAATCGTATGGTCGCCCTCAAGATGATCCTACGCGGCGAGCTGGCGACGCCGGAGGATCGCACGCGCTTCCGTACCGAAGCGCAAGCCGCGGCGCATCTGGAACACCCCAACATTGTGCCCGTTTACGATGCCGGCGAGCATGAGGGACAAGCCTATTTCAGCATGCGTTTTATCGAGGGACAGACGCTCGCCGCTCTGCTGGCTCGCGGCCCGATGCGGCCCCGCGATGCGGCCCGCTATCTCGCCGTCATCAGCCGGGCTGTGCAGTATGCCCACGACCACGGCATTCTGCACCGCGATTTGAAGCCTTCTAACATCCTCATTGACCGAAATGATGAGCCGCACATCACCGATTTCGGCCTGGCAAAGCGCGTCACCGGCGAAGCAGCGGCGCACTACCGTACCGCCACCGGGGCCATCGTCGGCACGCCTGCCTACATGGCTCCCGAACAGGTGAGCAACCTCCGCGGCACGCTCAGCCCGCTCAGCGATGTCTACAGTCTCGGCGTCATCCTCTACGAAATGCTCACCGGGCGACCGCCGTTCCAAGCGCCAACACCTGTCGATACGTTGCTGTTGGTGCTCGATCAAGATCCGGTGCGGCCGCGATTGCTCAACCCTGGCGTCGATGCCGATCTGGAGATGATCTGTTTGAAGTGCATCCAGAAGGAGGCGGACCTGCGCTATGCCAGCGCCGCCGCCCTTGCCGCCGATCTGGAGGCATACATGCACGGCGAAGCACTGGCGGTTCGCTCCGGCCGCTTGGCCAGCGTCTTCAATCGCACCTTCCGAGCCACGCCGCACGCCGCGATCATGGAGAATTTTGGTCTGTTATGGATGTGGCACAGTGCGGTCGTCCTGTTAATGTGCGGCCTAACGACCGCGCTGGCCTGCGGCGCGATCAAAAATCCGTTGTGGTATCTGTTGTTGTGGGGCGGTGGATTGATCGTCTGGGCGTGCATCTTCTGGCAATTGCGGAAGCGAGCGGGTCCGGTGCTGTTCATCGAACGGCAAGTGGCGCACGTCTGGGGAGGCGCCATCGCGGCGACCATCGGCGTGTTTGTCGTCGAGTATTTGCTCGGCTACGAAGTGTTGTCGCTGGCGCCGATGTTGGCGGTGATCGCCGGCATCACCTTCGCGGTCAAGGCGGGCATGCTGTCGGGCGTCTTCTACATCGCGGCGGCGGCAGAGTTTCTCACGGCGGCGCCGATGGCGCTGCGGCCGATCTATCCGCGCTATGGCATCTTGCTGTTCGGATTGGTGACGGCGGTGTGCTTCTTCGTGCCGGGGTTGAAATACTATCGCCAGCGCTTGCGAGCACAAAAGCCCACAGCGCCAGCGAGCGAAGAGAAGCCCCTCACTGGCGCTGTGGGCTAGTAAACGCGATCACGTCGGCTCAATTGTTACGCTCAACCCCTTGCCGGCGAACTGCTCGACGTACAATTCGGCTCGTTCGAGGTAAGTGATGAGCAAGACGGAACGGCCGCAGTGGTGGGCCTCCCACATCTTGTGAGTCGCTTCAGCGCGGGGGAAGCGCGTCACCTCCATAACGCTACGGACAATAAACATTAGGTCGTCGATGGCGCTTTGCAGCAGCACCACCTTGAACCGCGGTATTGTCCGTTTCTTTTCGAGAGGACAATTGTTCGGACTGAGTTGACTGGGAAGACGTGGCTTGTCCGGACGTTCGGCGTTGGGCTGGCTCATGAGTGGACCCCTTCTCGCGAGTGGCGTGGCAGAGAAAGGAGCGTTGGTGCCAACACACGGACCTCACTCCGTGGTCTATTATAGAGGCAAAACGCTTCTTTTCCCCAGGCCATCTGTAAATTTTTCGATGAAGAGAGAGCGAAGATGGTTCCGGATATTCCGTTTGTTCCGAAGATAACGCTGCGAATTGAGTAGGAACTGTGAATACAGCCGTTGTCGGCGCAGTTACGGCATCCGGCCTGGGCCGGTCTAGTTCCCAGCTGAAAAAAGTCCGCGGGCCGGCCTGTAAGCCGGGTTCTGTGCCGCCTCACGCGGCGACGGTCATTTCTCTCGGCCGCCGGTTGCCCGGCGGCTCCAGCGACCTACCCGAGGGTCGTAACGGGCCGGACCAGCCCTGCCCCCTTATTTGGTCTTGCTCCCGGTGGGGTTTGCCGAGCCAGCCTGTCGCCAGGCTGCTGGTGGGCTCTTAAATTAAGGGACGAACATCCCCCCACCATTTCACCCTTACCTCCGCGATTGCTGATTCCAGATTGATGATTGATGATTGGAAGAGAAATCATCAATCTGAAATCAGCAATCGCGGAGGCGGTATACTTTCTGTTGCACTATCCCTATCCTTCGTCTCCTTTCGCCGGTAACCCGGCGGAAGAAAACTCGGACGGTGGCTGTTAGCCATCACCGCGTCCTGTGGAGCCCGGACTTTCCTCTCTCCGCTTGTGCGGACAGCGACCGTCCAGCCAGCTCGCAGACTTTCGCTATTATAGCGAAAAGGCAGGCCCGCCGTAACGGGCCGGGCCGCGGGGGACGAATGGGCACATGACGGTTTATACGATCGACTGGAATGCAGAGCCGGGCGAGGACTGCCGTTGCGGCGCGGTCAGCATCGGCAACTTCGACGGCGTCCATCGCGGCCACGCCGCCCTGATCGCCGAGCTGCGCCGCCAGGCCGAAGCCTTCGGCGGTCCTGCCATCGCCCTGACTTTTGATCCGCATCCCATCGAGTTGCTGCGTCCCGACCTGGCGCCGCCGCGATTGACAACGATGAAAGACCGCTCGCAGTTGTTGCTGGATTTGGGCGCCGATTGCGTTCTCGTTGTCCGCGCCAACCACGGGTTACTTTCTCTCCGGGCCGCGGAGTTCTTTGCCGAAGTGATCCAGAAACGCTTGCAAGCGCGAGCGCTGGTGGAAGGAACTAACTTCGGTTTCGGCCGGGGACGTGAAGGCAACGTGACAACACTAGCAAGATTGTGCGAGCTTGCGGGGATAGGATTGACGGTTGTGCCGCCGGTCATATTCGATAGCGTCGAAATCTCCAGCAGCCGCGTGCGAATCGCATTAACTACCGGGAACGTCCGCGAGGCGGCAGCGCTTTTGGGCCGTCCGTATCGGTTGCACGGTCTCGTCGGCGTCGGCCAACGACGCGGTCAAAAGCTCGGTTTTCCGACGGCCAATCTGGAACAGGTGTCAATTCTTGTCCCTGGCGACGGGGTCTACGCGGTGCGCGTGCTGCATGAGGGAACGACATGGCCGGCTGCCGCCAACATCGGCCCCAATCCGACTTTCGGCGAAATCGCGCGCAAGGTCGAGATCCACTTGATCGGTTTCCACGGCGATTTGTACGGAAAGCCTCTCGCCGCCGATTTCGTTGAGCGTCTTCGTGATACCCGTCCTTTTAAGAGCACGGCGGAATTGATCGAGCAACTGCACTGCGACATCGACCAAGCGCGGCGCTTGGCCTACGAGCCGGAAGGGTAAGCGACGGTTGCCTGGCCGCCGCTTACCCTTCCAACTCGTTTTCGCGTGTTATTCGCGGCGGTCTTCTTTTTTAGGCTCCGTGCGTGCCAGCAGCTCATGTACTAGGGGAATCAATTTCGTGGTAAATTTGTCGGCGCCGGAGAGAAGGGGGTGATGGCCATCGTCAAAATCCTCCTTGTCCAGCCAATCGGTAGCGTCGATAATGTCAAGGTTGTAGTGCTTACGCAGCTCGGCGATAAAATTGTCCAATTGCGCCCTGCCTTCGGAACAATAGAGATCTTGAAAATCCTGAGAGACCGGCATGAGGACGAGGGCGACGGGAATTTTCTCGCGTCGGCAGCGGGAAAACAAGTCGTACAGAGCCTGGGCCGGCTTGGCGCCTAGCTGGAAGTTTTGCAGGCTCAGGGCATACATATGGCAGGCGCCCATCCAACGCAAGGTGCGAAACTCCGGCGTGTTAGGCAAGGGACGGAGCAGACGCCAGCCCCAGGGATCGATCGGCCGCCACGACTGATCGTATTTGGTTTCTTCGGGAGGATGCGAATGCCGTCCGAGCATATGTTCGTGGACGCTCCAACGAAAGCCGTACCACGGCGCCAGACGTGCCTCCAGCCATTCCACAATCATCTGCCGCCGATTGGCGTAATAGCGTTGCAAAAAGAGGAGCTCGTGGGCACTGATCCAAGGAACCAACGTGAAATGCTCTTCGGACTGAAGGCCGCGCCGCGAGCGATTGAGGTGCGTCGGGACGAGCTCGACAAGCAACAAACGCGGGCGGATGCCTTCGGCGAGAAGGTCGTTCAGGTACATCGCGTGATGCATGCCCCCCGCCGCCGGCAGGCCCAAGTTGAAGGCCAACAGCGGCCGGCCGTCGGGTCCGCGCTGGCCGGTCAACCGTCCAGCCTGGAAAGACTGATCGCTGCGCGAGCTGCCGAGCATTAGCACGAGCGGCCGATCCGGCGTCTCTGCCAAGCGTTGGTGCAGCAACTTCAACTTGCGAGGGGGCGAGAAAGTGCGTTCCATTTGCCAACTCTCGTCCATCCAGGCGAACAACAAGAGTTGGCCGATTACATACCAAAACGGTAACCACAAGAGAATCAAAAGGCGCGCGCCCCGCTTCATTTGTCGAGAGCGCGCCACGGCCAGGCACGGGGCGGCCGTTTCGTCATCCGGACGAGGCCGCTTCGGGCCGAAAGCGGTCAGCAGATAGCGACGTGCGGAAAGCGGATAGCGAACCGGCGGCGACGCCGGCGCCTCGCCCGTGGATATTTCCTCACGAATTACCGAGCCTGGAGAGCTCATGGCGGCTTCCTCCTCAGAATTGCATGTACAGGAAGGGTTTCACGAAAATCGGCGCCAGAACCATGCAGAGGATAAGGGCGAGAATATAGGTAAATCCCAAGATGGGAATCGGCAGCCGCACGCTCAGACGATCCCACCACTGGCGGCAAGCGGCCACGTGAAACAGCACGAAGCCGGCGACGATGCCCCAGAACAGCGTGTAACCATAGATATGGGTAATGGCATCGCCTTCTACGGGCACCCACAGGCGATAGTACATCGCTTTGGTGAGCTCAAAAGTCGACGCCCGGAAAAGCACCAAACCCTGACACAGGTAGAAGAGCGTCACCGCCCGGCGTAAGGCCGTGCCCAGCCAGCTCTGCAAGAAAGCATCTAGACGCGGACGGACCTGGCAGAAGGAACGGAAGGCGCGGTTGGCCGACAGGGAAACACCATGCACCGAGCCCCACAGGGCAAAGTTCCAGTTGGCCCCGTGCCACAAGCCGCCGAGCGTCATGGTGATAAGGTAATTGCGGCAGACCTTCCAGAACGAGCCACGGCTGCCGCCCAGCGGGATGAACAGGTAATCGCGCAGCCAGTTCGATAGCGAGATGTGGTTGCGCCGCCAGTAGTCGGCCACACTGGTGGACAAGTACGGCATGTTGAAGTTGACGGCCAACTTGTAGCCGAGCATGTGCGCCGTGCCGATGGCCATGTCGGAATAGCCGGAAAAATCGCAGTAAATCTGCAAGGTGAAGGCGAGCGCGGCAATCCAATTCGCCCCTGTGCCGTAGGCGCTGGGGTCGGCGAAGACCTGATCGGCGTAGATGGCGACCTGATCGGCGACCACCCATTTCTTGAGCATACCAAGCAGGAAATACTCGCCGCCGAGCTGAAAACGCGCCCAACTCCAGCGTTTGGAGCGGCGAATTTGGGGCAAGAAATCCCTGGCGCGAACGATGGGTCCGGCGACCAGGTGCGGGAAAAACAGGACAAAGAAGAGCAGATGCGCTGGGTTGCGCTCGGCCCGTATGTGTCCGCGATAGACATCGACGGTGTAGTTGATGGCCTCGAAGGTATAGAAGGAAATGCCAATGGGCAGGATGATGTGCAGCGTATTGAACCAAACCGGAGCGCCGGCGGCGATCAACACCTCATCCAGCGACGCCAGAAAGAAGTTGGAGTATTTGAAAAAGCAAAGCAAACCCAAGTTGGCGGTGATGCTGAGAGTGAGCAGGGCGCGGCGCAGGCGCGGGTTCTGCCACGCTTCCAGACCCAGGCCAATGCAGTAATCGAGCATTGTTGAGGCGACGATGAGTAGAGCGAGTAGGCGGCTCCACGAAGCGTAAAAGTAGAAGCTGGCGATCAGAAGCAGCCAGACGCGCGCCTCATCTCCGGTCAACGTGAAGGTTCGCCGGCGGAGCAAGGGCAGCTCGCAGCGTAGGCGGCGCCAGGGAATGAACCAGTAGAGGGCGAAAACGACGATGAAGAATTGAGCGAAATGCCACGAACAAAACAGCATGACACAACCCCAGTGGTGTGGAGGAGATTCGATCCGGAACTTAAGGAGGGTGATGCCAGGTGCGGGACGAAGTGTACTCAAATGTTAAGAGCGAAATCAACCCCAAGAAAATGAAAAAAAGAACACGTCCGGATCACATCTTGAGGTGCTTATCGAACCAATCCAGGATCGTTCGCAAGTCTTCGTCCATGTTGGTCCAGCCGTGGATCCTTCCATTCTTGACCGCCAGCTCCGCGGGCACACCGGCCTCTTTCAGTTTCGCTATCATCACTTCGGACTGCTGGATTGGAACCAAGTTGTCGGCGTCTCCGTGGATAATCAGCGCGGGCGCAGCCACGGCGCTGACGTGCGTCAACGGCGACACTCGGCGGCACAGCTCCTCGAATTTCTCCCGGTCGCTGATGCGCTCCAGGCGCTTGCTGTGCGTATCGAACTCGCGGATATCGATGGCCGCGCGAAAGTCGGCCAAGGTGCCGTCTTCGGTGAAGGCGAACTTGCCCGCTTCGCCGAAGTTGAGGAAGTCGGTAGGCGGGAAAAAGCAGGCAACGGCCTGCACTCGGCTTGAGGTGCGCTCGACGGCATCGCTTGCGCGCGGATCGCCTCCATCCCCAGCGACTCCCAACATGAGCGCCAAATGGCCGCCGGACGAGGCGCCCATGACGCCGATGCGCCGCGGATCAATGGCAAATTCGCAGGCATGATAACGGATGTAACGGACGGCCCGGTTAACGTCGGCGATGGCCTCCGGGATGGTGAAAATCGGTTGGCTGCCGTGGTAGACGGCAAACACCGTGTAGCCGCGCTTCACCGGCTCATCGATAAAGATAGAGAGCAAGGGCAAATCATTCATGGATTGATTGCTGACCCAACCGGCGCTCACGGGGTAGACGATGGCGACGCCTTTGGCGTCCTTCTTTGGCGTGAACACGTCCATTGTCAACGCCGTGCCGGATCTTCGGCCGTAGATGACATCGCGCCGCCGCGTGTAGGGATGCGGGTCGTCGAACTCAGCGGCGACCAGCCGCTCCGGATAGCGGACTTCGGTGAAATTCAACTCCAAGGTTTTCTTGCCGTCGCTCCGCCGTAGCAATTGAGTTGCTGTCGGCACGCCCTCGATCTCCCGATAATCGCTGAATAGGTCTTCTTTCACTACTTCCTTCTGGCCGGAATCGTTGAGGACGCGCCATTCGACCTTCGCCAGCAGTCTCGTAGCGGCATCGAAGTAGAGCTTAACGTCGCGTTCGCCTGCACAAGCGACGCAGACGCCGACGGTCGGCCGATCGTCGATGCGAATTTCATCTAAAACAGACATCTTATAGATCTTATCTTGCAACAGCGGCGTCAACAGCAGCAGGCGGCGGACGTGCGCCTGAGTACGCAATTCATCTCGTTTGACGACGCCGAGAGGTCCGGGCTTGCCGTCGCAGCTGGACCAGCCGTCGTCGCCGGAGATCGTCTCGATGAAAGTGGTCGGCTTGATTATCGTCAGGGTGACGGAATTTTTCAGTCGATCCGGCCACTGCCAGCTGATCTCCGAGGTGAAAGACACTTCGGCGCCGAAGTTGTTGGTCCCTCTTCCTTTTGCTTTCGACGACATCGTTTTGAGCTTGGACAGCTTGGCCTCGCCGCCGTGGGCCTTGATGGCTTTGTCGAGAATCGTTCGGGCATCTTCGGATGCGAAAGATGAAAAAGCGGCCAACAAGATCAGGCACGGCGCGATCCAAGGAGGCATCGTCATTCGCTTCATCGTGTATCTCCTCTTCCTTTCTCTGTGTGGCCGTCGGAAACCGAACTTTCCTTGTCAGTGCCCGATTGTGTCGGATCTTCTTCGTCCAGATAATAATCGAACCAGCCGACCATCATTTCCTCCCACGTCTGATAGCCCCAGTAAACATTTTTTGTCGGATCGGGATTGTTGGGATTGTTCGTCGAATTATCGAAATGGGCGATGCAGTGCAGCTTTGTGCCCTTGGGGAGGGCTAACGGCTCGGCGAGACAATACTCGCTCTGCCAATAAAAATCGTAATGCGGCACCGAGAGCAAAATTTCTTTTTTGCCGTCCGGATAAATGGCCTCGTAGAGAAAATCCTTGCCGCGCAGATGCATGTGCGGCAAGAGACCCAGCAGATGGGCATCGTGCCGGAAAATATGCTCATCCTCTATTTTATAGTTGTCCGCGCCGGCAGGAATGCGATCTACGAGGGAGAAGAACATTAAGTTGCACAAGGGTGCGGTGATGACGCGATGGCGCGGCGGCTTCTTGGCGAAGACGAGGCCTACGGAGGTGCGATCGCTCTGTGCCTTGCCGTTGGGAGTATAGTGCATCTGGAAGACGAGCTTCGCTCCGGCGGGGATCTTTTTGGCCAAACCGTCCGGCAGCTCCAGCGGCGTTTCGCCGGGTGCGGCGCCGACCAGAAGGCTGCCTGGCATTGGCGATGGGTAAGTTTCTCCCATGTTGATGAAGACGATGGCATGATGAACCACGGAGGGAGCACCGGGATGGACTTCCGCGCGCTGGATCCAGCGGTCCTCCTTGAAACCGGGATCGACCGTGATGTACTGATAGGGAACGCCGCCTTCCGGTATCTTGGCTGGCACCTCAAAGGGCTCAGGCATCTGGATAACTATGTCCGGTGTGCCGATTCTCCAGCCTTCCGGGAAGCGGCGCGGCGGCGGCAAATCCTTGTCATCGCCGCGCGGAGTGCCGTTGTCGATCCAGGCCAGCAGCGTCTCCTTGTCCTCCGGCGACAACCGGCGATCGTTGCTGAATTTGCCGTAGCGCGGATCGGCGTGCCAGGGCGGCATGCGTCCTTGGCTGACGACTTCGCGGATGGTGTCCGACCACGCCAACGCATCGTCGAAAGTCAACAGCGACATGGGAGCGATCTGTCCCGGACGATGGCACTCCTGGCAGTTCTTCTGCACAATGCGGCTGACCTGTTTGGCGTAAGTAATTCGCCCATTCTCTTTGGGCTTGGCGACATGGCCGATGCAACAGCCGGACACTTCCGTGCGCACCACCGATACGGCCTTGCCGGCCAGAACCTCATCGAGGGCCGCGGCGAGGTCGCGGCGTGTCGGCTTGCCGGCCCGCGAGTAACCGATGCCGAACTGATCGTCGATGCGTCCCTGGTAGCGGATGATGCTGGAGCTATCCACGACGAACGCTTCCGGGGTCCGCCTGGCGCCGAGCTGGTCGGCGACCTTGTTGCCGGCATCCTTGACGACCGGGAAAGGGATGGCGTTTCGCCGCGCGTGCCCCGCCACGCTCTCCCGGCTGTCCTGACTGTTGGCATTTATGCCGACGAAAGCGATTCCTTTACTGTTATATTCCTGGTGCAGCTCGATCAGGACGGGGAGGAATTGATTGTTGAGCACGCATTCGGTGCCAAGGAAGACGACAACGACGGCTTTATTTTTCTCAAGCAGATCCGAGAGGACGACCATGCCTTGATCGCGGGGGTCTTGGAGGCAAAAATCGGCGGCTTTGCGCCCCTCAATCGGCAACGGTTTGGTGCGGGGAACCATCAAGATGCCCAGGATGCCCAGGATGCCCAGAAGGAGAAGAATAGAAAACAAACGTAGGTAGAATCGCAATCCTTTTGCCTCAGATTTTGATTTCGCCGTTTTCATCTTCCTCTCGTTTCCGTTCTTACCTGGGCGTTCTGGCTGTCTGGGCGGTTCCAGCACGGCAAATATCACTGGCAGTTTGGAGTGTTAGCCCCCTATTGTTGGGAAGAATAGGGGGCTAACACTCCAGGCCATCCAACGTGATGTATTTACTATGATGGACTCAATAATTCAAACGATCTTTCCGAGGAAACGCGAATTGAAAACTCTACAAGCCCGGAGCGCCAGCGACGGGCAAAAGTGCCCGTCGCTGGCGCTCCGGGCTTGTGGGAATGGTTTCCTACGCTTCGGATCGCGGCGTGCCGAGGACGAAGCGGAGCAGCAGACCTGCCAACAGCAAAAAGATGGAGCCTCCGCCAACGATGCCGCCGAGAAATGCCGGGTCGAAGAAGACCAGGCGAAGCGCGTCGTAATCGCCGAGGAACGGCCACAGCCACAGCGTCATAATCACACCCAAGGCCAACGCTGGGCCGAATGGCAACGGCTGATTGCCGCGGCGCAGCAGCTGGATCACGCCGAACAGCAGGCCAGGAAAAGCGGCGACGAAGCACGACAACACGACCGGTTGCCAGCCGACGAACGCGCCGGCCATCATCATCAAGTCGGCGTCGCCGACGCCCAGCCCTTCGATGCCGCGCGACATCCCGTAAGTGAAGCGAACCAGCCGCATCACCATCATGCCGGCCAGAGCGCCGGCCAGGCCGGTGGCCAAGCCGAGCTGCCGGCTCCCTGGCAGCAACCAATTCGGCAACGGATACCACAGCGGCCAAGCGTACAAGCCCGCCGGCAAGCGCGGCGGAACATAACTGACCGTCTGTGGCGGTGCCCATGCCTCATCGGGGAACGGCCAAGGAAACAACGTGCTGCACGCCAAACCGATCAGCGTTCCGGTGAGCGTGATCGGCAACGGAATGGCCATATCGTCGAGATCGCACAGCGAAGTCAAGAGCAAGAAACTCGCCAGCACGGCATGACTGCCGAATACCGCCCAGGCCGCCGCCGGTATGTCTCCCGCCGCGATGGCGCCATGGCGCATCTGGAGATACGGCAAACTCAGAACGTTTTGTCCGATCTCGGCGTAAAACAGCCCGGCGAACAGCAATCCCGTCAGCAGTTCGACAATGGGATAGCGGAGGGGGATGCGTCCGCCGCAGGTCCGGCAGCGCCCGCGCAGCAGGACATAACTGAGGAGCGGCACATTATCGAACCAGCGGATGGGCTGCAAACAGAGGCCGCAGCGCGGACCCGGCCAAAAGAGACTCTTCTCCAAGGGCAGACGAAAAAAACAGTAATTGATGACGCTCCCGGCGCAAACGCCGAGAACGAACGCCGCGATCAGCCAGAGATAAAACATCTTTTCCAACTCCCCGCTCCTAGGCTCTGCTTTATGTATTGCCCCCAAGATCGTCTGGAGGGTAACGCAGAGGGCGGAATCTGGAAACAAGGAAATGGCAACTCCACGTCCTTGTCAGGGCTGTCCGAACCGCTAGGTTGATACGAGAAGAGCGAAAAAGCTGCTGAGGTTCGCGCAACGATGACTCACCCAACTTTCACTTCTGTTTGGTACGGTCGGGGCTTCACCTGACTTGCTTCCCTCTCGTGACGGCGTGCCCAGTCCCTATTTTCCTCGGGCTTTCTACTGCTTGCCACAGCTTTCCAGTGTTCGGCAGTGATGCTCTCCTTCTCCGCATCATGCGGCGAGGGCAAGGCGTCTGGATGGCACGTAGGCGACATTCCGCAGCATTCGCCGTTCCGCGCTTCAACAAGGAACCGAGTAAGAGACGACGTGCATCCTTCGCAAGAACGAGTGTGGACTTTTGAATTCCAGGAGAGAGCAATGACAGCCCAGCATCCGCGACATCGTGTTGCCTTCACCCTGATCGAGCTTTTGGTGGTGATCGCCATCATCGCCGTGCTCATTGGCCTGCTGTTGCCGGCCGTGCAAATGGCACGAGAGGCCGCTGCCCGCACGCAATGCAACAACAACCTGCATCAGATGGGCTTGGCCATCTACAACTACCACGACGTGTATAACTCCTTGCCTCCTAGCCGGGTGGGGCCTCAACACGCCACCTGGTTCGTGGTCATT
>Ga0335075_10009331_pt1 | contig 14987 bp, 14 predicted proteins | sample Lox_Sample_24_FD_206723 | JGI IMG/M metagenome (GOLD analysis project Ga0335075, IMG submission 206723) | Soil microbial communities from Loxahatchee National Wildlife Refuge, Florida, United States - Lox_Sample_2.4 | ecosystem: Environmental > Terrestrial > Soil > Wetlands | place: USA...
TCTAAGCGTGCCGCTTGATCGATACGCGTGTCGATCAATTTTCTCCGTAAGTCTATTTGCATCAACAAAACCGCAAAAATTGATCGATACACTTTCAGATGGTCGGCAACACAAAAATTCGAGCTGGGTCAGACTCTGTGTGTCGCTCCATCCTTTGCGCCTTTGGCGAGCGGTGGCCCGTCGTCGTGTTCGGAACATCCCTCTCGCCGGATTCGTGAGACAATCGCGCGCATGAGAACGGTTCACGTCGCCGCCTTTCTTTTCTGCGGATTGTTGTCAGGGCCCGCTTTGTTTGCACAAGGCCTTGGCGAGCCCCAGGAGCCGCAGTTCATCAAGCAAGGGCACGAGTTGGAGCGGGAGGGAAAGCTGGCTGACGCTCTATCTGTATATCGAAAGGCCTTTCAGTTAGCCCCCCATTCTCTCGACGCTACCATGGCGGCGGGGAGCGTTCTCGACTTGATGGGAAATGGTCTCGAAGCTCGAAGGTACCTAGGAAGGGCGATCGATTCCGCGGACACCCCCGAGCAGAGAGCTTCCGCCGAACGTGCTATGGCGATCTCATACGCGTTTGAAGGGAATTGCCAGCAAGCGGGCGAATATGAGCGGCGCGTATTCGAGTATTACGGCATGGCGAAGAATTATTACGAGCAGGGCGAAATCGCAGACGAAGCTGGCCGCGTCTGCATCGACGCCGCTCCAGACGTGCCTCGTTCAGTTATGAACGAACGCAGCATGGCTAAGGCCGCGGATTTGGAGTCCTCCGAGAAGTGGTACAAGCTCGGACACGACACGGGGCTAAAAGAGCCAGGAATCAAGCCGGACCGCGTCGACCTTTGGAATTTTCGATGGGAGCACGCTCTAGCACGGCTCGCTGCTCGGCGTGGCGACCGGGCCGCCGCGCAGAAACACGTTGCCGCGGCAAAGGCGATCCTGGATAAAGGGCGAATCCCCCAGCAGGAGCCGTTTTTTCCATATTTGGAGGGCTACGTTGCGTTCTACGGACGCGACTACAAAACGGCGCTGGCCGATTTCCTGAAGTCGAATCAGAAGGACCCGTTCATCCAGTGCATGCTCGGGCGAACGTACGAAGAGCTCGGCGATAAAACCAACGCTATCGAGTATTACCGCAAAGCGGCTTCGGCAGTTTCTCACAATCCGCCTGCCGCCTACGCTGTGCCGTTTGCCAAAAAGAGATTGCTTGCGCTTCACGCCGCCAGCGCGGGTGCTTAGTTACATCTCCTTCCGCTCCCTGTACAATTCCATTGCAGATGAAGAAGATCGCCATTTTGGGTTCGACCGGATCGATTGGGCGACAATGCCTGAGCGTAGTGGATTCACTGCCGGGACGATTCGAAGTTGTCGCGATTGCGGCCGGGTCGAATATAGCGCTCGCTGCCGAACAGGCAGCGCGACACAAGCCAAAGCTTGTGTCCGTTGGAACGCGAGAGGGCGCGGACGAACTTCGCGCGGCTCTCAAAGCCGAAGCGAGTGGAAACGGCCAACGGCCGGAGCCGGAGATCCTGTGGGGCGCGGAAGGGATCGAGCGAGTCGCGACATATCCCGAGGCGGACACGGTGCTTTCGGCCGCGGTGGGCGTCGTCGGCTTGCCCGCAACCTACAAAGCCATCCAGCAAGGCAAAAACATAGCACTGGCAAACAAGGAGGTGCTCGTCGCGGCCGGAGAAGTCGTCATTGCAGCAGTCGAGCGGCACAAAGTAGCGCTGCTTCCAGTGGATAGCGAGCATAACGCTATCCACCAGTGCCTTCGCGGAGGCGAGCGGCGCGAAGTGAAGCGGCTAGTGCTCACGGCATCCGGCGGGCCGTTCCGCAACACGCCGGTCGCGCGGCTGGCGAGAGTCACTCCCGAGCAGGCGCTGGCGCATCCGAATTGGAAAATGGGACGCCGGATCACGATCGATTCCGCTACGTTAATGAACAAGGGTTTCGAGGTGATTGAGGCGCGCTGGCTGTTCGGTACGGACCTGGACAAGATCCACGTAGTCATTCATCCGCAATCGACGATCCATTCGATGGTGGAGTTTGTGGACGGCTCTATCCTGGCGCAACTTGGTCCGACGGACATGCGCATGCCTATCCAATACGCATTAACGTATCCGGAGCGAGTTGCGTCTAATGCATGTGCGCTGGACTGGTCGACGCTGCGCCAGTTGCGCTTTCAGAAGGTGCCGGAGCGCAAGTTCCCCTGCCTCAGTCTGGCAAAACATGCATTGCGCGAAGGTGGACCGTTGCCGTGCGCGTTGAACGCGGCGGACGAAGTCGCTGTCGCCGCCTTCCTCGAGCGGCGGTTGCCCTTTAACGGAATTGCCGGCGTCATCGAAGAGGTCCTGTGCCGGATGCCGCGAACGCCGATGAAGAGCATCGACGATGTTCTCGCCGCGGATGCCGAAGCGCGGCGTCTGGCGGCCGCACAAGTACAGAATTTCCAGGTTCACGCCTGAAGGAAACTCCCTCTTGAAGCCGTGTGGAACGCTGCCTGCATCCAAGATAGAATTGGTTTTGGCGAGGTGACATGCAGAATTTTCTCTTTGACCTGACGGTCGGAGCCCTCGTGCTCGGTTTGATGGTGTTGCTGCACGAGTACGGGCACTTCGTTGCCGCCAAGGCCTGCGGGGTGCGCGTCGACATCTTTTCGATCGGATTCGGCCCGCGCATTTGGGGCGTGAAGCGCGGCGACACGGACTATCGGATCAGCGTGCTGCCACTCGGCGGCTACGTCAAAATGGCCGGCGACAACCCGGTGGAAGAGCGCACGGGCGAGCCGTACGAGTTTCTTTCCCGGCCGCGCTGGCAGCGCTTCATTATCGCGGTGGCTGGACCCGCGGCGAACATCATTCTTTGTTTCCTGCTGCTGTTCGGGGCGCTGTTTTTTATCGGTATGCCTTACCCGGAATACGCACGACAGCCGGCGGTCGTAGCCGGCGTTGCGACGCAGAGCCATTCGGGTCTGCAGCGCGGCGATCGCATCGTCGCGGTGAATGGTCACGAAACGCCGACCTGGGATGCCGTGGACCAGCAGGTGAGTGAGATCAAGCCCGGAAGCACGCTGTCGCTAACCGTGATGCGCGGAGGAAGTAAAGTCGATCTCAGTGAGCCGATCGGCCAGGCGCCGGTGAGGGCCGACTCTTTAGTGGGATACCCGCCCGAGGAACCCGTGCTGGGTCCGGTTCAGCCAGGTGCCCCGGCGGATAAAGCCGGGCTGAAGGCCGGAGATAAGGTCGTGTCATTGAACGGCGAGCCGGTGCACACTTTCTATGAGCTTCCCGATCTGATCAACGGCTCCGACGGTCACCCGATTCATTTTGTGGTTGAGCGTAACGGCAAAGAAATGCCTGTCACCGTGACCCCGCAGCACACTCTTAATCCACAAACCGACCAGATGGCGTGGATGATCGGCATCCAGGAGCCCGACCTGAAGGAGGGAATCGACCACGAATCGTTTTTCGCTTCGGTTCGGGGCGGCTATGAGGCAACGATCGGGGATGCCGTGATGATGGGCGAAGTGGTGAGCGGGCTGGTGCACGGCGAGCTTTCGTTCCGCGACTTGGCCGGGCCGGTAGGAATCGTCCAGTTGTCGGGGCAATACGCGAAACGGGGGCCGTTGATGCTCTTGCAGTGGATGGCATACATCAGCCTGGACCTCGCCTTGATCAATCTGCTGCCGATACCGATTCTCGATGGCGGGCACGTCCTGATGCTGGCCATTGAAGGCACGCTCCGTCGCGATTTGAGCCTCGCGACGAAAGAGCGCTTCGTTCAAGTGGGGCTGGTCTTCATTCTGGGGCTGTTCGCGTTCGTGATGTATAGCGATATTCTTCGACTCTTCCAGCACTAAATGGGGCGGCACTCACGGGCAGCACTGACGAGACGGATGCTATAATCACGCAATCTTATGGCAGCAACACCCGCAGGCCGCGTCTCGACTGGCGAACGAATCAACGCCGATGAGCCGCCGGGCAGGCTTCAGAGCGAACTGGGCGCCCGCCGCATCCGTTTGACCCGCCAACGAAGAGTTCTTCTGCAAGTAATGGAAACCGCGCCGCGCCATCTGGATGCGGACGAAGTTCTGGAGCGTGCGCAGGAAATCGATCCCAACATTACGCGCGTGACGGTCTATCGCACGATCGACCTGCTCAAGCGCGAGGGCCTTATCGACGAACTCGACCTGCTCCATCTGCGTGGCCACCGTCACTTTTACGAGAAGCATAGCGCGCGAGACCACATCCACGTTGCGTGCATGCGATGCGGTAAAGTGCGTGAGTTCGAGAGCGAGCTTTACGAAGAATTGAAACGGCAAATCTCGGCGGATTGCGGAATCGAGATCACGGTTAGCCGAACCGAAGTGGGCGGCGTCTGCGCAGATTGTCGTGCCAAGACAGCGCCTCGCCGGTAGGGCGGTGGTTCACAGGTGAAACGCACAGGCAGGACCAGCTGTGCGTCGATTCGATCCGGCCTAGGAATTTGCGTTTGCGGGCCGCGACTGAAAATATTCACGGGATTGCTGGATGTCTTGCAGGATCTGCCGGCGGAGCGCTTCCGGACCCGGGAATCTTTGCTCGTCGCGGATGCGCTTGAGGAAACGTACCTCGAGCGGGCCGCTCGTGCGGGTCTCGTTGAAATCGAGCAGGTGAGATTCGACGGTCACGCTGCCGCCGTCGAACGTGGGGCGCACTCCGACATTCGTTGCCGCTCGGTAACACTTGCCCTCCAGGATCACCTCAGTTGCGTAGACGCCTAACTTGGGGAGCAACTCCTGGTTTGTCGCAAGGTTGAGCGTCGGGACAACAAACTTGCCGCCCATGCCTGTTCCGCTACGAATTTCGCCCGCGAGACTATAAGGCCTGCCAAGGAGCTTCCGCGCGTCGTCGACGCGACCTTCGCGGACAGCTTCGCGAATGGCGCTGCTTGAGACGACTACGCCGTCAACAACCACCGGAGCGACAGCTTCGGTTTCGAATCCAAACTGTTCACCAAGTTCTCGGAGGATTTTTACATCTCCCGATTGCTTATGTCCGAAACGAAAATTCTCTCCCACAAATACTGCCCTGGCGCGCAGTGTCTGGACCAAGTAGCGTTGCACGAAAGATTGGGGGCTGAGTTGTGCGAGATCGCGAGTAAATTCCAAGACGAGCGCTGCATCGATGTGAAGCTTCTCGAAGGCGGCCAAGCGTTGATCGAGCGTCATCAGGAGTGGTGGGGCGGCTTCGGGACGAAGGACACGTGAAGGATGCGGATAGAAGGTCAAAACGGCTGGAATCAAGGCTTCCGCGGCCTTATAACGGTTGCCCTGAAGCACGCAGTAATCATGCACGGCACGCAGAATTTTCTGATGGCCAAGGTGAACGCCATCGAAGTTGCCGATCGTAACGACGGTCTGCTGCTTCGGATCAACAAATTTGCGCGTCCACTCGTCGGCCGAGCGGCAAATGGTCAAGCGCGCAGTGTTCGCCGCGGATGCCACGCTCGTCTGATCGCTCACGTTCAAGCCTTTACCTCGAGTTGCAGGCCGTCATATGCCAATCGCACGTTGTCAGGGAGCTTGGCGTTCGTTGCTTCGTCCGGCAGATCGTGGCAGATGTGAGTGAACCAGGCGTGCGCCGGCTTCAATTCGGCGACAAGCGCCAGCGACTGCTCCACGTTCGAGTGCATCGGGTGCGGCTGATAGCGCAGCGCATCGAGAATGAAATTGTCGAGGCCGCGGAGAAGCGTTTTCGAACTTTCCGGCACGATGCTGAAGTCAGTCAAGTAAGCGCCGCTGCCAAATCGGTAACCGAGAACCGGCATGGGCCCATGAAAGGCCTGAATTGGCGTGTAGCGCACGCCGAACAGTTCGAACGGACCATCAACTTCGCAAGCCTCGACCATAGGAAGGGAACTGACGGTCGGCGCCGGATCGAAAATGTATCTGAACTGCCGGCGCAGGGTGCTCAGAGTTTCTGTCGATCCATAGATGGGAATCAGGGCGTGTTGTTTTCCGTTGAAGGGACGAATATCGTCGAGACCGAGAATATGGTCGGCGTGCCCGTGCGTGTACAAAACCGCATCGAGGCGATCGAGGCCCACGCGCAGTGCCTGGCTGCGAAAATCAGGCGTTGTGTCAATCACGACAGCTCGGCCGTTATACTGCAGGAGGATGGAGGGGCGCATTCGTTTGTCGCGAGGGTCAGCAGACGAACAAACGCTGCAATGGCAGCCGAGTGTGGGCACGCCCATTGAAGTTCCCGATCCCAGTACTGTGAGCTTCAATTCCGGCATGGTCGCAAGGACGACTCGAAGCGGAAATCTGTTGCGGGCCGAAAGACGACATGAACGCGGCCGGGTGACTCTGGAAAACGACGGGAACGGGACAAAAGCTCGCTAGCCCTTTTGTTTCGCCTTCTTGGCCATGGCTTCGGAGGCAGCCTTGGACACTTCCATGTAGGTCAGCTTCAAACTGCCGATCACCTCGATCAGGAGGTCCGCATCCTGCGCTGCCAGATTGCCGTGCGTTTTCTCGCGCAAGACGTCGAGCATGTCGATCATCTCGCGAGCTCCCTCGAGGTCGAGAAACGCCTGGCCCGTTCTCGGATCTGCCACACCGCCGAGCATTGCCGCGGCGTTGCGCGTGAGGAAATCGACCAGCATCTGAAATGGACGCGAGGCCGGTATCTCTTCTTCTGCCGCCGCTTCGTCCGCAACAGGTGCGGGGGCTGCCGCGGGGACCTTAGGCGAAGGCTGTCCCTGCGAGTTGTTTCCGGCAGGGCGGGTAGCAGGAACATTCTTTGCGGCGTTTTGCGCAGCTTCCTGTTCGCGGCGCTCCTGCTCGACCGCGTCTTTACGCAGCTCGCCCGTCTCTGTGAACAGGCGCCTATCTACAACCTTGAATGTTTCTTCAGGTTTTTGATCAGCCACGGGTGCAAACCTCTGGCGCGCACCGGTTTTGCCAGGTGGGTCTGCTGGTATGCGTCCCACCAATTAGGCGCGAAAAGCCAAGTCTAGCATTCCCGTTCCGCACCTCACAAGCGGGGCGCCGAACCCCGGGCTTCCTGGAGGTTGCGTTTCGCGTGCCCCGAAAAATCGAAGCGGGACGCGCTCCCCGGACGATATTTCACGCGGGCTGGAAGCGCGACAGTCCGGGGCTCGCTCCAAAGAATCGGGGCAAAGTGCAAGGCGGCGGCCTAACACGGCGGCTAAAGCCGGCGAGCTCTGGCGGCGGGGACGGTATGACTGCAGTCATGCCCTGATACGAAAGGCTCCGCTGAAGGCAAGGCGGCTGCTACAAAGGCGACGGGCACGGCGGGACCCATCGGGCGGCTTGGTAATGGGTCAATTTGAATTTTAACTGCTTGTGTCACGATCAAGAAATTCAAACTGACCCACTGCTAACGACTCAATTGGTTTTGACTTCGGGGCGAGCAGCGTTGAGAATGCTCGCCACGATTCGGCTTGGGGAATGACCGCTACATTCGGCGGGCACAGCGTGCCGTGCCCCTACGAAAAGCGCTGGAAGCAATAGCCGGTCCTAGATTGGAATGGGGCCGGGCAAGGAGATTCGAATGGCTCAACCCATAACGGTTGGTGCGAAGTCCGCGAACAACTCTGGCGGCTACAAGAGGATAGTCTACATCATCTGCGCGGTGGCTGCTCTGGGAGGCCTGTTGTTTGGCCTTGACCAGGGATTCATCGCGAACTCACTTGCAACCCTCGATGCGCACTACCATCTCGGTGTCCAGGGCGGCGAGCGTTACTCGGCCATCCTCGCAACCGGCGGGATTATCGGGGCGTTGCTCTCGGGCATCTTCGCCCGCTTCCTCGGACGCAAAAAGAGCCTGCTCTTAGCAGGGTTCATTTTCACTGCAGGGTCAGCGCTCTCGGCGATGCTTCCTCCGCTGACTGTGCTCTCGGCCTGCCGCTTCGCGCTTGGCTTCGCGGTTGGCATCGCATCGTTTATCGTGCCGCTGTACCTGGCGGAAACTGCCCCAGCGTCCATCCGTGGCTCGATGGGTACGCTCTTTCAGCTGATGATCACGATTGGCATCTTCCTGATCTCGCTGACGAACGTCTTCATCGCCCGAGCGTTCACCAGGCCTTCCACTTCGCTGCCTCTCATGTTCCTGACGATTACATTGTTCGCGGCGATCATGTTCTTCGGCGGCTTCATGCTTCCCGAGAGCCCGCGCTGGTTGATGCTGAAGCGAAGGAAGGAGCAGGCAATCGCCGTGCTGCAGCGGACGATGAACACGCAGCAGGAGATCGACGCTGAGATAGCGGAAATCGAGCAGGCGCTGCACGGGCCGCAGGGAGCCGGTATCGGCATTGTCCTGCGCGGTTACTTCTTTAAGGTTCTGGTGGTCGGAGTGCTGCTGCAGATGTTCCAGCAGCTCGTCGGCATCAACATGATGATTTACTACTCGCCGACGATCTTCGGCTACGCAGGCATCACAGGCTTGCTGGCGGCGATGACCGTCCCGACCGTCAATATGGTTTTCACCTTCCCGGCAATCCATCTCGTCGACAAATGGGGACGCAAGAAGCTGCTGTATGTGGGCGCGGTGGCGATGCTGGTCACCATGGTTGCCGCCGGTGTCGCGTTCCAGACGATCGGGGCAAATCCTGCAACGATCAGCAACACCGCGAAGATCGTGTTGCTTGTGTCGACGGTGGTCTACATTTTCGGCTTTGCGGTTTCATGGGGACCGGTGGCCTGGCTCGTCTGCTCGGAGATTTTCCCGCTCGAGGGCCGAGAAGTTGGAATGACGATTACGACGATGGTCAACTGGACGTTCGCGGGCCTGGTGATGGGCAACGCGCTTTCATTCATGAAGGCGCACGGGAACGCGTCTATCTTTTATGTGTTCGGAGGCTTCTGTGTGCTGGCGATTGTTTTTGTGGCTATGTTCGTGCCCGAGACGAAGGGAATCACCCTCGAGGAGATGGAGTTCAATCTGAAGAATGGCGTTGCACTGCGCAGGCTGGGCGAACGTTCCAACGCGCACACCATGCCGGTGCCGAACGAAGGTGGCGCTGCGGGTAGGTGATCTCGGACTCGTCCAGGCCTACGGGCTGAGCGAGTTGAGTCCCGCCACGGCGGGCACGTTCGCTCCGCTCAGTGCAAGCAGGCGCGGCGGTACTTTAAGTCAAACCCTGCCGGGACTGAAGCCCGGCGCTACGTTTAAGTCTAACGTCAAAAACTGGACGCTACTCGATACCGAGTTTGTGCTGCATTTCTTCAAGGGAGATGCCTTTCGTCTCCGGGTAGATGAAGAGGACGATGAAGAATTGCACCAGCGTCATCGCGGCGAAGAAGACGAACGGATAGCCGTGCGAGAAGGCGGCGAGCTTCGGGAAAGCGAACGAGATGATCGCGTTTGTGATCCAGTGGGCGGAGCTGCCGAGGCTCTGTCCCTTGGCGCGGACGCGATTGGGAAAAACTTCGCCGATATAAACCCAAATCACCGCTCCCTGGGAAATCGAAAAGAACGCGATGTAAACGAGCAGCAGCCACAGCAGGCTGGACTGATGCGAGTTGGTCAGGAAGACATATGCGACGCCAGAAAGGCAGCCGACCATTCCGGCCGAGCCGATCAGGAGAAGCGTTTTGCGGCCGAGTTTGTCGATCAGCGCCATGCCGAGGAACGTAGCGACGAAGTTCATCCCGCCAACGGCAACGGACTGCAACTCGGCGGACATTGTGGTGAATCCGGCATAAGTGAAAATCGGCGTCAGGTAATAGAGGATCGCGTTGATGCCGGCGAGTTGGTTGAACATGCCCATGGTGACGGCGATGAAAATGGGGAATGCGTACTTGCGGGAGAAGAGCGGTTCGGAAGCGGTCGAGCGGTCAAGGTGAATTGAGGCGACGATTTCGCGCAACTCGTCGTCGGGATTGGGTGAGCCGATGGACTGCAGGACCGACCGCGCTTCTTCGGCACGATCCTGGGTGGCGAGCCAGCGCGGGCTTTGCGGAATGCCGAAGAGGAAAATCAGGAACAAGGCAGCAGGAATGGCTGCGACGCCGAACATCCAGCGCCAGTCGGAGGTACTTGTAATCGCTCGGGCGATCAGATAGTTCGAAAGATATGCCATCAGGATTCCGGCGACGATGTTGATTTGAAAAAGACCCACGAGCCTGCCGCGCCATTTCGCCGGTGAGATTTCCGCGATGTAGACGGGGCCAAGGACGGATGAGCCGCCGATGCCAAGGCCGCCGATAAAGCGCGCGGCGAGGAGAACGGTCCAGGTGGGAGCGAAAGCGCAGCCTAGGGCCGAAGCTAGGTAAAGAAGGGCGAGGATGCGCAGCACTTCGCGGCTGCCGAATTTCTGTCCGATAACGCCGGAGGTCATGGCGCCGATGACGGTTCCAATCAGCGCGATGGATACGGTGAAGCCAGTGGACCAGGCCGTCAGGTGGTAGAACGTGATGAGCGATGGCTCAGTTCCGGCGATGACGGCTGTGTCGAAGCCGAAAAGCAAGCCTCCGAGCGCGCCGACGAACGCGGCTTTGAGGAGGGTCGAATTGAGCGCGCTATGTTCGGCCGAGCCACCTGGACGGAGCGGCGGCGCTGCCGACTGATCAGTCGTTGACACGCTCAGGTTCCTTCATTGCGTTGATTCGAGGCGCTGACGGTGAACGGCAGAAGGCATGCGCCCAAGAGTCCGGATTCGGCGCCCAGCTGGGCGGGTTCGACGTAGGTTTTGTGGTTTCGATGGCCCTGCGCGTCGGTTAAGCCGTCGGTGAAGCGATAAACGTAGCTTCGGTGGCGAAGCTCGGTGAACATTTTCGGAGAGAACAGATCCCAGGCCTGCGCGACGCCTCCTCCGATGACGTAGAGAGGGAGATTCAGCGTATTAATAAGTGCAGCGAGGCCGATGGCGAGGGAGCGGCCAACGAGGTCAAAAACAGCTTGCGCGTCGGGATCGCCTGCACGAGCGAGTGCCGCGAGATCGAGGGAAGTGAAGGCAGGGTTTTTCTTCTGTAGGCCGGCGATGCCAGGCGCGTTGCCCGTTGCGATTGCCTCCTGGGCCAGGCGAACGACCGCCGTTGCTGAGGCATATTGTTCAAGGCAGCCGTTGCTGCCGCAGCCGCAGACGTGACCGTCGGGCCAGACGGTGGCGTGTCCCGCTTCGCCAGCCATGCCGTTCATGCCGTCGAAAACCTTGCCGTTGAGGATGATGCCGTTGCCGACGCCGGTGCCGAGCGTCAGCATGCAGAGCGAATCGACGCCGAGTGACTTGCCTTTGCCGAGGAGGCACTCGGCGAGCGCGGCAAGGTTCGCGTCGTTTTCGACGATAACCGGGATGCCGAGGAGCTTCTCGATCTCGGTGCGCAGCTCGAGCCCTTCGAAGCCGGGAAGGTTCGGCAGCTTGCGGAGGCGGCCTTCGGGAAGCTCGATGGGGCCGGGCGAGCCGACTCCGATGCCGGCGAGGGCGGGACGAGAATATTTGTCAATCAACTTCTGGATGGCGCCGCACATGTCGGCAATCACGGCGTGAGGACCCGCGGGAAGCCGGGTCGGAAGATGAATCTGGTCGAGAATGCCGGCGGATTCGGAGTAGGCGGCGATGCGCAGGTTTGTGCCGCCGAGGTCGACTCCGATGGTGTAAGGCGCGAGTGTCATAGGATGGGCAAGACCCCGAGCACTATACATGAATCCAGAGCGGCGGGAAGCGCGGTGTGGGCGCATGCGGGGACAGAAGCGTTACGGAGGCTGGGTGCGGGGTCAGTTTGAATTTCGACTGCTTTTGTCACGATCAAGGAAATTCAAACTGACCCGGCACCCGGTTAAGGGTCGTGGGCATTGCGCCGAACGGGTAGGCTGGCACTGATAGGGACGAACGCGCACGCAACGTAGCGGTCGGGACGCATGCTTTGACTGCCAATGCGTGACCTAAGGCCATTCGCGCGGGAAGATTTTGCAACCTTAGTGGCAAGGGATGCCGTATATAACGGTAGCAGTCCGAGATGGTGGCGATATCTAACGTGATGAGCGCGGCTGCGGTGCCAGCTAGGGACCTGAGCTTCGAGGACCTCGTGCACGAACACGAGCGCATGGTCTTCAGCATCGCGTACCGGTTTCTTCAAAATGCCGCGGCTGCGGAGGAAGTGGCGCAGGACGTGTTTCTCGACCTGTTCCGGAACCTTTCGAGGCTGGAGTCGGCGGCGCATGTGACGTTTTGGCTGAGGCGCGTGGCGTGCCACAGGTCGATCGACTACGCGCGGCGGAACAGGAATGCGGCGTCGGAAGTGAGTTGGGATGACCTGGGCGATCTGGCGCCGGGGGACGGCCGAGTAAAGCACAACGAAGATCCCATGCTCTCGAAGCGGTTGCGACAAGTGGTTGCGACGCTGCCCGAGAAGATGCGGATGGTGATCATCTTACGGTATCAGGAAGATGCGGGGCTGGAAGAGATTGCGCAGGCCATGAAGATTCCGTTGAATACGGTGAAGAGCACGCTGCACCGGGCGCATGCGTTGTTGCGCGAAAAGATTGGAACGGCAATCGGAGAAGGAAACATATGAACGACAAACTGGAACAGGAACTGAAGAAGGCGTTGCGGCGAACCGATCCGCCGGCAGGATTCGCCGAGCGCGTGCTGGCGCGAGCCGCCAAAGAAGAACAGGCGAAACTCGCGCGCGAGAAACGGCGGTTCCAGTGGTTTGGCATGAGCGGCTTGCGCCTAGGCGTGACGTGCGCGCTGTGCCTGATCGTCGCAGCGTCAGGGATGATTTATCAACACGAGCGCCACCAGCAGGGCGAACAGGCGAAGGAACAACTGATGCTCGCCTTGCGGATCACGAGCAGCAAACTCGAGATCGCGAACCAAGGCATTCGGCAGATCAATTCGCCGGAGCAGCGGCCGGAATGAGAAGGATCGCGTGTAAAGGCCGGAAGGACACGGAGCCGCGTACGAACGAGCAGGGAATCGGAGGATCTATGAAACGGATTGCGACAATCGTTGCGCTGTTGCTCGCAACGCAAATGATGGCGTTCGCGCAGGATTGGGATCCTGGCGGTGTGCTGAAGAAACTGTCGGCGCGGGCGGCGAATGCAGTGGACGTCAATTTGGATCAGTCCATGCTGCAGTTTGCCGGCGGCTTTCTCGATCCCAAGGACCCGCAACAAGCGAAGGCTAAGAAGATCATCGCGGGTCTAAAGGGCATTTACGTTCACAACTACGAGTTCGACAAGGCCGGCGACTACACGCCGCAGGATGTGGACGCTATTCGCGCGCAGGTGCAAGGGCCAGACTGGTCGAAGGTGGTGAACGTGCGCAGCAAGACTGACGGCGAGAACGTCACGGTGTATTTCAAGAAGGAAGGGAACGAATTCAAAGGATTGGTGGTGATTGCGACTGAACCGACCGAACTGACGTTCGTCAACATCGTGGGGCCGATCCGGCCGGAAGATTTGGCCGAACTCGGGGGGCAATTCGGGATACCGAAAGTACAGGTAGATCAGAACTCCAGCAAGAAGGGGAACGACAAATGACGCGGCGCCTCGTAGCTCTTTGTGCTGTCCTCGTCTTCGCCGCTCCGTGCTTCGCCAGGAAGGACAACCAGTTTCAGGCGTTGGTGAAGGCGATCGAGAGTGAGTATGGCGTGCACCACACCCGCATACCATTCCTGGGGCTGGCAACGTTTTGCATGCGCGTCGGTAAAGTGCCAGGCGCGACGGGACTGAAAGTCGCTGTTTTTGAGAATCTTCCGAATTCGGACGTTGCCGCAAATGGAGCGTTTCAGGAGTCAGTGGAAAAGATAATGGGGAGCGCCTGGCACCCGATGGTCAAGGCGCGTTCGCGCGACGACAGCAGCCTCACAATGATCTACACGAATCCCAATCCGGGAGAGTTGCGGCTACTCATTGTCTCGATTGATGGAAGTGAAGCAACGGTTGTGCGGACGAACCTTCAGAAAGCGCAGATCTACAGATGGGTGAGCCATCCGGAGGATGCAGTAGAGCGCAACGGCGATTCGTCCGCTGATGCCGAGCTTGCTGCCGCCGGAGACTGACCGCAACCGGATTCCTACCCGCCAAAATCCGCTACACGAACTTCACGAAAGCAGCGCAAGTTGACTTATAATCTGCCGTTCGCTGCGGCGTTTCCTCGGTCGGGAGGGAACTTCGAGCTCGACGTGTGATCGCGAAATCGCGGTGGAGAGCGCTTTCGCGGACGTTTTCGTCCGAGCGTGCGAACTGCACTACCCGTACTGGGTCAGTTTGAATTCTGACTGCTTTTTTATGTCAGGTTTGAATCGTCAAATCTTGAGAGTTTTTTGACTCAGGGTTTGAATCATCAAAGCCTGAAACCCGGTGTCGCGGTCAAGAAAATTCAAACTGACTCATCGGCAATTTCTATGACTGGTGTTTGCCGGAGCAGGTGAAAGCGCGCAAGGAGACGGCGGATGAAGAGTTTGGTGCTGTGCTTTATGGCAATTATTGCGATTGCGGTTCCAGCTCGAGCGCAGGGCATAGAGGGCGAGTGGCAGTCGACCGTACCAGTCTCGCGCGTCGACAGGCCGATTACGGTTCACCTGTCGAATACGAGCGGTGTACTGCAAGGGCTGCTCGACTATCCCGATGATTTTGATTTCGGCAACCCGCTCGAGGGCCTCGACTTCAAGGATGGGAAGCTGACGTTCCGGCAAGGCGACATTTCGTTTGAAGGAACTCTTTCCAGTGACGGGAACGCGATCAATGGAACGTACACCGTGTATAACACTCAGGTTTCCGGAAGGCTGAAACGCGCAACGGCTCCGCCAACCCGAGCGGAAGAGGCGATCGAAAAACTGAAGAGCTTCAGCCGGCTGCCGGCGGATGAGTGGAAATTTCATGCCGGGGATGTTCCGCACGGCGAGGACCCGAGTCTCGACGATTCGAGCTGGCAGACGGTGCGTCCGGGCAGCCAGGCTCCGAACGACGCCGTGTGGTACCGCCGCGAGATTCAGGTTCCTGTAAACCTGAACGGATACGACCTGACCGGGACGCGAA
>Ga0335075_10009332_pt1 | contig 14985 bp, 3 predicted proteins | sample Lox_Sample_24_FD_206723 | JGI IMG/M metagenome (GOLD analysis project Ga0335075, IMG submission 206723) | Soil microbial communities from Loxahatchee National Wildlife Refuge, Florida, United States - Lox_Sample_2.4 | ecosystem: Environmental > Terrestrial > Soil > Wetlands | place: USA: Florida...
ACGTTTCTTCGACATCGGAGGCGGAGGGTGATTGCCGCTACCTGATGCCGGGTGGGGCCCGGCATGGGCGCGACGGGGAGGTCGGAGACCATGTGGCGCTGGCATGCGAATCGGGGACGGCGCAGGACCACGCTCCTGGCGGCGGGAGCGGCCGGAATGGCGCTGGCAGCGGTGGCGCTCGGGATGTCGGCCGCCCCGGCGACCGCGGCGGCAGGCCCGCCGAAGCAGGCACTGTCGTCACCAGGCAAGCCATGGACGCTGCCGGGACAGCCCGCCGCTGACCACAACCTCGCCGTGCTGGGAAGCCCGGGTGCCGCGGACGGGGGCGCGCCCGGGGCGGCCGCGGTGACCGCCGCGTCGGCGCGGGCCAAGGCGACGGGGAAGGCGGTGGGCATCCCCGCGCTGACGACGGCGACGACCACGGTGACGGCGGAACCGGACGGCGCGGAGCTGGCGACCAGCTACGTGCTGCCGGTGCGGGTGCCCAGCGGCGGCCAGTGGGTGCCGGTGAATACCAGCCTGCGGCGGGTCGCGGGCGGGCGGCTGGCGCCCGCCGCGATTCCTGGTGACACTGTCACGTTCTCTGGCGGCGGCGCCGGCCCGGTGGCGGTGATCTCCGCGTCGGGTACGAGCCTGGCCGTCTCCTGGCCGGAAACGCTGCCAGCGCCGGTGGTGGCCGGGTCGTCGGCGACCTACCAGAACGTGCTGCCGGACGTTGACCTGGTGCTGACCGCGACCAGCGCGCAATCGGGCGGCTTCAGCGAGACACTGGTCGTGCGCACCCCGGCGGCGGCCCGCGACCCGGGCCTGGCGACGCTGGCGCTGAAGGTGGCGACATCAGGCACGGCGGGGCTGGCGACGGTTTCCGGTGGCGGCCTGGCCGCGACGATGACCCGCGGGCGCGGTTCCTATGTCGCGCCGCCGGCGCTGATGTGGGACTCCGCGGCCGTAGCGCGGGGAGCCACGACGTTCCGTTCGGCGGCCGCGGCGGCGCAAGGGGTCGGCGCGGGGCTAGCGGCAGCCGGAGCGGGGCCGGGCGCCCAGTCCACGGCGGCCGGGCCGGCGGGCGGCGCGCGGCTCGCGGGCGTCGGAACCCGGGTCTCAGCGAACGGGACGACTCTGTCGCTGGCGCCGGACATGCGCATGCTGACGTCGCCGACCACCGAGTTCCCGGTGTACATCGACCCGTCGTTCACGACGATCACGGGCACCGGGGGCAGGCAGGCCTACGACCCGGTCCAGTCGGGAGCGAACTGCACCGGACCGCACTACGACTCCTCGTCCTACAGTGCCCTGCCGGTCGGCTACGACAACTTCCAGGCCGGGAACTGCCAGTTCAACGACACCGATTACGCGCTGTACCAGGTCGCGATCCCGGCGGGGACCTTCGGACCGCACTCGGTGCTGATCTCGGCGTCGTTCCAGGCGCAGGAGGTGTACACGTCGTCGTGTTCGGCGTCCGCACCGGTGACGACAAGCTGGATCGGCACGATCAACCGGGGCACCGGGTGGCCCGGTCCGCCCCCGGTCGGGGGCAACGTGAACGCGACCGGCACGGTCGGCCCGGACCCCGGAAGCTGCAACACCGTCGAGGACACCGGCCACCGGGTCGCGGCCGGGTTCAACCTCAAGCCCGATTTGCAGAAGATCAGCTCGGCGTCCGCCATCACGCTGCGGCTGTGGGAGCCGGGCAACACCAACGAGGTCGACCACAAGCAGTTCGCCACGAACCCGGATCTCCAGGTCGTCTACACCGAGACCCCGAACACGCCGTCGGGCCTGGAAGAAGCCGCCGACAACAGCGGGAGCATCCGCGCCCAGGACTGCGACACGAGTCCCAGTAACCCGCCGCGGATCGGCAAGACCGACGCGACTAATGGCCCCTTCCTGCTGGCCGACTACAGCGACCCGGACGGCGGGAGCGTGCAGGCCAACATCCGCTACTGGAACTACTCAACCTCGTCGGCGATGACCACGAAGGACGCCGCGGTCAACGACGTGAGCGGCCGGGCGGCGTGGCAGATGCCGGCGTCGTACACGTCGGGGCTGCCGAACGGGTCGGTGATCGCCTGGCAGGCGCAGGCGGAGACCGGCAGCGGGAGCGTGGCTGGGGCGACCTACGGTCCCTACTCCTCCCCCTGGTCGCCCGCGTGCTACTTCGCGGTCTATCCCCAAGACCCGGACGCGCCTGCGGTGAAGGCCGGCTTCAGCCAGGCCGATGCGCAGCCGGTCGGCTCTTCGGTGTCGTTCACGATCACGCAGTCCGCCGGGGACACCGCCAGTGAGTTCGTCTGGGCGGTGGACCAGACGCCGCCGACGACCGGAACCATCCCCGCCGCGCAGACCTGCACGACCGCGGCCGCGCAGGCGCACTGCACCCAGATCAGCGGCGGCAGCGCCACGCTGACGATCCCGGTGACCGGCCCCGGGCCGCACGACCTGTGGGTCTACGAGGTGGACGCGGGCGGCAACGACTCCGGGATGACCAACGACGCGGCCGCGGGGTCCTCGACGACCTTCACCGGCGCCGGCGACCCGAACGCGCAGTACACCTCGGGGTCCAGCCTGCAGGCCAACTTCGCCGCCGCGCTCGGGGCGAAACAGTCCTTCGACAACACGATGATCTCCACGCAGGCCGGAAGCTCGGGCGCCGCGAACGGCGACGGCGGCGGCAAGTCGCTGGACGAGGCCCAGCTGTCCGCCGCCGGGTGGGATCCCGGCAAGACGGTGACGGTCGACGGGGCGACGTTCAGCCTGCCGGGCTTCGGCTCGGCTGCCAGTGGCCCGGACAACGTGCTGTCCGCGAACCAGACGATCGGCGCCGGGGCGTCGGGCGCTACGGGCGGCGCACTGGTGTTCCTGGCCACGTCGACGGCCGGCGACGTGCAGGTCTCCGGGGTGGCGACCGGTTCCCCGGACAGCGGCGTGCTCTCCGGCGAGGTCACGGCGCCCGCCGTGATGGGCGGTACGCCGGTCACCGGCGGCGGCTGCGACGGGGCCCCGCAGTTCAATACCAGCGTCCCCTGCACGCCGGCGACGGGCACGATCGACTACGCCAGCGGCTGCCCGGTCAGCCAGTCCTCGTACGCGCTGACCGTGCCGGACTGGGTCAACGGGCCGTCTAGCATCGCGGCGCTGGTGCTGCCGGGCTGGGACACCCCGACCAGGCAGCTGGCGCAGAACGTGAAGGTCTACGCGTTCGCGGTGCCGCTGAACCCGGCGTGCACGGTGACCTCGGTGACGTTGCCGGACGTGGGGGCGTCGGTTGGCGGCGTCACGACGATCCAGCCGGCGCTGCACATCTTCGGCCTGGCGGTGCGCGACACCACGACCGCCACGCCCGAGGTGAACGGCGCCGCCGCGGCGGCGCCCTCCGGCCAGGCGTGGACGGGGACGTTCGAGTCCCCGATCGAGGATGCCTACGAGCGCTCGTCGCCGGCCGGTGACTTCACCTACCGGCTTCTGGTGTCGCCCGACATCGGCGCGGCGGCCGGGGCCGACGTGCGGATCAAGCTGTCCGACCCGGGCTTCCTGTCGGGAGACGGCACCGGTCCGCTGGTGATCGGCGCGGCCACGATCGCGAACAGGTACTACGACGCGATCCCGGCGCAGACGCCGGTGCCGCTCACCTTCGGCGGATCGGGCTCGGTCACGATCCCGGAGGGCGGTGACGCCTACAGCGACCCGGTGTCGCTGCCGTTCGCGATCACACCAGGTACCGGCCTGCTGATCAGCATCTGGATCAAGAACTCGTCGCTGCCGGTGGTGCCGCTGAACTCCTGGTCGAGCGGCGGACTGGCGTGGTCCAGCTCACCAAGCACGCCGAACGAGACCGAAGACACGTCAGGGACGCCGTTCACCGGCCCGGGTGGCGATGCCATCGGCGCCGTCCCGGTGCTGACCGCCGTGGACGTCACCACCCCCGCGGAGTCCTCGGCGGCGTCCGGATACAGCAGCCCGGGCGCGCCAACGGTGGTGGTGGCCGGGGACAACGTCATCGACGGCTACAGCTCCAGCGCCGAGTCCGACGCGCTGGACATCCCCAGCCAGCGGGTCGCCGGGCAGCTGTCAGGACTGCTGCCGTCCCTGACGGGCACGAGCGCCACCAGCGGGCTGACCGGCTACGGCGTGGTGGACGCCGGGATCCAGGCCAACCAGGTGCTTGCCGATGGCGCGGCCGGCGGCGGGGTCGGCCTGCTGGCCCGCGTTGACGCCGACATCCTGGACGAACCCGACGTGGGCACGGTGGTGCTCGATGAGGGACTGCAGGACGTGCTGCGGCAGGCGGGCTCGGCGACGGGGGCGGCCAGCCTGGAGGATGCCTACACGCTCCTGGACAATCAGCTCTCCGCGTTCGGGATCAGCGTGGTCACCGGCGATCTGACGCCATGCTCTGGTTATTCCAACTCCACCGTCGGCGATTCCTGCACCGCCGCGGTCGACGCGGCCAGGACCGCCGACGTCAACTCCTTCATCGACAGCGACGGCGCCGCGCCGAACTGCTACGCCGCCTTCGACGCCGCCGTGAGCGATCACGCCAGCCCCGAGGCGCTGGCGTCCGGCTACGGCACGGCCGACGACGTGAATCTCACCCTCGGCGCCGACGGCGGGTACGCCCAGCTGGCCAGGGCCGTCCTCGCCCCCGGCACGGGTTGCCAGCTCACACCGAACATCCCGCCGGGCAGCTGAAGGGCGGCACCGCGATGAACTGGAAAACCCTTGTTGTCAGGCGTCCCGCCCCGCGGTGGCGGCGGCGGCACGCGGTCAACGGCGGCATCGGCGTCCTGCTGGCCGCGACGCTGACCGGAATGGTGCTGGTCGCGCCGCCACCTGCCGCGGCGACCGCTCGCCCGTCACCGAACAAGCTCCGCCCGGTCGCCGCCGCCAAGCCAGTTCCGGTGCACGCGGTGCCGTCCCACCCGGTCAAGGTCCCGGCGATGCGCGCCTGGCAGCAGCCCGCGACGAGCTGGCCCGCGGCCGGGACGGCATCCGACGCGGTCACCGCGTCGGGACTGGCCACGGTGGACATGGGGTCCCGCCAGGCGGCCGAGGCGGCGGGCATCAGCGGCGTGATCTTTTCAGTATCCGGAACGGCGCGGGGCGTCTCCCATCTGAGCCTGGATTACGGGTCGTTCGCGTTCGCCGACGGTGGCGGCTACGCCAGCCGGCTGCGCCTCGTGGAACTTCCCGCGTGCGCGCTGACCACGCCGGGCGTGGCGGCGTGCCGCAAGCAGACGCCGCTGAAGTCGACCAACGATGTGAGCAAGGACTCGCTGTCCGCGAATGTCGCGCTGCCCGCCTCCGCGAGCGCGGTCGTGGCGGCGACGACATCGGCGTCGGGGTCGGCCGGCGACTACACGGCGACGCCGCTGTCGGAGGCAGGCACCTGGTCCGCGGGCGACCAGTCCGGCGCGTTCATGTACTCCTATCCGATCCAGGTGCCGCCCGTGCCGGGCGGCCTGGCACCGCAGGTCAGCCTGGACTACAACTCCCAGGCGGTCGATGGCCTGACGTCGTCGACGAACAACCAGGCGTCCTGGCTCGGCGACGGCTGGGACTACCAGGCAGGCTTCATCGAGCGGGACTACCAGTCGTGCCAGCAGAACCCGGCCGGCCCGACCCAGACCGGCGACCTGTGCTGGTCCAGCGACGACGACACCACGCTGTCGCTGGGCGGGTCGACCACGACGCTGGTGGACGACCCCACGGCCGGCTGGCACGCCGAGGCCGACAACGGCGACAAGATCAGTTACGAGACCGGATCCGGCAGCAACGGCACCCACGACGACGACTACTGGATTGTCACGACTCCGGACGGGACCCACTACTACTTCGGCCTGGACCAGCTGCCCGGCTATGCGGCCGGTGACGCCACGACGAACAGCGCGTGGTCGGCGCCGGTGTACGCGACCGCGCCCGGTCAGCCGTGCTACAACGCGACGTTCGCCGACTCGCACTGCCAGCAGGCGTGGCGGTGGAACCTCGACTACGTCACCGACTCCCACGGCGACGCGATCGCCTACTTCTACAACACGGAGACCAACTACTACGCGGCCGACAACGGGACCAAGGCAACCGCCGCGTACGTTCAGGGCGGGGCCCTGTCCACAATCGAATACGGGCTGCGCGCCGGCAGCGTGTACGGGACCACCCCGGCCGCCGAAGTGACGTTCACCACCGCCACCGACCGCACCGACGTGCCGACGAGCAGCAGCACCGGGGACCTCGCCTGCTCCTCCGGCGCGTCCTGTGATGTCGTCTCGCCGACCTTCTGGACCAGGTACCGGCTGACCACGATCACCACGTCGGCGCTGAAGGGGTCGGCCCTGGAACCGGTGGACGCCTGGGCGCTGACCCAGGACTACCCGGCCACCGGAGACGGGTCGGCCGCGCCCGCGATGTGGCTGGAGTCGATCACCCGCACCGGCGAGGACGGCACGCACATCACGCTGCCGCCGGTGAAGTTCGCCGGCATCTCGCTGCCCAACCGGGTGGAAACCGCGACGGACCTGAACGACGGCTACTCGATCATCGACCGGTTCCGGCTGTCGTCAGTCACCAGCGAGACCGGCGGCGTCACGACCGTCACCTACGACACGCCGCCTTCGTCGTGCACGTCGGGGAACTTCCCCCCGCCCGACGCCAATACCACGATGTGCTACCCCGATTACTGGGTGCCTCCGGGCGCCACGAACCCGGTCCTGGACTGGTTCAACAAGTACGTGGTCACCGGCGTGACCCAGTCCAACACCGCGGGCGGGACCACGCCCGTCGTCACCACCTATAGCTACGCGGGCGCGGCCTGGCATTACGACGACGACGCGATGACCCGGTCCAGCCAGCGGACGTGGGACCAGTGGCGCGGCTTCCGCACGGTCACCACGGAGACCGGCACCGCCCCGGACCCGGTGACGAAGACAGTCGACACGTACTTCCAGGGAATGGACGGCGACTACCTCGCCGGCGGCGGCACCTCGTCGGTGTCGCTGACCAGTTCGCTCGGCGGGGAGACCGTCACCGACTCCGACCAGTTCGCCGGGATCGACTTCGAATCAATCAGCTACGACGGGGCCGGCGGCGGCGTGGTCTCCGATGACGTCACGGTGCCGTGGAGCAGCGCGGCGACCGCGACTCAGGCGCAGCCGTCGCCGCTGCCCGCGCTGACCGGGCACATGACCGGGACGGCGGAGACCAAGACGTTCACCGCGCTCGCCTCCGGCGGCTACCGGGAAGCCGACGACACCGACACCCACGACTCGTACGGGCGGGTCACGGTGGAGGCCTCCGTGCCGGACACCGCGGACGCGTCCGAGGACACCTGCACGCAGACGTCGTACGCGACCAATACCTCGAGCTGGCTGCTCGACCTGCCCGCCGAGGTCATCGTGACCGCGGTGCCGCCCGCCTCGTGCCCGGTGTCCGGCACCCCCACCAAGGCCGAGCTGGTCTCCGACACCCAGACGTACTACGACGGGTCCACCACGCTAGGCGCGCCGCCGTCGGCCGGCAACGTCACGATGACGAAGAAGGCCACCTCGTTCAGCGGAACCGCGGAGGTTTTCACCACCGAGTCCGCCGCCAGCTACGACCAGTACGGCCGCGCCCTGACCTCTACCGACGCGGACGGGCACACCACGACCACGTCTTATACGCCGGCGACCGGCGCCGAGCCGACGTCGGAAAAGGTCACCGACCCGATGGCCCTGGTCACGACTACGACGTACGACCCGGCCCGCGACCTGCCGCTGGCCGTCACGAACGCGGCCGGCTGGGTGACCACCGAGACGTATGACGCGCTGGGCCGGCTGACCGCGGTGTGGACGCCGGGGCACGCTACCTCCGGCCCGGCGGACGACACGTTCAGCTATGACGTGTCCGACACCGGACCGACGGTGATCACCACTCTCGCGATCAACACCGTCGGCACGTACCTGCCGTCGGAAACGCTCTATGACTCGCTCGGCCGGCAGATCGAGACCCAGGCCGAAACCCCCGACGGCGGCCGGGACATCACCGACACCACCTACAACTCCGACGGCTGGAAGCTCGTCACCTCCAGCCCCTACTACACCACCGGTGCGCCGTCGGCCATGCTGGTCGCCGCGCCGGACGACGAGGTGCCGTCGCAGACCGGGTACTTCTACGACGGCGACGGCCGGGTCGTGCGGCAGGTCCTGTACAGCTACGCCACCGAGAAGTGGGAGACCGACACCAGCTACGGCGGCGACTACACCACGGTCACCCCGCCGGCCGGCGGCACCGCCGAGACCACCTACACCAACGGGATCGGCAAGACCAGCTACATCTACCAGTACCATTCGGCCGCCCCGCCTTCGACCCCGCCCGCGCCCGGATCCGGTTCGTCTCCCGGGGCTTCCGGCTGGGACCAGACGGCCTACACCTACACCCCCGCCGCCCAGCTCGCCACGACCACCGACGACGCGGGCAACCACTGGTCCTACGGTTACGACCTGGTCGGCGACCAGACATCGGCGTCCGACCCGGACGCCGGGAGCACGTTCAGCACCTACGACGCCGCCGGGAACCTGCTGTCCGCGACCGACGCCCGCGGCAAGACCGTCAGCTACACCTATGACGCGGACAACCGCAAGACCGCCGAGTACGACACCACCGGCGGCGCGGCGGAAAGCGGTTCCGACGAGCTCGCCTCCTGGGCCTACGACACCCTGGCCAAGGGACAGCCGACCTCCTCGACCGCCTACGGCCCCGGCGGGACCACCGGTACCACCTACAGCGAGGCGGTCAACGGCTACAACTCCTACGGCCTGGCGACCGGGAACACCCTGACGGTGTCCGCCGGGCCGATGGCCGGCACGTACAAGCAGTCCGAGTACTACAGCACCTACGCCGACCTGGAGACCTCCTACGCGGACGCCGCGGCAGGCGGGCTGCCCGCTGAGACGGTCACGCTCGGCTACGACACCGCCGACGATCCGGTCAGCGTGTCCTCATCGCTGTGGTACTACGTGCCCGCGGCGTCCTACACCGAGCTGGGGCAGCCGCAGGAGTACGCGTTCGGCACCACGACCGAGCCCGCCTGGCTGACGAACACCTACGACCTGGCCACGAACCGGCTGACCAGCGCCGAGATGCAGACCGCCGTCAGCCCGGTCACCGTCGACGACACCAGCTACGGTTATGACAACGCCGGGCTGATCACCTCCGAGACCGACACCCCGGCCGACGGCCCGGCGCAGGTGCAGTGCTTCACCTACGACTACCTCGGCCGCCTGAGCACGGCCTGGTCGCAGGGTTCCGCCGGGTGTCCGGCCGGGCCGTCGCAGTCCGCCGAATCCGGGGCGGCCGCCCCGTACTGGGAGCAGTACTCCTACAACGACGAGAACGACCTCACGTCCGAAGTCTCCACGCCGTCGTCAGGTTCCGCGACCACCACCACGTTCGGCTACCCGGCCGCCGGGTCACCCCAGCCGCACGCGGTGACGTCGGCGCAGGCCACCGGGCCGTCCGGCACCTCGGCCACCAGCTACGGGTACAACGCCGCCGGCGACACGACCAGCATCAAGTCCCCATCCGACACCCAGGCACTGAACTGGAACGACGCCGGGCAACTTGCCTCGGTCACCAGCACGGGCGGCTCCGACCCGGGCACCACGTCGTACGTCTACGACGCGAACGGGAACCTGCTGCTGCAGTCCGACCCGGACTCGGTCACCCTGTACCTGGGCGACGAGGAACTGACGGAGAACACCGCCACCGGAGCGGTTACCGGCACCCGTTACTACTCGCTCGGCGGGGTGACGGTCGCCGCCCGGTCTTCCGGGCAGGTGGATTACCTGACCGGGGACCAGCAGGGCACCGACGACCTTTCCGTCAACTCCGCGACGCTCGCGGTCACCCGCCGCTACTACGACCCCTACGGCAAGCAGATCGGCGCCCCGCCGTCCTCCTGGCCCGGCAACAAGGGCTTCGTCGGCGGCACCACCGACCCGGCTACCGGCCTGACCAACCTCGGCGCCCGCGAGTACAACCCGTCCACCGGCGCGTTCATCTCCCCGGACCCGCTGGTCGACCCCACCAACCCGCAAGACCTCAACGCCTACGCCTACGCCACGGACGACCCCACGACCGACTCCGACCCCAGCGGCGCGATGGTCTGCATGACGGACGGCCCCTGCGGGTCGGTCCAGTCCTTCACCAACCCCAACGGCACCAACCACAGGGCCGGCGAGCAGACAAACAACGGAAGCTCAGGCGGCCGTACAGAGCCTGGCGGCGGCGTGACGATCGGCGGAGTCACCCTGCCCTCGAACTATCCGCACGTGAAGCAGATCCTGGCTGGCTACAAGGCCTTCCTGCCTACGTATGAGGCCGGCCGCCCGGGTACGAATATGAATGATCCGCAAGACGAGTTCGATGCGTTCGAAACATTCTGCAATGAAAGCCAGGCGAACCGGGTTCTCTGCGGAATTCCGCTGTCGAATCAGCTCTGGGGAGATTATGAAAACATGGCTTCGGCCAGCGGCATATTCGACCTTATGGATATAGGTGATGTCGGTGACGAAGAAACGCCGGGCGAGAGCGATACGGAAGTGCGCCTGGGCGAGGAAGCCGAATTCGACGAATCTCAGATCGACGAAGAGTTTTGCGGCGATTCATTCTCTTCTGGTACCCGCGTCCTGCTGAGCTCCGGCAAGACTATCCCCATCAGCGAGCTAAAGCCCGGCGACAAGGTCCTCGCCACCAATATCAAGACCGGCAAGACCCAAGCCGAGCCGGTCACCGCTGTCCTCCTCCACCGCGACACCGACCTGTATGACCTGACCGTCACAACCGGCGGCCGCACCACGGTCATCGACACCACCAGCAACCACCTGTTCTGGGACCCGGCGAAACGGCAGTGGGTCAAGGCAGCCAGTCTCCATGTCGGCGAACCGCTGAAGACACCACGGGGCGCTACTGCGTACGCTGACGGGGGCACCGTCCCCGCCAGCCATGACGGCTGGATGTGGGACCTCACCGTGCCCGGCAACAACGATCACGACTTCTACGTCGTCGCTGGCCAAACAGGGTTGTTGGTACATAATTGTTCCGACGCAGAAGCCGACGACGTCTTCTCTGGGCTGAACAGTATCAGGTCTGACACGGGAGCTGCGGTAGCTGCGCAGCTTGACATAGGCGACGAGAGTTTCACCGGGACGAATCTAGCCAGGGACAACACCCCGATCAAGGGAACGTTCTCATTCTTCGTCCAGCACGCCGAGGGCGACGCCTTCTCCAAGGCGCTTAGAGGCGGCGACTATTCTGGACAGTCCGCAACGCTTTATGTGACGCAGGCGCCGTGCGGATTCTGTGTCTCTAGCATCAGCGCTACAGCGCGCTCGATGGGTCTGAGTAACCTTACGATCGTCACCCCAGATGGGGTGTTCGGTGTTTACTCTCCGGAGACTGGACTCGTACGGGAGCCGTGATGATGAAAGCAAGCGTCGTGCTTGAGCGCCTCGGCGAGGCGCCGACACTCCAAGATGGGTTGGCGCCCGAAGCAGTCGCCAAGGCTCTTCGAGATCTAAACGGTGCCCGAGATGTCACCATGATCATATCGGCTCAGGGGACCAGCGAACGCCTCATGGTAGCTATTGACGGTTCGAGCGCATTCCTCGGGTTGGAGCGCTCAGACGGGCTGCTTCAGTTTGTCATCAGAGGCGAACAGGAGGGGACATGTCTGTTCACGATCGGAGGACAGGAGTCTGAGATTGAACGTCGCTACCTGCCAGAGATCGGGACTGCCGCCGTGGTGGTAAAGGAGTGGCTTCAAGGAGGGGAAATCTCTTCCCAAGGACATTGGGAACGGCAATGATTGAGTCCCTATCAGGCCGTGACCTACTTCGTGGCGCTGCCGGGCCAGTTGAGGTTCCCGGTTAGTTCCGGGTGCGCGCCGGTGAAGGCGGTCGCGGCCGTGGCGTCGGCCCGCAACTGGTAGGCCAGCCAGGCCGTGGCGTAACCGAGTTCACCGCGCGGGTTCCCGCCGTAGGCGACGTCCTGGATCGAGTTGTGGTCAGCGGGTTTGCCGCCCGAGTTCTCGATGATGCCGAGGGCGGCCTGGGTGGTGGTGCTCTCGAAGAAGGCTGTTTCCGTCGCGGGGCTGGCGATGACGAAGTCTTCGGGCCCGTGCGTGGAGATGAAGAAGACGGGCTGCGTCAGCAGGGCGGGGTCGTACATGCAATCGGCCGCGGTCGGGCAGTCCGGATTGGCGCCAACCCAGATCGTGTTCGGGAGCGAGAAGGTCATCAGCGTCGTGATCAGTTCCGGGTCATTGGTGGCTGCCCGGGTCGCACCGCCGGCCCCCTGGGAATGGCCGACGGCGGCGACGTGCCCGGTGTCGAGGTTGCCGTCGAACACGCTGCCCGCCGTGGTGGCCTCGCCGACTAGATAGCGGGCCGCCGCGCAGATCTGCTTGCCGCTTCCGGTGTTGGCCAGCGTCGACCCGATGACCGTGAAGCCGTAGGAGGCGAGGTGCCGGAGCAGCGTCGAGCACATCGCGGGCGTCCCGTCGGTGCCGTTGCCCCAGGTGATGATCGGGCTCTGGAATCCGAGCGCGGCATAGTCATCCGGGTAGTACAGGTCGTAGATCACGTCACCGGAGCCGTCGGTCACCGTGCCGGTGGTGACGGCGTACGGCCCCGGCTTGGTGAAGGCGGCCTGGACCGGGTATTCGATATCGGGGGTCTCTGCTGTCCGCGGGATATCAGACATCGATCAGGTCCTTTGCGTGAGGTCCGGGCGGTCGCGCGGCGGCCGTCGCGACCGCCAGTTCATGGTCACACGCGTCCAGGTGGGGGACGGCGCCGAGCTTGCTCAGTCGCTGGCTGGCCGAGGTCAGCCGGGTGACGGCGGCCGCTGGCTGCCCGGCGCGGCACAGCCGGCGGGCATCGGTGATCTCCAGCTGGGCGGCCAGCAGCGGTTCCTGCAGGTCCCTGGCGTGCTGCCAGGCATCCTCCATGGCCGCCGCGGCGGCCGCCGGGCACCCGCCCGCGAGAGCGAGCTCCGCGCGCAGCCGGGCGACGGCGGCCCTCGCTGAGCCGGGCCCGTAGAGTGACAGGTCCGCGTCCAGCTCCGCGAGCGCGGTTTCCGCCCTGCTGAGACGGCCGAGGTGAATGAGGGCCTCGAGTTCGAGGAGCCTCCAGTCATAGCTGACCGCGAGGGAGTAGAACGGGCTGTTGACGCTGGCCCGGGTGGCCGCCGCCGCGACGAGAACGCCTTCCAGGTCGCCTTGCGACATGGCCAGGTGTTCCTGGGCAGCGCTGGCCGCGGCGACGGCTCCGGTGTGGCCGGCGACTTGCGCCGCCTCCTGGGCCCGGCGGACGTGTGCCGCGGCCGTGTCCCACTCGCCCCGGTGCGCGGGGACGACAGCGGCGAGGCCGTGCGCGAAGCCCAGCTCCCAGGTCCGATCGGCATCACTGGCGAGTGACACGGCCATCTCGGCGTTCAGGACGGCGTCGTCCCAGGCCCCGGAGCGGTACTCGGCGCTGGCCATAGCCAGCAGGCACCAGCTAGCCGAACGCAACGGAACGCCGGCCCGCAGGCGTCCCGCCGCGAAAGAAATGTCGGCGGCCGCGCCGGGCATGTCATCGGCCAGGCTGCGGACGATCCCGCGCAGCACCAGCGCGTCGGTCTCCTCGAGTGCCACGTCGGCGGGCGCGTCACTGAAGACCGCGAGGCGGCTGACGGCTTCGTCCATGCGCCCGGCGAAGCACAGGCTGATCGCCAGCATGCCGAGGGCGGTGCGTTGTGCGGCCGTCGCCGGAGCCGATGCCACGGCCCGCTCACCCCAGTCGATCGCCTCCCCGACTCGCCCGGCGAATATGCACAGCATCGTCAGCCGGGTGGCCGCCGCGCAGCCCACCGCGGCGTCGTGGTCAGGTTCGTGCGTGCGCCAGGCATCGGTGAGGCGTGCTTCGGCGGCGGCTACCTGGCCGGTGAAGAAGTCCAGGGTGCCGAGCAGCCAGCTTCGCCGCGCGCTCGGCCGGACGGTCCCGATCCGGGCGACGAGGACCTTGGCGTCGGCCAGCTCGCCGAAGCTGACCAGGGTCTCCAGCGCGTCAAGAAGTCGGCGGTCAGCCGTCTCCTGGCTGGTGCTCATTTCCGCCGCCTGCGCCAGCCAGGCCGCGGCCTGCGCCAGCCGGCCAAAGCGGCGTGCCTCGAGGGCGGCGGCCTCGAGTTCGGCCGCCAGGTCATCGTCCCGGCCTGCCGCCGCGGCCACCCGGTGCCCGAGGACCGCACCCTGATCGACGAGGCTCGCCGCCCGCCGGTGCAGGCCGCGTCGCCGCTGCGGGGAAAGTTCACCGTAGATCGCTCGTCGCACCAGCGAGTGAGTGAACGCGATGCCCGTCCCGGCCGCATCCGGCTGCTCGGCCACGATGCCCGCCGCGACCGCCTCGTCGAGCGCTGGCACCGGATCCGCGAGATCCGCCAGCCTCGCCGCCACCGCCAGCCTGCACCGGCTGCCGAGCACCGCCGCAGCCGTTACCAGGTCCCGGGCAGCCGGACTCAGCGCGCTCACCCTGCCGAGCACCACGCCAGCCAGTGAGCGCGGCACCCGCGATGATTCTCCCAGCTGGTCAGCCGCCCCTGCCTCCTCCAGCACCGCCCGGCAGTACAGCGGGTGGCCGCCGGTCTCCGCGACCAGGCGCCTGACGACCGGACGCGGCAGCTCGCCACGGCCCAGCGCCTGGCCGAGCTGCGCCACCTCCGCGGTCGTGAAAGCGTCGAGCCGCAGCCTGATGACCCGGTGATCTCCTGCCAGGAAGCGCTGCCAGCCCTGCCCCAGCCGGACCAGCCCCGCGCTCCGCACCGACACCACGAGCAGCACCCGGGCAGCGCGCAGCCGCCGGGCGGCGAACAGCAGCGCCCTTGCCGACGGCCCGTCTGCCCACTGCAGGTCATCGATGATTCCCAGCACCATCTGGTGGCTGGCCGACATCCGCTCGAGCCACGCCACCAGGTCGG
>Ga0335075_10009334_pt1 | contig 14983 bp, 17 predicted proteins | sample Lox_Sample_24_FD_206723 | JGI IMG/M metagenome (GOLD analysis project Ga0335075, IMG submission 206723) | Soil microbial communities from Loxahatchee National Wildlife Refuge, Florida, United States - Lox_Sample_2.4 | ecosystem: Environmental > Terrestrial > Soil > Wetlands | place: USA...
CGGCGGGCTGCTCATCGCCGGCGCGGTCGGCGCGTGGGTGCCTGACACGTTCTGGCGGCACCTGTTCCTCACCGGTCATCCGCTCGCGGCCAGGCTGTGGGGACCGGTCATCGGCCCGGTCATCTCGTTGCTCAGCTTCGTCTGCTCGATCGGCAACGTCCCGCTGGCCGGGGTGCTGTGGAACGGCGGGATCAGCTTCGGCGGCGTCGTCGCGTTCATCTTCGCCGACCTGATCATCATCCCGATCCTGATCATCTACCGGAAGTACTACGGCACGAAGATGATGCTGGTGATACTGGGCATCTTCTACGCGACCATGGTCATCGCGGGCTACATCGTCGAGTTCCTGTTCGGCGCGCTCGGCCTGATCCCGGCCCAGCGGGCCGCCCGGGTCGCCGAGCATGGCCTCCAGTGGAACTACACGACCGTGCTCAACATCATCTTCCTGCTGATCGCGGCGGCGCTGCTGGTACGGTTCTTCCGGTCCGGCGCCGGAATGATGCTCAAGATGATGGGCGGCGGCGCCCCGGACGAGCAGTCCGGTCGGCACGCTCACGGCGCGGCGCACGACACGGCGCCTGGCCAGCCCGGCTGAGCTCCTGGCCTACGGGACCACCGTCACCGGCCATTTCCCGGCCCGGACGAGCCGGGTGGCCAGGGATCCGACGATCCGGTGCCCGGCGTGCTCGGACGCGCCGACCACGACCGCGTCGGCTCTGGTCTCGGTGGCCACGCGGGTGAGCTCGGTCCATGGATCGCCGATCATCGAGCGGAACTCCAGGTCCAGGCCCACCTCCTGGGCCCGGCCCCGCAACTGCTCCTCCAACTCGTTCGCGGCCTGTTTTACCGCCTCGTTCATCGCGGCCGCCGCGCCCGGGGCGCCGGCGACGCTCGCCGACAGCCGCCCCACATAGACCGCCAGCAGGCGGCACCGCTGCCGGCGCGCCAGCCCGGCCGCATAGGCAGCGGCCCGCATCGACGTCCGCGAGCCGTCCACGCCGACCAGAATCAGCGACGGGCCGTCGGTGCCCAGCTCGAATCCGGACTCGGGGAGGGTCACCAGCCCAGTCTGCCCAGTCTGGCTACGCGGCGCCATCCCGCGGCTTGTTGCTCTGCTGGGTAAGCAGGCCGCGCAGACGCCCGACCTCGTCGCTGAGCATGTGCAGGCCCTCGGCCAGGGACGGAAGATCTGGGTGCCCGGCTGCCCAGTCCTTCTGGCGGGAGGCCTTGTCGGCGAGCAACTGCCGTTCCCGGTCGCGCAGCGCCGCCGCGTTCTCAAAGTCTTCCGCCCCGGCGGCGGCTTCCTTGTCCCGGCGGGCCTGCAGAATCCGCTGATCGAGATCGCCGACGTCCGGTCCGGCACCCATCTGCTGCTCGACGGCCGACAACCGCGAGTCCATGGCCTCGATCCGGTTCAGGATCTCAGCCAGCATTCGGCTTTCGGCGCTGTCCGGTCTCTGGCCGGCGTTAGCCTGCCCAGGGCCAGGCGCGGCCTGCGCGGTCTGCGCGGCCTGCTGTTCCTGCTCACCCGCGGGATCATCGAGCAGGCGCAGCACCTGCTGGCGGACCTGGGCGAGGTCCGCGCCGAGTTCGGCGAGCACCTGGGCCGCGGGTCCCTCGCCCTCGCGGAGCAGGCCAAGCAGGATGTGCTCGGTGCCGATGTGGTGATGGCCAAGCTGCAGGGCCTCGCGCAGGGACAGGTCGAGCGCCTTCTTGGCCCGCAGTGTGTACTGGTTGTGACTGGCGGCCGGCGCGTCCCTGACCTGGCCGGTGATCTTCTCGACCTGCTCGCGGACCGCATCCAGGCTGATTCCCAGCGATTCCAGCGCCTCGGCCGCTGTCCCGTCGCGTTCCTGGACCAAGCCGAGCAGGAGGTGCTCGGTGCCGATGCGGTTGTGGTTGAGCGTCCTGGCTTCCTCCTGGGCCAAGGCTAGAACACGACGTGCCTCGTCGGTAAACCGCCCGAACATGGGTTCGCTCCGCTCTTCTAAGCTTCGCTCGGTCGTGTATTGAGGATCAAGATACATCGCGTCTACGAGTACCGGCAAGATATATCGCGAATTCGGCCACGGCGGTTCACGGTGAGTAGCGGCCGCCGGTGCCGTGCTCCTACTGGATGCCCAGCGCCGCGTTGATCCTCGTACTCGAGTCGGCCTTCTCGCAGCCGCCGACGCCCAGCACCACGCTGATCCCGAGGGCCTCGCACAGCTCAGCTTCGGCAACTGCCGGCACCGTGCTGCGGTCCCCGCCGTTCGCGAACGTTATGGAGGCCGAGGGGAATCGTCCCCGCAACGAGGCGAGGGTCTGCTTCACCGTGGGATCCTCATCGATGGCCGGGACGGCCTCGTCGACGATCCTGAGCGCCCTGACTATTTCGAGGCGATCGTCAAGCGGGGTTATTATGCGGCCCTTCTTCATAAGCTGCTGATCATCATTGTTCACGATTACGATCAGCCGGTTGCCGAATTCAGCAGCGCCTTCCATCATGCGAATATGGCCAACGTGCAGTGGATTGAAGTAACCGCTGACAACACTAATCCGCAGCGCTGCGGACGATGCCGGAGATATACTTTCACGTTGGTCATGATTCACGGCTAAGCTCCATTCGAAGATGGGGATACCTTGAAGACGACCCGGAACTTGGGCGCTCTGGCCGCCGGCAGCCAGGGATGGCCAGCTGGATCCGTAAGTCCGTCAAGGCTATTTGGCGTATGCGGCAAGGTATTTTAGTAGGCCCAGAGGGGGGGTCGCTGACAGAACGTCAAGTTTCATGGCTGCCTGCTAGCCTGCCCGCCGGCCAGGTCGCTATCACTGCCCGCTCGCCCTGGACCGCGTTTTTTTACCCAGCCGGCGACTGTTCCCGATCGTGGCTTGACGCTCGCCCCTGGCCCGGCCGCGCTGCGGCGGCCCGGGCCGGGCGAAAGTGAGCAGTTTTGAAGAAGCGCAGGTCACGAAGCGATGCCTAGCATGACCGTCATGAACGTCACGACTCAGCGGTGGGGTGCAAACTTGTGGTTCTGACTGCCGGGTTCGCGCCCCGCCGTTGGTCGTGCGACGACCGTACCCACGACTTCAGGAGTGACCATGACCGGCTCCTCTAACGAGGGAATCAAGACCGTGCTGCACCCCGTGTCCGACCTGGCCAAGGCCAAGCCGGTGTACGCCGCCCTGCTCGGGGTGCCGCCGATGGCCGACGCGCCGTACTACGTCGGATTCGAGGTCGCGGGCCAGCAGATCGGGCTGGTGCCGCCCGATGGACACCAGGGGATGACCTCGCCGGTGGCGTTCTGGCACGTGGCGGACATCGAGGCCAAGCTGGCCGAGGTGACCGCAGCGGGCGCCAAGGTCAAGCAGGCCCCGCACGATGTCGGCGGCGGCCGCGTGGTGGCCACCTTCACCGACTTCGACGGCAACGAACTTGGGCTGATTCAGGACAAGTGACCGCGAGTTGCCGCGGCCGCGCCAGCTGAGGCAACCAGCACGGATGGAGGCATGAAGAGCATGGCCAGGAGGACGGAGACGCAATCGGCAGCGCCGGATGTTGCCGACCGGCACGAGGTGATCCGCGTGCACGGCGCGCGTCAGAACAACCTCAAGGACGTCAACGTCGAGATCCCGAAGCGCCGGCTGACGGTGTTCACGGGCGTTTCCGGCTCCGGCAAGAGCTCTCTGGTGTTCGACACGATCGCCGCGGAGTCGCAGCGGCTGATCAACGAAACCTACAGCGCCTTCGTGCAGGGTTTCATGCCGACGCTGGCGCGGCCCGAGGTCGACGTGCTCGAGGGACTGACCACCGCGATCATCGTGGACCAGCAGCGGATGGGTTCCGACCCGCGCTCCACGGTCGGCACCGCCACCGACGCCAACGCGATGCTGCGGATCCTGTTCAGCCGCCTCGGGCAGCCGCACATCGGCTCGCCGCAGGCGTTCTCGTTCAACGTCGCCTCCATCAGCGGGGCTGGTGCGGTCGAGTTCGAGCGCGCCGGGAAGACCGTGAAGGAGCGGCGCAGCTTCAGCATCACCGGCGGCATGTGCCCACGCTGCGAAGGCCGGGGCACCGTCTCCGACATCGACCTCACCCAGGTCTTCGACGACTCCAAGTCGCTCTCCGAGGGCGCGATTACCGTCCCCGGCTACACCGGGGGTGGCTGGAACTCCCGGCTCTACCGGGAGTCGGGCTTCGTCGACCCGGACAAGCCGATCCGCAAGTACACCAACAAGGAGCTGCACGACTTCCTTCACCACGAGCCGGTCAGGATGAAGATCGCGGGCATCAACATGACCTACGAGGGTCTGATCCTGCGGATTCAGCGGTCGATGCTGTCCAAGGACGCCGACGGGATGCAGCCGCACGTCCGGGAGTTCGTGGACCGCGCGGTCACCTTTACCGTCTGCCCGGAGTGCGGCGGCACCCGGCTCACCGGGCTGGCCCGTTCTTCGCAGATCAAGGGCATCAACATCGCCGAGGCGTGCGCCATGCAGATCAGCGACCTGGCCGAGTGGGTCGGCGGCCTTGACGAGCCATCGGTAGCACCGCTGCTCACCACGCTCGGCCAGACTCTGAACTCGTTCGTGGAGATTGGCCTGGGTTACCTCAGCCTCGACCGGACGTCGGCCACGCTCTCGGGCGGGGAGGCACAGCGCACCAAGATGATCCGGCAGCTCGGGTCAGCGCTGACCGACGTCACCTACGTGTTCGACGAGCCGACCATCGGGCTGCACCCGCACGACGTCCAGCGGATGAACGATCTGCTGCTGCGACTGCGCGACAAGGGCAACACGGTGCTCGTCGTCGAGCACAAGCCGGAGGCGATTGCGATCGCCGACCACGTCGTCGACCTTGGCCCGGGCGCTGGTACCGGGGGCGGCGAGGTGGTGTTCGAGGGCACCGTCGCCGGTCTGCGGGCCAGCAGCACCCTCACCGGCCGCCATCTCGACGACCGGGCCGCCGTCAAGGAGCAGGTCCGGACGTCCGCCGGCGCGCTGGAGGTCCGCGGCGCGACCACGCACAACCTGCGCGACGTCGACGTCGATATCCCGCTCGGGGTGCTGGTCGTCGTCACCGGCGTGGCCGGCTCCGGAAAGAGCTCGCTGGTGCAGGGCTCGATCTCCGGCCGCGAGGGCGTGGTGTCGATCGACCAGGGCGGGATCCGCGGTTCGCGACGGAGCAACCCGGCCACCTACACCGGACTGCTGGACCCGATCCGCAACGCGTTCGCGAAGGCCAACGGCGTGAAGCCGGCGCTGTTCAGCGCCAACTCCGAGGGCGCCTGCCCGAGCTGCAACGGCGCGGGCGTCATCTACACCGACCTGGCGATGATGGCCGGCGTCGCCACCACCTGCGAGGAGTGCGAGGGGAAGCGGTTCGACGCGTCGGTGCTCGAGTACCACCTCGGCGGCCGGGACATCAGCGAGGTCCTCGCGATGCCGGTGACCGAGGCCCAGGAGTTCTTCGGCGCCGGGCCGGCGCACACGCCTGCCGCGCACGCCATCCTCGGCCGGCTGGCCGACGTCGGGCTCGGCTACCTCAGCGTCGGCCAGCCGCTCACGACGCTGTCCGGCGGCGAGCGGCAGCGGCTCAAGCTGGCCACCCACATGGGCGAGAAGGGCGGGGTCTACGTTCTCGACGAGCCGACCGCCGGCCTGCACCTCGCCGATGTGGAGCAGTTGCTCGGGCTGCTCGACCGGCTGGTCGACTCCGGCAAGTCGGTCATCGTCATCGAGCACCACCAGGCGGTCATGGCCCACGCCGACTGGATCATCGACCTGGGTCCCGGGGCCGGCCACGACGGTGGCCAGATCGTGTTCGAGGGCACACCCGCCGACCTGGTCGCCGCCCGATCCACCCTGACCGGCGAGCACCTGGCGGCCTACGTCGGCGCCTGACCAAGCGCGGGTCACGGGTTCACGTATCGCCAGCGGCACGACCACCGGAAGGACAAAGGCCATGCGGAAGCTGATCGAGTCCACCCACGTCACCCTGGGCGGGGAAATCGGCTCGCCGCAGGATTGGGCATTCCCCTACCTGGACGACGAGCACGCGCGCTACGCCACCCAACTGCTGGACGAGGCTGACGCCCTGCTGCTGGGCCGCCGGACCTACGAAGGGCTGTCCGCCGCCTACATGGCCATGGTCTCCAGCCCGTTCGTCGACCGGATGAACTCCATCCCCAAGTTCGTGGCCTCCACGACGCTGACCGAAGCCACCTGGAACGCCACCGTCATCCCCGGCGACGTGACCGACTTCGTCGCAGACCTCAAGCGCCAGCCGGGCGGCCACATCGTGAAGTACGGCAACGGCCCACTGGACCGGGCGCTCATGGCCAGCAACCTGATCGACGAGTTCCACCTCATCCTGACGCCAGTCGCGGCCGGAACGGGCCAGCACATGTTCGGGGAGATCCAGGGCGCTCCGCAACTGTCACTGGCAGACGTCAGACGCTTCGCGAGCGGCGTGCTGATCTTGATCTACACACCCAAGAACTAAGGTCAAGCCCGGACTGCCGGGTCTGGCTGACCGGCTGCCGACGTCACGTTCACACCGGTCGCCCCCAGGGACCGACGTTAAGGTGCGATTAGCGGCGCGACGCCCTGCACACCGAGCTGGCTGCCCGGCACGCCGAGATAGCCCTGGAAGTCGCGAACGAAGGAGCATCAGATGCCCAGCAACGCACATCCGGATTCCCGCATACTGGGCAGCCTGCGATCGGCAGACGGCAAGGGCGTTGTACGCGTGGGAGACCGCTACGACACCAACATCGACGACCTGTGGTCAGCACTCACCGATCCCGGCCGCCTGGTCCGCTGGTACGGCCAGGTAGAAGGCGACCTTCGCCCTGGTGGAGAGTTCCGCCTATTTATCGAGTCCGATGATTGGGACGGCACCGGGCGTGTGGAAGCGTGCGAGCGCCCGCGGCGGCTGCTGGTGACGACCCGGGAAACGGACGAGTCCTGGCGGAAGGGTCGTGGCGCGGAGCCTTACGACGAGGCCATCGAAGCCACGCTGACCGCCGACGGCGACCAGACCATCCTGGTCATCGAGGTCCGGGGCTTGCCCCTGGACAAGATCGCCTACTACGGGGCCGGGTGGCAGATCCACGCCGAGAATCTCGCCGCCTACCTCGCCGGGCGTGAGCGCGGCGACACCGCGGCGCGGTGGGAGCAGCTCGTCCCTCACTACCTGAACCTGGCGGCCAGCATCGGCTAGCTCCGGCTCGCACGAGCCGTTCCGGGAGCGCCTGGGAATTCGTTTGAGTGCAGCAGGCAGCGGTGCCTAGGCTCGGTCGCGTGCATGGCCTGACCGAGCGTGAGGTTTACCTTTTTGACGTCCAGGGCTGGCTGGTCATCCCGGGCATCATCGAATCGAGCCTGCTCCAGGCGCTCACTGACGCTCTGGATGCCAACCAGGATCGGTGCGGCGAGGAAAGCGAGGACCTGATCGAGGGGTCCAAGACGCTGGCTGGGGAACACCGTCGCCGGAACTGCTGGGGGATGCTGGAGTGGCCACACCCGCACTGCGAGCCGTTCCGCGAGCTGATCGCATACCAGCCGCTGATCCGCTACCTGGACGGGGTCCTCGGGCGGGGCTGGCACCTGGACCACGACCCGGAGGTGTTCGACTACCCAGCCGGCACCGAGGGTCACGCTCTCCACTTCGGCGAGCCGTTTCCCCAAGATGGCGTGTGGTATCAGGCTCGCGGCGGCTCGCTGCGGTCAGGGCTGCTCGCGGTGGAGTTCTTGCTCACCGACCAGCCGGCCGGACGCGGCGGCTTCTGCGCCATCGGCGGCAGCCACAAGGCCAATTTCCCCCGCCCGAGAGGCATTTCCCTCTGGGAGCAGGATCAGTCCGCGGTCAGTAACCCGGGCGCCCGCGCCGGGGACGTGATCATGTTCACCGAGGCGGTCGCCCATGGCACCCTGCCGTGGCGGAACGAGTTCGGCCGGCGGGTGGCGGTATATCGCTATGCGCCCAAGACCGTCCAGTACGCCTCAAGCTTTCACAAGGTGGTGCTGCCTGACTGGGCCGGCGAGCTCACTGCGGCTCAGCGCGCCGCCCTCGAGCCAGCCCATTTCTACGACAAGGCGATCATCGAACCCGACGGGTCGGTAAGCAGGCCGTGGGAGGAATACGACGAGCCTGCGCGCTAGCCCGGCCGGGATAGGCTGCGGTGTGAGCGAAGGCAAGCCGCTGACCGGGGATGGCGTCACCCAGGGGATCGTGCGGATCGGGGACACGGTGCGGCGGCCGCTGCGGCCGTTCAGCCTGACCATACAGGCGTACCTGGCCCACCTGCGCGACGCCGGGTTCACCGGCGCACCGCTCCCGTTCGGCATCGACGAGCAGGGGCGCGAGATGCTGTCGTTCGTTCCCGGCGACGTGCCGCGCAACCCGCTGCCGCCGGAGACGGCCGGCGACGACGTGCTCATCGCCCTGGCCCGGCTGATCCGTGCGCTGCACGAAGCGTCGGCCGGGTGGGTGCCGCCACCCGACGCGGTGTGGGGCAGTACGCCCGCCAACCTGGGACGCCCGATCATCCAACCGACCGAACTGGTCAGCCACTGCGACTACTACCCCGGCAACGTAGTCTTCCGCGACGGGCTGCCCGTCGCTCTGATCGACTTCGACCTGGCCCACCCGACCACCCGGCTCTACGACATCACGAACGCGCTGTGGTACTGGGCGCCGCTGCGCGATCCGCGGGACCGGGCGCCCGCATTCGTGGACGCCGACATCCCCCACCGGGTCGCGGTGTTCGCCGACGCCTACGGCATGACCGCCCGGCATCGCGCGGAGCTGGCGCCGTTCGCCGTCGACGTGGCGCGCCGCTATCACGAGGATTCCCGCGTCTCGGCCGAGCTGGACCCGGTGTTCCGCAAGCTATGGGAGGCCGGTGCCAAGGACGCGCTGCCGCGCGCCGAGGTATGGCTGCGCGAGATGGCCCCGGCGATCACCACTCGCCTCGGCCAGCCGGGCTAGGCGCCCGCTGAGACCGGATCAACCGCAGGCACTGCTGGGCTGGCCGCTGGCTGGCTTGCCGGAGGGCCAGCTGATCTGCTGGTACCCGCAGGGCACGGTGACCGACGCGCGCGCCCGGTTGGCCGCGGTCGGCGGCAGCCACTGGATGTCGAAGGAGGTGAGCGTGGTATGCAGGCCGGATCCGCCGATGGACAGCGTGACCTGGACCGGCAGGTAGAACGCGGCGCCTCCGCTGCTGGGGGCGTCCAAAGACCTGGTCTGCCGCATGACCTGGCCGTCGTTGGCAAACGCGTCCTCGACCCGGTGGACCACGTAGGAGGTGGCCAGCGCGGGGCCCGGTGTGGCCGGATGACTGGCTGGCAGCAGCACGGTCAGGGCAACTGCCGCCCCGGCCGCCAGGGCCAGGACTCCGGTCGCGCCGGAGGCCGCGCGGCGGCGTACGCGGCGCCGGTGGGCTCTGGCGATAATCTCGCTGGCCGGGATGCTCGGGTGTGCCTCCCCCCAGGGAATCGCGCACCTCGGCGAGACGGTCTTTGACCGCGGTAACGATGTGGTCGTTGTTCACTGCGTCTGCTCCTGATCGTCGCGGGCAGGGATGTCGCGGCGCAGGGCGCCGATGGCCCGGTGCAGGTGGGTGGTGACGGCGCTGCCGGAAATGCCGAGCATCTCGGCGGTGGTGCTGGTGTCCAGGTCGAGCAGCAGCCGCAGCGCGATCACCTCGCGCTGCCGGACCGGCAGCCGCCGCAGCGCGGCCACCAGGGAACTATCCAGGGCCAGATCCTGACTGGCGGCCGCCGTGGTGTCCTGGTTGTCCAGCGTGACCTCCCGGCGGTGCCGCCGCCACCAGGACACGCGCGCGTTCATCGCGGTACGGATGACCCAGGCTCGTGACTCGGCCAGCCCGCGCACCTTCTGAGGACCCGGATTCGTCCACCTCACCAGGCCCTGACCCTCGCGGCGGGCCGGGCCTGCACCCCCATTACCCGCTGGCTGTATCTGACTCGATGAGGGTTCTGGCCATGTCAGTGTTGCCGGACTGGTAGTAGGTGCCTGCGGCTGTGCAGGCTGTCGCCGAGGTACAGGACACACCGTTGAGGGCGCTGGAGATGCTCCCCCGGTTGGGGCTGGGCACCACGGACCAGCTGGTGCCGTTCCAGGACTCGATAAGTGTCCGGAAAGCTCCGTTGTAGTGGTAGCCCACGGCCGTGCACGCGCTCGCCGACGTGCACGACACACCATCGAGGTAGTTCTGGTCGCTGGCCGACCCGAGGTTGGGGCTGGGCACTGCCGTCCAGCTCGTCCCGTTCCAGGACTCGATAAGTGTCCGGTAACCGCCGCTAAGGGTGCTGACATATCCCATGGCGGTGCACGCGACCGGCGAGACGCAGGACACGCTATTGAGTTGGTTCAAATTGTCGCTTGGGCTAGGGCTGTTTACCACGGACCAGCTGGTGCCGTTCCAGGACTCGGCGAGAGTCGTGTAAACACCACTGCTGCCATCGCTGCTGTAGTAGCGATCCCCCACAGCCATGCACGCGGTGGCCGAGGCACAAGATACGTCCTGGAGAAAATCCTGGCCGACACGGTTCGGGCTGGACACCACGGACCAGCTGAGGGTCTGCGCGCTCGCGAGGACTGACGCCCCGAAGACTATTAACCCGGCCCCCAGCGCACCAGCAGACAGCCTTCTGCCAGCGAGCAATCAGCGGCGAGTGCGTCGTTCCAGCCCATGCGAGCTTCGTGCCGAGACAGTGATCCAAAGCTCCGGGATGACCCATAGTCGCAGTCGAGCCACCGCCGTCTCCTCACGCTGATTGCCAGGCGACCGGGCTGCGATACGGCCATGTCTCGACCGCACGACAGCCAGCTCACGAGGCGTTTGGGATAGATGCCACGTTATTGGCTGGAGAGGTCATTGGGAACCCGGAAACCTAAGCGCATGTCTGAACACTCGGTGAAGCAGCTAACGACAACGCGCCGTCCGCTCCCTCGCCGTCGGACCGGGGTCTGGGTGATGTCCCTATGCTGGTCTATTTCGCTGGGTGATCGATGTCCACGGACGGCAGGTGTTTCACCTGGTGCTTGGTGAGACTCAGATGGATAAGAAGAGTCCCGATCTTTGTCACAGCGCCGATCGGGACAGCCACTTCCTTGCGCCCCAGCATGTGCCCCTCCTGGAGGAGTACGTGGGTCACATGGTTGCCGCCAGGTTCCACGACCAGTCCCTGGACCTGCCCTATCTCTCCGTCGGTCGCACAGGCGGTCAGTTCGGGGCGGATGTCTACCTGGCCGGATGGGACGGAGTCGACGGTGACCTTCTGCGGGGCTTGCGGTCGGCCGCGTCCGCGCTCACCGACCAGCCACACTGCGGAGGAGAGCGGCAAAAAGTTCACGCTAGGAGGGGGGTCTTGGTGCCCGGTGGGGTCGAGATCCGGCACGACCTCGGTCTCCTGGGCGGGTGGGAGGTCCTGGAACTCGGCTAGGGTGCAGCGAAGCCGGAGCTGACCCATCGTAGCGTCCACCAGGTCAACAGGAACAAGCCGCGCCGGGCCATTCCGGCGCTTCTGGTCGACTACGAGATGAGTGACCTCCCGGGCGAGCGGATTGACGATTATGCGGCTCACCTGACCGCAGGGCCCGTCGCTGCAACTGGCGGCGGCCCCGATCCTGAACGGCATCTTCCGCGCCATGGCCGGCCTCCTCGTCTCCTTGGACCTTAACAAGCCCAGCCAGCAGCAGCGCTTCTGAGTTCCCAGCCCGCGAGCAGCCCGCACCTGACCGAGCATTCGCCAGGCACCCCTCCCGCCGATCACCAGCTTGTCGGCATCTGAGGTGAAATTAACTTATCTGATGAAGTGGAGTAACCTGAGTTACTCAAGCAATAGGAGGACGGATGGACCAGGCGGAGACAGACCACATCCAGCACGAACTCGAAATCAAGGCGAACGAGTTCTTCCCCCACTGGCTACGCCGGGTCGAGTTGCTGCGACACGAAGAGGCACCGATGATCGAGCCGGGCCAGCTCATGCCCAGGCTCGTATTCGCCGACCCCGCCAGCCGCCTCGAACCGTCAGCACGAGATACCGGAGCTGATCCCCGACCGTCCGGGCGTGCTGCCGAGCGTCCCGATCCTCGCCAGGTGGCCAAGGCAGCCAGGACGTTCAAGCTGGCCATCGCCCCCAAGCTCAACCAGTTCCGGGGCTACCTGCTGGAGCGGTGGCCCGAGGTCCGGTACATCGAGGTGATGACCGAAGACGACAGCGGCCAGAGGACGGACGGTACCGTCCGGTTCGTCGAAGACGGCCGCGAGGCCGCCAGCGGTGAATTCACCCACGTGATGGTCCGGCTCAAGACCGCGGAGCTCGACATCGTGGACACGCTGATCGCCGCGGGCGTCGCGAATAACCGAGCGGAGGCCATCCGCTGGGCCCTGACCCGCATCCGCGAGCGCCCCGCCTACGAGCAGTTGCGGGAGCACACTCGCGACATTGAACGGCTCAAGAGCGAGTTCTAACGCGGGCCGGGTGGGCCGGTAGTCCCAGCTCGGCAGGATTTCAGGACCGGGTAAAAAAATCCCGCCGCCGAGGCGTGTATGGGACGTGGAGCAAGAATCCATGGAGTTCGCCGAGTTCTACGAGTCGGCCCGCGATGACTGCCTGCGGATCGTGTTGCTCAACGTCGGTGACCGGCAGCTGGCCGAGGATCTGGTAGCTGAGGCCTTCACCAGGGCGTGGATGTCATGGCGGAAGGTGCGCGAGCTTCAGGCGCCGCAGGGCTGGGTGGTGCGTACGGCCCTGAACGCGCACGTGTCCTGGTGGCGGCGCCACCGACGCGAGGTCGCCCTGGGCAGCCATGACATCGCCGTAGCTGCGGATCATGACGACGCAGTCGCCAGTGACCTGCTGGCCGCGCTCCGGCAGCTGCCCTTGCGTCAGCGCGAGGTTGTCACGCTACGGCTGCTGCTCGACCTGGACACCGAAACCACGGCCAAAGTCCTCGCCATAGCGCCCGGGACGGTCGGCTCCCACCTGCACAGAGCGGTCGCATCGCTGCGGACCGCGATCCCGCATCACGGCAAGGAGATCAGGAATGAACGACAACAACGCGGTTGACACCGTGCGGGACTCCCTCACCACAGCCAGGGACTCGCTGACCGAGGTGCACATGACCACACCGCTGGACACCATCGTGCAGCACGGCCGGGCCAGGCGCCGGCGGCACCGGCTCACCGGCCTGGCCGGTGCCGCGGTAGTGGCGGCGGGGACGGTACTTGCCGTGACGGCGCTGCTGCCAGCCAGTCATCCGGCCAGCCACCAGCCCCGCCTCCAGTTGGCGGCCTGGACGGTAGTCAAGCAACCCGGCGGCATCATCGATGTCACCATGCGCGAGCTGCGCGATCCGGCTGGGCTGCAAGCCACGCTCCGCGCCGATGGCGTCCCGGCCAGCGTCTCGTTCGGAAACGGCCAGCAGACGGCGTGCCGGTCATACCCCGGAGGCGGCTTCATGACCAGCACGAACACAGCCCTGTTCAACAGCGTCTTCCCGCCGGGACCACCATCAGCTGCCGTGAGCATCCGCCCGTCGGCCCTGCCAAGCGGCACCGGCGTCCTGCTCGCCTTCCTCCAGCGCTCTCACCCGCAGGCCGGCCTGCCAGTCATACAACTCGAGGCGGCCGTGGTGCAGGCCAGCCAGCAGTGCACCGGCAACTGAGCCAACTCGGCCGATCCCTCGCAGGCCGTCATCACCTCGCCGAAGGGCCGCGCCGACCCGCGCGGCCCTTCACATTGCGTTCAGGTACCGTCGGCCATGAGTACGCAACAGCCAGATTCCGGCCGAGGGTTTCGAGGCGGCATGATGATCTGTCAGCCAGGCGCGGCCAAGCCTCGCCGGCTCCGCCCCGCACCCGGTATCTCCACGGCCTTCGCCCGCGAAGCCTCGGTGTCCCCATGACAGGGCCCCCGCTTCCTGACGATGCGCGACAGGATCTGATGCTGCCGTTCGGCCCGATCGCTGATGAGGCCGGCCGGGACGTCATTCTGACCGGGTATCACGCTGACGCGGTTCTTGCCTACTGCCGGGCCATGGGATCAAAGTTCGGCTCTCCTGGCTATATGCGCTATTTCTTCGGCCTCCCGGTCAACGAGGCGCTCCTGTCGGGATACCAGATGACGCAACGCGCACTGCGGGAGACGACTCCGCACGCCATTGCCCAAGAGATCGCCCGGACGGCCCTTGAGTTCCTATCGCGGCTTAATGGCGACCGTGACGAAGAAGATGGGATCGTGCTGGACATATTCGCCGGCGTTGGTCAGACGGCATATTCTTACGCGAAAGCTGGCTGCCGCGTCCAAGCGGTCGAGAATGATCGCACGACGGCCGACGTCGCGGTGCATAACATGGCGCTCGCTGGTTTGGCCAGCGTCGTCGAATACCGTTTGGCCGATGGGCCCGCGACGCTGGCCTCCGCCATCAATGAAGATCGAAAGTTCTCTGTCGTTAATCTCGATCCGCCGTGGCGGGGCAACTATCAATACGAGCTGGCCCAACCGTTCTTGCTCGAGAGCCTTGCTGTAGACATACAAGAACTGGTCAGGCTGGGCCTTGAGGGAGCCGGTCTCGTGGTACTGAAGCTACCGCACAATGCTTTGCCGTCGCAGATACGTGATCTCGCTGCGTTCTTGGGATGCAACGTCGTCGTTCAGTACCTGTATGTCTCGGACTTTCCGGCTTCCTTCGGCCAGGCACCCGTCTACTTCTTCGGCCGGTCAGGTGCCGGTCCTGGTGGATCACCCGGCTACCAGGAGCGACATCAAAGGCTGACACTTGATGGACGGCGAGTCACCTAACGTTAGTGACGACTGGTTTAGTAGATGAAGTCTTCCTAGTGTTCTGTAAGGGCGTTCGTTTTAGTCTTGGCGCGGTTGATGCTGGCGAGGATCTCGTCGGCGTCCTTGGTCCAGGCGAAGGCCCGGGGGTGTTCGTTCCAGGTGTCGATGAACGCGCCGA
>Ga0335075_10009335_pt1 | contig 14983 bp, 10 predicted proteins | sample Lox_Sample_24_FD_206723 | JGI IMG/M metagenome (GOLD analysis project Ga0335075, IMG submission 206723) | Soil microbial communities from Loxahatchee National Wildlife Refuge, Florida, United States - Lox_Sample_2.4 | ecosystem: Environmental > Terrestrial > Soil > Wetlands | place: USA...
CGATGTCGGCCTGGTATGTGTGGGCGTCTTTGGGCTTGTATCCGACTATTCCCGGGACGCCGACGTTGACGGTGAACACACCGCTGTTCGACCGGGTCGAAATCGCTTTGCCCGCAGGCAAGTCCATCCGGATCTCGGCGCCCGGTGCGTCGGGCCAGCACCGGATGCAGTACATCAAGGGCCTGCACATCAACGGCAAGCCCACCGATAAGACGTATCTTCCGGACTTCGTGGTTCGCGACGGTGGCGAGGTGGCCTTCTCGCTCTCGTCGAAGCCCAACAAGAAGTGGGGGACCGCTGAGTCCTCAGCGCCGCCGTCGTTCGGAGCGGGCAGTTTGGCTGTGACCGTTAATGTTTCGCCAGCCGTCGTCGCGATGGACGCAGGGACGGACACCAATGTCACCGTCAACGTGCAGCGGATGATGGACGGGCCAAGCGACTACGAGATCACCGGAAAGTCTTCCGACGGCGGGATTTCCGTGGGGAAGGCGACGGGAAAATTCGATTCGGATGGGTCCGGGACGTCGACGGTTTCGATCAAGGTCGCGGACTCGGTGCGCGACGGGTACTACCCGCTGGTGCTGACGACGAAGGTCGGGAAGAGCGAGCGGACGTTCATGCTGCTGGTCGCCGTCGGCGAGGCCGAGGTGATGAGCGGGTGAGGGGGCTGAATTGGCCAATTATGGCTGCTGAGCTGCCCTGAGTTTGTTTATGCTGTCCTCAGCAGACTTAAGAAAGGGGTGCACACGAGTCGGCGCGATCGACTGGGACACGCCCTTTTGTCCGCTGGATCGGCCAAGTTCGTAACAATCCTCAACGCGACCTCGTACAATTTTGTAGGAGCATATGAATGTATAATAGTGAACTCGAAGAAAAGGAAATCCGTCTCGATAATCTTTTCTTGGATCCGAACAACCCCCGTTTTACCGACGCAAGCGCCACCACTTCCGATAAGAGAACGGTCGAAGAAAAGGTTCAGCAAAACACATACATAAAAATTTTTCGCGAAGGCGTCGAAGAACTCGTAGGAAGCATTCTCTATAACGGATTCCTGCCGCTCGACCGCATCGTTGTTCGTGAATTAGACGGGCTGCCTGGGCAATACGTGGTGGTTGAGGGAAACCGTCGTTTAGCGGCATTGCGGACCGTGCGAGACCGGATAACTGGCGCCGAGCTCGACGAAACCGAATTTCCGGAAGCCCGCCAGGGAGAGTTGTTGTCCTCGATCGAGTCAATACATTGCCTGGTCTACACGGGAGCAGCGAAAATTGATATTGCTTGGATACTGCAAGGCATCCGTCACATAAGCGGGATTCGCGATTGGTCGCCCGCGCAGCGTGCTGAGTTGGTTGCAAAAGAAATTGACGGCAATCGTCTCAAGCCGCGACAAGTCGGACAAATGCTGGGCATATCGACTCAACAAGTGAATCGTCTATATCGTGCAAATCGCGGATTATCGCAAATGCTGGCAGATGACGACTATGCAAATCGCGCCCAAAAGGATTACTTCACTCTATTCGAGGAAGCCTATCAGAAGAAAAATGTACGGGAATGGTTGGGCTGGGACAGTACTACAGAGATCTTTACCAAATTGGACAATCTTCATCATTTTTACGAACTAATAAGCCCCGATTCCAGCCATAATGATGATCGCCGGTTACACGATCCGCGACAGATGTCGGCACTCGACCGGATTCTAGGTGCCGAACGCTTAGATCTTCTGGTTCAAGTTCTCGAATATGAGCTAAATATTGAAGAGGCAAAAGGGCGGCTTGATGAGTCGGAGAAGAAGTCGAATTGGAAGGAGCAAATCGAGCAAGCTGCCAAAGCGCTTGACAGCATGCCCGCAACGACGATCGCAACGCAGCCCTCAGAGGTCCTAGCTGCACTTCATAAGTTGCAGTCTGTAGTTGATCAACTCGTAAATGCAGCATCGCTTTCGAAATCTCAAATAGTGGCAGATACTTCTGCGGAGGTCTGAGTCTAGTGGTGGCCACGGAAGGTCCATTAGTTCTGGTTAAGAGTTTGGCCAAGGCGCAAGCACAAAACTTTAAACCAGCAAAGTCCTTGTTCGTGACCAAGCACCTATCGGACGCTTTTTTCGCCGCCGGAGCCTCGGTCTTGGAGAGCGACGAGCTAGCTGATCAGTGGGCACGTACTTTCAGCGATTTGCTGGTAGCTGAGTTGGACAAGTCGTGGCGACGTGAAGGAGTAGACCCGCCACTAGAATTGTCCGCCGGCGCTCCTAATGTGTTCATCGGTGTGCATCATCCCTCGTTCGGGGGAGCGCTGAACGAGAATGTATTCGAGATCCTCTCAGTGATCGATTCCTGCGACGACCACCAGCTCAACATAATGGGTGCATGTGCATTGGCCGCTGCGGAAGCAGATCGTATCCACATAGTTGACGGGGCAAATGATGCAGGTGTTGACGTGATCGGGTTGTGGGCGAAAGGCGAAACAATGGGGTTGTGTACCTGCATTCAATCGAAAGCGTACGCCGACAAGCTCGCGGCGCAGCACGTCGAGCAGGCAATGGATGCATATTTGACTGGCACAATGAAGCCAATGTGGAACACGTATCGCTCGGTGCTCGGAGTCGATCTTCTCCCCGGCCTAGCCCGGGTTTTTGTAATTGTATCCAAAGGAGGATTTGGTGAGACCGGCTTCGATGCGGGCAGAAGAATGGGCGCTGCTTGTATCGGCCCACGACGGCTAGCGGTTATGATATCTTCGAAGTTCACTGCATCTGAACTTCAGCTGAGATTAGACCGGCTGAGCGGGCTGCCGCGTGATCCTAAACGAAATCTAGTGGTTTATTTAAATTGAGCGAAGGGCTTCCCTCACGATATACTTCATTTACCTCATTTGGATATATGCACTTTACGGCGAATGTCCGGCGGTTTGCGCACCGAGTCGCTCCAGCCGATGCCCTTTAAGGCGCATATTTGCCTGGCTGAGCGTCGCTATCCAACCCTGTAATGTGCCGATTCGCTCGGGATGTTTGTACAATTGTGCGCGGGTCTCAGCTCTGGTAAGCCGACTATATAGCCGGCGTCGGGAATCGTCGCTACCAAGAAATTCCTCCTTACGGTGAAGAAGCGGAGGATTGTCTGACTTGCTGTAGTCTCGCCAGTCCACAGTCAAAGCCTTGAGATTGACGGTTATCGAAGAAGCGAGCGTGGGGTGTGGATCGCTGTCAAAGCGCGGGTAACTCAGATATGACACTTGGGGCTGCGCGACGGACAGCTTGATCATGTTGGCGTGCTGGATGGTTCCAGCAAGAACACGCGCGCAGCCCTCATAAGCCTGGAGTAGGGGCGGCAATTCGGCAAGCGCGCTCCGATGGACATAGAGCGATGTCGGTGTCTGCTTGCCGATGGGTGAACTTCGTGCAGTCACAAGAACCATCGCGGGGTCGCCGCACGCCAGAAGAAGTCGATCGGCTTTCAAGCACGCCGCCTGGTAAGTCCCGAACTGAGTTTTGATGTCTGCCGCGAGGGTTTTACCTAGTTGGCTGATCCGCGGTCGCCCGGTGAATCGTGATAAGGCGATGTAGACGAGCAGCTCAGCTTGCCTTTGAACGTTGACCCGCTCCCAGTAGGAATCGTCTGTCACGTGACGAATGAGGTGGTGGCCCCGGGCCACGCTCCCCACAGCTTCCTTTATCGCGGCGACTTCGTATCCACCAAGCTCACCAGCTCGTGGCGGACGCGCGTGGTCGCTCAAGAACTGGAGGAGCGGAGCAAGCGTCTCTTGATTTGCTTCGTATAGGGCGTGGGGATCTATCCGGACACGGGGCCGGTAGGTATAGACGCGCGTCGAAAGAAATTCCTGCGCGGCCGCCGGGTCGCGAAACACGTAGAAGATCCCAGGCGCGGCCGCGTACGGTCGCATCTGGAGGGTGTTCTCAATCCAGTCGGCGAGTTCTTGCTGTTCGTAAAGCTTTTGAAATGTGCCGGTCCGAGTCAGGACCCCGTCGCCAAGTGGACGACCCACCAGATCTCTCGCATCCCATGTAAGCCGCGATGAAACTATAAGGAGATAGCGCGATAGGTCCCATGCCTCGCGCAACGTCTGTGCCCGTTCGCTTTGGTTTTCGATCACGTTGATGACATAGCCGAGGTTCACGATGTCAGCGTCGCGGCGGCGGATATGCGCCCGATGTGTCGGATCCCAACCCTCGATGTCGTAGCCCAACGTTTTCAAATGGCGTAGGTCGTCTCCTCGACCGCAGCCGTAGTCAAAAATCGACCTTGCTTGGTCGAGCAGGTGATCTGCGTCTGCGACGGCAAAGGGCCGCGAAAGGGATGAACGACTCATCGCCGTTCGGTGACGTTTGACCGGCGCTGTCATGCCGCCGACGTTGCGGAGTGAATCAGGGTCGCCAATCCTGCGGCATCCATGACGCGCGGATCGCCGACCAGATAGCCGATACCGCGGTGGACGTGCAGGCGGAATTGGTTCGCCAACGTCTCGTCGTCAAGAGGTAGACCGTCGCGATGGCAGCGCAGTCTCAAAAGGCTCCAGAAGACATCGGAGTGGTCCCCTGCGAACACCCGCCAGGTCATCTCGACGCTACTGTCGAGAACCAACTTGACTGAGGGCGGTGGTGCGGACTCCGCAAGAGAACGGCAAAAAGCCCAGCGACACAGAACATTCCAGTGCGCAATCCCCGTCCTTCGCTTGAGCGTGATGAGTTGATCGCGCGCTGATTGAGACAGGCGTATGTGTTCAATGGCCATCTTTACTCCCAGAAGTATCCCTGTTGAACCGACGTCGAGTTGTCGGTCGGGTCGAACACAAGCTGATACGAGCGGCCGACGTGTTTGGCAATTCGCTTGTACGCTGCATCGTCGATTTCCGTGTCAGTCGATAAGAGGACTACTTGATGGCTTGCATACGGAAAGTACCTCTCGATTAGATGGCCGCGGTGAGAACCGTCGAGCCGCCCCAACGGCGTATCGATGACAACAGGGAGCGGTTGGCCAGACGCGCGCGCTAGCCCCCATAGAAGGGCTACGGCTAGCAGCTGGCGTTCTCCCGCTGAGAGGTCTTGTGCCGGCAGGTGCCGAGAGTCGCTTCCCGTTAACTCAATAGCGAAGGTATCCGGGTCGATGTGTACCTCTGTGATGAGATTCTCTTTGCGAAGCAGGCGGTTTAGCGCCTCGAGGATCAGCTCCGAGATCTGTCCGACATGGCGTCGATTAGCCGCTGCCCGTAGCGCTTCGAGCGTGGCGCGCACCCGGTCGACGTGCTCCACGAGCCGGCGCTTGTCATCAACGGCGAGGTTAGCATGGGCAGCATCGTTGAGTGCAGTCTCGTATGCGGCGTCGGCGGATGTGCGCTCCTGCCGCAACACGACCAACCGCTCCTCGGCGTGAGTGAGTTCGGCGTGTTTACGAAGCAACGCGGCTGAGGCATTGTCACGCTCCGCCAAGAGCGGCGATAGGGCTTCGGGGTCAGGCATTGCCGCCAGCACGCGGTCAGCGTTGTCGAGGTCAGATTGGACCGCCGCAGCACGATCGACGAGGGCATCAAGCCGCTTTTCCGTTGAGGGCAATACCGCGGTCAAAAGGTGGTCGATTGCTACGGTGTCTCGCATGCCTACGACTTCGGCGACATCGGCTGAAGCGCAACGCCTCTCACGATCAGTCTCCATGAATGTCTCGACGGTCTTAATCAGATCGGACTTTGCTCGGGCATCCCGAAGGAGCCCGAGTATTTCGTTGTCGCGTTCGGTGACGGTTTCGGTTAGAAGGCGACTGCGGTCTGCTTCCGCTTCTAGGCTGGCTTGCACTGACATATCCGCAAGCAGGTCGCGTAACTGCAGCAACGGTGCGCTACCGCCAAGCTCCTCTCGGAGGCTCTCATCGGCGCGGGTTAGGTCATTGCGCAGCTGGACGACGCTTGCTTCGGCGGATTCTCGTTGATCGACAAGATCGCCGCCGGCGGATCGATACCGCTCGCTCACTTCAAAGTGGCTCTTCTCCGCTCTTTCAGCCTCGACGCGGAGTGCGGCTACCTTCTGTGATGCGGTCTCTTCCTCGCGTCTCGCGGAAGTCACCGCCCGTTGGCATTGTTCGATAGTGGCTCTGAGTTCGCTTGGTACGCGCGCACCTTGGTGACGTCGCCGTAACACAGCAAGATCTGTTGAGAGCTGATCAACGAGTTCAACACCTAACAGGGCCGCCAGCGCGGATCCAACTACCTCCCTTGAACGCTCCATATCGGCGAGAGCTTCGATCTGTTCGCCATCAAAGAAGAAGAGGCCTGCGATACCGCGCGGCAGGAATGAGTTGACGTGTTCATTCCACGTCGAAGTCAGTGCCGGATCGTGGCGCCCGTCGACAGACACGAGCAGGATCTCGCGAACAGAAGCTCCTGTGCTTCGCCAACTACGTCGGACCCAGTACTCACGTTCGGCGCCTTCTTGATACGCGCTGAAAGTCAGCTCAATCGCAGCGCCTTCACTCTCCGGCACCCCGTTATGGATGAGGCCGCGCAGATAGTTCTCATAACCGCCGGCCCGGCGTCCGGAGACCTGTGCGAGCGAACCGTACAGCACCAGGTGTATGGCTTCTAGGACAGTAGTTTTGCCCGCGCCGTTGAGGCCACCAATTAAGACGACTGGTTTCTTCGCGTTAGGCGGCAGTAGCTCGATCGTATGGCGCCCTCTGAAGGTGCCGACATTGTGCAGAACTAGCCGGTCGAGGATCATTCCTTCGCTCCTTGACTTGTCGACTGCCGGACAAACCCATCCACTAAATCCAGGGGATCGGGCTCATCGTCGACCGGTCTCGCCTGACCTGCCAACGCGACTTTGCGGTTGAGTGCACGTTCTGTCGCGTCTGTTTCGTTTTCGTAGAAGCCGCGCCGGAGCGCCTTTTCCAAGGATTCGAAGAGCCCGGATCTACGGGCACGCGAACGATGACGCTGTTCGATATCAAGAAGCTCCCGCACCAGCTCGAAATGGAGGCGATCCTCCCCGGTCACGTCTTTCAACACCTCGACTGCTTCGGATCCAAGCGGGAGATGCTCATCCAGTGGCCTGCCAGGATAAGGCTCGTTGAGCGCTAGTCGGTAGAGACGGGGGAGATTGTCTTCGAACTCGTGCTTGTCTACTACCCATATCCGTCTAATTTCGTCCAGCTCGGCGAGTGTAATCAGTTCAAGCGAACGAACATAGGATGGTCCGTTCTGGCGGATCCAAGCTTGTGCTTCAAGTAGGCGCGTGAGCCAGCGCTCGCGTGCCTCTTGTGTGTAAGGCCCGGGTATCGGTTTATCGTGGAAGAGCTGCACGGATCCGTTCATGCGTCGGAAATCACGTAAGTGTCGGTCGTCTGCAAGATCAAGGTCATTTCGCAGTTCCAGCAGTGGCAGCATCCACTCCTTCTCTTCGTCGTTCTGAATCATGGCCGACATTGACTTGTCTTTGTCGACCAACGTGCATGTCCAGCAACCGAATCGGCTATCGCCGCAGCTTGGAGTAGTTGAATCAACCACCAACGGGCACTCCCCGTCAGGTGATGCACCCTGGTACATCGTGAGTAGTTCTTTGTTCGAATATCCCCAGGGGTTTGGCGCCTGCATCAAAAACGTCCAGACGTCGTCGTTGGACCAGTTCTCAATGGGCGAGTAAACCAAGCAGTTGGGTAGGGAGTCGTTGGGGCTCAGCAGATCCCGAACGCGCCGAGACTCGAGAGCTGTCATTCGGTGCGACCGGCCGCTACTTTCGGCTTTGCGCGTGCCGAGCACAAGGATCGCCTCACCGTGTGAGCGAACCATTTCGCGGATGAACTTATTTGACGGCTTAATTTTTAGCCGTTCGGTGCACCACCGGAATTTTGGGCGTGGAGCCGGATAACCTCGGCCAATGAGGTTGACCCAGAACGTATCCGACACCGCGGGTGTTAATCGGTGTGGCGCGATCGGTAGGCCCTGGCCACGTGCTGCGTCCTCGAGCATCTCCAGCGAGTGCGTGACCCACGCTGCCACAACTGGATTTTCAACGAGTGTGTCGGTACTGATGACGTGCACGGGTTTAACCCGTTGGCTCTCCGGCAGTGTGGCAATCGCCGTCCAAACCAGTTGGAGGACGGCCGTCGAATCCTTGCCGCCCGAGTAGCCGACGACCCACGGGACGGAGTCGGCGAGATAAAGCCGTTGCGTTTGTTCTACGAGCGCGTCGATTGCGCCAGCGTATCCAAGCTCGTCGAAGGCAGAATATGTGCGAGGTCGAATTGGCAACTGGCGGTTCATTTTTCGCCCCTATTGAAGCCGTCTTCTGCTTGCTGTTCGTCTGGCGGTAAGGGTAAGCCGAGGGATTGTCTGATGATCGAAGCGGTGAGGAGGACGTTGGCTGCACCCTTGCTGACTTTTCCGCCGACCGTTGCGCGTCCTTCCCACAAAGCGGCGTTAGAGCGATGCCAGTCGATGTTCCTCAGCTTCTTGAGAGGCCTTTGCCAGGCAGCCGGATTCGGATTTTCACGGGCCAGCGCATTTCCAACCTTGCCCAGTGACTGCAGGACAACGCCGTGGCTATGGATGAAGTCACGGCGTACTTCGCCGGCGCTGACCTGCCGCGCACGCACTTGCTGCCACTCCGGGAACTGCTGGGAGACAGCTTCCCAATAAGCCGTCGCGAGATCGACCCGGCGCTCAAGCGATTCGGGCTCAATGCCATCGAGTAGCGCTTTAATGGCACCGTACAACGCGGAAAGCGTGAAAAGCTTGCGAGAACGCGTGGAGAGGTTGCTGGTTTCCATCTCAGTCAAATCGCTGAAAAATGAGGAGCGCAGTACCACCAATTTGGCGATCGTCGACATCTCATCTCTTTGGTCGTAGAGAACACCGATGGACTTAGACGGCCGTACGGCATGCCGATTGAGGTCGGCGAACATCTGTTGGCACCGTTCAAGGCCCACGTCGAGAAACAGCACGATCGCGATGCTCTCGTCACCGAGCTCTGGGCTCTCCATAAGTGCCTGTTGTATCGCCGCTCGGCGGTGCTGACCGTCATTGATCACAAACCTCGCGGACATGGGGATTGACAAGGTGCCTACCCGTTCGCCTGGGCCAGCTGAGCCATCAAACGGATCGAACTGGACTTCGGCATTCACGGAGGCCGTGAGTGCTGAAAAGATATAGCTGTTGGGGTTTTCCACGATGTAGCGAGACATCTCCGGTACGCGTCCCTTGTTCAGAGTGCGCTGGGCCCGCATCTCCGGCGGAAGTTCCTCCTCGTCAAAAAGAAATAGGCGCGGAATCAGGCGAAGCGGGCACATTGTCACGTAGTACTCCCGACCTGCCTGCACGCCGCGGATGGCAGGAAAGACGTACTCGTAACTACTTGTACGAGGTTCTCTTCCTTCGCGGGATGCCACTTCCAACTGGGCTGTGGGCACGGTGGTGTCCTTTCGACGAGGCGGATGTACGGAAGTTGTTATCCGTACTCGACCCCGTGTTGATCCGAACTCATGTCGCAACCTACACGTACGATCTCGGTCATGACGGTAACCACGCCCACCGACACGCTGGCGGAGTTGGGACTTTCGGCCCCGCCACGACCCGTATATCTGGACTGCAATGCCACAACCCCAGTTGACCCTCAAGTAGTCGAGGAGGTCATGAAGTGGACATCGGCGGAGTTTGGCAATGCCGGTAGTCGTACCCATACGTATGGGCAGGTAGCCAAAGAACGGGTCGCGCTCGCGCGTACACAGGTGGCCGCGGTTGTTGATGCGACCCCCGACGAGGTTGTCTTCACCAGCGGCGCCACCGAAAGCAACAACCTGGCACTGTTGGGTCTGGCTGGCTTCGGTGAGCGGAGCGGCCGCAAGCACATCATCTCCAGTCAGATTGAGCACAAGGCGGTACTCGAGCCGCTTGATCAGCTGTCGAAGCGCGGGTTCGAAGTGACCCTGCTGCCGCCGACCTCGGGTGGATGGATCGATCCCGGTGACGTCCGGGAATCTCTTCGTCCTGACACGTTGCTGGTTTCAATAATGGGGGTCAACAACGAGACGGGAATCATTCAGCCCATCGACGAGATTGCCAGCTGCTTGTCACACCATGAGACGTTTCTCCACGTGGATGCGGCACAAGCGTTTGGCAAGACCATTGGTCTTCTACGAAATGTGCGAATAGACCTGATGTCTGTCTCAGGCCACAAGATCTATGGCCCCAAGGGGATTGGCGCTCTAGTTGCGCGTCGACGGAAGTTCACACGTCCGCCGCTTGAGCCGCTCATGTTCGGTGGAGGGCAGGAGCGCGGGCTTAGGCCAGGCACTCTCCCGGTCGCGCTTATCGCCGGGCTAGGTGTGGCTGCGACGTTGGCGATCCAGGAGTCCGAGACCCGCGACAAAATTTGCCGAGCGATACAGACACAGGCGTTGGCCGCGCTCAAGCCGCTGGGCATAGCGATAAACGGAGACCTTGGACGAAGCGTAAGTCACACGTTGAATGTCTCTGTCCCAGGCGTGGATTCAGAGGCTGCGATTGTAGCGCTCAAAGATGTAGTTGCTTTGTCGAACGGATCCGCGTGCACGTCACAGAGCTATGATCCGAGCCACGTATTGCAAGCAGCGAAGCTGCCTCTGGACCGGATTGCGGGAGCGCTGCGGTTCTCGTGGAGCCATCTAACGCCCGAGATTGATTGGCTGGAAATCGCGACACGGCTGACCAAGCTGCGTTCACACAGCCGCGCTTAGTCAGATTGAGACGACGCTGACTCAGGCATTGGCCGGAATTCTCAGTGGCGCCTGCAAGGCTGGCAGCCAAACGCGCGCTTAGGATGCGACCTCGTGTTATGCACCTCATGAGCGGCGCGATACGTTAAATCATCCGTGTGGCTGTCGTGCAAAGTTGCAGGAGCTGTTCGTGGAAGGGGAACCCCGGAGATGAGCTATACGTTTCCGGCGCTCCGAGGGCGCATGGGCTCAACCGATTACTATCAGGTCACCGTCAAAGCTAGGGAGCTCGCGGCAGTCGCCATGATGGCCGCAGAGTTGCCCCAGTGGACTACGTGGTCGATTTTCGAGCGTTTTCAGCGTGAGATCGCGCAGAAGCGCGTCGAGAAAGAGATCGTTCCGTACCTGGTACGCACGAAGGACCGATTCTTCAATTCACTCATCGTGCTCGTTTTTGAGCCAGACAACTTCGAGTTCGAGTCGCTTGCCGACACAGTCGCCAAACTCCCACGCGCGTATAACAGCGCTGCCGAGCGGATGGGCTTTCTGACGATCGAGGGCGGTAGCCTTGTCGTTCTTGACGGCCAGCATCGGTTGAGTGCACTGCGTGGAGTGGTGACCGCAGGACCGGAACTCTCTGGCAAGTACGTGGATGCCGTTGTCGATGATGAACTCAGCGTCCTCTTCATTCCGCACGAGTCGTTCGAAAAAACTCGCCGGATTTTTAACAAAGTCAATCGCTATGCCAAACCGACCTCCCCGACGGACAACATCATCACCAGTGAGGACGACGGATCAGCCATCGTGACGCGCTGGCTCGTCGAGGAATCGCCCCCCCTGGGCTTGGCCGATCCTCAACCGCCACTAAATGCCCTAGACGGCACCGGAGAGCCTCTCGTGGAGTGGCGACAGCAAACGTTGCGTCCTGACTCTCGCAAGTTCACAACTCTATCGGCGCTATACCAGATGACCCAGATAATCCTTGCGGCAGAAGGCATCACAGGCTTCGACGAAAAGCATATGGTTAACCGACCAAAGGATCGTCGGCTCGAACGCGCCTACACCCTGACGGCCAACTGGTGGCACGAAGTGCTCGCCAATTTCACGCCCTACCGCAGAGGCATCCAGAACCCGTCGAACTTGTCCTCGTACCGGGCCTATCAGTCAGCGTATTCCTTGCTTTTTCGTCCGATTGGGCAGATCGTATTTATGCACGCGCTCGCGGGAGCGGTAGGTCTAGGCCGCAGCCTGGAAGAAGCGCTTGAGCTGGCTGAGGACCAAGGGTGGTCCGCGTCGGATTCATTGTTCATCGGCACAGTGGTCTATGCCAATGGGCATATGGCGACAAGCGATTTCGCGATCAAACTGGCTGGAACGCTGGGGACTTACCTTCTCGCGGGTGACCTAATGACGGACGAAGCGGTCGAGCAGTTGCATCAAGACCTCGTGGAAGCCAAGGGCGAACCTCAATTTAAGCTGCCACGATGACTGCCGGCTGCGCCGTCCATCGGCCGTCAAAAGCCTGATGAGGTCGGAAGATGCGGTCCGATATAGCCAACGTGAATGCGCTGGGACGGACCACCAGAGTCGTCATACAAGTGAATTCGTGGCGCAGATTGGCCGCCGCGATCAATCTTTAGGTGCTGCTCCATATACACCTTGCCTGTCGGTTCGACTGTGGCGGGGACCGTGAACGTCCGAAGCGCCTTCAGGTGCGCGCTGTTCGTGGTCGACTCGCTTTCCATAGGTGCATATTCCGCGAGGAGCGGTATCCCGCCATCGGGAGGGTTATCCCTATACATAGCAATGTCGCCGTTGAAGCGGCCTTCAGCCTTCGCGCCGCAATATTCATTTAGGGCTCGTAACGCAAGCCAGATCTTTTTTGCCCAGATACTGCGCTTCTGTTGTCCGTCAAGGATTTTGCAGTTGTCATCCGTCGCCGAGATCAGCAAATAAGGCAGGAGCTCCTGTGCCGCGATCAGCGCTTCTACCGAGGACTCGGGTCGCCAGTCGTCGTCGGAGTCGACCTCGACGATAGGCACCTCGCCAAGGTCTCGGAACGCACGCTGCAGAAATTTGACGCGCGAGAGCGCATCATCGAGTTCGCCGAGTGCCGCATCCTGTTCCTCAAACGCCCGCTCTAGCTGTGTCTCAAGCTCCTTGACTCGGTTGTCGAGCTTGTTTGCCCGCTGGCTCTCCTCCTCCAGAAGCTCGAGGGCTGTGGGAAGGTCGGGCTCATGGCTGCCGGCGAGAAGTCGCGTCATTGCAGCCGATCGACGTCTTTCGAGGTCAAAAGGAATCGGCGCGGAAAGCTGTCGGCGGACGACGAGACGGCGCGCAGATTCGAGCTTGCTTCGAAGAGAAGTTGCGGCGACGACATGCGCGTCGAGGCCGGTCGACGTCCGTGTGATGCTGACAACGCTCCCGGCTCGTGGTGGGGCGGAAGTCCCCAGTTCGCGAAGGAATTCTGTTCCGACCGGCGCCGAACCGACGATCGCTAGCCCGTTCAGGCTGTCCAGCAGTGTCTGTTGCGCCGAGGATGGTGCAGCCTCCTCATCCGCAGTCACAGCGACAAGCAGTCCAGGCATGAGCTCTTCGTGGAGCGCTGACAACAGCTTCTTAGGCTCAACCGCGCCAAAGTGATTCAGTTTGCCTCGCTTGAACGTGATGTATGTGGGAGTGAACGCCAGAAGCGTCTCTAGAAGCAGCCCGACGCTTTTCGACAAGTCAACGATCGAGTGCGGGGCGTCGTACGCTCTTAGGGGTGCCTCTTCAATCGTCGCGACCGCACCAGCCTGATCGCGGAGGACGGTGACCGTCCGCCGAGCTTGATCGGCCGAGTCTGACACGACCAGCTGGCACGTGAACGTACTACCGTCGTCCGACGCACGCCACTCCACAACGAGGTCGTCATGCTCGTCTGATTCCAGCGCGACACCGTGCATCGTCTGGAGCCAATTGGCTAACGCTTCTGTGACATGCGCGAGGGTGACGGTCGACTCAAGCTCCACCGCCATACTGATGGGGACCCCGACGTGTCCGCCCATACGTCAGTTAACCCTCCAGGGGCTGAGGAAGGTCCTCGGGTTGTTCGTGTTCTTCGAGCTCGTCGAGCTCGGCATGCGGATCCTTGCCGCGGGCCTTGTTCCAGTCCTCCCACAGACGCTGCTTGGATTCTTCGGACATGTGCTCTGAGGCAACCATATAAGCGATGAGCCTGGCCGCCAGGTCGTAAGCCTCTTTGCGTGCGACCATGCGACCGTCGGCGCGAACGATGGTGTCGCGCCACATGCTGGAAGGCGGGCAAGAAAAATCAAGTTTGTTGGCGCGCCGAACCACCTCGGACAGCTGCAGGCTGCCGTTGCCCGAGGCTAGCGCGTAAACCAGCCCCTTTACCAAGGCGATCTGACCCACGGGCCGCATCAGGAGCGTGTGGGGGTTATCGGCATCGGACCGGGTGTTGGGGATTGTGGACGGGTCCACGAGAGCTGCCTTGAACGCGTCCATAGTGAGAATGCTTTCCCACCAGCTGCTTACCTTCTCGTAGGCCGCTCCGAGAGTCTCCTCATCGGGGGCAACCGGACTCTCCTTCTCAGAGAACCCCTTGTAGCCCTCGTAGGTCAGGATGTCTTGGACCGTTTCATACAGGGCGCTGATCGTCGTAAGTCGCCAGGTTTTCTGCGAGAGCGTGTTGCTTGTCCAATTTACGGGTTCGTACTGCTGGTCATTGATTGTGCGGGACGCGAAAGGGGCGTCGAGGTCGGTGTCCAAAAGCCGACGAGTTACTAGGGCATAGCCGTCATCCTCGCTTGTGATGATGTTGTCGCTGCGTCCCGTCGGCTTGGCATGCCTATTTACTTTGTTGAAGATCCGACGTGTCTTCTGTGGTGTCTCCTCCTCGATGAGCAACACGCAAACTTCGTCGTCGCCAACCTCCGACCACAGTGGTCCAAGGTTGGTTCCTCCTTGGATCACTTCCCGGAAGGCGAGTAGTCGGTGCTGACCGTCGAGCGCGATCAGCTCCCCCTTGTCGATGGTGAGGTAGCCGATGTTTTGAGAGGAGCTTCTGTAGGCCGCGGGTAGGTTGGCGACGAGCTCCGTTAAGGGCTCAAACTCGACCGACTTTTTGGGAACAAGGACTATGAATGAGCCGAAGAAACGGTCTGGGTGCTGTGCCAAATAAGGAACGATCGTCGACATCACGCGGCTGCGGTTTACCTCGCGCTGGATCCGTTCGTCAATCGAAGCAGAAGCCCAAGCGTCGGTCTCCCGAGCTGGGCGCACGCTGTTCG
>Ga0335075_10009336_pt1 | contig 14983 bp, 10 predicted proteins | sample Lox_Sample_24_FD_206723 | JGI IMG/M metagenome (GOLD analysis project Ga0335075, IMG submission 206723) | Soil microbial communities from Loxahatchee National Wildlife Refuge, Florida, United States - Lox_Sample_2.4 | ecosystem: Environmental > Terrestrial > Soil > Wetlands | place: USA...
ATTTTTACTCCGGTCTCCACTCAGACTACGTTGTTGTATCCAGGCAGCATCGGTGGCGTAGAGTGGGGTTCTCCTGCCATTGATCCGCAGACAGGCATCCTGTACTCCAACACGAACGCTCTTGCTTTCGACGTTCGACTCGTTCCACGCAATCCATCGGGGACCGGATTGCTGGCCCGCGCCGATCGCAAGTTTCACCGCTGGATGCTTTATTGGACGCCAAGCTCCGATCTTCCGCCCGATCTACGCTTTCGCGCGCCTGACACTGCCGGCCATGAACTTAGCGCTCAAGCGGGAACACCATATCAGATATTTCGCGAAGCTCTCATCAGTCCGAGCGGGTACCCTTGTACGCCACAACCATGGAGCGCATTGGTGGCGATCAATTTAAACACAGGCAAGAAGCTCTGGTCAGAACCGTTGGGAACCATAATCGCCGGACAAAATACAGGCTCCCTCAGTTCCGGCGGCCCAATCCTCACAGGCGGCCATCTCATTTTCTCCGCCTCAACCTTCGACCCTTACCTGCGCGCGTTCGATCCGACGAGTGGACATGAACTATGGCGCGGCCAACTTCCCGGGGCGGCACAAGCGACACCGATGACCTACCAGATAGGCAAACGTCAATTTGTGGTCATCTGTTCAGGTGGGAGTGCGTCCAGGGGAGGCTCCCTGAACGATTCTGTCGTTGCCTTCGCACTTCCAGAAACAACTGATACCACTCGAAAAACGCCGCACCATTAAGAAGGGCATCATCCATTGAGCAAAATCCTATGCCGTCTCAGGGCACTCCGGAGAGCCAGCATTTGCCCTCTCGAATTTCGATCCGGATTTGGTTTGCCTCACTCTTTCGAAGCTAAAGTAGCGCGCGTCTCCGTGCCCATCGGCAATTGCGGTGGCGTTTCAAAATTCACCCGCTCTCGTTCCACCGCGAACGGTCTCCGCTGAATTTGGGTATGAATGGCGCCAATGTATTCACCCATCACCCCCATCGATACCAGCAGGATTGAGCTGACGAAAAACATTCCAATCACCACCGGCGCGATCCCGACAGAAAAACTTCGCCAGAACAGCAACTTGTACACCAGGTAGGTCATGCCAATCAGGAACGACAGCAGCGCGCCCGCAAACCCAGTAAACGTCATCAGCCGTAGCGGCACCTTGGAGTGATTAATGATCCCCAACATGCCGTAGTCATACAGTGTGTAGAAATTATTTTTCGTGATGCCGTGCGCGCGTCCCGGCTGATCGTAATAAATCTTTTTGTGCGGCAGGCCAATCTCCGCGATCATCCCGCGAAAATACGGATAAGGATCCGCGAAAGACTTCACCAGGTCGACCACGCGCCGGTCGTACAAGCCAAAACCCGTGAAATTCTCGAATGTCTCAATCGAGGACAACCGATTCACCAGCGCATAGTATTTCTTGCGCGCCCAGAACATCAGCGGATGCTCTCCGCTGGTGCGCTTGATCGCCAGCACCATGGAGTAGCCTTCCTCCCACCCCTGCACCAGGTCGGCAATCATCTCCGGCGGGTCTTGCATGTCGGCCACAATACCGATCACCGCATCTCCCTGCGCTTGCCAAAACGCGTGCATCGGGCTGCGAACATGCCCAAAATTGCGAGCATTCACAATAATCTTTACGTTCGGATCGGCCGCCGCCAGCCCTTTCAACACCGCCACCGTGCTGTCCTCAGAAGCGTTGTCGATAAAGATATGCTCGTACTTGTATCGCCCCAGCGCCGCAATCACGTTGCGCACCCGCGTGTACAGTTCGACGACATTGTCTTCTTCGTTGTAGCAGGGAGTAATAATGCTGATCGTCTTCACGTAGCCTCGCGCAAGTTAAATGCACTCCGACCCGCACACCGGCCGGATACCAGAATTGTAAGGGTTCCCCGAAGCTCTTTAAACGCGCTTCGCAGCTTTCGTCGCCGGCTCAGCCATCACGTGCTCATCAACGCCCTCTATCAGTAGGCCCGCTTCGGCCGTGGCCGCTTCCTGCGCAACCTTGGCTGCAACACGAAACGAAAAATTCTTGTGGCCCAGGAAGCTGTAGATCACAGTCAGCCCCGTCAACAGAGCCCCTGCGACATAAGGCGCGCTCCGCTCTAGATGAAACCCGTAATGCAACCCTTCCACCAGCAGTGGCAGCAACACCAGTCCGGGCAACAACGCGCTACCGTATACCAGAATGCAGCGCAACCATTCCACCAGATAATTTCCCTGGGTTTTAAAGATGAAAATTTTGTAACAGAAGTAAGCGACTGTGATCGCAATTAGGTTTGAGGCGACCGAGGCGTAGATGTATCCAAAACGCACTCTAGGCATCAGCAGCGCTGTAAACAGCGCGTACAGGCTGTATCCGAAAACGGTGTTCCACACGCCCACCATCAGATAACGCGCAAATTGTCCGGGCGGCATCTGCTTCGCAAGTCGCGTCCACCATGATAATCGGCTTCCGAGCACGTCAGCGGAGTTGCCTGCATCGCTCTTCACACGCGCTGCCCCATCCATCTCGCAGCCCTCAATTCACAATCTTCAGATTCCTGCACACACCCGCGTCTCGCGCATACTTCACAAGCAACGCCATTCGCGATTACCACCGGTCGCCCCCCCGTTTCGCAGGCAACGCCGGATGCTACATTGGTTACTAATCCACCATGACGGCACTCCGGCGAGTTTCCATCGGAATTCCGACCATCAACCGCAGCGATCTGGCTCTTCGAGCCATCCGCAGCGCACTTGCACAGACCTATTCGGATGTTGAGGTGATTGTATCGGACGACGCATCGACGGATGACACCGTTGCCCGCGTCCAGGAAATTCGCGATCCCCGCCTGGTCCTGGTCCAACAGAAACAACGTCTCGGCCTTGTCGGCAACTTCGATTTCTGCCTGCGCCACGCCACTGGCGAATTCTTCCTGCTGCTGGGCGACGACGACATCCTGCTGCCTAATGCCATTGAAAAATTAGTCCAGCCGTTCTTGCTTGGCAAACCGCCCATCCCCGCCAGCGCGATCGGTGTCGCCTGGTGCCCCTGCCGCATTGCCAGCGCCGCGAATTCTCAGTTCTGGACCACCGAAGCTGGCCCTGAAGTTGAACCTGTCTCCTCGCTGCTGACCGCCCTGTTTGCCGGCAACCGAGGTCCTCGCCTCACCAGCATTCTGCTGCGCACCCAGGATGCGATTGCCGTTGGCGGTTACGAAAGTAAATATGGCGACTTGTGCGACATCGGCAACTGGGGCCGCGCCGCCCTGCTGCGTGAATACGCGGTCTGCATCCCAGAACCGCTGGTGCAATACACCAACCACCTCGGCAGCACCACCAGTCAGTCGGCGATACGACAATGGCAGCAATGGGCACGCGTCGTGCATTGCGATTTGCTCACCAGCGCCGAAGCCAGTCAGGACGCCAGCGCCGCGCCAAAACTGAAATCCGCAAAACGCAACTTCATCAGCGGCATTACCCTCACCATTCTCATCCAAACCATCGGCAAACCCGGCTGGATTGGCAAAGCCATCCGTGAGTCCATGCACTCTCCCTCGGCCTTCTTTACCCCCTACATGTTCCGCAGGCTGCTCAAGGATGGCCGAAAAGTCTTCACCGTCCGGCGTCATGCAAAGCCTCAACCAAATAGCCCCAGCCCGCACGGTGCCGCCGAATCCCATCCCGCAGAGAAAGTTTCTTAGCACTTTCTCCCCCATCGCAATTTCTCGTCCGTGATTGCTGTTATATGAATTTCATCGATTTACCCCTTTTGTTGAAGCTTTTTACACCCCTCGTCCGTCTTAGTTACCAAGACGCAACATTCTGACGGAAAAGGAAATTGTCTGTGGATTATCGACGCTTTCGGATCTCTGCTGTACTTGTACTGCCCCTCCTCTTCGTCTCGACTTTTTTCGGACAGAAAACTACCGGAAATTTACGCGGAGTGGTGGCCGACCCCACCGGCGCCATTATTCCCGGCGCCTCTATCACTGTTTCCGGCAATGGCAAAACCCTCAGCACCACCAGCGGCGGCACCGGCGGCTATCACTTCAACGGCCTTCCCCCAGGTCAGTACACTATCGACACTTCCATCCAGGGATTTACCCCGTTTGAGTCCAAGGGTGTCGTCATCTCTCCCGGCGCAACCAAAACGTTGAACATCTCCATGACCATCGCCGCCCAGCAGCAACAGGTCCACGTCAGCGGCGAATCCTCCACCATCGACACCTCACCTGCATCAAACGCCAGCGCGGTAGTTATCAAAGGTGCGGATCTCAACGCGCTCTCCGACGATCCTGATCAGCTGGCCACCGAACTGCAAGCTCTGGCGGGCCCATCAGCCGGACCTAACGGCGGCCAAATTTATATTGACGGCTTCTCCGGCGGACAGATTCCCCCCAAAGAGGACATTCGCGAAATCGTCATCAATCAGAATCCCTTCTCGGCAGAGTTCGACAGTCTGGGTTACGGCCGCATTGAAATCTACACCAAAGCCGGCACCGGCCATTTGCATGGACACGTTTTCTCCATGGGCAATTACTCCGCATTCGACGCCCAGAACCCAATTCTGAACTCAAACCCGCGCCCGGCCGGTTCGCCGCCGATCGTAGAGCCCAGCTATTACTCCTACTTTCTGCATGCGGATGTCGGCGGGCCCATGACAAAAACATCTTCGTTTTTTTCCAGCGTCTTCAACCGCAATGAGCAAAACCAAACGGTAATTGACGCCATCGATCCTGCCAGCGTCACGGCTGCCAATCCCGCTGGAACGCCCTTGAATGAGACCGTCGCCAATCCCAGCAACCGTCTCGATCTCAGCCAGCGCTTCGACCTCCAAGTAGGCCAGTCGAATTCCCTGACGGGCCACTATGACTACTATCGCTCCTCATTTACCAACGGCAGCGTTGGTATTACATCGCTTCCCGAGCAGGCCACCAATGGCGTGAACCAGGAGAACACGCTGCAGGCCTCCGACAGCCTTGTGCTCAGCAAGAATTTCGTCGACAACATTCGCTTTCGCTACCGCCGCATTCGCAATAACCAGTCTTCGCTATCCACCATACCCAGCGTCTCGGTCTCAGGCGCATTTAACGACGGCGGCAATGCCTCCGGCGCGACCCGTGACAACCAGGACGACTACGAGGTCCAGGATTATTTCACCGGCTCCGAAGGTCGTCATGCTCTCAATTTTGGCCTACGCCTTCGCGCCTATCGCGACGCCAATTACTCCAACGCCGGTACCAACGGTTCTTACACGTTTCAGTCTCTTACCCAATATCTAAACCGCACTCCGCAGCAATATACCGTCACGGTGGTTAACAACAACCAGTACACCGCACGCGCCATTCCGTTCGACCTGGCGCTTTTCTATCAAGACGACTTTGCGGTCAATAAAAAATTCACCTTCAGCTACGGCCTGCGCTGGGAAACGCAGAATGAAATTCACGATAAGAGCGATTTCGCGCCTCGTATTTACCTGGCCTACGCTCTCGGCCACGGCAAGGGCAAACCAAAGACCGTTGTGCGCGCCGGCTATGGCTGGTTCTATCAGCGCTTCACCATACCCAATGGCACCTATGGAACGCCCTACATCCTTGCCACCAAGCGTTACAACCTGCCCACAACCCCTGGCGGGTTGTCGAACCAGCAGATTTATACCGTCACCGATCCCACCGGCTACACGGAAACCAGCCCTGGCAACCCTGTGAAGCCGCCCAATCCGACTTCCTCCACTTCCGCGCCCACCTACTGGACGATCGCGCCCAACTTCCACGCGGCGTTGGATATGCAAGCCGCCATCGGCGTCGATCGCCAGATTGCCAAGGGAGTGAGCGGAAACGTTACCTATCTCTATAGCCGCGGCGTTCACGACTTCCTCAGCAACAACACCACCGCGCCATTTTTCGACGGTTCGACGAACATGTATCCTGCCACTCCGCTCGCCCCACCGACTCAGAACATCTATCAGTATCAGTCTGGCGGGGTCTATCGCGAGAACCAGGTGATGGCGACCCTGCATGCTCAGCTGAAAAAGCTGACCATTTTCAGCTATTACTCCTATAGCAATGCCAAGGGCGACACCAGCGGAGCCAGCTATTTCCCGTCGAATGCGAGCGACCCCGGGCAGGATTACGGGCCTACGACTTTCTCGATCCGCAATCGCTTCCTGATTCTTGGCAACGTCGACTTACCGTATGCGATCTCCGTCGCGCCATTCTTTGTCTATAACTCGGGAACGCCGTACAACATCACCACAGGAAGCGACTTAACTGCGAATAACCAGTTCAATGCAAGGCCTACATACGCCGCAAGCTGCACCGAATCAGGCGTGGTGCAAACGCCCTACGGCTGCCTCAATCCAAATCCCATTGGTACCAACGAAAAAATCATTCCTTACGGATTGGGTACCGGACCCTCAAATTACAGCCTGAACTTGCGGATCGCGAAAGTGATCGGCTTCGGCCCAAAATTGAAGTATGCAAACGGCGGCCCTGGCTATCATGGACATGGTGGCGGTCTCGGCGGCCGCGGCCTTAGCGGTAATCAAGGTGGTCCCGGAAGGTTAGACGTTGCCGTTCCCCGCAAGTACAACCTGACGCTGGGGGCTTTCGGCGCCAATGTCTTCAATCATGAAAATCTCGCCGCGCCCAACGGCACTTTGAGCTCCCCATTCTTCGGCAAGTCGCAAGAGCTGGCGGGTGGCTTCTTCGGACCGCGGACCTCCGGCAATCGCAGCATCTTTTTGACTGCCGAACTCAATTTTTAGCGCATCTTCTCCGATAGCGTAATGTCACGGTTATCCCATCCTGGCGAAGCTGGGATGGGATAGGACAAAGCCCGCATCACAATTGTTCTGCTAATTTTCTATTTTTGGATTCGGCGGTCGCCGCTACAAATTTGGTGGGATGAAATCTACGCCTCTTGCTTGGCTGGCTCTGTTTGACTCTCTAACACCGGCGGATGCTGCGGCAACTGCACAATAAACTCTGTCTTCCCCGGTTCAGACTCAAATCGAATATCACCGCCAAAATGCTTGGTCACAATTTTGTAGGCGATGCTGAGTCCCAATCCAGTGCCCACTCCCTCGGGCTTGCTAGTGAAGAATGGTTCAAAGATATGTCGTCGATTTTCCGCCGGGATTCCGGGGCCGTCATCGCCGACGCTCACCAGAATATCGCCGCCCTCAACCCAGGTTCGCACGGTAACGTGTCCCTTTTGTGGCGCGGCATCTACGGCATTGTCCAGTAGGTTCATCCACACCTGGTGCAGCCCCGTTGCCGCCGACTCCAATATCGGCACATCGGCGCCGAACATTTTCGACACCTGAATCTCTTTGTGACGAATCTTGTGCCCAAGAATCATCAGCGCACTCTGCAAACTCTTGTGAACATCGACCGCGGCGCAGCACATTTTCTCTGCATAGGAATAATGCTTGACGGCCATCACCAATTCCGTCACCCGCGTGATGCTTTCCTCAATCGTGTCCAGCTGCTGCACGCTGCTCACCAGCGCTTCTACCCACTGGAACGTATCGGTCAACGCCGCGGGTCGAAAATTCTCGCGCAGGCATTGCAGTTTCTCCGCGGTCAATCCCATGGCCGCCAGCGGAGGAGCCAGCTTCCACGAATCCTTCACGCCCGCCTGATCCAGCCATTCGCACAATGATTCCTCGGCGTCCGCCTGGTCGAGTGAGTTCATCGAAATAGATTTTTGCGGCTGCAGAATGTAATGTTGCAGGTCGGCGATGCAGCCCAATTCCTCCGGCTGCAAGCCCATACGGCAGGTGCGAAGATTCAGCTCCTGCAGTCGTGTCAGGCTCTCGCGCAGTTGCGTGCTGGCGCGCTTGGCGGCGCTGCCCGGATTGTTCAATTCATGCATCAGGCCCGCGGCCATTGTGCCCAGCGAAGCCATCTTTTCCCGCTGCAGCAGAATGCCCTGCAGCCCCTGCTGGCGGTTCGTCAGATTATTCAGTATTCCCTTGCGCACGCTCGGGCATGTCGTCATCAATTGCCAGAAGGAATCTTCTTCCACCCGCAGCAGTCGGCTGGGTTCGATCATGGTGCATTCCACGCGGCTTGCTGACCCCGTCAGCAACGGCACTTCGCCGAATGTCTCGCAACCATGATGTGTCGCCAGTGGTTTGCGTGTGCCATCCGGCTCCACGTACTCCGCTCGCAACCCGCCTTCCACTAGGATCCAGAAGTATCGCTTGGTCTGCTCCTGGCCAAGAACGCATTCGCCGGACTCGGCATCGATCACGTCGGCGTGCTGCAAACACTCGTTCGTTTTGTCGTCCAGGTTTGCAAACAGAGGGATGCAACGTACCTTCTCGAGCAAGGCTGCTTGCTCCGCAGAAGGCAGATCGGCGAATTTTCCTTCATTCTTCATGGCAGAAACTCGAGCTGTACTCCATTTCTTAAAACAATTGCACAGCCCTAGAAATTTGCTAAGTACTGATGCACAAACTGAACTGCAATCGAACCTTGACCCACAGCCGACGCCACTCGCTTCACGCTTCCAAAGCGAACGTCACCCGCCACAAAAATTCCTGGAACGCTTGTTTCCAATAAATAGGGTGGCCGCTCCAGTGTCCAGTGGAAATCATCCGTCATATGCAGGTCCGGACCAGAAAGTACAAATCCCTTCGACTCCCGCAGAATCGCCGGCGGCAACCAATCCGTCTTCGGCTCTCCACCCACAAAAATAAACAGCCCCGATGCTTCCTCTTCACACTCACCGGTCGGCGTCTTCAATCGAACTGCCTCCAGATGTGTATCGCCGCACGCATCGATCACTTCCGTCCGCGTGCGAACTTCAATATTCGGCAGCGCCTCGATCTGATCCACCAGGTACCGCGACATGCCCTTCTCCAGCGAATCGGCCCGCACCAGCATGATCACCTTCTTCGAGTAATGGGCGAAATGCACCGCCGCCTGTCCCGCGGAATTTGCCCCGCCGACAATCATCACCGTTTCATCCTTGCAACTGATCGCTTCCGTCAGCGCCGCACCATAATAAACACCTGCACCCGTTAACCTGTCCAGGCCGCCGGTTTTCAATCTGCGGTAGTCGACGCCGGTCGCAATCAGCGCGGTGTGGCAGGAAACTTCTCCACCACCGGGTAATTGGATGAAGTGATATTGCCCTTCGGTGCGGATTCCTGTGGCCCGTTGCGACAAAAATTCGGCCCCAAACCGGGTTGCCTGGATGGTTGCCCGCCGAGCCAGGTCTTCCCCGCTCAAACCGGCTGGAAACCCTAGATAATTCTCGATTCTCGAGCTGCTCCCCGCCTGCCCCCCGGGTGCCGCCGGCTCGATGACCAGCGTCTTCAGCCCCTCGGAAGCCCCGTAAACCGCCCCAGCCAGCCCTGCCGGCCCCGCTCCCACAATCACCAGGTCGTAGAAATCCCGCTCCGCCTGCGTCCGTAACCCTACTTTTTCCGCCAGCTGCGAAATCTCCGGCTCGACCAGGCTCTCCCCATTGGGTAACAACACCACCGGCAGCTTGCCGGGATCAAGATGGTACTCAGCCAGCAACCGCGCACTTTCACTGTGCGCTTCCGGCGGGACCAGGGGCTTTCCCGGACGGGCGTTGCCGTTGGTCCCCGCAGCTCCGTTCCCTGCAGCCACCGGATTCGCAACCGTGGGAAGCGTTTCCTGCCCTGGATCGAGCCATTGATAGGGAACATGATTGCGTGAGAGAAATTCGCGAATCTGGTGCCCCGCCGGCAACCACCGCGAACCAATCACCCGAATGCCTTGAAACGGCGGCTTGTAATCCTTGCTCCAGGACTCCAGCAGATCGTCCAGCACCGCGTACAACCGCTCCTCCGGCGGATCCCACGGCTTGGTCAGATAGTAGTGAATTTTGGCCGCATTAATGGCTCGAATCGCGGCTTCCGTGTCCGCGTACGCGGTCAGCAAAACACGCTTCGCAGCCGGAACCAGCGCGATGCTTTTCTCCAGAAATTCAACTCCGGACATCCCCGGCATTCTCTGGTCAGAGAGCAACAGCGCGATCGCTTCGCCGCGCCGCTTCAGCTCTTCCAATACCTCCAGGCCTGATTGGCCGGAGGTGGCGCGAATGATTCGATAGCCGCTCCCATAATGTCGGCGCAAATCTTGCACCAGCGCTTCCAGCACGCTGATATCGTCATCAACTGTCAGGATTACAGGTTTTCGCATAAATCCCTACTCTTGGCACGAATGCAGATTCTCAAAACTAAACCAAGGATGCAAACTTGTTCCAAAATGGATTCGATCTTTGGAATTCGCAAAGATCGATGTACACGAATGTAGCAAAACGCGCTACTCTGTCTTTGCGGGCGAGTTACCAAATGGTCCCGAAAGTTCCAGTTTGTGACGCGACGCACGGTGCTCCACTGCTGTGACCTAGCGCACATTCGAAGTTGTTCGCGGTCTTGCACTATGACTGTAGTGTTGTTGTGTTGTTTTTGCCTTGGTTCAGAGCCTGCCCTACCTCAAGGGTAGCAGGAGTTCGAACCATAGTACTGGCAGTTGAGTTTTCTCGATGACTGCCGATACAAGAAATAGAACACGCTCACATTTTTTGTTGTTCTTCTCGGTCCGTCCTTGCCGTAGGTGCGTCTTTGGCCTCGGTCCGGACTAAAATCAGAAGAAAAAAGTACTTGTGGTTGGAACTCAAAACTATGACCAAAATTATCCTTGCCGATAATCAGTCCATTTTCCGTGCCGGTGTAGCCAAAACTCTCGCGCTACAAGATGATATTCGCATCGTTGCCCAGTGTATGGACAGGGATCGACTCATGCAGGCGGTTCGCACCTTCCGCTCCTCCTTGGTCGTCTTCGCCGCCTCGCTACAGCTGGATATGCCAGACCTCATCCAGTCCGCCCGCGCCGCTGGCAGCCGATTGATTGTGATTGCAGAAAACAGCGAATCCCTCCACACCTATGCAGTCCCCGGCTTTGACGGCGTCGTGTTTCGCGATGTCGCCGGCACCACCCTGGTGGAATGCATCCATGCCGTCGCCTCCGGACGCCCCTATCTGCAAGAAAAATTGGGCCGTGGCATGGCCGAAGAAGCCGACGCCGTAGGCGCGCGCGTACGCGATCGCCTTACTCCCAAGGAAATCAAGATCGTTGCCCTGATTGTTCAAGGGTTTAAAAATAAGGAAATCGCCAGCCACCTGGGCACCACCGAACAGGTCATCAAAAACTACCTGCGCAATGTCTATGACAAAACAGGAGTTTCCGATCGCCTGGAACTGGCCTTGTTCACCATCCATCATCGGACGCTGGCTGACGCCGCCGCCGTTGCTGGCGGTCAAATGGATCTGCAACCGGCTCGCGCCTGACGCCGAACGCTTTTCCAGCCGGGCGCTCTAGTGCAGCAGTGCGCTGATGATCGCCACCAGCTCCGTCGCGTCCACCGGCTTCTCCAGGTAGATGTCCGCCTGCGGCTTGGCGGCGCGAAATGCCTCTGTGCAATATCCCGAAACCACCACCACTGGAACCGGCACGCCCGTCTTCGCAGCCAGCAGAATTTGCCGGCCGTTCTCTTCTCCCAGGTTCCAATCCGTCACCACGGCATCAAACGGTTCTTTCTGCAGTAGACTGATGGCTTCATTCGCAGAGCTGCTTGTCGTCACCGCATGGCCGGCGCGCTCAAGAATTTTTTTCTTCAACGCAACTGCAGCCGGTTCGTCATCGACACACAATATGTTGGCCATCACACGTTCCCTCTGTCTTCTCAAAGTCGTAAGAGAAGTTGGAGAAAGAGCCAGCACGATCCATCACCCAGCGATTTCCAGCCATCCAGGTCCGCTAGCTTAGCTTTTCCGCAACCGATTTCGCCTGAGTAAATAAGTACAAGTAGTCCGGCCCCCCAGCCTTGGAATCTGTTCCCGACATGTTGAAGCCCCCGAACGGGTGTGCTCCTACCATGGCGCCCGTACATTTACGGTTGAAATATAAATTTCCAACGTGAAACTCCTGCCGTGCGACCGCCAGCTTTTCCCGCGACGTCGAATAGATCGCTCCCGTCAGTCCAAACTCTGTGTTGTTTGCAATTTCCATCGCATCCTTGAAACCCTTCGATCGAATCACCGCCAATACCGGACCAAAAATTTCTTCCTGCGCCAGCCGCGCGTTCGGCGCAACGTCAGAAAAAATTGTCGGCTCGACATAGTAGCCCTTCTCCGGCGTTTCGATCGCGTTGCCGCCCGCCACCAGTCGCCCTTCCTGTTTGCCGATCTCGATATAGCGCAGCATCGATTCGTATTGTGACTGGTTCACCACCGGTCCCATCGCCGCGTTGTCCGCAGGATTGCCAACCTTCAACAGCCGCGCACGCTCCCGCAGCCGATCCACAAAAATATCGTAAATTCGGTCATCGACAATGGCGCGCGAACATGCGGAACATTTCTGCCCGCTGAAACCGAAGGCCGAACTCAACACGCCCGTCACCGCCGCATCCAGATCGCAATCATCTTCCACGACGATGGAATCTTTTCCGCCCATCTCCAGAATGGTTCGCTTGATCCAGATCTGGCCCGGCTGCGTCTGCGCGGCGCGCGCATGAATGTCTAGTCCCACTTCCTTCGAGCCAGTAAACGCGATGAACCGCGTCTTCGGATGTTCCACAATCGCATTGCCGAAAGTCGCGCCCGACCCAGGACAGAAGTTCACCACTCCCGGCGGCATACCCGCTTCTTCCAGCAACCCGAAAAATTTGGCCGCAATCGTCGGCGAATCGCTCGACGGTTTCAGGATGACAGTATTCCCCGTCACCACCGCCGCCGATGTCATGCCCGCCATAATCGCCAGCGGGAAATTCCATGGCGGAATTACCGCACCGACGCCCAGCGGAATATACAACAATTCGTTGCGCTCGCCGGGGTATTGAATCGGCGTCGTCGCAGCCGCCAGCCGCAGCGCTTCCCGCGCATAAAACTCCAGAAAATCGATGGTCTCGCCCACATCGGCATCCGCTTCAGCCCAGTTCTTGCCGACTTCATACGTCAACCACGCGCAAAAATCCAGCTTGCGCTCGCGCAGCAATTCCGAGGTACGCAGCAATAACGACACTCGCTCCTCCACGGGAGCTAAACGCCATCCTTCATAGGCAGCCAGCGCTGCCTGCATCGCAACTTCCGCGTGACCCGCGTCGGCTTTCTGATGCACGCCCACCACCTGCGACGGATTGGATGGATTCAGCGACCGAATCTTGCCTTCGGTGCGAATCCTCCGCCCTCCAATCACCAGGTCATATTCCTGGCCCAGCTGGTCAGCAACGCGATCGAGCGCCTGCCGCATCGCGCGTGCGATATCTTCCCGGCTGAAATCCAGGAAAGGTTCATTGCGAAACTCGCCTTTTGGCGAACGAACGGGAATCACTGTCGATAACTCTAGGGTCGCCATACAGCCATAGTGTAGACCAGCCCTGCCTTTCCTGCGCGTGATCTCCGCTACACCCGTGACCCAGCACTCTCTCGCCGTCAACATTCCGCCCCGGCACGGTTCTCCGCCCTGCGCATTCCTCCATGATTCTTTCCAAACTTGCGGTACGATGGTTGGCAAGCATTCGACAAACCTCGGTTGAGGCACAACTTCAATTTATGCGAACCAATCCTGCTCTCAGGTTGATGGTTGGCGTCGTTTTTTTCTTCTTTTCGCTGCCTGGTTTCTCCGGCCATTGCCTCGCGCAAGGCGTGCCTGCAACTGCGCCCGCGGCTCCAACGGAACACACTCTGACAATCCCGCTCGGATCGCACCCCCAGGCCACACCCGCCGCGACCCCTCAAACCACGGCTTCCGACTACTCGAAGCAGGCCTACGTTATCAATCAATACGACACTTCCATGAACTTCCAGGCAGATGGCACTTGGCAGCAGGTCGCCACTGTCGTCGTCCAGGTCAAGTCGCAGGCTGGCATCCTTCAATTCGGCAATCTCTCCATTCCCTATGAATCGCGCAATCAGAAGGTGGAGTTTACTTACATCCGCATCCGCAAGCCCGACGGCTCGATCGTCGAAACGCCTTCCGCGTACACCCAGGACATGCCGGCCGGCGTCACCCTGCAAGCCCCCATGTACAGCGATCTGCACATCAAGCAGGTTCCCATCACCAATCTCAATCCAGGCGACACGCTGATGTATCAGTTCAAAATCGATCAGTTCAAGCCGGAGGTGCCGAACCAGTTTTGGCTTGCAGTGAGTTTCTTCAAGGCGGGAATCGTTCTCGAGCAACACATCGAGATCCGCGTCCCCGCATCGAAACACGTTCAGGTAGAAAGTGCAGAGGTGCAGCCGACAATCCATCGCGAGGGAGAGGTCACCGTCTATGACTGGAAGACCTCGCACCTGCATCCGGAACCAACCGATCGAAAATCTTTGGCGCTCAAGGTCGATGAGAAACCGTCGATTCAGCTCACCAGCTTCGAAAACTGGCAGCAGGTCGGCGATTGGTACCGCGAACTGCAATCGTCGCGCGTCGCCGTCACGCCCGCAATCCAGCAGAAAGAGCAGGAACTCACCAAAGGGCTCACCACCGATGATGCCAAACAGCGCGCCATCTACGCCTATGTCGCCACGCAGTTTCGCTACATCGGCCTGTCCTTCGGCATCGGGCGCTATCAACCCCACTTCGCCGATGAAGTGCTGCAAAATAAATTCGGCGACTGCAAGGACAAGCACACTCTCTTCGCCGCCCTTATGAAAGCCGCGGGCTACGACGTCTCGCCTGTGCTGATCGGCAGTGCGACCAAGCTCGATGAAACCATTCCCTACCCCGGCCAGTTTGATCACGTCATTTCCCTGCTGCGCCAGGGCAACAAGGAAACCTGGCTCGACACCACGGAAGAAGTTGCCCCGTATGGAATGCTGGCCTCTCCGCTGCGCGACAAAATGGCTCTCGTTATGCCTGCCGATGGACGCTCTCCAAAACTGGAAAGAACGCCAATGAATCCGCCGTTTCCAGAGGCCGACAACTTTACCATGAAGGGCGTGCTCG
>Ga0335075_10009337_pt1 | contig 14981 bp, 11 predicted proteins | sample Lox_Sample_24_FD_206723 | JGI IMG/M metagenome (GOLD analysis project Ga0335075, IMG submission 206723) | Soil microbial communities from Loxahatchee National Wildlife Refuge, Florida, United States - Lox_Sample_2.4 | ecosystem: Environmental > Terrestrial > Soil > Wetlands | place: USA...
GGAGGTGAACATCTGCTTCTTTAAATGATGCTGTATCTTCAGCGGGTGGTGGTTGTGCCGCAGATCTTGTGAGAATATTGGCCAGTTCCTCTAATGTTAAATCGTCTTGCTTGCAGTCGGGCTCCGTGTCGTTGACTAATGCCTTCCGGCTTGAATGGAGGCCTGCCAGAAGCATTCGTCTTATGTCGCTTGGAATAGAGGAGCCTCCTTGGTTTACAAAGCTATCAATAAGTTTAGGGTTTTCCACACTTTGCTTCAATCAGTCATGAACAAAGTCTCCAAAGCTTTTGAACGAGGCCATTCTAGTCGATATGCTCCCTGAACGCAGAACTGAGTTAAGTGAATTTTGACTTACAATTCCATCAGCTGCATTATAATGGCATTACTGTCCAACTCAACCTCTGGTCGTTGGTTTAAATCGCCTCCGCCACCACCTATTCCGATCTCACATATCTCTTGACCGGAAGAGGTACGAGCGATGATGGGTTTTATCCAGACAGTATTATCGCCAAGATGGCTACATCTGGTTCCTTTTTCGCAGCTGTGAAGCCTAACAGTGTGGTCAAGAGTCAAGATGCCGGGGTGATCAGTATTACCAACCGTATGACCGGCGAGTATCGGAGCTTCCGGTGTGAGATACGATCCAGAGAGTCGCTCTCCGTTATCACGAAGTGAATCATAGAGTCTCATTTTGTAATTATCAACATGAATCTAACGCCATTGTCAGTGCCGTGGTAACATGTATTCGTAAAGAAAGTGTCATGTTGAAGCAAGTATTCTTCGCTCATGAACTACTTTACGTACCCGAGTTTTCAAAAATCGAGAAAGTGCCATCCACACCTCTTCGTAGCCAAAAGTCCATGCAGCGAAGTGGAATTCAGTAGCTGGTGGATATTTGGAGACCTTTTGCAGCAGTTCTGCCAAGCCTTCGGCTTTCGTGGGAAACGTAACGTCCTTAGTAAACGATGTATCGAGATAGATACAGTCCAGTGATTTCAGGCCTGTGGTATACTCGATAAGACATGGATTTCGTGCCAGTGCGCTCACAAACCATGGCTCGGCTCGAATATCGCCTGTGTACAGGACTGCCTGACCATTTCCTTCTATGAGAAACATAACAGCTCCTGTGCAGTGATTGGCATCGAATAAAGTGACTTGGATGTTATTGCCCGGCGCTAACTCGATGCCGGTCGGAGTATGCAACGGGATGGGCTTCAAGAGATTTTTGAGGTGTTTATAGTGTTGCTTGCGGGATTCAAGTATTCCCTTCTCGAAGTTTATTCGGTGAGGATAACGCTCGAGACGGAGTAGTAAGGCTTTTGTAGCTGCAGAGCAGTAGACGAAGGGAGATTTAAGAGACTCTAAGCCTGCCAGATGGTCACTATGGACATGGCTCAGGAAGCATGCTAGTGGTGGGGGAACACCCTCGATATGACGGAAGAAGTCAACTACATTCAATTGGTTAACTGATGCTGCCCATCTTAAGGATATACTACAAACCTCGAATGTGGGGGAACTCGGGCATGAAGCCCCCAAATGTCGACATCGTGGATGATTACGTTACCATCTTGTTTGAAAGAAGTTGAGTTCCCTTACAATTCTAATATTTACGCGATGAAGGAACGACTGTAGAAGGGCTGGCGCTTTTCCCATTACAGCCGACGCTTAATGTGTCACCATCAAGACACAAAGAAGTCTTGATCGCCATCGGAAACTGTGGGTCTGATGGACTATTTGGAATTGATGTCAGATTCTATGACCCTAAGTGTGCCAAGGAAGAGAGCAAGCTGTTACCGTTGTGAGGCTCAAATCCTTATGGAGTATCACTAGGACAAATCTACAATCATTCCACAATGCCCCAGCAATCAAGTCCGGATCTCTAAGACGATCAATTCTCCCATAATCACCTATGTTGCTGGTACCACAGCTCTTGATGAGTTTTGTGGAGGTCCCAGACCATTCAATTGATACCTCCAAGATGTGGCAGTTGTCGTGCCTGCAGTCTGCTCTCTTTTCTAGCCTTCGTTCTTATGTCAAGAACAGCGGGAATAGCTCAAGGCGGTATGAAAATTAGTCCAGCCACTTTTCTAAGTTCTATATGAGCAATCCTTGTAAGTATATCTATTTCGGTTACCTAAACCCCCTTTCAACAATATATAAATCTTTGGATATATCTCCCTGGGGTATAAATCTCGCCTCTAAAACAACCAAGAAATGAAAGGCAAACCATCAAGCTTCATGAAGTATCTTCCTCTTACCATCATCCGTAAGTCGAACAAATAGGACTGAATTGCCGATCAGTAAGCGGCTGTGGAAACAAACCTGCATCCAGTAGCGCAAATGCATCCCATTCGCCAGACCTCTCAGTCTTAAAATTCCAGAAAATCCACCCTTGGGCAACTGCTTCGTAGGTCTCGAGCTGCGCCTCAATATACCCTCTGACATCACCTCTCATGTCCACGTCCCAATCAGTGATGTTGTTTTTGTCCGAGCATGACCCAACATATGAGCTGCCTGGGTAGGTCCCGTCATATCGGGCTCCAATGAGATAGCCGTTGAGGTACGTCGCACAGTCGGTTTCTGCTGCGCTCCACTCTCCTATTATCGTCCACTTATCAGCGCCCATGTATGTGGGCGCGTTATTGCAGACGTACTGGCGATGCTGCCAGTTTTGCATGCTGACAAGGGTGTTGGTGAAGACTTGGTATTCGTGGTGGTCAATAATGACTGGAAGTCTCATCTTAGCTTTCGAATCAGCACACGATTGAACACTACTTACCATTCTGTGCATTGCCGTCTGAAGGAGTCAAGAAACCGTTCCATGTACTTGGTGAGACGAATCCATCTTGTAGTACAACAGGGGTGTCACTAGTCTCTCTGACCTGATCAAATCCATCCCGGTAAAATTGCTTCAGTATGTCAAAATTAAGCTCCGGACTGAGGGGCTCATTAAGAAGCTCAATGGCTGCAATAACGTCTTGGTATTGTGGTTGAGCGTACTTTGTGCTAATCATGGACAAAACTTGTAGAGTCTGTGCTACAGTATTCCCTTGTTGCCAACCTGGCGAGTTAAGTCTATGACCTGAGTTATCGAATCCGTTCTGAGATCCTGGTGCTCCATGAAGGTCGATCCAGATCTTGAGTCCAGTGGCGCGCGCCCAGTCGATGGCAGCGTCTAGATATGGAGCCGCACCCTGCGTATATGTCTCACCGTCCTCTAGTGCATATGCCCAGTATCCAATTGGTATCCGCACGGTGTTGAAGCCCGCATTGGCAATTTTTTGGAAGTCTGTGAAGGTGCACCACGTGTCCCAGTGTGTCGTGAGTATCTGTTGGGCTTGCGCAGCAGGAAGTTTTTGAGTGAACGTGAACTCGTCAACAATTCCTAAAGACTGGTCAAGGCTTTCGAAAATTGAGGGTGTTATCCAGGGTTCTAGAACGAGCCAGCCTCCAATATTGAGGCCCCGAACAGGCTCTTGCCCAAAAGAGAAATCGACAGAACGCTTTGCAGATGTTTGACTGAATACAGAATCAGATCTGAGGACCTGTAGGGAGGATCATGATGTCGGAAAGATACTTACTGGTGGGGTAGAGCCATTGCTATTCCCGCCGCCAGGCTACAAATAAGCCATTTTTGAAGAAACATATTAAGACCAAAGGTTAAAGTACAAAATATCTTGCTGGATCCGGCGTAGCGAGAATAACGAGTGTCTATTTCGCGCACGTATGATAAAATGAATGACCGTGATATTGAAAGGACAATTAAAGTGGGAAGGAAGACTTTTGGAGATGAGGGATGAATAGAGAGAAGTCCATTACTTCGCTGCCTTGAGCAAAAATTGAGCTGGAACTTAGCTGTGAATGGTGATAGTGGATCAGGCCATGACCTGGCCAACCCACATAGAGAGAAATGGCATAACACATGGCAGACAACGACAGTGCAAGGATGTGTGAGAGAAGAAGAAGCAAGGGAAGGACGACTAAGGCCATGAGGTGGGGTTGGTTCGACGGTATCGATGACATTGGCAGACCTTTTCTCGCGGGGCCTTATCCCTGCCGTGCCTGATCGTTATTAGCGCAAGGAGGTCCCGAAAAGATCTGAAACGAGGTCCAGAAGCCTAAATATATCCTTGGAACAGGGATGCATACGGCATTGGCAGCCACAGAATACGGATGGTGGTGGCAGAGATCGACATGAACACGGCGCTGTCCATATACCAACGGCTAGTGCAGGACGGACGAACCACTAAACGCCATGTGGCAAATGACATCGTTGTATCGGAGCATGTGTTGTGATGAAAATTGCCAAATAGAATACTGTCTTTAATATCTCAATGTTCACGGCCCGGTATCAGCCCATAATCTGGGAGTGGCGACTCGTTTAACGATGGAATCGCTATTTCCCTTTATTCTTCCTGGGCCTTTGATATAAGTTACAGATACGCAATTATTGATACTAAATAAGTTCTCATGAAGTGCCGGCAAGGAATATATTCTGCCTTTTGTCGATCAGCATACTGCCTTGTGACCCACCTGGCTGGTCGCTTCATGTGCTGCCAATGTTTTCGAGCAATTTCATGAAGTCTACTCAAATAACGGCTAAGGCATAATACAATTACAATTTTAGATTTCACTTCCCGCTACTTCATATGAAAGATTAGCCATGAATGTTTTGTAGCGCCTTGTACCAAGCAAAAATCTAAAGAACGTCTACTCCATGATTTCTATTCCTGAAACTCTATGCAATCTGAGGACCTCGATAACACCGAACATATCAGAAGGTCTCCGCATACAACAGGGACCAGATAAAAGAAATTCTCACAGAAGCATGTTGTCAGGACAAAAGGGGAAATCGAGCTCACTGTTCCGAATAGCGGATATGGCCCGAAGGAGCAGTATGTAGAGCATGATGAATGAGGTATCGTAGTGAAAGTATTGTCGAATTATCTGCAAGAGCGAGGGATGCTGAAGTAGACGCAAAGCAGCCCATAAATGCGTACGTCGAAGCGCCACGGCTTCCTTGTGGAACTGGTGCCTTGTGGCGCCAAAAGCACCGGATGCACCTATTGAGTCAGCAGAAGTTCCAGCACAGTTCAATGCTATACTTCTCATAGATTTAATATCAAGTTGCCAAATTTCTTACCTTCTACGACATTGAGACTAAGGGGGCCTACTATTGCTCGGGCAGGTGCTCATGAAAGACACGTAAACATTGCTACGTACATCAAAGAGATAGAATCGAGCGGCGCTATTACTTGGAAAATAGGAGTTGGTCTAGATGAGTGGACCAGAGGAAGTCAAGGGAAAATACGTTGTATATGGGCCGATGACAGGATTTGACTAGAAAGGATCAAAATCATTGATAAGTTGGCGTTCGACGCCGAGAATGGCGTCAACATCGTGTCGTTAACCATGTATAACATGCCACTTGAGAGTGAGTAAGATATCCCTTGAAAGCAATAAGATTTTAGACTGCTCTCTCCATTGACAAACCATGCAGGCCTGGGTTGTGACTATCTCTTTCCGAAATTCGATTCAACATAAAGGACGGCTAGTCTGAATAGGATGGAAGGGACTATAAAAGCTGACGACACAATACCTCTACATCAAGGTTAGGTGATGTAAAGCAGACAAATTAATGTACTTACGAACCAAAGGTTCTCGTTATGGTTGACTAACGTAGAAGTTCCAATTGTCTGGGTGAAAAGGTTGGTTGGTGCATTGATGCCGTCGATTTTGTGCCTTCATTAATGATAATTGAAATACTGAAGAATACCTCTCTCTCAATGGCAAGCTGGTACTCAATATGCAGGACTGTTGTCTGCCCGTGATTAACTCCATACGGACGTTTCATAGCCATGGACGACAATTTGGCCGATGCACTACGACGTAGTATGCAAACCAATAAATAGCCGAACGAAAGAGACGAAGTTGAGCATCTTGAGTATTATGTTAGATTAGATAGAAATTTGACTTAGTTATGGGATGCTTGCATCTTCAGAGAGATTTGAACAAATACAAACTGCTCGAATGTATAGAATATCATGGTTGCCCTGATGAAGGGCAGGATTTTAGATTGAGACATTGCTAATGGACATATTAGGGAAGGCTTCCCGTCTTTCAGCAGCAGAACGGCAATACGTAACAGTATCCATGGTAACCTGAACGAGTTGAGATTCGGAACGGCTTTAAATCTCAAGAAATGTGCTGCTGAAACAGAAAAGGAGGGCCATATCATAGACTTCTGCCTGGCCTCTAAGGCAGGAACTTAAACCCATCCGAGAACCACATTCCCGACATATTGCAGTCGATTTTGGTATGACGACTTGTGTCATCTGTCTTATTCATCCAATTTATGATCAAGGTCCGAAGTTATTAGTAGTTCAGTTAGTAAAGTTTATAGTTTATCAATGTGGTAGATGTCTTCTCGGCAATTAAATGAGACTGGATATTGTCAGTCTAAATTTCTCTTCCGTTTAACCCCGCCCAAAAATGTACACTCTGGACATCAGCGGATCATTTAAGGTAGAACAGCCTCAGGAAACATACATCTATCATATTGAGCCAATAGGAGATGAAATAGCCGCAATATCATCTGACGATTGCCTCCGACTGATTAGCCCAACTTCCTTACATAGCCCTCCGCTAAAGGTCATTCCAAAAGTGCATGCGGAAGTTACATGTCTGAAAGCGCTAGATGGCCAGAGAGCCATCGCCTGTACGGCTGGTAGAGATGGGCGAATCAATATATGGGATCTGCAGGGGAACACTAAGGTTGCGGAGTTGAAGACTGGTATGTTACGCTATTTTGCTGTCTTCCATTCTTGCTATATGGTCGTTCGGAGTGCAACTCGAATTCTCTTACTGCAAATGAAAACAGGACTTCTTTCGGGTCATTCTTCAACTAGATCCCTCCACGGTTTTGTGGAGGCTGTCATGTTGGGCATTGGATCATGTGTCGCGCAAACCATCCCCTTGCAAAAACACGCTGATCATACTCCAGATACCAATGCCCCAATTCTGTCACTAGCAACTTGCTCTGCTGCATGTGCTGTTGCGGCCGGGACTGAGCTTACAAACAGCCAAGCAACAGTCGCTATCTGGTGAGTATGTTCCATGAAGTCCATCTCAGTCCTAACAATCACTTTGTAGGGATACAAGAAGTCTAAAGGCACCGAGGTTGGAATACGTAGAAAGCCATAGCGACGATATCACAGAAGTAATGCAGAATATTCCAAAAATACGCTCTCATAGGGTGATTACTCATTAACAATGTTCCAGTTACAATATCACCCGAGCCACCCTATAATACTCCTTTCCGGCTCTACAGATGGCCTCGTGAACCTCTTTGACACCAATATCTCAGACGAAGATGACGCCCTCTATCAGACCATCAATCATGGCTCTTCAATTCACCACGCTGGATTTCTAACAGATGTCGACATCTTCGCCCTGTCACATGACGAGAAACTCTCTATATATGAGATGATCACAAACCCGGAGGAGACCGTTGAGAAACCGCCACCTGTTCATTTTGGAGACCTGCGAGGACGACTTGGATGTGAATATGTCGCTAACATCTTACCTAGGCCTGGCAGTAGTGCAGTTGCGGGCATAGGGAGCCACAGGTACTTCATTAAACCCTTGTATCTGCCGTAGGGTAGCTAAAACCATCCAGCACAGAGAAATTCGACCTGGTACAACTAAGGAACGATGCACCATGGGCGTTTGTGCAGGATTCGAATGTAGCGTTGACAGGAGCTCACAGTACAGAAATTGTACGCTCGTTCTGCTTTGTGGATAAGGTATACAGTAGTGAGACGTATATGTTTAACGCTGTGCTAATGATGCTGCAGTATAGGATAGTCTTGACAGCCGGCGAGGATGGGCAGATACGAGCTTTTCAGTCAGGATAGCAGAGGACGGAATTAGAAGAGGCGCGCGCTGCAGTCATAGAAAATCGATATGTAGATAATGAACTAATCGAAATTTGTAAGGTAGTCGCCGTCGTAATACCAAGATGTTTACATATATACGCCGAAGACACCTTAGCAGCCGAGACCCAGAGGAGATGGGCAAAATTAAAACAAAAGCAAGCTGACAGCTCAATAGGTTGAATAGCCCAACGTGTGTGTGTTGGGTTTGGGAATTGGAATGTTTACTTACAAATTTTCAATTGCCAGTGGGCAAGGAACAGACGTTTGAAGACAGGTCTCGTCGATTTGTGGCACTCGCACCAGGGAAGTTTGGTTTAATTCCCCTCAAAGAGTCACGATTGCACATCCATTTTACCCAGAAAGTCACTCCAGGCCAGAAGGAACATCAGAGGATAAGCATAAGGTTTCACAATTTCATATTATTACATACAAAAAAGTCACTATAATACAACATCAATGGCCTATACCGCCTACCACCCACTCTGGAAATGCTGGATCACCGGGTAGCGGAAACAAGCCTCCATCCGGCTGCTGTTGTTGAGCTGCGGGCTCTGGCTGTCCAGCTTGCCGGGCTCGAGTCGCTTCTTCTTGACGCCTATGTGCTAGTTGGCGTTGCTGTCTATAATATATGAGCCACACAAGGGCAGCTACCAGGGTAATGATGATGAAGCTCTCCAAGATACCATCGTCAATGAGATCGTCATATATCTCATCGTCTCCTCCAGGCATGGTGTCGGCTTTGGTGAAAATGTCATCATCGTCGTAGTCTTCCAGGAGGAAGTTGTTGATCCATTCTTTTAGTGACCACTGTGTCTTTGGGACTGAAAGCTGTCAGTAACTCATCTAAAAGACACGAACAATGGCTTACCTGGCTCATCACGAATGGAGTTAACCCTTCCATTTGTGAGAGTATTCCACGCGCTCCTTATTCTTAACTTGAGCAAGCTCAAAGTCACCGGAAGATATGCTTCCTCATTGGTCTCTAGTGCTTGGTCATAATATCTTTTTGCCAGATGAAAGTCCTGTGTGAGGCCCACACCATTCTCATGCATCCAACCGAGGTTATAGAGGGCCTGTGCGCTCTGATGGTACTCTGAAGCGGCTGTGTAGCAAGCTGCGGCTTTGTCCATGTCTGCAGTAGTTCCTACACCATAGAGATAATAGTCCCCCATTTTAACCATTGAGTCAATATTTGATTGCTTTGCGGATCGAGTCCAGTAGATGAGAGCCAGTGCTGCATTCCGTAGCAATGGGGGTTTGGACTTGTGAAAAGGTGATAACGCCGGCAGTGTTAGCATAGATTTTTCTTGGTCAAGCAGATACGCTACATTGGCCTGGCCCTTCTCATAGCCTTGCTCTGCGGCCATCATGTAGTCGATAAGTGCAAGCTCATAATCCCCTTCCTCGTATGCTTGGTTGGCTTCCGCAAATGATGAGAGTAGCGGCTCCGCTTTCTCAGCTACAGATTTGTAGTAAGCGGTGGCTAAACCACACGAGCGATCTCGACCAATGCCCTGATTGATCAATTCGGCCAGATAGTAATATGCTTCAAGGTGACCCCAACGTGCTGCATACTCAAAATAGCGAGATGCAACTTGAATATCGTTTGCATCACCCTGGTCAAGGTATAAGGCCCCGAGATTGACCTGTGCCAATGGAAAGTCTTGATCTGCAGCCGCCCTGAAGTAGTCGGAAGCTTTCACAACGCTCTTTGGAACGCCAAGGCCATGTAGATACATTAGACCAATCCCATTCTGTGAGCCTGCGTCACCGCCTTTGATACCTCGCTCAAACCATTCGAGTGCCTTCTCGTAACTTTGCTCGACCCCTTCACCACGAAGGAACATTCGACCCAAGTAACCCGCAGCCTTGCAAGCGATCTTCTCCAGGCCAGGCTTGTCAGTCGTGTCCACGGTTGTCCGATCCCTTTTCCAGTATTGGCTAGCGACGGTCAGGAAATACTTTCTTGCTAGCCTCAGGTCGCGATCCAGTCCCTTTTGGCCCTCGTAGTATATACGCCCAAGGTTGAACGTGGCCTTAAAATCATTTTTTCTTGACATTAAATCAAGATACTCCAAGACGTCGTCCAATGCCGCATTTGCGTCAGAATTGGGACCACCTCTTGGCGCGTTGATACCAGAGCTGGAGACGCTGGCACCTTCACCATAGACTCCACCATCATCGTCTGCTAGCCGATATGAACTTGGAACCCAAGCTCTGCCTCCTGGTGGGCCCGAACGGTACCACTGAATAGCTTTGTCTGCAACCTTTTTGTAGTATTGTACTGCCTCGTCACAGTTACGTGCTGTTCCTATCCCGCTGTGGTGTCGAAAAGCAACAGTCATCTGAGATTTCGTGTGTCCATCTTGAGCCGCGAAGGTATGGTATAGCAATGCTTTCGCTTGGTCACGTTCCACTGCATCTCCAATTCCCGTTGCGTACATGAATCCAAGCATGTGCTGCGCCGAGCTATTGCCACCCAGTGAAGCCAATTCCAGGTACCTTCTGAACGCCGCTGTATAGTTTCTTGGATATGTAAAGTTTCCAAAGAAGCTCATTTGAGCTAGTAAGTAGATCGCATCCGAGTTGTTTCGACTCGCAGCACTCTCGAGAAGAGACACTGCTTCGGACAGAGGCCATTTCAGGCTGTAGTGCTGTTGACCAGACTCTTTAGAGCTTTCGGGGGGACCTGAGATATAGAGACGGGGAACGAGCTCTTTTGCATACTGTATGACGTTCAAAAAGAGTCCGGGATTTTTATGGGACGACTGATGGACCTTTGAGTTGTCTAGCTGCTGGAGGAGAGTTAATGCTTTTTCGATATGCTCCGAGCCTGTCGGAAGTTAGAAACATGTTATGAAGCATGGGGCTTAAGTCTGTACCTTCAAGAGGAGAGTGAGAGCCATGTTGCTGCTTGTGAGGCGGGTTTGGAGGTATTGAAGCCTGTGCGGATATAGATGCGATGCTCTCCGGATGCTCTGCATAACAAACAGCGACCAGCGCCTGGAAGATCACTGCAAAGCAGATTGTCAATTATCGCGTAACATACTGTCGTAGTGGAAGAGAAATACCCAGGATCCATAGCAATGTCCTCTGCAATCGTTCTTTCATGATGTGAATTCAAAGAGCTAGTTTTATGTGTCCATGAAAACACGATAAGTACATTTTAACAAGGATCGCCGAATGATCCTTTTGTTCATTGTGTTGGGAGAAAGTGCTTGGTATGTCTACTTCTCAATATCGTGCGTGCATCAAAACTGGCATCTTCGCGAGGCGGGAGCTTTCCGCCGTTGGACAAACGAAATCTGGAACCGCTGCTTTGCCGAACTCTATCAATCTACCATATTTCTCTACCAGATTTGATCAAGACTTACTATAGAGCAGTACTAACGTCAAAGGCAAACATGTCAATACCGGCTGCAAAACGTCAACGCACTGATGCAGCTTCCTATGCACTGTCGAAGCCTTTTCGCTCCCCAATGAAGACGCCTTCGGCGCCCTCGGCGATCAAAACGCCAGTTCCTGTGCTGCAAGACTCTTCTGATCCTGTCCAAGCCGGGGAAAATGATGCCACAAAACATATAAAGCCTGCCAAGTCGCTGCTGCAAGGTGCAGCCACGCCTTTTCGAATGAAAGCTATTAAAAACCCATACTCGTCACACATTTCCTCCACAGCTCTTAATGCGGACCCTGATATTGCCGCCCTTATCAAGACCGTGCGCCAGCTTGAGGAAAAATTGCGAGAATTGAAGGAAGAACTAGATACAGCAGAACAGGCTAGGAGAATAGAGGCGGATTCAGAAAAGATGAACCCCGGCGGAGCAATCGACGGGGAGCTTTCGCAACTGATACTGAAGTGGAGGGCGGCAAGTAGACAGGCTGCGGAGGAGTTATTTACCAGTGTGAGAGATCGAGTCAATAGGTATGCAGGGAGAAGGCTTCTGACTTGGCATGCTATAAATGATAGGTTTAGTTGTAGAGCTCTTGCTGACCCTAGGCAGGATGGGTGGTCCAAAGGAATGGAAGGAGATGCAAGAGAGACAGAAACAGTTCCGAAGCGGGTGGGATACAGAGTCGCCTCCACAATCAGACTCGGACGATGGAGATGGACTGGATGTGGAGAAGAGAGATCTCTATACGGAGTATGACATAGACCCGGAGACTGCGAATGAGAAAGGGGCAAGGGGAGGCAATGAAATCCTTGAAGACGAGGGAGCTGAAGATGTGATTCCGTCAGTACTGTATCGGGAAATTAAGTTGCTGACATGTCATAGGAGTTTACAATGGCAATGATGCTGCGCAGTCTAAACGTGCCTTTGGCCACCATCGGCTATGACAGGGAGAACCAGCGCTGGGCAGAATAATGCTTGGCAAAGCAAAAATATCCATTGACCTGGTTTTACTGTAAGAGCCGTCCTGTTCGTGTTCTGAGCCTCCCGTAGGGTTAGCTACTGTGGAAGGTGTCCCGGTCGAGCATAGACAGGCGAACTAACAATGTTTACACTTGAATCGGATGGCAATTGAGCCAGCCTGACTCTGGCTTAATTATTGGCTAGAAAACAACTTCCCTGATGAATTGTGGCTAGTTGATTTTCCCCACATGGCAGGCAATAGTAAGAGGTTGGCCACTGTTTTTTGTTTATTTATTTCTGGTGCCACAGTTGTCCAATGTTCGACGCGAGTCGAGGGGCACAAACAGAGTAGTATCTTGGGCCGTTCTCAGCTATGGTTCCCCCTTGCCTCCACCGCGCCGGCTCCTATTTCCTCATTGCCACATGTCATGCCGAAGATTGCACGTATGCAGGCGGTTCCTGCACGGGCCGGAATAGTGTAAATTCCTTTGACAATCGCATATCGTAGGTGGCAGAGAGCCCGTTACCAATCGGATCTGGATTCATGCAGTGCCATAAGAGCCCATGATGAGGTCTCAGCCTAGGAATAACGCGCGCAACGATTGGCTGCCGACAGCATAGTTAGTCACGGAGAATACATGCAGTAGCTCCCCACCAACATCGCCAGCGCGGTGTGCAAGGATGATGGAAGGAGAAGAGGCTGCAGTGCAGGTCATTGTTACCAGTTTTCCAATCCCTAGAACTCGTACCGTTACTACATTTCATTGGGTATGACTCGGATATGGAGGATGACATTGCACACTATTGGTATCCAGATCACCCATTCCCACTGCCCGGGCTTCCACTATTACATTCCCTTGTACTCAATCTGACATCTCTGGGAGTGCCAGCTGATCTTGCTAACCAGGGTCGCTCTTTCTGCAAAAGATCACTTACAACGTGTCACAGCTCGAGCAGTAGAGGTTAAAGTCCCTGCTACATGCCTTAGTTATTTTGTGGTAGGTTTTGATTAAAAAATCCAATGTTAGCTTTCTTGTGACAGGGCCTGCGACAGAAGCCAGGACATTAATAAAGGTCCTTAACGTGAATTCGATGACTATTTTTCGTCCCGCTGCATTACCGCGCCCCCGTATACATATCAGGCAGAGGTCCGATCTCACCGGAGGTCAAACACGAGTTCCTTCAATTTTTCATGTCCTTTGCCTCCTCGCCCCACGACCCACTACAAAGTTTTGCACAACTCTGTGGCCAACCTTGGTGGCTCTCAGGACACTCTCTTGGACTCTTAAGTAGGGAAACGTACACGCAACCATCCTATGCACTCCGAGGCTTGCATCCTTGGACAACAGACGCCAATCAACGAATTGAGTGAATTCCTCGAATAACATTGGCCAATTCCAAATCGTTGATTCCCGATTCGTAGCCAGCTTCAATTCACCAAGTTTCGCGATCTATGCGGAAAACGTCACCTTGCAGCAACCGGGCTGGAACACAGTTTTGTTAATATAGCATTGTGTCCTCGAACGGTTTCGGTCTCGGAATATCTCAAAACTCTGGCGAGAGAAACAAAGAATCTGGTAAAGGAGGCTGTCCACCTACCTGAATTATCTGGCTGCGTTGCCATAAAGACTTCTTAAGCCCACCGGTGGTCTGCCCTCATGACCGAAACGCCAAAATGAAGGGCAAACCGATTGATCATCTGGTTTACGAGTGCATGTTCCCCAAGCCAAAACCAGGTGATCCTCAAAACTTTCACGACTTTCTCCGGCGTCAGCTGGTGCCGGAGGTGCGGAGCGAAACTGCTTGTTTTTATGGAGGTCTCGACAGTCTTGAAGCTCAGTATCCGGGTCTAGATTATTCCTATCCACCGCATCGTATGCGCCTCGGCCGATATACCTGGCACCGACGACTATTTCGTGCTTTCGATACGTTGAGACTTACACCTTCAGAAATTGCGGGACTCACGAAGTGGGAAGGCACAAGATGGGCAAGGGAGAGATACGAGAAGGAACACAGCATAAAAATCAGAGACACAACTGGAGATTGTATCCATGATTGGGTGGATCCCGAACTTCGTCGGCCAAGTCGAGAGACACAAACGTCCCAGATGGTACAGAAAGAGAAATTGGAGGTTGTTGAAGGGGGCGGGGACATGGAAGATAATGATGATGACGGAGATGAGAGTGACATGGAGATTGATAGCGTGGGTGTGGAGCTGAACGAGAGACTACGCGCGGCAGCGGCACTCCGAGAGGCAGGCAATGCAACTACAGTCATGGATGAGGAATGGGAACAGTGGCTAAAGGACGCTGCTGAAGCTGGTGGTATACCTTCTTTGGCAGATTATATCCTCCCACTACCAGACAGTAGTAACCCCGGGAACGTCCCCTCAACCTCTCTCCCTCCACGTCTTCTCAATGCAGCTCGTTTAGGCCAATGGCACCAGATTCCGGAATTCTTACAAGACATGGTCAGACAAAATATAGAAGTGCACAACTCACGCAATGGATATGGTCCATCTACAGAGCAAACTTCTCAGCGTCGAGATAACCCTGTTCCAGTACCGGGTCGTACTGCTTTAAGAAGTATTAGCACAACTGCACCCTCCAACATCCAACAACGGCACCCAACAAATCCAGCCCCTTCGATGCGTCGCTTGTCGTACCACCCCCAGGCACCTGCAGGTAACTTG
>Ga0335075_10009338_pt1 | contig 14981 bp, 17 predicted proteins | sample Lox_Sample_24_FD_206723 | JGI IMG/M metagenome (GOLD analysis project Ga0335075, IMG submission 206723) | Soil microbial communities from Loxahatchee National Wildlife Refuge, Florida, United States - Lox_Sample_2.4 | ecosystem: Environmental > Terrestrial > Soil > Wetlands | place: USA...
GGAGATCGTCTTGGCATGGCCGCCATCGTTCGACGTGAGCGTGATGTCGACCTTCGTCGGATGTCCGGCGTGCGACGTATGAACCACGGCCACCTGTCCGGCCGGCTGACCGTTTGAATCCTGCACCTGCGCGGAGGCAAGCAACGCATCGCGAAAACCCGCGTTCCGGACGCGCAGCATCGTATCCAACAAAAGGCAGGGAAAAGCCACGGGTCGCAAGCAAATGTTGCGAACGCAGGCATGTGCTAATTGAAAAGACTCGAGACGCTCTCTTCGTTGTTGATCCGGCGCAGTGCCTCCGCGAGCAAGGGCGCAATGGAAATACGCCGTATGTTGGGGCATCTGCGCACTTCTTCGGTCGCGGCAATGGAGTCGGTCACAACGACGGATTTGAGCCTTGAGGCATGGATGCGCGCGGCCGCCCCGCCCGAGAACACGCCATGCGTGGCATAGGCGTAGACTTCCTCGGCACCCTGTTCGATAAGCGCGTCGGCCGCATTGCACATCGTGCCACCGGAATCGACAATATCGTCCACGAGCAGGCAGACGCGCCCTCGGACATCACCGATGATGTTCATCACTTCCGATTCGCCAGCCCGTTCGCGCCTTTTGTCGACGATGGCGAGATCGGCACCAAGCCGTTTGGCGAGCGCGCGGGCGCGGACCACGCCGCCTACGTCGGGCGACACCACCATCAAATCCCGGCCACCGAGATAATCCTCGATGTCCTTCGCGATCACGGGCTGGGCGTAGAGATTGTCGGTCGGGATATCGAAGAAGCCTTGTATCTGTCCCGCATGCAGATCGGCGGTGAGGACCCGGTTCGCGCCGGCCCCGGTGATCAGATTGGCGACGAGCTTGGCCGAGATGGGGGTGCGCGGCCCGACTTTGCGGTCCTGCCGCGCATATCCGAAATAAGGAATCACGGCAGTAATGCGCCGCGCACTCGCCCTTCTCAGCGCGTCGATGATGACGAGCAGTTCCATTAGATTGTCGTTCGCGGGATAGCTGGTCGATTGCACGACAAACATATCCTCGCCGCGAACGTTTTCCTGCACCTCGACAAAAACTTCCATGTCCGCGAAGCGGCGCACCACGGCCTTGGTAAATGGAAGTTTGAGATGCTGCGCGATCGCTTCAGCCAGCGGACGGTTGGAATTCCCCGCCAGCAGCTTCATTCCCCGCGTACCGTTCACTTCGCTCATGAATGCGCTCCACCCAGCCTGTGAAACTTTGATGAACCCCGCGCCAAGGGCTTCTAGCAAGCGATTTCGCGCCGGTAAACCGGTTCGCTGCCGCTGCAGCCCTTAGCGCGTTGGCCCGGTGCCTCACGCGGATTGTCTGCGGGCGCCGAATTTCTGACCGGCTACCCGCCGAGCATCGGCTTTCCGTTCCTGAGTGCGATCCCGGGCAGCGTGTACGCCGCGGCCCCCAGCAGTTTCGTCGCAGGGTTGCGGACTCCAAATGTATGGGTGCGGCCGCCCTTGCCTTCGCCCGCACGGCTTCCCTCGTATTTCCAGTCCGTTTTCGTCAAAAAACGACATCGACACGCCAGATCACAACTGGGCGCCCCGGTTTGAGCGTTTGGGTTGGATCAGTCAGATAGCGCCAGACCACGTACCAGCCGGGGTGATTGTAATGGGATTGGATGGCCCACGCGCGGGTGCTCCCCTTCGATTCCAATGCCTGGGTGGGAGGCGGATCCAATTTGCCATTGAGGGAGAGGTCTGGAAACCGCTGCTGCGCCACGTCCGGGTGCTTGTGTTTCTTGTATGGGCTGACGGCATGGAGCGCTTTCACACCGAATATGCCGACGATGGCGCTGAAGACATTCGCCTGCTCGAAATACAGATCGATCAGTTCGGCCGTTTCATTCTCGACGTAGTCAACGGCTTTAGCGATATGAAACGGTTTTAGATCCTTTGGTAGCGGCAAACTTTCCCCCGAGCTGCGCAAGCGGCGTCAGGCGCGCCAGCGCCGGAATCGCCTTCTTCGCGATGGAAAAGTAGGTAGCGTCATGTTCGATCCCGATGCTGGTGTACCCGACCGCGCTTGCCGCCGCGATCGTGGAGCCGCCGCCCATGAATGGATCAGCCACGACCCCGCGGCCTAGGGGCAGGGCGCTGCGCACGATCTGCCGCATGAAACTCTGGGGTTTCAAAGATGGGTGCGGCGCTATCGCGCGCTCTTCGCTTCGAGTCGGCCCCGATTTGATGACATCGACAAATGGTTCTTCCCCCGAGATACGGCGCAGTCCACCTGTTCCCCATTTCCGCAAATTGTCCTGTACGCGTCCCTCGCAGGGTTTCCGGAACAGGCCCCACGGCTCCCATGCTGAACGCGGCATGACAGAAACTTCGACAAATTCTTCGTGTGCATTCTTCGGGCGATCTCCGCCGCGCAATGTCTGCACCAGTCGGATGATCTCGCCACGCTTTTCGAAACCCGCCCCGATCATGGGCAAGTAAACATGATGTGAAAGCAGGGGATTGGTTGCGATAATTACATGCGCTCCCGGAACAAGAATCCGCATTGCTTCTTGCGCCAGCGTTCCGAAAAATCCACGCAACGCTGCATGGTCGTGGTCGCCCAGGACAGTGAAGCGGGGCAGCGGACTGCGCCTGCATCCGTCGAAGGACGGCGGAATACGCCAAACGCCGCCGCGCCCAGAACGGAGCTTCTGTTTCTCTGTTTCCGTGAATTCCTTCAAGCCATAGGGCGGGTCGGTAACGATGGCCTGAACTGAATTGGCAGGTTGCTTCCGCATCCATTCGAATGCATCGCCGAGAACGATCTCATAGGGCGCCAGAACAACCGGGGCAGCGATCACCGATTCGACAGTACGCCCCAACCGAGCAACAGATTGCAAGCGCTGCATTCTCAACTCCAGACCCTTATGCAATAGGCGATTCGCGACGAAGTGCAAATGGCCAGTCGGATTGGATGTTAGGGTCAGGTGTCGACAAATGTTTGTCGGGTTGTGCCGGAACCTTACTCAATCGTCTCAGACCAGTAGAATCGCGGAAAGCTGACGGCCGTAATCGGTTTCGCCGCAATGCGTGGCGCGGCGATAACTGTAGAAGTCTTCGGCCTCACCATAGGTACAATGCGCGAGGGACGCCGTATTGCGAACGCCTGCCGCTTGCAGGCGCACACTCGCATAACCCGGCAGGTCGAACTGCCAATGGCCCGGGCGTGCGGCCGGCGCGAAGAAGCGCGTGTTTGCAGCGTCCTGCTGCGCGAAGGCGGCGCGAAACTCATCGCGGACCTCATAGGCGGATTGGGAGATGCAAGGGCCTATCGCGGCAGCAATCCGCTCGCGTTTCGCGCCCAGCTGTTCCATGCGGAGGACCGCTTGCTCGATCACCCCGGCGACTGCGCCTTTCCATCCTGAATGTGCCGCGCCGATTACATGAGCCTCCGCATCGGCCAGCAGGATCGGCGCACAGTCCGCCGTCAGTATTCCAAGCGCAATTCCGGGCTCGGAAGTCGCCATCGCATCGGCCCGCGGCGCGTTGCCGACCTCCCACGGTTCATGCACCAGCACGCCCTCCGCGCCGTGAATCTGATAGAGCGTGACGAGCCGGCATTCTGGTGCCGTGAGTGCCGCCATCGCGCGGCGGCGGTTCTCTTCGACGCGGCTGCGCACATCTCCCGAACCGGGGCCACAATTGAGAGAGGCGTAAATTCCGGACGATGACCCGCCACGCCGTCCGAAAAACCCATGCGCAATGCCCGGTAGTTCAGAAAGATTGGGCGCAGCGAGCTTCCACATGGATCAAAATCCCGGCGGTTGGAGCGCGTGGGGTGGCACGACAGCCAAGACTTTGAAGAGCGCCCCCATTTCATTCGGATTCGTCAATCGCGCAATTCCGGAACGGATATCCGGAGCTCGGACGGGATCGGCCGCGCCGAGCCTTTCTGCCCGGATATCAATGCCAAGCGCGCGCAGGAAATCGCCCTGTGCAACCGGTCCCGCAGTTTGGCCGCCGCCGCGGCGCGCACTCTCTGCCATGGCTGCAAAATCCACATGCGCAGAAATATCCGCCTCGCCCGGGCGGGCGAGAACGTCGACGGGCAGATGTCGGGCCACGGCCTGCAATGTTTCGCCAAATCCTCGGCCGGTATGGCCATAATCGACGAGGAGCGCGCCACCGCCCTGCGCTGCGATGACCCTGCTTACGTCTTCGACCAGAGTTTCGCCTGCGGGCGATATCTCCAGCACGGCGCCGGGATCTGGTGCGCCGCGGTCCGCGGAGATGGCGAGCGGGACCGGTAGAGGCGCAAGCGCAAATGCGAGTTCGCCTCTGGATTCGACTACAACCCTTTCGCACCAGCCGCGCTCGGTCATCACAAACTGGCGAACGGGAAGCGCATCGAGAAATTCATTGGCAAGCAGAAAAAGAGGGCGATTTTGCGCGATTTCACCCCACTGCCGCGCCCAATGCACGGGAACATCGGCGTCATGCAAACTCGCGCGCTGGATGGCCTCCAATGGCTTACTGGCCTCGACGAGCACGACTTCGAGCGAATTGAGAAATGCCGGCGCGCTGCGGAGCGCGCGCAGGGCATCGCGCATCAGGGTGCCGCGCCCGGGGCCGAGCTCGACAAGGCGCGGGTTTTCGGGACAGCCCTGGTCCTGCCAGACCTGCGCACACCACAGGCCCAGAAGCTCTCCGAATATCTGGCTGATCTCGGGCGCGGTGATGAAGGCACCCTCGGCGCCGATCGGTTCACGTGACGCATAGAAGCCGGATTGCGGATCATGCAGCGCAAGTGTCATGAAAGCCGAGACGGGCAGCGGTCCGCTCATTCCGATTGTGCGCGCAATACGCCGGGCAAGCGGATTCACGCGTGAGCCTGCGCGAGCGGACGACGAAACGCGAGCCAGAACAACAGCGCAGCGACAATCCACATCGGAATGCTGAGCGCCTGACCGACACTGAGCCAGTGAGGAAACACCGTGTCGGAGTCGCGAAAAATCTCGGCGATGTAGCGGAAGATTCCATAGAAGGTGAAAAACAGCGCCGCGAGCAGGCCGGGCCGGTTGTGCAAACGAAACACCCGCAGTCCAATCTGCATGATTGCAAAGAGAAGAAGCCCTTCCATTGCGGCTTCGTAGAGCTGACTTGGATGACGGGGTAGTTGATCGGGCGCGCGCGGAAACACCATCGCCCAGGGCACATCACTCACCTTTCCCCACAATTCGCCGTTGACGAAATTGGCGATGCGCCCGAAGAACAACCCGATCGGCGTGACGCTCGCTACCAGATCGCCGATCTTCAGCATGTCGAGCTTGCGGCTGCGCGTGAAGAGCCAGATCGCGATGGCGACGCCGACCAGGCCGCCATGAAATGACATACCGCCTTCCCACGCGGCGATGATTTTAACGGGATTGGTCAGATAGCCGAGCGGCAGGCCGGCACAGGCCGGCGAAGTTCCCCAGATGCCGCAGAAGAATGTGCCATAAATCAGAACATAGCCGAGGCGCCCGCCAATGATGACGCCGAGGGTAGCCCATACCACGAGGTCGCCGATGTCGTCCGCGGTGGCCGGTGGCCGACCGCCAAATGTCGCGCCGGCCCAGAGCGATGGCGTCCGAATAAGCCGCACCAGATACCACCAGCCCAGCAGCAATCCGGCGATATAGGACAGCGCGTACCACCGGATGGCCAGTGGTCCGAGATGCACAAGCACAGGATCGATATGCGGATAGGGAAGAACGGCTTCGATCATCAGGATTCGCGGGCGAAGTGGCGGCTCACTCGCTCCGCTTCGCATGGGCCTGTCAAGGCATGAGTCTGCCGGCTTGCCCGGATACGGTGTTCCGTCCATAAGGGCGCCCGATGCAGACCGAGAATCCCCTGCTTGATGGTCTGGCGCGCCTTTTTACGGACGCGGCCGGGGCCGCACAGAGCGTTCGCTCCGAACTGGATACGTTCATGCGGCAGCGGCTCGAGCGGTTGGTTGCGGATATGGATTTCGTGCCGCGCGAAGAGTTCGAAGCGGTCAAGGAAATGGCGTCCAAAGCGCGAAGCGAGAATGAGCGCCTCGATGCCCGTATCTCTGCATTGGAGGCCCGACTCAAGGCGCGCGATGAATCCGGCTTAACGGGCTCGTCGTGACGAAATTGTGAACTGGTGGAATACTCACAGAGCTTCCGTGTAGGACTCTTGTCGAACCACAAAATCTTGTGTCAGGCTGACACTTACCTGCTTCGTTTTGCTGTCCATCATGGAGTTTGCGGATGAGTCTTGCTCACCAGGAAGGAACGGTCCCGGAATTCCATCCGCTCGACCTGCTGGAGCAGTCGGTCGAAGACCATGGCTGGCCTTTCGAGCGCAGCGGGCGCGACGAACTCAATCTCTCGGTGGCCGGCCGCTGGTGCGATCATCATTTTTGCTTCACTTGGCGGGAGGATCTGCAGTCGCTGCACCTTTCCTCCGCCTTCGACATGCGAGTGGAGACTGCCCGGCGGGCCGAAATGGCCTCCCTCCTGACCTACATCAACGCCAAGCTCTGGATCGGGCATTTCGACCTTTTCCGCGAGGAAGGTGCCCTGGTCTTCCGCCACGCAATGATCTTCCCGGACGCGCGCGCCAGCGCGTCGCAATGCGAGGCGCTCCTCAATCTCGCCGTCGAAGCCTGCGAGCACTACTACCCGGCGTTCCAGTTCGTTCTATGGGGCGGGAAGACGGCCGAGGAGGCGGTGGCGGCTGCCGTGCTCGAGTGTGTCGGACAGGCGTAGAGCGGCCCGCCACGTCACTCTGCTGGTGGGCGCCGGCCGGATGGGCGGCGCCCTGCTGAAAGTCTGGGCTGCGCGGGGCCTTGGCTCCGTCGCCGTTATCGAGCCCGCGCCAGATCCTCAAATTCGAAGTCTCGCGCGGCGCTCGGACAATATTCGCTTTCTCAATCGCATTGAAGACGCCGCTGGCCTGGATATCGCAGCCTGTGTGATCGCGTTGAAACCTCAGGTTTTGCGGGTAGAAGCATGGCGCCTTAAACCTGTCGCCGCCTCCGGCGCTCTTATGCTCTCCATCGCGGCCGGAACGAGTATCGCGGCGCTTCGCAGGGCATGGGGCCGGCAAGTGCTGATCATGCGGGCCATGCCGAATATGCCGGGAGCCATCGGCCGCGGCATCACCGCGCTCTACGCGCCACCGGCCGTATCGGCAGCACTTCGCGCGCGTGCGGAAGCCCTTGTTGCGGGATTCGGCGAGACGATCTGGGTTGGCCGCGAAGGTTTGATCGACGCGGTCACGGCCATCTCGGGTTCCGGGCCGGCCTATGTATTTTTGTTGGCCGAATGCCTTGCGCGTGCCGCGCGCGCGCAAGGCTTCTCTGCGGAGATTGCTGACCGGCTTGCGCGGGCAACGGTTTCCGGAGCCGGAGCCCTGCTTGACGCTGATCCGCGCAAACCTGCAGCGCTGCGTCAGGACGTGACGAGTCCCGGCGGCACCACCGAAGCCGCACTTGGGGTGTTGATGAAAGACGATGTCCTTGGAAAACTGATGACCGAGGCCGCTGCGGCTGCGCGTGCGCGGGCGATGGAGCTGGGCCGCCAGTCGGAACTCTAAGAAGGTGGAGTGCGATGCCTGGATCCGATGCCGAGGCCCGCATTGCGGCTGCGGCGTTCCGACTTCTCGCAACCGAGTCCTGGAACCGGATGACACTCGCTTCGGTCGCAAGGGCGGCAAAAGTGTCGTGGGGCGACATGTTACGCACGGCGCCGTCGCGCGCGGCCCTCATCAGTGTGCTGTTGCGCCGCGCTGCGGTGGACACCGCCAAACGCTACAGGCCGGATCGTGCCGCGCCGAGTGCGCGCGAACGCGTCTTCGATGCGATCATGAGCTGGTTCGAAGCCCAAAATGCTCGCAAAGAGGCCGTGCGTGCTCTTTATGGCGGGCTAAAGCAGGAGCCGCTCACCCTTCTTGCGCTACGCGGCGATATCGTGGCCGCTGCGGAATGGCTGCTTGCGCTCGCTGAGGCTGACGCCGGCGCCGCTTCATCCGTTCGCGCCGCCTGCATTGGTGGCATCGTCGCACATGCGATGCCGGTCTGGTTCACCGACGACGCACATATGGGGAAGACCATGGCGCAGCTCGATCGTGATCTTCGACGCGTTGAACATTTTCTTTGGCCGCCGGAAAAATCGCAGCACCAAAAACGCCGCAAATCGCGTCCGCGTCAGCGCCGCTGATGCACCCAGCGTGGGATAGGAAGCCGACAATGCTGTCAAGATTGCCAGTGAAGGCAGCCCAGCATCTGACGGTCATACCGGCAGGCGGATTGCAGCCCGCAATCCGCCGAGGCGGCTTGCTCCAAGCGTGATTTCGCCGCCATGGGCGCGGGCGATGTCGCGAGCGATCGCGAGCCCAAGCCCGACGCCGCCGACCTGTAAATTGCGCCCCTCATCAAGGCGATGGAATGGCCGGAACGCCTCTTCGCGACGGGCTTCCGGAATTCCCGGTCCGTCGTCGTCCACCAATATCTCGACGAACCGGCTGTGCTGCGCGAGCGCCACATCGACATGTTTGCCATGCTTCAGCGCGTTGTCGATGAGATTGGTGGCGCAGCGTTTGAGCGCGTTGCGCTTTACGGCGAGCCAGACGCCGGACGGTGCGTCGACGCGGATCCGTTCGGCTCCCGCCGCACGGGCATGCGCGGCGGCGAAGGCGGCTTCCGTCACCACTTCGCCGAGATCGGCAGCCTGTGCATCCTCGCCGGAGTCCCCGCTCGCGAAATCAAGATATTCATCGAGCATGTGCTCCATTTCGCGCACGTCATCGAGCGCGGATGCGGGCTCTGCGCCGGCACCCATCATGGCGAGCTGCAGTCGCAGCCGCGTGAGCGGTGTTTTCAGGTCGTGGCTGACGCCCGCGAGCATCTCGGTGCGCTGCTGGACATAGCGCTCGATGCGCGCGCGCATGGTAATGAAGGCTTGCGCGGCCTTGCGCACTTCCATGGCGCCATAAGGCTTGAAGTCCGGCACGGCACGGCCCTTGCCGAACGCATCCGCCACCGCGGCGAGCCGCTCGATCGGCTTCACCTGATTGCGCAGGAAGAGAATCGCCACCGCGATCAGCACGAGCGAAGAACCCACCATCCATAAAATGAAGATATCCGCATTCGACGCCACCACCTGATCGCGGGGAATGACGACCTTCAGCACGCCGTCCCTTACTTGGATCCGGAAGTCGAAGCTGTTGTCGATCGCACCGGAGGTGAATGGGTGCGCAGCGCCGAGTCGGTTTGCAAACACCGCGTCCATCGCGTGCTTGAGATCAATGCTGGAGTGCCCGTAAGGCCTGGCGAGCTTGGCCCCGGCGTCAAGCGATATGGCGAAGCCCAGCGAATGGGCCGCCATGTCCAGCAATCGGGTCCGTGCGGGTCCGGCGGGGTAGCTTTCCTCGATATTGGTCAGAAACGCGACGTCACCCGCCACACTGTGCGCCATATGGCGCGTGACGATGTCGTAATGGCGAACGAAAAAAGCGTATGTGACGATACCCTGAAGGACGACCATCGGCGCCACAATGATGATCAGCGAGCGGCCGAAGAGCCCGCGAGGGGAAACCTGCTTGAGCAGGCGCAGCGGCGTCGTTTGCGGCATCGTGGATCAATCCACTCGGTCGGGCACGAGCACATAGCCCACGCCACGAACAGTCTGGATGTAAAGCGGCAGTTTCGAATCCTCCTCAATCTTGCGACGGAGCCGCGTCACCTGGACATCGATCGTGCGCTCGAGCGCGATGCCAAGCCGCGCGCACAAATCCATGCGTGAAAAGGGACGGCCGGCATTGGTCGCGAAAAGTCTGAGGAGTGCGCTTTCCGAGGTCGTGAGGCGGACCGGCCGGCCATCGCGCCGCAATTCACCGCGTTGGGGATCGAACACGGTCCGGCCCATCCGCACCTCCCGATGGGGCGAACGTAACGGCGGCGTGGTGCGCCGCAGCAGGCCTGCGCAACGCAGGAGGAGTTCGCGGGGCTCGAAGGGTTTGGCCAGATAGTCGTCTGCGCCGCTCTCCAGGCCTGCAATACGGTGTGCCGGCTCGCCGCGGGCTGTCAGCATCAAGACGGGCATCTGGGTCTGGCCGCGGATGGCTTTGGTGAGCTCCAGGCCGGATTCGCCGGGCATCATCACATCGACGATCAGAAGGTCGAAGGCCATTCCCTTCATCAGCGCGCGGGCTTCAGCGGCGCTTGCCGCCGCGGTAACGCGATAGCCGTTCGAGGTCAGATAGCGTTGCAACAACGCACGCAAGCGCTCGTCGTCGTCGACAACGAGCAGATGGGCATCCTGGATTGCGCCGCTCACGATGGCCGCTTCACTTCGGGCAGCCGAAGATATAGACGAACCCCCGAAGGGGTCCATCCGTTTCCCGCTAAGGTCCTCTTCGGACGTCCATTCCGTTCTCCGACCGGCCGCAGGGTTGGCCGGCCCGCGAGGTGCTTTCATGGCCATTGTTCCCTTCGACGATCGCGACGGCTGGATCTGGTACGATGGACGCCTCGTGCCATGGCGCGAGGCAAAGACCCATGTGCTGACGCATGGCCTCCATTATGCGTCGTCGATCTTCGAGGGCCAGCGTCTCTATGGCGGTCGGGTCTACAGGCTCGCCGAACACACAGAGCGCCTGTTCGAATCCGCCCGGATCATGGGCATGAAAATTCCGTACACGGAAGAAGAAATCAACCATGCCTGCAACGAAGTGGCGAAGGCACAGGGACTCGACAACGCCTATATGCGGCCCGTGGTTTTTCGCGGCAGCGAGATGATGTCGGTGGCCGCGCCGAACTCCAAGATCCACGTGGCCATCGCGGTATGGCCCTGGCCCTCCTATTTTTCGCCCGAGGAGAAGCGCAAGGGAATCCGGCTCACCGTGTCGGAATGGCGACGGCCGGCCCCTGACACGGCGCCGACCAAAGCCAAGGCGGCGGGCCTCTACATGATCTGCACCATCTCCAAACATGCGGCCGAAGATCAGGGCTTCGCCGACGCACTGATGTACGATTATCGCGGCTTTGTTGCCGAAGCGACCGGCGCCAATGTGTTTTTCGTCAAGGACGGCGCGCTGCACACGCCGATTCCCGATTGTTTCCTTGACGGCATCACGCGCAAATCGATCATTGCGCTCGCCCGCGCGCGGCAGATTCCCGTCTTCGAACGTCATATCGAGCCTGCCGAGATGGCGGGCTTCAGCGAATGCTTTCTTACCGGAACTGCGGCCGAAGTGACGCCGGTTTCACAGGTCGGGCCGTATCATTTCTCGCCTGGCCAGCTGACGGAAGCGATGACGGAAGATTATGCCAAAGACGTGCGAGCGACGGTTATGATTGACGCCACCTGAGCGCGGCATTCGCGTCACTCTTCCGTACCTCAACCCAAGTGCCGCCTGATCCGCGCTCTTCCTGTTTCCACAAAGGTGCGCGTGTTTTCAGATAATCCATCAGGAATTCGCCCGCCCGGAATGCGGCTTCGCGATGGGCGCTCGCAACCGCGACAAGCACGATCCGTGCGCTGGGAACAAGGCGGCCGACGCGATGGATGACGGTCGTGGCCAGAATTGGCCAGCGCGATTCCGCTTCTGCGACGTGTTTTGCAATTTCCCGTTCGGTCATGCCCGGATAGTGCTCAAGCGTCAGTGCAGTCAGACCATCATCGGCGCGTACGCACCCGGTAAATGTCACCACCGCGCCGACATCCGTGCGAGCGCCGACGAGCGCGTCGCATTCTGCGCTCACGTCAAAATCGTCCGTCTGCACCCGAATGGTCCTCATCCGCCTGTCACCGGAGGAAAGAAGGCGATCTCGTCCGAGTCGGCGATTATTGTTTCGAAGGGCGCGTATTCCTGGTTGACCGCGGCACGCAACCGGTCTGGATCGCCGAACACGTCTGCATAGCCGCCGCCTCGCGCGCGAAGATATTCGATCAGCTGAGCGATCGTCATCACATGGGCGGGCAGGGATACACATTCCTCGCCCGTCCCGATTTTTTGCCGGACCCACGCGAAATAGAGAATGGTCAAGCCATTTCTCCGCGCCGGGACTGCGGCGCCGCCTGCACGCTGCGCAGATGCTCAAGACCCGCGCGGAAATAGGCGAGGCCGGTATAGACGGTGAGCGCGGCCGCGGTCCAAAGCAGCGCATAGGCAAAATCGATCGCCCGCGGCCAGACCTTTTCCGCAGAAGGCCCGAGGATCATTGCGCCGATCGAAATCATTTGCAGCACGGTCTTGAATTTGGCGATGCGCGTCACCGGCACGCTGACCGAAACGGTGGCCAGAAACTCGCGCAGGCCCGACACGAGAATTTCGCGGGCAAGGATGACGAGCGCGGGAATGAGTTCCAGTCCCGCAAGGACATGCCGGGCGACGAGCATCATCAGCGCGATCCCGACAAGTATTTTATCGGCGATCGGATCGAGCATGCGGCCGAATTCCGAGCTTGCCTGCAATTTCCTGGCGGCAAAGCCGTCCAGCACATCGCTGATACCGGCGACGCAGAAAATGACGAAAGCCGAAAGCCGCCCCGTTTCGCCGGGCACCATCAAGGCCAGTGCAAACACCGGCACAAGCAGAATGCGCAGGACCGTCAGGGCGTTGGGCAGCCGTAACATGCCCACAGTCTAGACAATTTCGCGCCGGGCGCGACCCCCGTCTTGCTAACTTCCCGCAGCACCCGGATGAAAGAAATCGTAAATCCGTCGTGCCAGCGCCGCGCTCACCCCCGCCACCTCTTCGAGGTCCGAAAGGCTCGCGCCGGCTACAGCCCGCGCCGACCCGAAATGTTGCAATAGCGCGCGCTTGCGGGAGGCGCCCACGCCGGCGATCTCGTCGAGCGGGTTGGCGCCGAGCGCTTTCGCCCGCTTCTTGCGGTGGCTGCCAATGGCGAAGCGGTGAGCCTCGTCGCGCAGCCGCTGGAGATAGTAAAGGACGGGGCTCTTAGGATCGAGTCGGAATGGCTCTCGGTTCTTCACGTAGAAGTGTTCGCGGCCGGCGTCTCGTTCCGGCCCCTTTGCGACTCCCGCGAGCAACACATCCTCGACGCCAAGGTCTTCCAGCACGCTCTGCGCGACTGCAAGCTGTCCAGGTCCGCCATCGATCAGCGCCAAGTCCGGCCATTTGGCCCTCGCATCTTCGGCTTCGCGCACCAGCCGCGAGAAGCGGCGCGTCAGCACTTCGCGCATCATGCCGTAGTCGTCACCGGGCGCGAGGTCGGCGGATTTGATGTTGAACTTGCGATATTCGCCTTTCTCGAATCCATCAGGGCCGGCCACGATCATCGCGCCCACCGCATTTGCGCCCTGGATGTGCGAATTGTCATAGACCTCGATCCGGCGTGGCGGTCCTTCCAGCCCGAAAGTCTCGGCGACGCCATCGAGCAGTTCGCGCTGAGCGCTGTTCTCGGCAAGCCGCCTTGCCAGTTGTTCGCGCGCATTCTGCAGCGCCATGTCGAGAATGTCGCGTTTCTCTCCGCGTTGCGGCACAAGAATTTCGACCTTGCGTCCTGCCTGGAGCGACAGCGCCTCGGCCAGCAGACCCTTCTGCGGCATCATTTCGGAAGCGAGGATCAGCGCCGGCGCCGTGCGCCCATCGTAGAACTGCCCGATGAACGACTCCAGCACCTCCGCCGTCGAGAGGTCGCGTTCGGCTCGCGGGAAATACGGCTTGTTCCCCCAGTTCTGTCCGGAGCGGAAGAAGAACACCTGTACGCAGATGTGGCCACCCTGAGCATAGGCGGCGAACAAATCGCCGTCCGTAAACGTCGCCGGATTGATGCCCTGATGGGATTGGACATGGCTCATGGCGCGCAGACGATCTCGCAGCCGCGCGGCGCGCTCGAAATCGAGCGCCTCCGAAGCTCCGTTCATTTCCTCCACGAGCTGCGCCTGCACCGTACGGCTCTTGCCGGTGAGAAAGGCTTCCGCTTCGTCCACGAGCTTGCGGTAATCCTCCGCGCTTATCCGCGCCGTGCACGGCGCGCTGCAGCGCTTGATCTGGAACAGCAGACAGGGCCGCGTGCGCGACTCGAATACGCTGTCGGAACAGGAGCGAAGAAGAAAAGACCTTTGCAATGCGCTGAGCGTCCGGTTCACAGCGCCGGCCGAGGCGAAGGGGCCAAAATAGATGCCCTTTACCGATTTCGCGCCGCGATGCTTCAGAATCTGCGGGAACGCGTGGTCTTCACGCAGCAGGATGTTCGGGAAGGATTTGTCGTCGCGAAAGGAAACATTATAGCGCGGCCTGAGCCGCTTGATGAGATTGGATTCGAGAAGCAGCGCTTCGGTTTCGGAAGCCGTGGTGACGAACAGCATCTCGGCGGTATCGGCAATCATCCGCGCGATGCGATCGAGATGTCCGCCCGTCTTCACATAAGACGCAACACGTTTCTTGAGGCTCTTGGCCTTGCCGACATAGAGGACATTTCCCTTCGCATCCATCATGCGATAGACGCCGGGCGTATCGGGCAATGTCTTCAGATAGGCCTGGATGCACGCCGGCCCGGTAAGGGGGGACATGGGCGCATCTTCATCCGTAGACGGAACGTCGCTCATAAGGCGATTATAATACCGCGTTCAGCGGCGGGCAGGGCATCGCTCGATTTCGACTCCGGCGGCTTCGGCGCCGGGAACGGCATGGAGCTTTTCCACCCGCACCCGTACCAGGCGCACGCGCTGGTCTTCGAGACAGCTTTCGGCGATCTGCTCGGCAAGCGTTTCCGCGAGTTTGATATGCCCCCTGGCGACCAGCGCGCGAATGCGCAACGTGATCGCCTCGTAATCGACGACTCTTTCGAGTCGGTCCTCGAGCGGGACCCTGTCCTCCACGGCGAGGTCGACATTGATGCGCACCGGCTGCTGCTTGGTGATCTCGTGTCCATGAATGCCGATATGCGCGAGGAGCTCGAGATTGCGGATGAAGACGTGGCGCAAGGCATTCTTGGCATCGGCGTAGCGTGGCGTTTCCGTGGTCATCCGG
>Ga0335075_10009339_pt1 | contig 14979 bp, 15 predicted proteins | sample Lox_Sample_24_FD_206723 | JGI IMG/M metagenome (GOLD analysis project Ga0335075, IMG submission 206723) | Soil microbial communities from Loxahatchee National Wildlife Refuge, Florida, United States - Lox_Sample_2.4 | ecosystem: Environmental > Terrestrial > Soil > Wetlands | place: USA...
GCCATCCGCTCGCCATCCACGGCGTCTCCGTCGACCTGACCGTGGAGGACTCGGGCGTGGCGATCAGCGCCTCGGTGCGCACCGCCGACCGGACCGGGGTCGAGATGGAAGCGCTGACCTCCGTGTCCGTCGCCGCGCTCACGCTGATCGACATGATCAAGTCCGTCGACAAGGGCGCGGTGATCACCGACGTCAGGCTCGAGGCCAAGGACGGCGGCAAGTCCGGCACCTGGCGGCGCGGATGATCCGGGCGCTCGCGATCACCGTGTCTAACCGGGCGTCGGCCGGTGTGTACGAGGACCGTTCCGGGCCGGTGCTCGTGGAACTGCTCCGCACGGCCGGATGCGACGTGGTGGACGGCCCGCTGGTGATCCCGGACGGCGAGGCGGTCGAGCAGGTGCTGCGCGATTCCGTCACCGCCGGCTACGACGTGGCGGTCACGACCGGCGGCACCGGGCTTACCCCGACCGACCAGACGCCGGAGATGACCCGCCGGGTGATCGACCGCGAGATCCCCGGCATCGCCGAGGCGCTGCGGTCCGCCGGGGCCGACGCCGGCGTGCCGTCCGCGATCCTGTCCCGCGGGCTGGCCGGCATCGCGTCGCGGACGTTGATCGTCAACCTGCCCGGGTCATCGGGCGGCGTCAAGGACGGCATGAACGTGTTGCGCCCGATCCTTGTGCACGCGGTGGACCAGATCCGCGGCGGCGACCACGTGCGGACTGAGACAAACACGGGCACGGGCACCGGGCATTCTCATCAAGCAGACACAGAGCAGGCTCCCGAGAACGCATAGCGTTGCGATACCGTCTCTGGCCTAGGCTAGATGGATTAAAAGCATTCAGGGGAATGATTGACAGCCGTGGGACGCATCCACGGGTGGCCGGCCACCCTCACCGAGCCGGACCTGCTGGACGCGCCGGTCGCGCTCCGGCCGGTACGCGTCTCCGACGCGCGCACCTGGCGCGAGATCCGGGTGCGGAACGCCTCGTGGCTGCGCCCATGGGAGCCGTCGAACCCGGAGACGCCGCTCGTCAGGTCGCCGATCGGCCCCTACGTGTCCATGGTCCGCACGATGCGGCGGGAGGCCAGGCAGGGCGTCGCGCTGCCCTGGGTGGTCTGCTACGGCGGGCAGTTCGCCGGACAGCTCACCGTCGGGTCCATCGTCTGGGGATCGTCGCGGTCCGGCCAGGTCGGCTACTGGATCGACGAGTCGTACGCCGGGCTCGGCATCATACCGACCGCGCTGGCGATGGCCGTCGACCACTGCTTCCGCGTGATGGGCATGCACCGGCTCGAGGCGTCCATCAGGCCGGAGAACGCCGCGTCGCGCCGGGTGGTGGAGAAGCTCGGGTTCAGGGACGAGGGCGTCCGGGTGCGGCAACTGCACATCAACGGCACCTGGCGTGACCACATCTGCTACGCGATCACCGCCGAGGAGGTCCCGACGGGGATGCTGCCGCGCTGGCGAGCCCTGCTCGCCGCATCGCGGGCGTCACGGTCCGGCGCCTAACGGATGCCATAACGGAACTTTGCCGTTGATCTTCGCGACACGCCGCGTGGGTACTCGTTATCGGCAGTCGCTCCCTTTACGCTGCGTCACATGCCCGGTGTGCCCGGTACCGGAATGACCGAGGGGAGGCACGAGCCCGATGAGCAGCGCCATCCTTTACTTGGCCATTGTCGCGATCTGGGCTTGCGTACTCATTCCCCGGTGGCTTAAGCGGGACTCGGCCCGCGGCGGCTCGGCCCCGGTGGCGGCGGAGCCCCCCGTTGCCGCTGAGCCCGCCGACTTCGATGATGCCCCGGCAGAAGACACTGGCGTCACGGCAAGCACAACAGAGGTACCGCAGCCTGCCATTGCTCCCGCGCGGCCCGCGGAGCCGCTGAGCGCCGAGGAATCGCGGCGGCGGATGCTGGCCGCCCGCCGTCGGCTCCTGCTGATGCTGATCGGCCTTGAGGCCGCGGCGATCGTGCTCGCCGTCCTCCGCCTGGCCGCCGTGTGGGTGGTCGTGCCGCCCACGATCATGCTCGTCGGTTACCTGCTGCTGCTCCGCGAGGCCGCCCAGGCCGACGCGGAGCAGGCGCGGTACGAGGCCGAAGCGCTCGCGCACGCCAGGGAACGCGACCGCGCCAGGTACGCGCAGTCCCGGCGGGTCACGCCGGTCGAGGGCACGCCCGTCCAGGGCATCGCCGATGCCGCGGCGGTGCTTGCCGCGAAGTTCGCGGCCGCGCCCGTTCCCGCCGACTACGAGGACTCGGGCCCCGGCCGGGACTTCGCCCCCGGCCTGGCGGGCAAGTACACGACCTCGAACGCGGACGCCGATGCGTCCGACGAGGACGACTACGACGCGTACGAGGCACCCCGACTGCGCGCGGTCGGCGACTAGGCCGCCCTGCGTGTCCGAACCGCCAGTGGCGCGAGCAGGCCGCAAAGTTTGCTAGGCTAGCGGCAGTTCCTTGGGGCTATAGCGCAGTCCGGTAGCGCACCTCGTTCGCATCGAGGGGGTCAGGGGTTCAAATCCCCTTAGCTCCACCAAGGTCAGCGCGATATTTCGCGCACGCGGAGCGGCGTTTTCGAGTGTGTACAGCAGCGCCATACAGCTACCTACTTCCGGTCGAGCTGCTTGCCGAGGCGCTTGAGAGCGCGCCTTGTAGCGTCAGAGGAAACCTCGCTGTAGATGTTCATGGTCACCGAGATCTGACTGTGCCTGAGCACCTGCATAGCCACGCGCGGGTGAACGTCGAGCGCCACCAAGAGCGAGGCGCAGGTCTTACGAGTGGCGTGAACCGGGATCGCGCGGACGCCCGCGCGGGAACAAGCCGCGGTGAAGCTCCGGTTGAAGTTGCGGGGTTCGACCGGGCGGCCCGTCCTAGTAGTGAAGACCAGCCCGGAGACGTGCCAGTCACCGGCAGCGGTGCGCTTGTCACGGTCATGGGCAATCTGCCGCTCGTGTAGAGCAACGTCGCAGATAGGCACGATCGGGAGCACCGCATCAGAAGTTTCGGTCTTGGTCTGGCGATGCAGTAGCTGACGATCGATACGCTGTATCTGCCATCCGATCGTGAGTTCCGAGCTAGGGAAATCCACATCTTCCCAGCGAAGCCCGAGCACCTCACCACGGCGCAACCCAAGCACGAGAATAAGCACGTAAGCGGCATAGAGCGGATCACCGAACTTGCGCGCAGATTCGAGGAACGTCCGGACCTCATCAACTGACCAGGGCTTGACCTTACGGCGCCTGGGTTTGGCAACGCGGATCAGCGCGGCGACATTGCGCAGGATCAATTCTTCACGGACAGCGTTGTTGAGAGCGGCCCGGAGAACGGTCCAGGCGTCGCGAATGGTGCGTTCGGATGCGACCTGTTTGCAGCACTGACCGACCGCGCAGCACTTAGGCTTGGCGCGGCGCTTGTCCTTTTCCTGAGCGCAGCACTGGCACGTGTCACGAAGACCGTTGAGCCAGGACCGGACATCACGCACGGTGAGCTTGTCGAGCTTGCGAGACCCGAGCGCGGGCACGATGTAGCAGCGGACAAACATGCCGTAGTTGGCGGCAGTAGCGGGAGCCAAACCCGGCTTGACAACCTCAGCGAGCCAGTACGCCAGATACTCAGCGAGCGTCTGAGACTTAGTGACGACCGGCCCGCGCTTGGCAGCAGCATGAAGCTTTAGCCACTTGTCGTGGACTTCCTCGCGAGTGTTGCCGTAGCACCATGCCCGCTTGTACTCGCCACTAGGTGTAATGACCCAGACGTAACCGGCCCACTTGCCTTTGTAGGGGAAGATCGAGCCTTCACCGTTGGCACGCTTACCAGCCATTTACGCCGCCTCCTTGTCGAGCTGGTCAACGCACTCAGCGAGCGCGGACGGACGGACGAGACGACGACGGCCGATCGTCAGGGTTCGAAGCTGGCCCGACCAGATGAGCTGATAAACGCTCCACTTACTAACGCGCAGCAGGTCAGTAACCTCAGCGATCGTAAGTAGCTGCTCATTGAACACCGTGTCCATCAGATGCCCTCCCAATCCGGGTGGGCATAGCGGAGTTCGGTGAACGCGCTACCAGCGCGTTGGGCCTGGATGACAGGCTTCATGGTGTGTGTGTTCGCCTCCTTTCTGCTGCTCGTTTTGATGTCAGGTTTGGCTTGACGGTGAACCGGTCGGGGAATCAGTTTCCGCGTGCCATGTCAGCGGAGACCAAGGCCAGCTCTGCGCCGGGCGTAGCGTGGCTGTAGCCCATGCCCGCAAATGAGAAGTCCTTGAGGACCAGGACCACGCGCTCATCGAGCGGACGGCCCCAGGGGTCGAGTTCGCCGTCGGGCCAGCGCTGTACCTTGCGGTGCTCGGCGCGCTCGCGGCGGAAGTAGCCGAACACGACCGAGTACCGGCGGGACTTGGTGAGCGGGTGACCGCCGTAGCCGAACTGGTGGGCGTAGCGGCGGAACCCGAGATTCCAGGCGGTTTCGATCATCCGCTTGAGATGAGCGGAGCAGCGCAGCGAAGCGATCTCCGACAGGTGCCGGACAGGCCAGGGTGACATGCTGGGGATGCCGACAGCCTTGGTCACGTACTTGGCGATGTAGTTGGCGACCGCCTCACGCGACAACGCCGACTCGGTACCGGACCGGACGATCTTCACGTCAGTTTGCGGGCCGAACCGGACCAGCAGCGTCCGGCCGCCGAGGACCGGCACCGGGCACAGCGCCGAGGCCTGGGCGGCCGCCAACTCGACCGCCGTTTTGAGGACACCAGCGGTCCAGAAGGGGCCGGGGTGGACAAAGGCGGTTTCATCGTTGACGTTAGCGTCCAAGCGGATGACCGCGTGGAAGTGGATCACGCCGCGTGCCTGGTACTCGAAGACCTTGACGAACCGCGGCTTGACGAGCTCGCGGCAGTCCTTGACCCGGATACCCGCCAAGCGGGCGAGGTGGCGGGGCAGGTAGGTGACGAACCGGCGCCACAGCAGCGGCGCACCCGCGTTGAAGATGACCGCCTCGTCGTAGTCGTAGCAGTCGGGGCACATCGGACGGCCAAGACGGGGATCTTCAGGCAAGTGCCGCACGTTGCAGGAGATGTCACGGCCATGCGGGCAGACGCGCTTGCTGGCATCACGGCGGGGACGGCAGGGTAGCAGCTTGCCGTTACGCTCGCGCCGGGCATGGACCGGGCCGAACGACGGCGCGGTGAACGTGGCGAACACGCACGGGTGCTCAGCCACCGAATCGGGAACGCCCTTACCACCGATGAGACCGGCCAGCACAAGCTGACGGGCGTCGCGCTTGTAGACCTGCGAGCAGTGCGGGCAGACTTCCTCGCGCCGGTTGCCGCAATCCACGTACAGCGGATCGTCGACCCGTACCGTCTCAGTGAACCCGGGAGCGGCGGGCACCTCAACCTCGGTCCAGGTCTTGAAGAGGTCCGCGCTCTGGCCGGTGGCACGGTCAACCGCCGTGATCTGGCCAGACAAGCGGATCGGGTGAGAGCACGCGCTTGCGGCCGTGTCAGTCCAGGGGTCCGCCCCCGGACCCGTGACGGGGCCGGGGGCGGGAGTTGCGGTGACGACCGTCACCAGGGGAACGCGCCCAGCGCGCTAGTGGAGTGGCTGAACTTCCAGCCGGTGTCATTGCAAATCGTGCAGTCGGGCGCCCAAGGCACCCGGATCAGGTCACCCTTGCAGTACGGGCCGCCCTTGATAGGGAGCGTGCCGCACGGGCAGGGATGCCAGACATCAGCCTGGCGGGAGTTATGGCGCGACTGCGCGTACATGGATAGGGGAACTTTGCCCGGAGAGTGGCGGAGGAAGTCGTAGGCCGGGCGCTGACCGGCCATGCAGTAGCAGAGATCGAGAGTTTCGCTGTCATAGCCGGTACCGAGGCAGTCTGGGCACCGATCGGGTTCGGGCAGGAACCCCGCCGGTTCCGGCAGCAGGGCCGCGTTACCCGTGTCTAGCGCTGTGGCGAGGAGTGATTCGCACTTGGCTAGCCACTGGTCACGCGAACGCGCGGCGGGAATCGTCCAGGTTACTGCCTCTGCCGGTCGGCTTAGGACCGCTGTACCATGAGCGTGCATCGAGTGATCTCCAATCGTGTTCGATGCGCCGGGCCTCAGCGGGGTGCAACCTGCTGAGGCCTTCTCTATGTGCAGCCTTCGTGCTGCTTGTCATAGACGTTATAACAAGTAGAGGTGTTAGGTCAACGAGTATCGTGTGGGCGTGTCGTACCGTCTGCTGAACTGCTCGTTCTAGCTTCTGGTACTACTTGTCACACCAGCTATCACAGAAAGCACGAACAGTGGCCGACCTCAAGGGCACACGCCCCGCGTACCTCCAGATCGCCGACGACCTGCGAAGGCAGATCCTCGATGGTGCTTTGCAAGAAGGCGATCAACTCCCATCTGAAGCCGACCTCATGGCGGATTACGGCGTTTCCCGCATCGTTGCCCGCGACGCAGTCAAAGTTCTTGCGACTGAAGGATTGGTAGCAAAACGCCAAGGAAGCGGCACCTATGTCCGCGCTCTTTCGCCCCCAGAACGACGCATTGTCGGAGACTTCTACGCTGTACGACCGACTAGTTCACCTTTTGCCAGAGCGGCGCGGGCGGCCGGACAGGATCCCGAATGGGAGTACCAATCAAGAAGCACAATCGCGCCCAAAGCTATCGCTGCACGCCTTGGGATATCGCCAGGCGATCCCATCATGAAGACCAACTATCGGTTCTTTGCTGATGGAGTTCCGGTGATGCTGTCGACGTCGTATGAGCCGCTGGCAATCACAGGCGGAACGCCTATCGAGCAGCCCGAGGCCGGGCCTTTGACAGGCGTAATCCCGCGTATGGACTCTATTGAGCGAGTCATTACGCGACTATCTGAAACTGTCACGGCACGCGCGCCGCGCCCATACGAGGGAGATGCATTGGATATCCCGGCTGGAACTCCAGTGCTGGCTGTCGAGCGGACTTACTACGCAACGGACGAGACTGCCGTTGAGACTGCCGACATCATCGTCTCGGCAGACCGTTACACGCTCGTTTACCACGTACCGATCCCGCTGCGTGACTCGGTAGTTGAATGAGCTGTGACAATTTTCTCTACGGTTTCAAGGGCGGGACCTTCGGCCCGCCAGGTCGGCCGAGCCCGCGCAGAAGATCAAGAGCTGAAGACGCGAAGTGCCGGAGAGGAATGCGTGAGAGATTGCGAGCTTGACCACCAGGACCAGAAGCTCAGCAGGGAATGAGCGGGGAACTGCTCGCGCCCCTGGCGTCGACAAAAGCCGCGCCCTTCGGGCGAAAGCCCTACGGCGCGGCTGGTCGACGCCGGGCGGCTGGCCCCGCCTCGCTGAGTATGTGGTTGCTCGCCGTTACGCGGTCTCCGGCACCGCGCTAAGTATGATCGGTGCGGGTGCCTCGTCCAACGGTGCCGAGGATCGTATTACCGTGAGAAACCGCCGTCTAGGGCGCTCCTTCGTCGCGTCTTCGAGGCGCACAACCCGCGCCCCCTAGACTGCGCTCCCTCACGGCAAAACCATTGGCACCTGTTCGTTCGACGAGTCTTCCCGTCGGCCTCCAGTGGTAACTGTTTCAGGCGTGCAGATCGGGCAAGAATTGACCGTGCCAAGTTCCTTGACCTGTCGCTTCATTTTCGACGTGCCGGGCCAAGTACGAGCCACGGTAAACCCGATCCCACGATCGAAAGCCACCTTCGTGAGCGCGCAAGCTGTACCACGACGATGAAGCTCGATCCGTTCGTCCAAATTGAGTGTGAATCCAAGATAATGCTGGGATTCGCCTCTATAAGGACGTTCGAAGTGCAGCAGGTAAACGGTACCCTCGATGCCTGTAGTCGTCATAGAAACCATGATGCCTTGCCTCTACGCCAATCGCCAAGTTCAAAGGTTCAGTGTCAAGTCTGCCTTGACAGTAATTCAGCTAGCGCGGGCCAGGCGGAGGAACCTTACCTTGAGCCCGATCTTGCAGATAGAGCTGAATCGGATCGCCTCCCGAGAATCCGATCAAGATCATGTAATAGCGATCGAGTTCGTCAGCGCACTTGGCACAGACCCAGCCGTAGAGAGGCTTGTCTGTCCGGCAGGCAGAACCGCAGCGTTCACATGGTGGCTTTGCCATAGCAACGAGCCTTTCCGAGCACGAGCTGTACAGCAGCCAGGTACAGCAACCTATACGTGATCCGGCCAGCCAGAGCAACCCTCCACCACCGGGTTTTACTGGATCGATGCCCCGTGAGCATGTACGTGCCGGTAGTTCGCATCGAGGGGGTCAGGGGTTCAAATCCCCTTAGCTCCACCACCCGTCAAAGGCCGGTTCCGATCTCGGAACCAGCCTTTTTTGATCCTCCGGTAAGGGCGGGTCGGCGGCCCGCGCCAAACGGCAGCACTGTGAACTGTGGGAATGGTGCTGCCGTGGGGACGACAACTTCCGCCGAGCGCCCTCCGGACCACATAACCCCATAAGCCACGGGCCAGGGAATGGGCTGGGTGCCATAATGGCCTTCGTATTGATGTCCTGGACAAATCCGGCCGTAGCGTGACTCGGCACGGCCGGAAGCGATGACGATCAGGCCGGAAGGCACGAGCTTGTGAACGATGCCGAAGATCAGCGGCTGGCCCCTCGCGGGCTGGATGTCACCGTGCCCAACGTGGCCCGGATCTATGATTATCTTCTCGGCGGGAAAGACAATTTCGAGGCCGACCGCGCCGCCGCCGAGAAGATCCTGGCGGTGATCCCGGGCGGAACCGGGCCAGCCCGGATGAACCGGGCCTTCCTCGGCCGGACCGTCCACTTCCTCGCCGCGGAGCGGGGCATCCGCCAGTTCCTCGACATCGGCTCGGGCCTGCCCACCGCCTCCAACGTCCACGAAATCGCCCAGCGGGTCAATCCGGATGCACGGGTCGTCTACGTCGACAACGATCCGGTCGTCGTCCTGCACGCCCAGGCAATCCTCGCGGACCGGGCGAAAAATGTCGCCGCCGTCCGCGGTGACCTCCGCGACCCGGCCGGCATCACCGCCGGCCCCGACGTGCTTGAGCTGATCGACTTCGGCGAGCCGGTCGCGGTCCTGCTGTTCGCGATGCTCCACTTCGTCACGGACACGGACGATCCGCACGCGCTCCTAGCCAGGTTCAGGGACGTGATGGCACCCGGCAGCGCCCTGGCGCTCTCTCACGTCAGCGACGAGAACATCGATGCGGAGGCCGGACGGGCCGGGCGGGCGGTTTACCAGAACGCGTCGGCTCCAATCACGCCCCGCTCCCGGGCGCGGATAGAGGGCTTCTTCGACGGGTTTGACCTGCTGCCGCCCGGCGTGGTCGGCATCAGCCACTGGCCCGAGCCTGACCCCGACGGCGCCGCGCCGGTCTTCTACGGCGGGGTCGCCGTGAAGCCCGCCGAGTGACCACTGGTTCGCGTGGCACGCCTTGTGACCGAACTGGCCGCGATGTGCGCGATGTGGCGGCCGCCACGGGGTTCCGCCAGCTGGCACCGAGCAAGACGCCGGGCCAGCGGAACTCGCGCCCGCCCGCTCAACGTGAAGAACACCCCGGAGCCCTTCCTCGCTCCGGGGTGTTCTTGAGTGTGTGGAGGGACGGGGCTCAGCCGTAGGTTGTGCGGAAGATGGTGACGCCGCCGACCGTCGTGGTCTTCATGCCCAGCTTGCCGAAGACGTACATCCAGTGCTCGGACCAGTCCCGTTCTACGACGAGCGCGCCGATGTGGGCCTGCTTGGCGTAGGCCTCGAACCCGGCCACCCTGACCTTCGTCGGATGGCTCAGCAGGGCGACGGGGTAGGGCAGGGCGTCGGGACGAGACAGCGAGGCGTTGATGAAACCGCCCGCGATCCTGAAGTAGAAGCCCGTGTACGCCTGGAACAGCATCCCGGCGTTCCCGCGGTGGGAGAGGACCACGATCGTCTCACCCGGCTTGATGTACTGCTTATACGCGCCGTCCGTGAAGAACGACGGTATCTGGTCGGTTATCTGGTCAGCCGGCAGGGCCGGCTTATAGCTGGTGGGCGTCGGCGGAACCACAACCTCGGCGAACGTGGGCAGGTCGGCGAGAATAGCCGCGATCGCCAGCATGCCAAGGCCCCAGCGCGCCGCCCGGACCAGCCTGCTCTTCGTCACCTGCGCCAGCCACAGCGACAGGGCGATCCCGAGCGCCAGGAAGCAGAAAACGATGAACCGGGAAGGCTCGGCGCTCTTCGCGATCGGCAGGTTCCACATTCCGCCCCACGGCAGCGCGAAGAGTTGCCTGCCGTCCACGTAGAGGTTGGGACCCACCGCGAACAGGATGGTGACGACGAACCCCACCACCAGCAGCCTGGTCATCCTGCTCGACCAGTTGGTGATGGCCAGCAAGGCGAACAACAGCAGCAGCGGGATGCCGACGTAGGCGATGGACTTCAAGTCGTGGCCCGCCGCGGCGGCCCACCACTTCATCCCAAGGAGCCGGTCCGTGCGCGGCAGCACCAGGCTGGACAGGTCCAGCGAGTTCGCTGGCTGCGGCCGGACGAGCTCAGTCGGGTAATGCTTCAGCGCGTAGTAAAGGTACGGCCCGGCGAGCACGACGCCACCCACGTAGGCGATGGCCGTGTGCATGGCCAACCGGGCCACCCGGCGCCGGTCATCGCGCTTGGCGATCGCGAAGCCAAGCGCCAGCGCGACCACCAACACCACGGTCATCTCGGCGAAGGCCTCGACGAAGGTGTAAAACTCCAGGGCGATGGCGACCGTCATCCAGATGATGAAGCCGTTGCGCTTTAGCCTCCCGTCCCACCACAACAGGACCAAATACGCCATGAGCGGCAGGAGGACGGTCACCGTGAGGTTCGGCTGGCCCGATACCTCGTGATCGAGTTCGTAGACGTTGAAACCGAAGATGACGCCGGCCGGCAGCGACGCCCAGAACTTGCCGGTCAGGCGGCGCGCGACGATGAAGGTCGCCCAGGCCGAGGCGGGCGGGGCGAGCAGCAGCGTCAGGTTGAACGCCGAGATCGGCCCGACCGCGGCGGTCACCGGCCACATGAGCAGCGCCACCGAGGGCGCGGTCGTCGCCCACGCCAGGTTGTAGCCTGCCGGCGCCCCGATCTGGTACGAGTACAGCGGGTTGAGGAAGTGCGTGATGGCGTAGGGCCACCAGCGCCATGCCCAGATGTAGAAGTTCGGATCCACCTCGACCTGCCCGACCCTGGGCTCATTCAGGTGCGGCAGCAACGCCTGCCCGAACGCGAGGATGAAGACGACAAGGTAGATCACAAACGCGATCAGCCCCTGGTACACCGGACCAGGGGTTCGCCAGCGATATTTCCGACCCTCGGAGTCACTGGAATCGTCAGTGGCGTCCGCTTGCCCCCCAGCGCGAATCACCGGTGCCGCCCACCGCACTAGCTAGAACACTGTCCTTTCATTCACCAGCGATTATGGCCGCCGGGCACGCAGGAACAAGGTGACACCGGGCAGCGACTTCACCGGCAAGTAGCGTTCCGCCGTGATGATCGCCGTCAAACCCGTGTTCAGTATGGGGTTCACGTCGTCCAGGTCACTGCCCTCGGACGACTTGCGCCGCAGCTTGACCACCGGGCGCAAGAGTACGTTCCAACTCCACACGTCTTCGATTACCAGGCCGCCTTTAGTCATGACCTGAGTCAAGCCGTCCCTATCGTACCGGCGCACGTGATTCACGGCTTCGTCGTGTGCCGACCAAAGCGCCATGTCCGCGGGCACCGCGATCAGCGCGGTGCCGCCGGGCCGGAGGACCCGGGTTATCTCCGCGGTCGCGAGGTAGTCCTCCTCGATGTGCTCAAGGACGTCGAAGGCGGTCACCAGGTCAAGCGACCCGGTCCGCAGCGGCAGTTCCCTGGCGTCGGCGCGAAGCACGTCGATGCCGCGCTCGCGCGCGATCTGAGCAGCCGTCGGCGCGTATTCCAAGGCCACCGGCCGCCACCCGTGCGCGCGCAGGACCCTGGTGTTGCCACCGCCTGCGGCACCAATGTCAAGGGCGAGTCCGGGCGTGCCCAGGCGGCGCAGCTCGCGAGCCAGCAGGCTCCGACGCTCCTTGTACCACCAGTGCCTGTCCTCGACCTCGGCGAGAGTCCTCAGTTCGGCTGCTTCCATGGTGCTAACTTCTATCATGTGCCCGGGGAAGGAACTTGGGGTTCTGAAGGCATTCTGAGAGTTTCAACCACTAACCAGGACACCATACCTTGTAAGCTGCACGACCCGTCCCACACACCACCGTCAGCGTCGCTCGGGCGGGAACGCGGAGAGACTCATGGACTCGGTTAAGTACTCCATCGTGATCCCGCTGTACAACGAGGAAAGCGGGCTCAACACCCTCGTCGAACGACTCCAGGAGATCATGGACCAGTTCGACGGGCCGGCCGAGGTCGTTATGGTCGATGACGGGAGCAGGGACGGGACCTACCAGCTGGCGCAGGCCGCCAGCCTCCAAGACCCCCGGTTCAAGCTGATCCAGTTCTCAAGGAACTTCGGCCACCAGGTGGCGATCACCGCCGGGATGGACGCCGCGTCCGGGGACGCCGTGATCATCATGGACGCCGACCTGCAAGACCCGCCGTACGTCGTCCTGCAGATGATCGAAAAGTGGAAAGAAGGGTATGAGGTCGTCTACGGCCTCCGGGAGCACCGGCAGGGTGAACGCCTGTTCAAGACGGCGACCGCCTCGGTGTTCTATGGCCTCCTGCACCGGATCGCCGACATCGACACGCCGGTTGACGTGGGGGACTTCCGGCTGGTCGACCGGAAGGCACTGAACGCGTTCCTGCAGTTGCGGGAGAACAACCGCTATGTCAGGGGCATGTTCTCCTGGGTCGGCTTCCGCCAGACCGGAGTGCCGTACACCCGGGAAGAGCGGTACTCGGGCGCCACGCACTACACGCTGAGCAAGATGGTGAAGCTCGCCTCCAACGGCATCCTTGGCTTCTCCAGCGCGCCGCTGCGGCTGGCCCTCTCCATGGGCGTGTTCCTGGCCATCGCCTCCGTGATCTACGGCGTCGTGGCGATCTCACTGAAGCTGGCCGGCGTGGCGCTCGTCCCCGGCTATGCCTCGCTGCTGTTCGCGATCACGTTCCTCAGCGGCATCCAACTCGCCGTTATGGGGATGGTCGGCCTGTACGTCGGCCGGATCTACGACGAGGCCAGGGACCGGCCGCTGTACATCGTGCGCGAGCGGCACGGGTTCGGCGACCCGGAGCGGCCCATCGTCTGGCAGCCGACGGATACCGAGGCGCAGAACGGCCGCGGCCGGTCGATGCTGCGCCCGTAGGCGCGTCGCCCTCGCAACCTCTCGCAGCGGGTTGACGCCGGGTGGAGGCCACTGCTCCACCCGGCGTCAGACCACGCTTCCACCTGGGATCGACCCGCTGGCTGACGCGCCGCTAGCGGCCAAGTCCGTAGCGTCGTGGGCGTAGGGAAATACGGCCAAGGACTTGAGAGGAACTCCCATGGACGCCAGCGTGCTGCTTCTCAATCTCGCGATCCTCGTCACCGTGCTGCTTTCTGACTACGGCAAGCGCTCCGTGACCACCACGCGGCTGATCCGCCCGTTCGTCACCGCGGCCATCATCATCCCGTTCTTCTTCGCCGGCGTGCAGGGCTCCGGCGATGGCTTGCTGATCGAGTTGGCCGGTGCCGCGGCTGGCCTGATCCTCGGCGTGCTCGCCGCGTCCCTGATGCGGGTCTTCGCCGACCCCGCGACCGGCCGGGCCGCCACCATCGGCGGCAAGCCCTACGCGCTGTTCTGGATCGTCATCGTGGCTGCCCGGCTCTACTTCACCTACGGCGCCCAGCACGTCTTCCCGGCCCAGCTTGGCCAGTGGATGTACGCCAGCCACGTCACGACCAACGGCCTGACCGCGGCCTTGATCTTCTTCTCGGTCGCCATGATCATCGGCCGCACCACGGCCCTGGCCACCCGCGCCCGCAGGGTCACCGGCCACCGCGCCGCGACGGTCCGCGTCCCGCAGGCCGTCCCCGCGCACTAATCCGCGCAATGAGCCGACCCGGCCACCCGCCCGCCCGACATTTCGGAAATGTCGGGCGGGCGGTGCTTCGTGCATTCTGCTGTGAGTGGCCGACGGTGCGCGGTGGGCGGCCGGCCTGGATGCTTTCCGGCGCGTGCGCACGGCACGTCGCGCACGGCGGTGTTTTGCGCCCGCGTAACCGGTCGCCTCAGCGGTAGACGGCCGCGAGCAACGCGGCGTAGGAGCGAACCAGCGCCGCGTGCTCCATGGGAAGCAGCGCACTGTCCGGCTCGCGGCCCTCTTCGACCCACTGATCGGACAGGTCCATCGCCCGGGCGCGCTCCACCGCCGCCGGCCGGAGCGCGGCCTCCGCCTCGCCGTAGACGTAGCAGTACAGCCGGGTCAGCGCGTCCACTAGTTCTTCCGCGGGCTCTGCGCCGTCGATCGCGTGCGGGCCCTCGCGATGCACCCGCCACCACGTGACCTCAAGTTCGGCGGCCCTCGCAGGGCTGGCGGGCTCGCCGTGGCTGAGCGTCACCAGGCCGTAAAACCGCCGCATGCGTTCCTGTGCTCCCTCGGGGTCGTTGCCGGGATTCGGCGCCCATAGCTGATTGGCGCGGAGCACTAGCCAGGCGCCGCGCACGGTGCGGAACCACCCCATGCCAAAGCCGACCCTGACCAGCCCGATGGAGGCGATCAGCACCTGGGGCCACCGCCGCAGGTAGTACCCGACCCAGGCCCGGTACTCAAGGTCGGCCAGCCGAACAGGGTCGAACGACCGCATCGGGGTCGGGCGTCCCACGCCGACCCTGCCCCTACTGATGATCATGTGTCTGCTACCCCCCGGCACATCGACACGCGCTGGAGTCATCATGCCCTGGCGGCTCAGCGCGGCGCTTGGCCCCCTGCTACGTGTCGTACCTGGTCGGGGTGGTGGTGTGGGTGCGGCCGGAGGGCAGGGTCCAGCGCGTGACGCCGGGTGCGG
>Ga0335075_10009342_pt1 | contig 14976 bp, 6 predicted proteins | sample Lox_Sample_24_FD_206723 | JGI IMG/M metagenome (GOLD analysis project Ga0335075, IMG submission 206723) | Soil microbial communities from Loxahatchee National Wildlife Refuge, Florida, United States - Lox_Sample_2.4 | ecosystem: Environmental > Terrestrial > Soil > Wetlands | place: USA: Florida...
TTCCTTGTGTAGTGTACCTTTTTGGAAAAGAGCCCGAAAACTGCTGGATGGTCAAGACTCGCTTGCTCCATCTGGTTTTGCCCCGAAGGTACGGATTTAGAAAAAGGAAGTTGATCCCTCCTTTATCATTATTCTCCAGGTTTGTTCTTCACTCTTTTGCCAAAAACCTCTCCCTTCTGTTGAGCCGATTCCGCAAGGAAATACGACATTTAGCAGTTCTACTTTGGGTTCCATGGGAGCAACGTGAATCCTCCCAATTCATGCAAAAATCTTGCGTCTTGGGTGGTCTCATCGAACATTCCGCCTCTCGAGTCATCCAATGGGAGTCTCGATTTCATGAATTTCCAGTATTTTTGGTATCGTACTGATGTCAGCCCATCTGAGACGATAGCAGGTTGCCACGTCATACAAACACCAATAATTGACACACAAACTCGGCGAAATCTTCAGAAAGCGTGAAATTTCATGCGGGGCATCGAAAGATCAGGAAAGTTATGAGACTGAGTCCTGGATATATACCTAGATTAGTGAGAGTATCACTAGATACGTATCTCACTCTCTGCTATAGCATTCATGCAGCAACCGTTCGATAATTCCCAATGGCCTCCCTTCAGCCATCTCATGACCATTGTCACATGATGTGATAAAGGCTCCGGAGTTCTACTGTTGATTAATTCTTTTCCTCTTCTGTCCTTTCCTTCGGTCGTGGTAAGCAAAGTATAGAAATTCTTGGCTGGGCGTGGTTTCCCATCCTGTCTGCTCTTTCCCCCCCTCAAAGGCCGAGGTCTGAAATCCGGCTCAATTATTGCTTCAGACGTAATTTAGTCTTGCTAGACCAGATGATAAATGTTCATTCAACGGCCAGGTCGGAGATACTTTACTTCTGATTATGGAATACCCTTTTCCGACCCGCTACTGATGTCAAAACCGCTGGTTGCGACAATCGCCATCCAGTTTTACGATAGTAAGGCTAGTATTACTGCGTACACGGCGACTTACAAATACAGGAAGGGGATTGTGTAGTTCTAATCGAAAGTACCAGAAGAAGATAATGTGCTCTTCGCATTCTACTTTCACATCGCCATCAAGTACATATGCGGACGATTAGGTGTCACATGGCAGGCTCTGCATTTCACAGAACTTGATTTATACGAGTACATGGCACAGAGTTCTCTTTAAAATCTGCTGGCGGGTTACAGCCGCATCATACTATGTCTCTACTCTCTCCTGTCTAATGTAACTCTACTATGCAACAAAAAACAGGATGGTTCTCTACCTGCAACAAATGATACAACGAGATGATCATCTCATTGTCACTAACACATATATTTCTATTACATGATTTGCATTTGACTTCGGCCTTCTCGTGGGGAGGTTATGTGAAAATGTCATCGATATTGTAGCTGGTTTATATATGCCCCTCCTGGCATCACTCCTTCGGGCTATTGACAGATATGATAATGAAATCGGAGAGTTATGGTCGGGATTCAATTAACAGGGACCTGGGAAAACTTGGCCTGATCTCTCTGCTAGTTCATTTACCGCGATGCGGTGGCCGCGGGCCAGGGATGTCAAGATCCTGTGGAAGATACTCCATTTTCTTGGCGCAGCATTACATAGGCGCGAACCCGGTGAGCATAGTGTGCACTTTCATCATTGGCATTTCCTTTAGCTGTTTATATGTAGTTATACAAGTGCCCCTATTTTAAGCTGATTTCAACTGGGATAATATAGCCCAGATAGCCTCGTGATGTGCACCTAAATGTTCGGCAAGCAAGTCGAGAGGTATCTGTTCTCTCCAATGGAGGATAAATTTTCTAGGAGAAGTCCCACTCCTTGAAAGCAGCCTTGAAGGCTTCCACGTCTGCCTTCTCTTCGTCTTCCGTCTGCTCGCAGTCCCTCCACTGAATTCGCTTCTCTAAACCTAACAGTTTGGCCAGAACTCTGCGGCCGAACTGTAAGTCAAACCTCATTTCACTGTCCAAAGGCAGAGTAAGACATTTAGTGGAACCACCGGGAGAGTCGTCGTCAGGAGGTGTCCAGATCCAGACTCTGAAGAAGTCATCATCTCCTTGACCAAGGCCAGGGTCTCGCATGTGAAAAGCTGGGTAGGACATATTCTCTGCCTCTACTCGAAACGCTGCCTCGACTAGTCCTTTGCGGATTAGTGTCTCCGGCATCGGCAGGAATTGCCAATGAGTATGGACACCGTTTCCTCTTGATATCTCGTACGTTACAGCACCAAGTCTATCATTGCTCCGTGTGGCCACCATGGATTGCAATGCTATCTTGTATCGATTCATCTCAGCATACGTCTTTGCTGCTTGACCTTCTTCCTGGATAAGAGCAATTGTGGGCGAATGTGTCAAAGGAATAATAAGCATATGGCCTGGAAAATCAAGGCCTGAAGCGATATTTGTAGTTGAAGTAGTTAATGGCCCTTTCGCTGTCGTGACGTAGGCATCATCACCAATAGATGCCACGAGATGTGTTGCAAGGTTTGGATTCGAGAGGCAGAAAAAACACTCGCTAGGATCAGGCGGCGGTTGTTTCTCTCTTCTCCCGCGCTTGTGACGGTGATATGTATGATCGCCTCCTTTAGAGAAACGAGAATAAGGCTCTGAATCAAGGGCTGGCCGCTTCTTGCCATTTGCACGGGCTGTGAATGGCGAAGCGGTAGTGCCCGGCGGAAGAGGAATTGTGGGGTCGGCTGAAGGCTGCAGAGAAAATGCATATAAATATTTCTGTTTAGATGTGTTACCGTACGCTGCAAGTGATATGAACCTCGTTATGGGCCGAACGTCCGCCGCGTCTTGAGATGGAGCATGGAAGAATGCTTCTCGTTCATAGAAGAAGTCTGATGAAGCGGAGAAGTGGTAGCGCGGCTTCAGAACTGTGCAGAGATCTGAAATGTGTTCATAGCTTGGAGTCTCGACAGCACCTTCAAGTATGGGAATCTTCGACCCTGTTCGAATCGAAGCGGGCCACGAAGCTGTAAGAAGTATATCCGCTGTATTTGCACCTCGAAGAGACTTCGCATCGTCTACAGTATGGAAAGGGAGATATTGCTCCTTAGAGAGACCGGCTAAAATAGTATCATCGAGACGTCCACCGAGGGTAACGATACGGACACCCTCCGAGGTTTTCGTAGTGCTACGCTTTCCTAAGAAATGCAGATTCGGGCAAATCTGGGGAAATATCAGCGCATTGTTCTAGTAAAGGGAGCTCTATTCTGGCTGAGTGCTGGAGTATTCTCTAAAGTTACTTGATCAAATTATGACAGCAGAAGGGGCAATTGATGATTGTATCTTTAACGGATGAAGGAAGTTTACCTCTTTGTCTTTCGACAACCTGTCAACCACGCGCCGTGGAAGGGGTTTTACGCCAACTGTGAAGTATGTAGGCAGAGGAATCGAGATCTTTTCGTCAAGAAGATCGGCAACTACATTATCGTCTTCGTCGAAGAGATCCCCAGCGACAATCGCAAAGGAGAAGTTATTCTTATCGTGTAAGGTGGAAAGCTTCGCAGATAGCGACTTAAGCTGGCCATTGACATTACCAACAACTATTCTATTCGTACCATGTCGGTTAGCTTTTTGAGTGAGGGCAAGGGTGAGGGAGGAGAAAGAAAACGCGCGAAACATTTTGCAAAATGAGGGTATGGGTGAGAATCACGTTCGAAGCTGGTTCCGAATGACTTACATCTTGGAGGCCATTGTAACCTGCCCACCATCACCAATAAAGACTTATTCGTTGTATGAGGAGCAGGACGAGGTGCTGCAATGACATGCAGCTCCGTGGAAGTCAAATGTTTAAGCTTTATCGCACTGTTATCAGCTAGTTCTACGCGCTAGAACTAGATTAGTGAATTCTGCCGGTAGACTAGTCCTGAAAGTGCTCACCGCTTATCTGTCCGCTCAGAATATTTTCCATTTTCGATGATTTGAAGAATGGATGTCTCTGTATCTGCCCTCACAATGGCACCCTCCTCTGGGCGTATTGTGAAGTCCTTTAAAAAAAAAGGAGGCACAGCCCATCACAAGAACCACAGATGGGAATCATTCACAACAAAGATATCGAAACTTAACTCCCTCGACCCTCTGAAACGAGTAGTCCGTCATGATCTCGATGTGGAAGACCTCGCAACGACTACGTCGTATTTCAAGAATGGTTTGGAGAAGTGGCAAGAGCTCAGTCTATCTAGTTCATTTATCGAATTCGCTCGTGAGGTTACGTCTCTATGCGATAGCTTGCCTCATATCCTTTATTTTGAAGACCAGATAATGGACCTGTTGGTCGCCCATCTTCAGATGAAAGAGAAGGAAGCAATGGAACCGCTGCTCCAGCTGTTGACTGATTTTGCTCATGATTTGGGTACAAGATTTGAGAAACATTATGCGCGAGCACTAGAGTTGGTTATCACTATAGCAAGGACCTTTCATGATGTTGAGGTTATTGAATGGAGCTTCGCCTCTCTGGCTTTCATGTTCAAGTACCTTTCGAAGCTTCTTGTATTGGACTTGCGGCCGACATACGACCTTATGGCACCTCTACTGGGCAAAGAGCGACAGCAACCTCACATCGCCCGATTCGCAGCTGAAGCCATGAGCTTCCTGATCAGGAAAGCTGCCGCCCCTGCGGTGCGAGAAAAGGCCTTGGATACAATTATTCAGCACGTGAAGTCAGACTTACTCAAGTCTTATGGGTCACGCCAATACGAACTTTATTTTCATGGAATAATGACAATGTTTGCAGAAGCTGCGAAAGGGAGCGGATTGAGTATACACTCTTCGGGCACGACAGTCATCCATTCTATGTTTTCCCTGTATGACGGCGGAGATTTCTCAGATACCCATGTTTCCCCATGGGCAGACGTAATCTGTGGCGTTCTCACAAGTCTAATACATCATTCAAGCTCGGATGCATTCAAGGATGTTATAGCCACCGTGCTTGAACAAGCAGCAGAAGCAATTGACAGCTTTGAAACTGATCAGACAAAGCAGAATTTTCAGTGTCTAATGCTTTCAGCTAAAACAATGGGCATATTAGCCGGTGTTAGAAAAGGGTCCAGAATTAATGATTGGCCAGCACTATTGTCCGGCTTGTCGGAGGTACTTGATATACTATCACAAAAAGCAAAAGCCCTTGTCAACCAAGGAAACGATCCGGAGTTCTCGGGCGCCGTTGTGCTAAGCACGTCGATTACACTCCAGTATGCTCCAATGGACACTTTAATGCCATTCATTTCCCGCTATATGGCTGCTCTTTCTACCGATTTCTTGTCAGGATACTTCTTTACCTTCTGCTCCTACTTCGCAGAGGTCAATATGGAACGTTTCCAAAGTTTCGTACTACCTTATTTTCAAAGGTATGGAAATCCTTTATAGTTTATGTGAGCCGTTGCTAATTTCCGCTTGTTATAGGTTTATTATCGCTCACTGGTCCGATGCTGATAACGAGGACACCCTCTGTATCCTCGTGCCAAAGCTTGTTTCTTTTGGTGCTCTCACGAGCAGCTGCGAAGGCAAAGATGCCTTTCATATACCTCAATCATGGCAGGACCAGATCGTTAGTAAATTCGAGAGACTAGAAGTGTCTCCCTTTCCAGAGCAGGCCTCTATAGCAAATTCCGACAAAGATTCTCAAGTCTGGCACGATCGCTGCCTGCCAAAGTATGGAGCGCTTCTAGAGATCTTAGAGTGTACAGCTGTTCACCCTTCCACTAATGCTCGGATTACCGAGATAATTTTGAGGAAACTCAAGCTTGCGCTACGGCCGTCTTCAGCACTTGCTACCTCTGAAGCTCATTTTATTGTAGGTAGAGGCTTCAAAGCATTTTGTCGGATGACAAAAGGCACCGGAGAGATAGATGTTTCGTTGGGACCGTTACTTCATGCTGCTGCTCCACGTTATTCTCGTCTTCCCAATTTCCTGGAGGCAATGATTTCCTACGAAGGATTATTATCAAAGGCCCCTGTACCAGCTGCCAGGCCTCTGTCTGGTTCTCTGGATGCCTCAAATTGGTATGCCGATAGCGGTGGGGATATTGATGTCCTCCTTGCATCCCTAGTGGATAATCTTTCTACGGAGGAGCACGAACTCCGACTTCTATCCTTGCGACTGCTAGATGCAAAATATCGAAAATTAAATGGCACGAATTCAGAAGTCCTGGCCACAATGCTACTCGTCGAACAAACGCCACTGGACCTGCAGAATTCGCGTTTACTATCCATGCATATTCGTACACTGGTTTCGATGTACAACCAACATAGCTCAGATCCGCTCCTACGTAGGGCCATCCTTTTCTTTTTCTTTGGGATGTTGACAGTCAAGCTTTCGAAAATGTGGGAAGATGCAAGTGCTGCACTTGCCCAGATTGCCGAAACCAGTGAAGGTGAAAATATCATTTCACAAATTGCCTTCCGATGGCTGGACACTGAGTCTGTAAGGTCTGATGGATCAGCACGTAGTGTTGAACAAACTCGTGAGGCAGGCCTTACTGATTTTGAGTGCTCAAATTTTATGAAACTCAAAAATATCTTCCAGAATGTACAGGCTGAGCTGAAGAATGCCCAGTCCTTCATGCTGCAGAAGTTTGTCAATGAACAGCGACTGATCGCGGCGAAACCTGCTGCTGCGAGATCTCAAGCGCTCCGAGTTTTGCTAGCTGCCCCACAAATTGCTGAGCGACGCTCACGCCAGTTCGTCCCAATGTTCCTCTCGTGGGTGGGACAGGAAGAACTATCGGAGGACTCGGGGACTATACCGTCGAGGAGTGATTGGACGAGGAAGGACCAGAAAACCCAACTTGATCTCTTCTCTCTATTCTCAAACCCCAAAGTTCTCTATAGGTCTGGGGATGTTTACACCGCCTTGCTGGTCTTGTTGACAAATGGCGACCTTGAAATTCAAAAGTCTGCTCTGAAAGCAATTCTTACTTGGAAATCTCCAAGTCTGAAACCATACGAGGAAAGTCTTAACAATTTGCTAGATGAGGCTCGCTTCAAAGACGAGATTACTCTATTTTTACAGGGTCAGACATTAATTCAACCTCAGCATCGTCCTGAACTTATGCCCGTGCTTCTGAGGCTCCTTTATGGGCGGACAGTCTCCAAAAAGGGAGCAGCCAGCGGCAAACAAGGAATGGAAGCACGGAGGTTAATAGTATTACGGCATCTTAGCATTGAAGACATGGATGAATTTCTTGGCATTTCTCTTGGAGAGCTTCGTAATATCGAGCTTTGCAAAGACAATACTCTCAAGGAATCTCTTTTCGAAAAGGAAGTCATGACTGTGAGGAGACAAGTCGGTTTCATCAACATGATGGAAGACGTCCTGAGAGAACTGGGAAGCAAAGTTGCACCATTCACTAGCAGAATCTTACCCGCAATACTATACTGCCTTATATTTGCTGCAAGGCAGCTGCAGAAGGCAAGCAAATCATATGATGATGAAGAGTCGGTCATTGATAATGCTTCTATGCTTAGAGTCATTCGCCAAACAGGATTGAAGTGTTTGAACCTCCTCTTCACCAATGATAAACAATTCGACTGGGCTCCTTTTGTTCCCATTATTCTCGAGGACCTTGTTTGTCCGAGAATCGAGAAACTCCCAATAGAGACAAGCCAGGGTGTGTCTGGAGTACTTCAACTTTTGTCAACATGGTCGTTATTCCCAAGGACTATCCTTTTTCTGGGTAAGGATAACAGATTTCTGCCAAAGGTTGCAGAGTGCCTTGTCCCGCAGAAGTCCAAAGATGAAGTCAAATTGTTTGCTCTCGGAATCATCAAGAACATCATGGCGCTTGCTCGTGGAGGCACGACAGAGCTCGAGAATCTTGCAGCTAAAGTCAGGTCGACTCTTCTCGATGTCAACATGGATACCTTCCTAACCGGAATTGGCAACGTGCTTCGAAACCAACAAGACCTGAGTAAAGATTTCCTGCAAGCTTGTGTAGAGACAGTTTCAGAATTGGCAGTATTTGTGTCTAAGTCTACACAAGCTTACAATCTGGTCGACGTGTCCCTGTTCCTTCTAGATCAACCCTCAAGGCGTGTCAATCCGAAGACGAAAAGCGGCCTTCTACAGGTCTTGGAGCACTTCGTACCACTTTACAACCTTCAAGATGATAATGCGCTCCGGGGTAGAGTCTACAACACGGTCACTTCCTTGTTTGGGTTCTTTCGAGACAGGGTAAGTAGGGAGGTTTTATCTCGGGTGTTACTAGTATATTCCCAAACAGATTTGGTCTTGGCCGAGGTTGCAGCATTATGTGCAGACCTAAACTCATTCAATGATGCAAGACTAGATGAACCAGACTACGATCGGCGTCTGCAAGCATTCACAGCCATCATCAAACCACGAGAGACGAGTTTCACAGCCCAACAATGGCGACCATTACTCTACAATATGCTCTTCTACATCAAGCATGAGGAAGAATTTGGCATACTATCCTCAAACTCCTCGGACGGAATTTGCAAATTTCTGGATACTGCACGCGAGGGTTTAAACAGCCCTCAGAAGCAGGAATTTCAGAGCATGCTATCATCGATAGTGCTGCCAGCAATTTATTCGGGCGTTCGTGAAGAATCGGAAGTGATACGGAGGGAATACCTAAAAGTCATGGCATACGTCGTCAGGAGCTTCCCTGATTGGACCGATGTAAGCGACATGTATGGCCTCCTGAACGGCGATGATGAGCTCGAATCTTCTTTCTTTAACAATATCCTTGCGACCGGTAAAGGCAGACAATCTCGTTCTCTCAGGCAATTAGCGGCAGCAGCTGAGAAAGGAACACTCAACAGTCGCAATGTCAGCCAATTCTTCATTCCCCTGATTGAGCACTTCATATTTGACCGAGATGAAGGCAGTGAAGCTCATAATTTGGCTGCGGAAGCCACGACAACCTTGGGTTTGCTAGCGGGCTCACTCGAATGGTCGCAATACAGGGCCTTACTGACCAAATTCATCGGATATATCAATTCTAAACCAGACCTGGGGAAACAAATTATCAGGCTATTGAGTAAAGTGATCGATGCACTTGCTCTGGCGGCGGAAATGAAGCCAATTAGATCTCGGGACGTTGAAGAGTCTCCATTAATCGATCTGCCGTCTGTTCCGGTCCAAGAGTCATCTCAAGCGAAGTCTAGATCTGCTTTAATGGACACACTGCCAAAGCAAGCCAAAGTTACCGAGGACTTGACGGCTAACATTCTCCCGCCACTGATCGCTTATCTACATGACAAAGAAGAGTCGACTGTCAGCTTGAGAGTACCTGTAGCCGTTGTCGTCGTTCGACTCCTCAAACTACTCCCTCGAGAACAAATGACAGAGAGACTACCAGCTGTACTTACAGATATCTGCCATATACTGCGAAGCAAGTCTCAAGAGTCTCGCGATATGACACGAGATACTCTCGCCAAAATATGTGTCATACTAGGACCGAAAACCTTTGGATTTGTCCTAAAAGAACTTCGAGGGGCACTGACTCGGGGCTATCAGTTGCACGTCCTGTCCTACACCATGCATTCGATCCTGGTGTCCACAACGCCAGAGTACTCTCCAGGTGATCTAGACTACTGTCTTCCTTCTATAGTTGCAGTGATTATGGATGATATTTTTGGAGCCACTGGTCAAGAGAAAGATGCGGAAGAGTACGTGAGCAAAATGAAGGAAGTCAAGAGCAGTAAAAGTCATGACTCTATGGAACTTATTGCCAGGACGGCCACATTGACTCGCCTCACGGATCTTATTCGGCCCATACAGGTGTTGCTCCAGGAAAAGCTCAATCTTCGTATGGTTCGAAAAATAGATGAGCTACTAAGTCGCATAAGCACTGGCTTGCTGAAAAATTCTGCTGCACAAACTAGGGAAAGTTTGATATTTTGCTACGAAGTAATTCAGGATGTGTACGCAAGCAGTAACCTGCAGGTAAAAGCCAAGGAGGATTACAAGCTCAAGAAGTATCTTGTACAGCGCGGTGCCAATAAAAGTGGAAATCGAGGTGGTGCAACAATATACACGTACAAGTTAGCTCGCTTCGCGCTTGATGTGATGCGATCTGTCCTGAAGAAGTATGATAATCTCCGAACGGCATCAAATATTGCAGGATTTGTGCCTATTCTAGGAGATGCTCTTGTACAGGCCGAGGACGAAGTCAAAATTGCAACCTTTCGGCTCCTTGGAACCATTGCCAAAGTCCCATTGAAATTCACCGGTGATGGAACAAACTTGTACAAGATTGCTGCTCTGGAGGCTATGAGCAGCGTTTTGTCTTCTTCATCGACTACTTCCGAAATCTCCCAAGCAGCCTTGAAATTGCTGTCTGTTATTCTTCGCGATCGAAGCGATGTCAAGATCAAAGAGACTTCAATTGATGACGTGCTAGGAAGACTGAGGGACGATATTACAGATCCCGAACGCAGACATGTAACTTTCAATTTCCTCCGTTCTATATTGGATTCAAAAATAGAGAGCGCAGCTGTCTATGATACTCTTGACTACGTTGGAACAGTCGTGGTGACGAATGACGACAAGGATACCAGAGATCTTGCCAGAGGCACCTACTTTCAGTTCCTCAGAGAATATCCCCAAAGGAAGAGCAGGTGGACAAAGCAGCTTACTTTCATCGTAGCAAACCTGACGTACGACAGGGAGGGCGGGCGTCTATCCATCCTCGAGGTTATCCACCTTTTGCTATCAAAGTCATCCAATGATTTTGTCCAGGAAATATCAGCAACCTGTTTTGTGCCGTTGATATTTGTCTTGATCAACGATGAGAGCGAGAAATGTCGAACAGCGGCCGGCGAAGTGATCAAAGAGATATTTAGGATGGCTGATAAAGAGCGAATACAGACCTTTTTAGACTTGATGCGATCCTGGGTCAATCAGCACGAAAATTTGTCAGTTTTACGTCTTGGATTTTTAAGCTACGCACTCTACTTTGAAGCTCAGAAAGAGGACGATGGTGATGTGGACACTCTGCTTTCGGGCATACTTAAAGTGTTGCAAGCCGCTGATGAGCCAGGAATGGATTGGGAGCTCATTTATGCGGCTTTACAACTGACATCGACACTTTGTCATACTTTCCCAATCAAATTGCTATCGGCAGACGTAGCTGACTTATGGACTGCTGCAAGATCTTGTTTATCATTCCCACATGCCTGGGTCAAACTTTCATCTGCAAGGTTAATGACAATTTACTTTGTCGATTTCGCAAAGACAAGTATTGAGGATGGATTGCAGAATCTGCCGCTGCAAGGGTCCCATGGACTTCGGTTGAACGCAAATGACATTGTGCATCTCATTCGGCGGTTTGCGGGAACCTTCAATACTCCAGGTCTCACTGAGCTTCTTGCAACAGAGGTGGTTAAAAGTCTACTATTCCTAGGGCAATGCGCTGGGGCGAGCAATCTGAAATGGGCCAATGTACACGAAAAAGAACTGGAAGACCTGGAGGATGATGATGACGAAGCTGAAGACAAAGATGGCAAACAAGAGACGGCGCTGAACTATTTATTTAGCAGACTATCTTTTGTCTTACGACGTGAAACATCTCTACCAAGAGCACCCGCTCTGATACCAAAGACCGCCGCCCTTCAATTGCTACATGCTCTCTGCACTAAGCTAGCAGCTGAGACTATTGCTCCTTCATTACAGACAATTCTGCTACCGCTGCACAATCTAACAGATCCTAATATCCCGATGCCCTATTCTACTGACGATCTTTTCATGGCCGGATATGATGCGCTAAAAGCCAATTGCCTAGAGCTCATGTCATTGCTACAGAACAAGTGCGGCACAGCTGAATATACAGCACAGCTTTGGAAAGTCCGCGAAGGTGTAAAGGCGAGGAGGACTGAGAGGTCGAGTAAGAGAAAGATCGAAGCGGTTGCAGCACCAGAGAAGTTCGGAAAAGATAAGAAGAAAAAGCTTGAAAGGAAGAAGGAAAGGAGGAAGGAGAAGAGTTTGGAACATCGTGAGCAACGACGAGGTCAGTTCTAATGGACGATAAATCCACGCTATAGAGAATATATAAACTCAAGATTAGCATAAATTCTTGATATCTAGTTCGACAGATGTTGGCTGTCCTTATAAAGCCGCATCTCCCTATTTATACATGTTATCCTGTAAATGCCGTTTATTAAAAGTAACCTCCGCCCGCAACTCCTAATTATTCGAATAATGGAGAGATGACCAGCACACCTAGAATGCTACACCGATCCCTGTTGGCCACCCTCTGTCTTCACCCTACTGGTAGTCGTCCCATCCTCCCAGAACTCCAAATCCCCATCCTCACTCAACGTCCCTTTCTTCACCAACTGCCCCTTCTTCCGCATCAAGTCCTCAATGGTCATCGCTTTGTCAGTAAAGATCTATTCACGATCACGTCAGCTAACCCAACAACTTTCCTGAAGTTATCGCATGACTACAAGATCAACTCACCCCCAAATGATCACTAATAATATGCCTATTCTTGCATTCCGGACACGTTATCAGCACAGAGCCGAAATGGTACCCCTGCTTTGATATGCGATGGGTGGAGCGCGTACTGCAGGGTTTGCAGGTGAATGTCATTTCGTAGGCTTGTTTCTCGAAGGGGATAGACGGGGGCGGCTTTGGGACGCGCCAAGGTTTTTTTGGAGGGGCTGGAGGTCTTGCTTCGTGCGATGTTTGCAGCGGCTCTTGAGCTGTGTCTTGGGGAGGTATTTGGGCCGGTTCGTTGTTGAAATGTCGGGCGCTGTAATGGAAGGGTCGAGGGGCGGCGCAGTGGAATGGTCGAGCTGATGACTTCTTCCAATTTGGAAACGGCCGCGGAGACTCCACGAAGTCTCGCAAAGCAAGTCTGCGAAGAACAGCGAAGGCAGCATGTCTGGACTGCATCGTTAATGGTTGTAGATGTTGGTGTTGTCAGGACTCGAAAAAATACTTGGAAGCATCGGAAGAGCAGCCCGCCCGGCCCGCTAATGTCGGCCAATTCCTAGACAGGGATATATGTTAATCCGATCACCATCGTTTTTGAAGCTCTGTTGGAGGTGAAGGCTGAAACTTGCTATTCTTTCCGTAAGCCCTTGTAGTCTCTTCTTTTACCTTCCGATCATTCTCGTCGACATTTCAGTTTCGAGTCGTCTTTCTTTTGTACTTGCCGTTTCCAGAACCAACGAATTATGTGTGCACCTTCCAAGCTCAGCGTTGTCACTCCGCCATATAGACCTCAGACAATTTAACGCGATTTCGAAACAAAAACCCTTATAACACATCAAGTTTAGATTTGGAGGGTTGCTTTAAACTGCAAGGATGATTTCCGGACGTGGTAGAGGCAAGATAAGGCCTCCAAGACGAGTGAGTAGCACGAATACCCCGCTAACCCTTCTCCCTACTCATTAAGCTTTGCTCTTCTGCCCACAACTCTCTTTCTTAACTTGACCTATGATTCTACGACACATCAAGATCTAACCGCTTTGGCTGATTGTAGGGACCTATTGGTCATGGAGAGAACAACGATTTCGATGCGATGTGGGATATTCTCCGATCTGCTTTTCGGGAAATCCATACCAAGAATGCATCGAAGCTCTCATTTGAGCAGCTCTACCGAGCCGTGTACAAGATAGTTCTTAAGAAAAAGGGCGAGCTTCTCTATGATCGAGTTAGAGAATTTGAGGAGCAGTGGTTTGGGAGCGAAGTCATGCCGAAGATTCGCCTTCTTATCACGAAGAACCTGGTCGGAGTCGCACTGGGTGGTATGCCGGGAACGACAACCAATGAGAAGCGGATCACAGGGGAAAAGTTCTTGAAGGGACTGAAGGACTCATGGGAGGACCACAAGATTTGCATGAACATGACTACCGATGTCTTAATGTACATGGATCGCGTTTATTGCCAAGAAAATCGGAAGCCCTCCATATTCACTACGGCTATGGGGTTATTCCGAGATCACATTCTACGGTCAAAGCTGGCGTCCAGCGAAGCAGACTTAATGACATTCGACATATTAAATTCAGTCATCCTTGACCATATCCAGATGGAACGCGAGGGCGATATTATCGATAAGAATCTCATTCGATCTTGCATATACATGCTAGAAGGTCTCTATGAGACTGATGACGAAAACGAAAACGAAAAGCTGTACATGACGGTCTTCGAACCGGAGTTTTTAAGAGCGAGCCAGCAATTTTACCAAGATGAATGCTTGACTCTTCTTCGAGAATCAGATGCCAGCTCCTGGCTCAGACAAACACAAAGAAGGCTCGTGGAGGAAGCAGATCGCTGCCGAACGACGATCTCGCAACTGACAGAATCAAAGATTGCACGAGTTGTCGAGAGTGAGCTAATTGGCAGCCACTTGCAAGAGTTCATTGCCCTAGAAGGGAGCGGTGTCAAGACAATGATCGATAATAATCGTTACGAAGATTTGACTCTGCTATATCAAAATGTGTCCCGCATCGATCCCAAGAAAGAAGCTTTGAGAAATGCACTGCAGAGCCGTGTGGTAGACCTTGGCTCCGAAGTCAACAAGACCATTGCCAATACTGACTTTTCTACTCCTGCCGCCGGAAAGGCGAACGGGGACGATGAAAATGCCGATAAAGGCAAAACCGGTTTGAACATAGCTGCTCAGCAAACGGCTGCCGCGATCAAGTGGGTAGATGAGGTCCTTCAATTAAAGGACAAATTCGACAGAATGTGGAAAAAGTGCTTCAATGAGGATCTTATCTTACAAACAGCATTAACGAAGAGCTTCTCTGATTTCATAAATCTGTTCCCTCGCAGCTCCGAATACGTGTCTCTGTTTATCGACGAAAACTTGAAACGCGGTATTAAGGGAAAGACTGAGGCAGAGGTTGATGTTGTACTTGATAAGGCGACTACATTACTCCGCTACATTCAGGACAAGGATATGTTCGAGCGATACTATAAGAAGCACCTGGCTCGACGCTTGCTACAGTCAAAGTCGGAAAGTGCTGATGTCGAAAAGCA
>Ga0335075_10009343_pt1 | contig 14975 bp, 10 predicted proteins | sample Lox_Sample_24_FD_206723 | JGI IMG/M metagenome (GOLD analysis project Ga0335075, IMG submission 206723) | Soil microbial communities from Loxahatchee National Wildlife Refuge, Florida, United States - Lox_Sample_2.4 | ecosystem: Environmental > Terrestrial > Soil > Wetlands | place: USA...
GCGGACATCGTGATCGACCCGCTGGCGATGCCGGTTGGCGCCGATACCATGCTGGTGCAGCGCACGCTCGAGACCATCGGATTGCTTCGGGACGAGCTGGGCGTCAACATGACTCTCGGCGCGTCCAACGTGTCGTTCGGGATGCCGGATCGCGGCTCGATCGGAGCAGCGTTCCTGCCGATGGCGATCGCCAGCGGGCTGACCAGCGCCATCATGGACGCCAGATCGCTGCAGCTTGTCCAGGCGGTCAAGGCTGCGGACCTGCTGACCAACCGTGATCCGTGGGGTGCCGCGTGGATCGCCGCGCACCGTGCCAGGCAAGCGGCGGCCACGGCAGCCGCAGCGGCCGAACCGGCGCCAGCGCAGTGACACACGCCGCTGCCGACCAGTTGGACGGTGTGTCCGCGCACACGCTGCCCGCCCGGGTGGAGCTGAGCTTCCAGCCCGGCGGGCAGCGCGTGCGCGTGCCGCCGGGCGTGACCCTGTTCGACGCGGCGAGCTGGAACGGCATCGCAATCGACTCGACCTGCGGCGGCCACGGCACCTGCAAGAAGTGCAAGATCCGCATTATCGAGGGCAGCGCTCCGGTGTCTCCGCTCGATGCGCGAGCGTTCTCACCCGACGAGCTGCGCGGCGGCTGGCGGCTGGCCTGCCGGGCCTTCGCCGAAGGCGACGTACAGGTCGAGGTGCCGCCGCTGGTGACCAGGCCGAAGGCGGCCACCGTCGGGGTCGGACGGCAGGTCATCCTGCGCCCGGCCGCGCAGAAGCGGTACCTGGAGCTGACCGAGCCATCGCTGGCCGACCAGCAGACCGACATCGAGCGAGTGCTGGCCGCGCTGGACGACCTCGAGCTCCGGGTGGACCTCGCGGTGCTGCGCGGCCTCGGCCAGCGGCTGCGGGCCGCCGACTTCAAGGTCACCGCGGTGATCGTCGACGACGTACTGATCGACGTGCAGGCGGGCGACACAACCGGCCGGCTGCTCGGCATCGCGTTCGATCTCGGCACCACCACGGTTGTTGCCACCCTGCTTGACCTCAGCACCGGCACGCCGCTCGCGGTCTCGTCAATGCTCAACAAGCAGCAGCCGTTCGGCGCGGACGTGATCACCAGGATCAGCGCGACCATGCTGGACCCGGCGGCACTGGACACGATGAGCCGGCTCGCGCACGAGACCCTCGCCGAGCTCGCTGCGGAGGTGTGCGGGCAGGCCGAGGCTGACCCGTCGGACGTGGCCGAGGTCGCGATCGCCGGCAACGCGACAATGACGCATATTGCCCTCGGCATCGACCCCGAGCCGCTTGGCGTGGCTCCGTTCATCATGGCGGCCCGCGAGCTGCCGGAAGTGCTCGCGACCGACCTGGCCCTCCCGGCTCATCCGCGGGCGCGGACGTTCGTGTTCCCAGCGTTCGGCGCCTACGTCGGCGGAGACATCACAGCCGGGCTGCTCGCCTCCGGCATGAACCGAGACGCCCGGACCCGGCTGTTCATCGACATCGGCACCAATTGCGAGATCGTCCTCGGCAACCGGGACTGGCTGCTGGCGACGGCGGCGCCGGCCGGCCCCGCATTTGAGGGCGCCGCCATCCGGTGCGGCATGCGGGCCGCAGAGGGTGCGATCGAAGGTGTCTCGGTCACCACGGACGGGCTGACGCTCACCGTGATCGGGGACTGCGAGCCCGCGGGGCTCTGCGGGTCCGGGCTGGTAGACGCCGTCGCGGGCCTGGTCAAGGCCGGCCTGCTTGACCACTCGGGACGCCTCGTTCCCGATGAGATCGCGGCCGGGCTGGCTCCGGCCATCGCTCCGCGGCTCACCATGCTCGGCAACGAGCGCGTGTTCGTGCTGCACTGGCTGGGCGAGCCGGGCGACGTGGCGGCCTCGGTCTACCTGTCCCAGCGCGACATCCGCGAGCTGCAGTTCGCCAAGGCTGCCATCGCAACAGGCTGGCACGTACTGCTGGACGAGGCCGGGCTCGCGCCCAGCGACATCCAGCAAGTGCTGCTGGCGGGCTCCTTCGGCAGCTATCTCTCGCCGGCCAGCGCGATCGCGCTCGGCCTGGTGCCGCGGCTGCCGGTGCTCCGGGTGGTCAGCGCCGGGAACGTGGCCGGCGAAGGCGCCAAGATGGCCCTGCTGTCCATGCGCGAGCGCGCTGCGGCACTAGCACTGCTCGGGGAGGTGAGGTATGTCGAGCTCTCCGACCGGGACGGCTTCAACGACGCGTTCGTCGACCAGCTGCGGTTCCCGGACTGACGGTGCCCGTTCGCGGACGGACGGCAGTCACGGGGCTAGCCGCCGTTCCCGCCCTGATCATTCGCTTGCCGTCATTGCCTGCGGAGCGCTCGCTGGCCCAGTGCGCGACATCGTCGCCCGCCGCGGCTGGCCGGTTGAGGTGCATGCGCTGCCGGCGGTCCTGCATAACCGGCCGGAGCGGATCGCGCCGGCCGCCGCCGAGCTCGCCACCACACTGCAGGCGCGCGGCCTGCGGGTCGCGCTCGGTTACGCCGACTGCGGTAGCTACGGTGCGCTTGACGAGCTGTGCAGCAGGCTCGGCGTCACCAGGCTGCGCGGCCTGCACTGCTATGACGTGCTCGGCGGCGGCGACCGGGTGCGCGCGCTGCTCGCCCGTGAGCCTGGCACCTACCTGCTGACCGACTTCCTGGTCCGCAGCTTCCGGACTACTGTGCTGGCCGGCCTCGGACTTGACCGGCATCCGGAGTTGTGGGCTGACTACTTCGGGCACTACCGCCGGCTGGTCTGGCTGGCTCAGGATCGTACCCCTGGGCTGGAGGAGCGTGCCGCCGAGATCGCCGTGCTGTTCGGCCTCCCGCTGCGGGTTGTCGACGTTGGCACCGGGAGCCTGGAGCGCGAGCTCGAGCTGATGGTCAGCTCGGTCACGGGGACTGCGCCCGCCAGCGAACCGGGAGGCCGTGCGCAGGCGCGGATCCGAGCACACGGCGCTCTCCCCCGGGCCACGTCGTCAGCGTGACCGGGCAGCCGCCCGCTCGCGACTGCTCGAGGTAGAGATAGGCGAACCGGGCACTGTCAGTCGCGGTGGCAGCAAGCGCGGCGACGCCATCGGCGAGTTCTGCGCGCTGGAAGTCAGACAGGTACTGGCGGAAGATCGAATGCCAGAGCACGGTCCAGGCGCCGGGCGCGACGTGCATCCGCGCCAAGGTCTCTGACGCGCTCTCCGCCCGTAGCTCGGCCGGCACCCGCTCGGCTACCTCGAACGCACCGCGGAGTCGGCTCAGCCGATCGATCTGGTCCGGCCAGACGTAGGCGGTGAGCGTCAGCCGCCCGTCAGCCGTCAGCGGATCGACGGGAGCTAGGTCGCCGCCGATTCGCTCCACCACCTCCATTTTGGCCTCCGGTGGGGGATCGCCCTGCCATCCGTCGGTCAGCACGACCGGCGACTGCGGATCCCCGTAGCTGCCGGCGGGCCCCGGTACGTAGAAGTGGTCCGCACGCAGGTTCAGGCCGGCGCTGGCGCCGACCTCGACCAGCCGGATCGGCAGGCTGACCGCCGCGGCGATGTGCCGCATGCCGCCAAGCAGCGCAGCCGCCCGGCCGACTTCGTTGGTCTGCGGCGGATGGCTGAGCCAGCTGCGGATGCTCTCGCCCTGCTCGGTCAGTGTCCGCCTGAGGGCCGCCCAGGCGCGCGGACTACCCGGCTCGCTCTCGGCGGTGCCGCCGCAGCTGGGGTAGAAGGCGGCAAGCGCCGGTGCCTGCCCGGACAATGCAAGGGCGTGCACGCCGCCAAGCAGCCGGAGCGCGAGCACGCTCGAAAGCCGGTCGTCTAGATGGCCACGGAGCACCTCAGCGGTTGGCCCGCTGGCGAGCAGGTCGGCGGCGGCGTGGGTGAGCAGGTCACCATAGAGCGAGCTGCCAAGCTCCCGGCACGCGTCTGCCTGCCAGCGCAGCAGCCGGGCGGTCCGAATCTCCGGCGTCTGAAGCCCCGTAGTCTCCACGGCGGCCACTATGACAGGAGGCGCCATGCGCCGGTCATCGCGGGCCACGGGCCGGGCTTGGAGCGACAGGCCACAAGCGATCCTCCCGATTACAAGCCGGCGATGCCGTCGTTTACATAACCGAGGCTCCCCCGCGTATGAGACGGAGGAGCCTCGGCCAGGGGCCCGGCTGGCGCCCGATTGCTCAGGCGACGCTAGCTGGAGCGACCTGTACTGCCACTCCGGGCGCTGCGACACATGGCGGTTTCCCGCGCATTGCCATCCGCAGATTGCTCCGCGAACCAGAATCCGTCGTGACTGTGGATAATTTTCTACTGCCAGGATGGTGGTGAGCGCAAGCGATTTCGGCAATGCCATCAAGATTCTTTTTGCCGAGCGTCGGCTGCAGGCTTCCCGGAGATCAAGATTCTTTTTCAAGCCCTTGCGCAAATAGCCGCGAGGCCCCTGCATGTATGAGATGCAGGGGCCTCGCAGGGCCTTGGACTCGACGCTGACCTGCCGATTTCTCGACCGCCATGCATCTTGCCCGGCCTACTACCTGGTTAGCATTCCCGCACGTCGTCCGGTTCCCCGGCCTTCGCGCAAACCTTTGGGTCGCCCCTAGGTGGCCTGCCGTTCAGGTGGTGAATGAATTTCTACTGCCTCTGACCAGGACGGCGCAAGGGCTTCGGCCAACCTTTTCCAAGATTCTTTTCCTGTCCACAGGATGATGTTTGTTTATCCCCCGGTGTTGGCGCTTATCCACCGAATGTCCACACCTCTTTGCACACCCTCGTCGCGCCGGGCGCACCTGCGGCAGCTCGGCCCGTCATCGGCCAGGCTCGCGCCCCGGCGTCCCTTTCACCGGCGGCCGCTGACGCGGGTGACGCCGCCGGCCGACAACATCCCGCGGACCAGGGCTGACAGGCGGGCTTCGGTCAACAGGCGGGTCCGAGCTGGCCTCGGTCAACAGGCGGGTCCGAGCGGGTCTCGGTCGACAGGCGTGTCCGAGCGGGCCTCGGTCGACAGGCGTGTCCGAGCGGGTCTCGGTCGCCTGGCCCGAGCTTGCCCTGCACGGCCTGGACCTCGCCTAGGGTCTCTCCCCGCAGCCATGGCTGGCGACGACAGTTCGATCATGCCCCTTCGACATCGCGAGGAGCTTTGACCGCTCGGTCCTGGCGGCTCTGTCGCAGCGGCCGACACCGCGAACTGCGAACTTTCGCAGTGTTTGGTTTTTCTGACCGATTTTACGCACTATTTGCAATCCCTTTGTTTAACGCTGACTCGGCGTCGCTATAGGTTCTCGGCAACGTCCCTCTCGTGGTGATGACGAACCTCCAGGCTCGAATACGTAGTTTGCCCAAGCTCAAGATGAGTTTGGGCTTTTTTGCGCCCAGGATCGTCACAGCGCGAACTAGTCAAAGGAGACAGATGTTAAGACGCTGGGGCATTCCGATCACGACGGCAGTGTTCGCCGTCGGCTCCCTGCTGGGGCTGGCAGCCGGCAACGCGTCGGCAGCAGTCGCGCACCCGTCAGCCGTACATCATTCCGCCACGACGACAATGACGCGGCCCGGCGGCGCCGCCGCCCACGGCTTCAAGCCCGGCGGCGTCATGCTGAGGCCCGGCGGCAGTGCAGGCGCGGTGCGCGCGGATGGACACAGCGGCCGCCGCTTCCAGGCCGAGAGCACGAACTGGTCCGGCTACGCAGTGACTGGTTCGAACGGCACCTTCAAGAGCGTTTCCGCCAGCTGGACGCAACCGGCAGCAACCTGCAGCGGCAACCGGCGCAGCGATCAGTACGCGGCATTCTGGGTTGGGCTTGACGGCTACAGCAGCGATTCGGTCGAGCAGACCGGCACAGACTCCGACTGCGACGGCAGAACGCCCGACTACTACGGCTGGTACGAGATGTACCCGGCGGATCCCGTGTACTACACGAACACAGTCGAGCCAGGAGACTCCATCAGCGCCTCGGTGACGTTCTCCGGCACCGACACCTACACGCTTGTGCTCAAGGACACCACCCGTGGCTGGACCCATACTCAGACAATCAGCGAGAGCGGGTTCGACAGGTCATCGGCTGAGGTCATCACCGAGGCACCGTGCTGCACAAACAGCGGCGGAATTCTCCCGCTCGCCGACTTCGGCACCGTGAACTACACCGCTGCCAGTGCCAACGGCAGCTCGATGGGAACGCAGAGCCCGACCTCCATCGTCATGGTCGACAACAGCGGTCTAGAGAAGGACTCGACCAGCTCGATCTCCAGCTCAGGAGCGTTCAGCAACACCTGGATCAGGTCCAGCTGAACTAGCCTCGCCGCCCGTTCAAGACGAGTGGGCGAGGACCGGACGCCCCGGTGGCCTTCTGGCTGCCGGGGCGGCTCAAGCCTGCCGGAGTCGTCCGCTCGCCGTTGCTAGCTATCGCCTGCCGCCCTGATCGCGGCCACTAGCGCGGGGATCACCTCGTTCAGGTCTCCGATCACGGCGTACTCGGCGCGCGAGATGATCGGAGCGTCCGGGTCGGTGTTCACCGCGACGATGTGCTTCGCTGTCAGGCACCCGGCCATGTGCTGGATCGCGCCACTGATGCCGCACGCGAGATACAGCTCCGGCGAGATCTTCGTGCCGGTCTGGCCAACTTGCTGCCGGTGCGGCCGCCAGCCCTGGCTGGTCACGACTCTGGATACTCCGACGACACCGCCGAGGAGGCCGGCCAGTTCCTCGAGTGCAGCGAATCCCTCCGGGCCGCCGACGCCGCGACCGCCGCCGACCACGACCCGGGCGGTGGCAAGTGACACGCCCGCGCTCTGCTCAGCCGACTCCGTCGCGCAGACCTGCAGATCAGCGTCGTCCAGCACGGGGCCGAACATGCGCACCGGCGGCCTGCTCGCGCCGTCCGATGCCGCAGGCGATCCAGATTCAGGCGCGACAGCATCGCCCGGCAGCGCATCGGTGGCAACGGTCAGCAGCGCGCAGGGTGCATCGAGCACGGCATCCTCCAGTACGCTGCCAGCCCACCGCTGCCGGACGAGCTGCCAGCTGTCCGCACCGGCCGGTGACACGGCGATGCAGTTCGCCGCGACCGGCAGACCGGTCAGGGCGCCTAGGTGCGCGATCACTTCGCTGCCGTGATCGGTGGCCGCCGCAACCACGGCACAAGCCTGCTCCGCGGCGATCAGCTGCTCCAGGCCTCGCGCCCATGCCAGCGGCGCGTACCCGCTCAGGCCCTCGCCGGACACCACGCACACGTCGCTGACGCCAGCCGCCGCCGCATCGGCGGGCACAGTGTCGGCGACCACAGGCTCGGCGCCGACGACATGCTCGGCGCCCGGCGGCCCGAACACCACTGCAGTCAGCTGAGAGCCGCCGGCCGCGTCAGCCAGTGACCGGGCGAGGCCGAGCGCCCGCAACGATCCGGCAGCGACGCCCTCGCCATCGCGCTCGAGCAGGCACAGCACCGGACCGCTCATGCCGCGGCTCCGTCTCCGCCTGTCCCGGCCCGTGGCCGCGCCACCGACGGCAGCACCCCGATCTCGCCGAGAACGCGCATCAGTTCCGGCACAGCGTCCGCACCCTGGCCGAGAACCTGCGCGCGCGTCGCCGAGCTGGCCGGAACGCGAAGTCCAACCTTGCGCAGCCCGTCGGCCTGCCACTGTGGCCGTAGCACGGTGATCTGAGCGCGCTTGGCCCGCAGCCTGCCCGGCAGCGAAGGATAACGCGGCAGGTTAATTCCCTCCTTCACGCTGACCACGGCGGGCATGGCGACCTCGAACTCCTCCTGCGCACCGCGGTATTCCCGTCCGGCGCGCAGCCCCTCGCCGGTCAGCTCCAGCCGCTTGATCCCGGTGACGCACGGCCGCCCGAGCGCATGCGCGACGCGGATGCCGACCTGGTAACCGCCGGTGTCGGCGGCCTCGTTTCCAAACAATATGAGCGGGAACGGGGTAGGCCCGAGTTCGCCGACCGCCCACGCGATCGCAGCCGACGTGGCGACCGGGCCCCACTCCCGCCCGTCGGTTTCGAGCAGGACGCCGCGGTGTGCGCCCAGCGCGAGCATCTCGCGCACCTGATCAGCAGCCTCGGGCGGGCCGAGGGTGAGGACCGTGACTGAGCCGCCGGATCGTTCCGTGATCCGCACGGCTTCTTCGACGGCGCACTCCTCGTGCGGGCTCACCGTAAACCCGGACATGCGCGTGTCGACTTCCTGGCCGTCGGCGGTGACGACCACCTTTCCGCCGACCATCGGCACTCGCTTCACGCAGACGAGGATGTCCATGCGCTAGCGCCTGATCCGCTCGTTCGCCGGGTCGAACAGGGGCGTCGCGCCGGCCACCGCCACCGTCACCGGGTACTGCTCGCCCATGTACTCCACTGCGAGCGGAGTCCCGGCGACGGCCTGCTCAGGCGGCAGATAGGCCATGAGCAGGTGCTTGCCGACCGACGGCCCCGAGCCGGCGCTCGTGACATAGGAGTGCCGGCCACGCGCGTCCATCAGAGGTTCGCCTTCGTCCGTGAGCACCGGCTCGCCGCCAAGCATGTACCGCAGATCGCCCGAAGCTGAAGCGTGGTCGTCGACCGTGAGCGTGCACAGCACCGCGGCCGGCGGTGCCTCTCGCTGGCGCAGGTATGCCGCCTTGCCCACGAAGTCCTCGCCCTTGACCTTCGGCCGCGTCATGCCGGCCTCGACCAGGTTGTAGCTGGCATCCAGCTCGGCACCGTAGGCGCGGTAGCCCTTCTCCAGCCGGCCAGTGGTGCCGTAGACGCCGATCCCGGCCGGCACCAGGCCATCGGGCTGGCCCGCCTCGAACACCGTGTCCCACAGCTTGGCGCCCTGCTCGGGTGGTATGTAGAGCTCCCAGCCGAGCTCGCCCACGTAGGAGATCCGGGAGGCTAGCACGGTCATTCCGGCGACCTCGATCTCGCGGCAGGTGCCGAACGCGAAGCCCTCGTTAGATATGTCGTCCGCGGTCACCCGGCTGAGGATGTCGCGCGCCCGCGGTCCCCACAGGCCGAACGTCGCCCAGGCCGACGTCGCGTCACTGACCGAGGCTGACCCGTCATCAGGCAGGTGGTCGGTGATCCACTTGTAGTCCATCATCCCGGTCGCACCGCCGGTGACGACCCTGAAATGTCGCGGCCCGAGCCGCATGATCGTCAGGTCCGCTCGAAAACCGCCAGCATCGTCCAGGAACGAGGTGTACACAACGCGGCCGTTCGCCACGTGCATCTGCGCCACCGCAAGTCGCTGCAGCGCCTGCAGCGCTCCAGGGCCTGTCACGTCCAGGACGGCGAACGCCGACAGGTCGAACAGGCCGGCGGCCTCGCGCATGGCCAGGTGCTCAGCGTTGATGATCGGCGACCACCACCGCGACTCCCATTCGCTACCGCGGTCCATCAGCTTGCCAGCGTACTTCTCCAGCAGGCCGGCATTGGACTCGTACCAGAACGGCCGCTCCCAGCCCGCGGTCTCGTAGAACACCGCACCGAGCGCCCGCTCGGCCTGATACGCGGAACTGACCCGCAGCGGGCGGCCAGATTCCCATTGCTCGGCCGGGTGCACGATGCCGTACATCTTGTTGAAGCCCTCGCGCGCGCGCGCCGTTACGTGCGCGGTCGTGCGCTGGTGGCCGTAGAACCGGGAGACCTCGGACTCGTGAATGTCGATCTCTGGCGTGACCCCGCTCATCCATTCGGCCACAGCGCGGCCGATACCAGGGCCTTCCTTGATCCAGCTAGCCGCGACCGACCACAGCCCCGGCACCTCTGGCGTCTCGCCGAGGACCGGGTGACCGTCGGGCGTCATGGAAATCAGTCCGTTGATCGCGTACCGCACGCCGGCCCGCTCGTCGCCGAGCAGTTCGGGCATCAGCTCCAGGGCCTTTTCCAACTGCGGATCGAAGTCGTCGGAGGTGAACGGCATCTCGGTAGGCGACAGGACGGCTTCCTCGATGGACGGGATGTCCTCTGGCGACACGATCATCGGGCGGTGCGCGTACGAGCCGACCTCCATATCACCGCCGTGCTGGCGCTCGTACATGTTTTCGTCGACGTCCCGCACGATCGGGTAGCTGATCTCCCCCTCTGTCCCGTCGAACAGCGCGATCGGGCCGACGCTGATCATCTGGTGGACGATCGGAGTCAGCGGGATCCTCGCGCCGGCCATCGCGGCGATCCGCGGGCTCCAGACGCCACAGCAGATCGCCACGACATCCGTCGCGATGTCGCCCTTGGTCGTGCGCACCCGTGCGACCCGGCCCGTCTCGGTCTTGTCGATGCCGAGCACCTCGGCCCCGGCGACCACGGTCAGCGCGTCGAGCTGCTGGGCCCGCTCGCGCATGAGCGTTCCGGCGCGCAGCGAGTCGACGACACCTACCGTCGGGAAGTAGGCGCCGCCAAGGATTACCGAGTCATCCAGGTAAGGCACCAGCTTGCGAACGCGCTCGGGTGTTAGCAGCTCGGCCGGGATACCCCACGATTTGGCCTGTGTGCACCGGCGCCGCAGCTCCTCCATCCGGGCCGGCGTGCGGGCAACCTCGATCCCGCCGCTCTCGGTGAAGACGCCGAGTTCTTTGTACTGCTCCGTGCTGTCCCTGGTCAGCTCCATCATCATCTTGGAGTACTCGATCGGGAAGATGAAGTTCGACGCATGCCCGGTCGAGCCGCCGGGGTTCGGCATCGGCCCTTTGTCGACGAGCACCAGGTCGGTCCAGCCCAGCCGGGCGAGATGGTAGGCCAGGCTGTTGCCAACGATTCCGGCCCCGATGATGACGGCACTAGCCCGGTCCGGGGTCTCGCTCATGTAACTCTCCGCCGATCTGTGAAGGGCCGATCTGTGTGGGCCGACGTATGAACTTCAGTGTCGTGGAACTGGCCGCGAGCCGCCACGGGCGGCTGCGTCCCGCCGGGCATGATCACGGACGACTTCCCCGTTCCCGGAAAAGTCGCCCGTGATCGTTACTCGCACACTATGCATTTCTGGGCCTACGGGGGGCGAAGCCCCCCGTAGACCGTTTCTGCCGGTCTAACAAATGTGACGCTGGTTTTGGGGGTTCACGGGGGTGTCCCCCGTGGGTGGTTACTCGACCGGGATCTCCTTGTTGATCAGGCCAAGGTCGATGCCCTGGCGCCGGCGTACCAGGCGGGCCCACACGTACACGATGATCGCCAGCACGTACATCGCGCCCATGAAGTAGAGCGACGACTTGTTGTTGACGAAGTACAGGCTGTTGGAGAACCACTCGTACAAGTCGAATACCAGCAGCGCGATCGTCACCCAGCCGGCGAGCGGCACCAGCGGAATGCCAAGGACCTTGATGCGGCTCGCCGGAGAAGCAGCCCAGAGCTCAGGCTTGCGCCACGGCAGGATGACAACCGCGATCGCGCTGAACAGGTACGTCACCGCAATAACCAGCGTCGCGTCGAGCGTGTAGTTCCGGAACGTCAGGGAGTACGCGTAGACCGCGCTCAGCCCGGCCGCCGGAAGCAGCATCAGGATCAGTGAGTAGAACGGCACCTTGCGCTTCTCCGACACCTCGGCCGCGCGGTCAGGCAGGACGCGGTCGAAGGCGGCAGCGAAGATGACCCTGGTCGAGGACAGGAACAAGGTGCCGACCCAGCCGATGAACCACAGGCTGAGCCCAAGGATCAGAATTACCTGGAACACGGTGTTGTGCACCAGCCAGCCGGCGAACAGGAACGGGTAGGGCCAGATGCCGAATTGCGGCGTGAGGTTGTAGTCCAGCGAGTTGAGGTTCTGGTAGAAGGCCCAGCCAATCGTCTTGTCGACCAGCAGCAGGAAGACGATCGTCAGGAGCACGGTGATCCACAGGCCGGTAAACATGCCGGTGAAGACCCGCCTGAAGTCGCTGGCGCCGCGGATCTCGCCATACAGGGTCGAGCCCCAGTTGGGCCAGAGGATGAAGAACATCATCGCCGGCACGAGGAGCATGGTCGGACCGATCGGCCCGAAGCCCAGGCTGTAGGTGCTATAGCCGGCCTTCTTGGCTGCCGCGTTGGTCACGGCGTAAGCGTTATGTACGCCGAAGATCTTCTGGCCCTCCAAGTTGAACGAGCTGATGAACGAAGCGTGGCTGTTGATGAGCAGCAGCACGACGACCACCGCGAAGAACACCAAGCCGCCGTAGAAGCACCACTTCTGGATCCTCGCGTAGCCGGCCATGCCCAGGGACACCAGGATGCCGGCGATCGCGATCGTGATCAGGCAGACCACGAAGATCCCCGTCTTCGAGGTGAACCAGACAGCACCGCTCGGGTCGCCAAGTGTCGCCCAGAGCGGCTGGAACAGGATGACCGACAGGATGTTTCCGTAGATCGGCGCCCACAGCCACAGGATGAACCACCAGCCGGTCGCGGCCATCACGAAGCCGATGCCGCTGCCCAGGATCCGGGTCTGCCAGACGTAGTCGCCACCTGCTCGCGGGATCGTGACGATCAGTCCGCTGTACGCGATCACCAGGAACGAGACCAGGATGGCCGAGATGATGATCGACGTAATGAACTGGCCCTTGGGGAACGCCGGCCCGGCGAAAGTAAACTCATATATGCCCAGCGTCAGGAAGTTCGTGGCCAGGCACGCGTAGATTATCGAATCCCGGACTGACCAGCCGCGCACGAGCCCGGTGGCCTTCCGGAGAAATAGCGTCGGAGTCTCGCCTATCGATTCTGTCGCCATCTGTGCCTCTCTAGTTAAGCCCTCTCAGTGGTTGTTAACCGTTCACCAGCAGATACCTGGACACCTTCGCCTTCTTGACGTCCAGGTCGATTACTGCTCCCTGTAGTATCCCGTCGCCGTAGACGCTGCCGGGGTTAATGGCAAGAGTGCGATTCATCTTCTTGATCGCGCGGCTCTCGTGAATGTGGCCGTGCACCGATAGCAGCGGCTGGTGCTTGAGGATGGCGTCCCGCACCGCTACGGACCCGACTGGCTTCATGACCACGCCGCCGTGCATCGGGCGCAAGTTCTCGTCCAGGGCCGGGGCATCGTCCAGGCCGGTTCCGTATGGCGGAGCATGGAAGTTGAAGATCGCCCGGCCCATGTCCGGCACGAGGCCGGCGACCGCCTCGATCTTTGCCGCCAGTTCCTCCTCCGGCGCCTCGCGGTAGGTATCCCAGGGCGTCGGATTCGTCCAGCCCATCGAGACCAGCGAGAAGCCGTCGAGGTCAAGCAACTTGCCCTCGCCAAAGCTCACGCACGGCGAAGACTCGATGATGTTGTCGATCTCGAAGATGTCGTCGTTGCCGCCATTGAGGATGCACGGGATCTGGCCGCCGCGCAGCTTGCCATCCGCCATATCCAGCCAGCGGTCGAGCGAATTAATCATCTCTAGGCTGAAGCGCCGATCGACCGCTCCCTCGTTCTCGCCGAGGTGGGTGAGTTCCTCCTGGCTGACGACGGCTGGATAGAAGCCGCTGTTGCGGATCTTCGTCATCACGTCGTCGAGCTCTGCCTTGGTGTCCAGGCGCATAGTCTCGCCGCGCACGGTCACCTGCCAGTAGCCGTTGTAGGCGGTGATCGGGACCATTGCCTTGCCCGTGACATCGCCACCGAGCACTACGAGGTCGGCCTTATAGAAGGCTGCTGAGTTGAGGAACTTGCGCCAGCAGACCTCAGACCCGTGTATATCAGTGGCAAAAAAGATCTTCATGTACCGCGCCCTTACCGCTTGGCTTGTGGAATCGGTCTAGCAGCACGCGCAACCGGACGTCAAGATTGATAACCGACCAATGGCGCAGTAGCCTTCGCGAATTTGCGCTGGTAGTGCGTCAGTGGCCGACCTCCTCCGGCAGCTCATACCATCGGACGCGATCTCCCACGTTCGCGCGCAGTTTCCACTTCATTCCTTTCGGCACAGACCGGGCGAGCTCGGCGAGTTGCGCTGCCTGCGCGAGCGCGTCGTGGTGCGCGCCGGCAGGCATAAGGTGCGGGCTGTTTGCTGCGACCGAAGGAAGCTTGTCCAGGTTGCCGGTGACGGTGCGCCACCAGCCCCAGTCGGCGGCCAGCAGCTGGCCGAAGCGGTCAGAGTCCAGGAACGGCGCGTCCGCGACGCGACCCGATGCGTTTACCGGTAGCCCGGATAGGAGCTGGAGAATGTCCCTGGCGTCCTTCTCATTGAGCTCAACGATCTGAAGCTTGGACAGCAGGATGTCGATCGCGTCCAGGGTGAGCGGGAGCCGGCCATATCCGGGGCGGAAGTCGAGCACGTGGCACATGGTGAGGCGATCCACCATCACGTCGATCGGCCGACCTGACGGGGCGGTGAAGTACATCTGCCGGTCCCCGTTGAGGTTATTGAACCTGCGGTCTGGCACACATCCGCTTTCCTCGAGGAAGGCGGCGGTCGCCTTGCGCCCCTTGGATAGACAGGCAAAATCCATGTCCTGCCCGGCTCGCAGCCGGGGCGGCAAGTGAGGAGTCAGCACTCGGACCGCGAGACCGCCGAGCAGCTTGAGCCCGACGCCAGCGTTTCCGGCATTCTGGGCTAGCGCGACTGCTTCTGGCAGTGGATCGTCGACGACTGTATCTGGCGAATGGCCTGGCTGAACTCCCACGGCTGCTCCTGCACGGCGGCGAGGTATGGCGTCAACCGCACAATACAGGGGCGTATAGACGAAGCGACCGCTAGCAGATAAAACGGTTAGCGCAGATTACGGCACAAGTGGCCGGTTACCGCGCCCGCGAGAGGACCGGACGCGCTGCGGACGGATGTGGCGGACCGGGCCTAGCTGGGTCGTGCGCCGCTTCCGGCGGACTGGCTTTCCTCGACTCGCGGCGCGGCTGTTTGCTGCACGGTGCCCTGCACGCTAGCTGAGTGCGCCGGCTCAGCGTCCGCAGGCTGATAGGTCTCTTCCGGTTCCGCGAGCCGCTGGACCGGAATCTCGGGCGCTGGCTTGCCCGGTATGGGTTCCAGCTGACGGCCACCATCGACAGCCATGAACGACCCGCCGGCTACCTCGCTGCGCGGCGGCGCGCCCTTGTGCTTCCAGGCTGGATGCGTCGATGCGTACA
>Ga0335075_10009344_pt1 | contig 14974 bp, 12 predicted proteins | sample Lox_Sample_24_FD_206723 | JGI IMG/M metagenome (GOLD analysis project Ga0335075, IMG submission 206723) | Soil microbial communities from Loxahatchee National Wildlife Refuge, Florida, United States - Lox_Sample_2.4 | ecosystem: Environmental > Terrestrial > Soil > Wetlands | place: USA...
CGACCGAGGTTGCTTCGTCGCTTCGCTCCTCGCAATGACATGGGGAGCGCAGCCACGTACGTCGGTCATTCAGCGGGTTGGTATTATCCGCGATTTCGCTGCGGCTAAAGGCCGCGCTGCGTTCATCCGCGATTCCACACGTGTCGCCATCAACTAACAACGCGGGGGGAGCGCAAGTTCCCACGCCTGCATCGGAAAATGCGTGACCGCGCCGGAGAATGGCGGGAACTGCCGATAGTCCTCGCGCATCTCGTGCCGCACCGGCGAGTTCAGCGCCGCGGTCAGCGCCGGCGGATCGTCGAACACGACCTTGTTGCGCAGCATCGCATCGGCGCGCGGCCAGGGCAGGAAGCCGCACCAGTCCAGGCGGGTGCAGACTTCGATTTCGCGGATGCCGGGGAAGCGTGACATCACCGCGGTATGGCTCGCGACATAATGCGCGGTCCAGGCGTTCAGGTCCTCCGCCGCGCCTTCGTAGGTGACGAGATAGGCGCAGCGGGCTTCGGCCGGGGTGCCCGCGTCGGGGACCGGAAAAGCACGTGCCAGCATGGCCTGCTGGGTGACTGCCGCACCCTGCAAGGACGGCAGCGCGGCGGGGGCGGCAAGCGCCTGCAGATGCCCGCCGCGATCCAGTGCCGCCTCCAGCGCGGCAATGCCGGCGAAATAGATCTGCAGCGCCAGCGCCGGGGGACGGCCGTCGTCCAGATACGGATCATGCGTCCGCGCCGGCGTGCAGATCAGGCTGCGCACCGCCCCAGGCGTTTCCGCCAGAATTTGCCTCAGCCCGCGCAAATCGTCGTCGCTCACCGCGCCGGGGTGGCCGAATGTTGCAATCCAGGTGAGCATCATCGTCCTGCGTTCCCGGAAAGTGAGCATCATCGTCCTGGGTTCCCCGAAAGAAGGTGAGCGTCAGCCCCAACGTTCGATCCTGGCGGCCCGCGCCAGCCGCACGACGAACGCCAGCCATGCGAATTGCGGCAGCAGCGTCAGCGCCGGCAAGTAGACCTTCCAGTGCGACGGAACCGCGACGAACAACAGGCAGCACAGGCCGCCATAGAGCGCGAAGCCCCAATGGATCAGTGCCACCGCCGGGGTGGGCATGCCGGCGCGTTGCGCGATCTGGTACAGGTGGGCGCGATGCGGCGCGGTGACTCGCTGGCCGGCCAGGGAGCGGCGGATCAGCGTGAAGGTGACGTCGAACAACACGCCGAACAACAGCATGGGCACCAGCAGGAAGGACATCTGCACGCCCTGGAAGCGGCTGGCGACCACCGCCAGCACCGCCAGGATGAAGCCGCAGAACTGGCTGCCGACATCCCCCATGAAGATGCGCGCGCGGGGGAAGTTGAACGGGAGGAAGCCGGCGATGCCGGCCGCCAGCAGCAGTGAGGCGGCGTACGCGAACCAGCTCGCATGGGTCGCGGCGATGCCGGCCAGGAAGCCGGCGGCGATGAAGGCGACGCCGCCGGCCAGCCCGTCGAGCCCGTCGATGAAATTCATCGCGTTGGTCGCGTAGACGATCCAGAACAAGGTCGCGGGCGGTGCCATCCAGCCGGTGGCCAGCGTGCCGAGGAAGGGCGGCGCGTGATAGCCGTGCACGTAAAGCCCGCTGCCGACCGCGACCGCCGCGGCCAGCAACTGGGCGGCAAGCTTCACGCTGAAATTCCAGTCGTAGATGTCGTCCAGGAAGGACACGACGGCGATCGCCACGGATGCCTCGATCACGCCCAGGAAGTACGGGTTTGCCAGGCGGGCGAATTCGGCGAACCGGTAGAGCACGGCAATGCCGACCAGGAACGCCACGACGATGCCGACGCCGCCGCCTTTGGGGATTGGGGTTGCGTGCGCCTTGCGCGGGCCCGGGCGGTCCATCAGGCGCGCGGCGATCATCAGCCGCACGGTCGCAGCGGACAGCAACGCAAGCCCGGCGGCAAAGACCAAGTGGCGCAGGAAGGCGTCCAGGGTCATGGCGGGGCGGGAGTCGGATTTCCCCTCCCCCTGGGGGAGAGAGGTGGTGCGACCGGCGGCGATGGCTCGGCGCGTGCCCGCCTCCACCGTATCCCTTCCCATGAGGGAAGGGTGGGCGATACGCCGGACAAACTCACTGCGCGGCCTGGTTGGCGCCGGTCAGCACAAATCGAGCCAGCGTCTCGCCCAGGCAGGCGTTCAGCAGCGCCATCATTTTCGCGCGGTCGGCGCGGTCGGCGCTTTCCAGGTCGATGCCGCCGTCCTCGACCCAGCTCTGCATCAGGTCGAAACGGTGGAACAACACCACGCCAGGCATCACCGCGACGTCCTGCATCGTCATCTCATAGGGGTCCAGGTTCGTGTTGGCGCGCAGGAACCGGCTGAACTGCGAGTCGACCAGCACCACGTCGGCGCCGGCGTGAAGCGCGTCATCGATGCCCTCCTGCAAAGCCGACTGCAAATCGTCCGGATCCTGGCCGCGCACGGCCTCGACGGTGCCGGTCTGCCACAGCACCAGGGCATAGTGTCGTGACTCCAGCGCTGCCTTCATCAGGGGCAGCATATCCTGCGCTGTCATGCCGCGGCCGCCGCGCAGGGTCAATCCGAAGGAGACGTCCGGCAGGGCGGCGTGCAGCGCCTCGACCATGCGATAGGGGAACGCGGTATGGTGGCCGGCGCCAAGCTGGTCGCCGACCGTGGCGGCGGAACCGATGGCGAGGATGTTCACCGGGCCGCCTGCCTTGATCGCGGCCTGCACCGACGGCAGCGGCGAATCCGGCGTGGTGAATGACGTGGGCGCGGGGCAGCCAGCCTGAGCCGGCACCTGTGCCGCCCGAGATGATGTCGGGCCCGCAACCAGGACCAGAAGGCAGAGCCAAGGCAGCCATCGCATCATTTCGGTCTAATCGCTATCAGTGCGAGCCATGACGGGCAAGGGTGCCGTCGCGGCGCGGACGCGGGGCGCGCGGCCCTTGGCGCGGTACCAGGCACTCACCGCGCCGACGGAGACCAGGGTGATCGCGCCGGCGACGTTCACGGCGATCTGCATCGGCCAGGCGATGCTGTATTCCAGGGCCATGCGGGCGAAGAAGCCGAAGAAGATGCTGAAGCAGAACACCGGCAGCGAGTTCTGCCCCATCAGGATGAAGGGCCTGGCAACCCGTAAATCCAGCCATGCCGCATGGCGCGGGACGGTGCGCGCCACGAGCCACAGCAGCGACAGGATGGAGAGCAAGCGGAACGGGTACATGCCGGTCTTGTCCTGGGTGATGACGAAACGGATCACCCAGTGCGGCATCGCGGCCAGGATCGGGGGGTGGGTATCCACCACCCAGATGACCAGCACGCCCGCGAGCAATACGAGAGCGGAGGCGAGGTCGAACGGCCAACGGATGCGCGGCCAGTCCGGAGGGGCGTAAGACAGCACCGCGCCGATCATGAACAGGAACTGCCAGGCAAACGGGTCGAAATACCAGTCGGGGCCGGTCCAGCCCTGGAAGTTCAACCCGGTGGCGCGGGTGACGACGTAGAGGGCGAAGGACGCGCCCAGCAGCAGCCGGGGGCGGCGCAGCAGCGGCATGCTGACCGCGAACATCAGCAGCAGCACGACGTAGAGCGGCAGAATGTTCAGAAAGCTGGGCTGGAAGCGCAACAGCAGCGCCTCCAGCATCGCCTGGTAGGGCTGGGTGCCGAGCACGTCGAGCCGGGCCTCGTCGAGGTAGTAGGCGCGGTCCAGTGCGGCAGCGGAATACGCCACCTGCGCGGTGTAGACGACGAACAAGAAGATGTGGGCGATGTAGAGGGTCCAGGCGCGCTTCACCGCGTCGGCGGCGGCGTAGAGATAGCCCTGGCGGATCATGGTCAGGCCATAGGCCAGGCCAGCGCCGTAGCCCGCGAGCAAGACGAAGATCTCGGTCGCGTCGCACATGGCGAAATTGGTGAGGCTGATGCGGCCAAGCACGTCGCCCGCGGTGTGGTCTGTGAAGATCCACCACAGGGCGAGTCCCCGGAAAAAGTCCACGCGCAAATCGCGCGTGCCGCCGCGCCGGATGAGTGTCATGCGCCCCCCGATATTGCGCCTCTATTTGGGGCGGCGGGATGCGGAGGGGAACGGGGAGATGCATGACGAACGGTTACGTCAGCAAGGTGTGCGCGATGGCGGTGACGTCGGCTGCGGCGGGGCAGGTGGGGTGGCGCGTGAGAAGCAGCGCCTGGCGGCGAATCGCCTCGCGGACGCGATCATCGCGGCGGATGACGCCGGCAAGCGGCGGCTCGCGGCCGAGAAAGGTCGTGCAGGCACGGCGGAGCGTGGCGTAGGTGCGGCTCGCCGCCGCCGGGGTTGCGGCCTGGTTCACGATAACGCGCGCGTCCCCGCCGGGGCGGTCGGCGGCGTGGAGTTTCAGGACGGCGTAGGCGTCGGTGAGGCTGGTGGGTTCTTCCGTCAGCAGGACCAGCAGCGTGTCGGCGAAGGCGGCCATGCGGCGGACCGGGTGCTCCAGGCCAGCGCCGAGGTCGAGCAAGACGATGTCGAGATGGGTGGTGGCGGTGCGGAGGCTGGCCAGCGTGGTTTCCAGCGTGGCGGCGGCGAGGCCGGAGAACATGCCAGAGCCGGAGCGGCCGGCGAGGATCTGGAAGTTGCCGTCGGGGTGGCGGAGCGCGGCCTGGGTGATGGAGGCGCGGCCGGCGATGACGTCCGCCAGGTCGAGCGCGGGGGTGAGGCCGAGCTGCACGTCCACGTTGGCGAGGCCGAGATCGGCGTCGAACAGCAGCACGCGTCGGTCCTGCCGGGCGAAGGCGTGGGCGAGGGTGATGGCGAACCAGGTTTTCCCGACGCCGCCCTTGCCGGAGGCGACGGCGATCAGGCGAGGTGATCGGCTGGGGCCGGTCGCGGCCGGGGAAGGTGCGCGGCCGGCGCCATCGCCGGGGTCGGCTGGTGCGCGAGGGGCGGCGGTAGACGGGGGTCCAGCATCGTCCGCGCGTATCCCGGGATGCGAGTTCCCCCTGTCCCCCCTGGTCAAGATGGGGGCGGGGCTGCCGTGCGGATGACGCGCGGGGGCGGGGACGGCATCGGTCATGGCGGGACCTTCCGAGTCTGCATCAGCCGTTCAGCGAGGAAGGCGGGCGTGAGGGGTACCAGGCCATCGGCGGCACCCGGGCCGATGCCCGCCTCGGTCAATGCCAGGCGCCCGGCGGAGGCCGCCGCGAGGATGCTGCCAAGCCGGCGCGTCAGGTCCAGGCGCGTGGCGACCAGGGTGGAGGCGCCGGCGGCTGCGTAGGCGCCGGCGAGATCGGCTGCCTCGGCGGGGTCCATGCCGCCTGGCAGCACCAGGACGAGCGCGGCGGAGGCGGTCGCGGAAAGGGCCGCGAGTTCATCGGCCTGGGCGGGGTCGAACGGGTCGGAGCCGGCGGTGTCGATCAGCACGGGCGCGGCCTTGCCGCAGCGGACCAGGGCGCGGCCGAGCGTGACGGGGTGGCAGGCGACGATCAGATTGATGCCCAGCAGTTTGGTGAAGGCCGCCAATTGCTCGGTGGCCCCGGCACGTTTGCCGTCGGCGGTGATGACGAGAGGGGTGGCCCCGGCGAGGACGAGACGGGTCGCAAGGCGGGCGACGGTGAGGGTCTTGCCGGCCCCGGGGGGGCCGCAAAACAGCAGCGGCGGATTGTCGGGGGTGACCGGGAGGTCGGCGAAGGCGAGTGCGGCCGCCAGGGCGGTGTCCAGTGGGCCGGATTGAAGGCTGGCCTGGAGCGCGGCGGGGACGGCATGGAAGTGCAGCGCGTCGAGGCGGGCGGGGTCCGGCGGTGGGGGTGGCGGCGGTGGCGGTGGCTCGTCAGGTTCCAGGGCGGCCGTGATCTCGACGCCGCCGGCGACGCGGCGGGTGCCGAGGATCAGGGCGTCGGGGCCGAGCTCGGCGCGAAGCTGGGCCATGGCGGCGGACATTCCCGCGGCACGAAACAGCTTGAGGCGCATCGGTAAGCTCTCCCGCTTGCTACGCGCGCGGGAGAGGTCGAGGGGCGCGAGCGGCGAGGGTGGGGGTGATCGGGCCGATGCGCTGCGGAGAAACGCCGTGTACCGACCCGATCACCCTCACCCACGCCGCTGCGCGGCTCGACCTCTCCCGCTTTGCGGGAGAGGTGTTGTTTGTTGTCATATCGTCCCCACCGTGCGGATCCTTGCCTTGGGGGAGATTTCGGACTGCGCCAGCACCGGCGTGTTGGGGCGAATGCGCTCGACGATGGCGCGGACGTGCTGGCGGATGTTGGCGCTCGTGAGAAGCACGGGGGCCTCGCCGGTCGCGGCAGCGGTATCGAACGCCGTGCGGAGTGACTGCATGAAGGCCTGAAGCTTGGTCGGCGCCATGGCGAGCTGGCGTTCCTCGGGCGGGCCGGTCAGCGAGTCGGCGAAGGCGGCTTCCCAGTCGGGGGACAGCGTGATCAGCGGGATGTATCCGTTCGGGCCAGTGTGGCTGTCGCTGATCTGCCGCGCCAGGCGCGTCCGGACATGCGCCACGATCGCGGTGATCGCACGGGTGGCCCCGCCGCAGGCCTCGTGCACCGCCTCCAGGATGGTGGCCAGGTCGCGGATCGAGACCCGTTCGGCGAGCAACGCCTGCAACACCCGCTGGATGGCGCCCACCGTGATCTGCGACGGGACCAGGTCGGAGACCAGCTTCTGTTGCTCGCGCGGGAGCTCGTCGAGGAGCTTCTGCGTCTCGGCGTAGGACAGCAGCTCGGCGACGTTTTCCCGCACCAATTCGGTCAGGTGGGTGGTCAGCACGCTGGGCGGATCGACGACGGTGCAGCCGCGGAACAGGGCTTCCTCCTTGGCGGCGGCGTCGATCCACAGGGCGGGGAGGCCGAAGGCCGGCTCCTTGGTCTTTTCTCCGGGAAGGTCAGGGATGCCGCCCTTCGGGTCCATGGCCAGCATCATGGTGGGGCGGAGCTCGCCCTTGCCGGCCTCGATCTCCTTGATGCGGATCACGTAAGAGTCGGCGGGGAGTTGCATGTTGTCCTGGATGCGCACCGGGGGCAGCACGAAGCCCATCTCGGCGGCGAAGGAGCGGCGGAGGCTCTTGATTTGCTCGGTCAGCCGCGCGGTCTCGCCGCCGGCGAGGGCAAGCAGGGCGTAGCCGAGCTCGACGCGGATCTGGTCGATGCGCAGCGTGTCGCTGATCGGTTGTTCGGTCGCGACCGCCGGTGCCGGCGGCGGCTCGGTGCCGAATTTCGTGGGATGCCTCTGGCGCAGCCAGGCGCCGCCGCCGGCCAGTCCGGCGAGCGCCAAAAACGGCAGCGCCGGCAGGCCCGGCAGCAGCGCGAGGATGCCGGCGGCGCCGGCGGCCATCGCGAGCGGTTTGGGGCTGCCGCCGAGCTGGCGAATCAGTGCGGTATCGGCGCTGCCCTCCATACCGCCCTTGGTCACCACGATGCCGGCGGCGGTGGAAACCAGCAGGGCGGGAATCTGGGTCACCAGCCCGTCACCCGCGGTGAGCGTGGTGAAGGTGCCGATCGCGTCCGCCAGCGACATGCCGTGGCGCAGGATGCCGATGGTCAGGCCGCCCAGGATGTTGATGACGATGATGATCAGCCCGGCGATGGCGTCGCCGCGGACGAATTTCGCCGCGCCGTCCATGGCGCCGTAGAAGCCGCTCTCCTCCTCCAGGTCCTTGCGGCGTTTGCGGGCGGTCTTCTCGTCGATCATCCCGGCCGACATTTCGGCGTCGATCGCCATCTGCTTGCCGGGCATGGAATCCAGGCTGAAGCGGGCGGCGACCTCCGCGATGCGGCCGGATCCCTTGGTGATGACCATGAAGTTCACCACCAGCAGGATGGAGAAGACGATCAGGCCGATGACCACGTCGCCGCCCATCAGGAAGCCGCCGAACGCCGCGACGACATGGCCGGCGGCGAGCGGGCCTTCATTGCCGTGGGAGAGGATCAGGCGGGCGGTGGCGACGTTGAGCGAGAGGCGCAGGAGGGTGGTGAGAAGCAGGAGCGTGGGGAAGGAGGAGAAGTCCAGCGGACGGGTGAGGAAAAGCGAGACCATCAGCACCAGGACCGCGGCGGTGATGGAGATGGAAAGGCCGAAGTCCAGCAGCAGCGGCGGGAGCGGGAGGACGAGGACCGAAAGCAGCGCCACGACGCCGAGCGCGAGCCCGATGTCGCTGCCCGGAGCGAACTGGCGCGCCCGGGCGGCCAGGGTGGTGAGGAAGCTCGAGGCGGTGGCAGTGCCGGACATGGCCGGCCCGTTCCGTCAGGGCCGGGCTTGATCCGGCCATCTGCGTCGCCGCGATCGGGCCGCTATCACCCGATCCGCGTGCGCAGATGGCCGGGTCAAGCCCGGCGCTGACGATGGAGAGATCACGCCGCCACCCCTGCGGTCGGCGGCGGCACGGCCACGCCCTGAGAGGCGTAGTCGCGCAGCTTGTTGCGCAGGGCGCGGATCGAGATGCCCAGGATGGTCGCTGCGTGGGTGCGGTTGCCGAGCGTGTGGCCGAGGGTCTCGATGATCAGGTCACGTTCCACTTCCTCCATCCGGCGGCCCACTAGGGATGCGACGCCGCCAGGCAGCGCGGTGTTGTCCGTGCGTGCCGTGCCGAAGGCGCCGTCCGATGTGCCGAGCTCGATTGCCTCGATGCCGATTTCGCTGCCGCCGGCGAGCAATACGGCGCGGTGCATGGCGTTCTCGAGCTCGCGCACGTTGCCGCGCCAGGGATGGCCTGACAGGCGCAGCATCGCGGTGGGGGAGACGGGGCGAAACGGCAGGCCGTTCACCTCGGCGTATTTGCGGGCAAAATGTTCGGCGAGCGGCGGAAGGTCGCCTGGGCGTTCGCGCAGCGGGGGGATGCGCAGAGCGACGACGTTCAGGCGGAAATAGAGATCCTCGCGGAACGATCCGCGGCGGATCTCGGCGGTGAGGTCGCGATTGGTGGTGGCGAGGATGCGCACGTCCACCTTCACAGGGGCGCCGCCGCCCAGGCGATCGATCTCGCGTTCCTGCACCGCGCGCAGCAATTTGGCCTGCAGGCGGATGTCCATCTCGCTGATTTCGTCCAGCAGCAGCGTGCCGCTGCTGGCGGATTCGAATTTGCCGACGCGGCGGGCGAGCGCGCCGGAGAAGGCGCCTTTCTCGTGGCCGAAGAGTTCGGATTCCAGCAGGTTCTCGGGGATGGCGGCACAGTTCAGCGCGACGAAGGGACCGGCGTGGCGGCGCGAACGGCGGTGCAGGTGGCGGGCGAGGATTTCCTTGCCGGTGCCGGACTCGCCGCAGATCAGCACCGATGCTTCGGATTTGGCCACTTGCTCGGCGCGGCGGACGGTGGCGGCCATGGCAGGGTCGCTGAAGACCAGGGCGTGGGATTCGCCGGCGGCGGCTTCGAGGATTGCGGCGATCAGGTCGGGGTCGGGCGGCAAAGGGAGGAATTCGCGGGCGCCATCGCGGATGGCGCGCAAAGCGGCTTCCGGGTCGTGCGTGGTGCCGCAGGCGACGACGGGAACGGCCATGCGCTCGGCCGCGAGGGCGCGGACGACGGCGCCGACGTCGTGGGCGATGTCGCAAAGGACGAGGTCCACGCGGGCGTCGGCGCGGAGGTGGGTCAGCGCGGTGTCGGCGTTGTCGGCCTGGTCGAGCTTGGCGCCGCGGGCGATGGCGAGACGGGCGGCCTGACCGAGCTCGCCCGCGAGGGAGCCGATGATCAGGACTTTCATCGGGCTGTCCCGTGGGGGCGAGACGCGACGCGGATCAACGCGCGGGGCGTGACGACGGGGATGGGGGCGATCGGGCCGGTGGGTAGGCCGGTAGGTAGAAGGCAGTGTGCCGACCCGATCACCCTCACCCTCGGTGCTTCGCACCTCGACCTCTCCCGCGAAGCGGGAGAGGTTTGGTACCATCTCATGCGCGTTCGGCCTTGACGATTTCGGTCATTGTCACGCCCAGGCGCGTGTCGTCGACCATGACCACTTCGCCACGCGCGACGAGGCGGTTGTTCACGTAGATATCGATCGCTTCGCCTAGCTTGCGGTCGAGCTCCACCACGGCGCCGCGTCCCAGCTTCAGCAACTGGCTGACCTGCATTGTCGCTTTTCCCAACACCGCGCTGACCGTCACCGGGATGTCGTAGACCGCCTCCAATTCCCGGACCGTGCGGGCGGTACCGCTTTCGGTGGCGTCGTTGAGTTCGGCCAGTTCCATTTCATCCGGCATGTTCCAGCTCCCTGGTTTCGGCGGGCAGCGGCGCCAGCCCGGCGAGGCCGAGCGCCTCGGTCACCTGCGCCCACAGCGCAGCGGCATCGCGCGACGCGGCGCCGTTGCGCCAGGCGATGCGGACGTCCCCTGGCGGGATGGCGTCGGTGGGCACGATGTGCAGACGGGCGGCGAGTTCGGGGTCCGCGGTTTCGATCTCGCGCGCGGCGGCGGCGGCGTGGCGCGGATTGATCCGCACCGTGACGGCCGGTTCCTTGAACAAGCCGGGAAGCACCGCGCGGATGACGGCTTGCAATTCGGCCTCACCGTGGCGGACGGAGAGTTCCGGCAGCACCGCGGCGAGGCTGCCGAGCAGCAGGCGCGCAATCGCCGCGGCGGTTTCGTCGGCGTGGTGCAGAAGGTCGTTGCGCGCGGCGGCGAGGTGGGTGGCGATCGCGGTGAGCGCCTGGCGGATGAGGGCGTGATCGGCGGAAGCGGCCCGGGCGGCGGCAGCGTCATTGCCGGCCTGGAAGGCTTCGGCGCGTGCGGCTTCGAGCTCGGCGGGGGAGAAGGTGGGTTCGATCACTTCGGGTTCCGGCGCTGCGCCGATGCCCGGCGCGAGATCGAAATCTTCGGAGAACAACACCTTCCCGGGAGGATGCCGCTCGATGTCGAAGCGCGTATCCATGTCACGCCGCCTCGCGATATGGGTTGAGGACAGACGCCTCGCGTGTGACCTGACGCGTCAGTAAATCATCCAACCGCGGATACACACAGATGCATACCGATGGTTCGCGGTGCATGCTGGGCCTTTGCGCTGTTTCGCGGAACTCGCAGCCGGGTTTGTTAAAGGCGGTGCCGGAGCGGCGCGCGGCCCCAAGCCGGCGCGTTGACTGCGGAATGGTCAGCCTGCTGAGCCGACGCACGCAGTGCCGGGATCGCTCTATCTGAGTGCATCCGTGTGCATCCGTGGTTCCATAAGCACTTATACCAGGGAACATAATGATTGACGCACGACTGCCGCTCTCCGCGTCATGCCGGCGAAGGCCGGCATCCACGATTTTCTTGCTGCGTGCTGCATAGGCGTGGATGGCGGGCCTGCGCCCGCCATGACGATCGGGCGCGGCCGGCGAGTCAATTATTAGGCGGGCTGGTATTAGCCGGACGCCGCGCCGGTGCCCGGTTGCGGATCGCCCACACAGCGTGCCTTGCCGCCTCAATAGATCAGCTCCTCATCCTTGCCGCTGCTGATTTCGATCTGGCCCTGGGTCGCCAGGTCCTTGGCGACCTGCACAATCGCCGCCTGCGCGTCGTCCACATCCCGCACGCGCACCGGGCCCAAATTGTCGATGTCGTCCCGCAGCATCTTGCCGGCACGTTCCGACATGTTGCCGAGGAACAACTCGCGCAGCTTCTCGGAAGCACCCTTCAATGCGATGGGCAGCTTGTCCTTCTCCACCGAGCGCAGCAGCACCTGCATCGATGCCGAGGTCAGCCGCGCCAGGTCGTCGAATGTGAACATCAGCGACTTGATGCGCTCGGCGGCCTCGCGGTTGCGCTCCTCCAGCGCGGTGAGGAAGCGGTTCTCCGACTGGCGGTCGAGGTTGTTGAAGATCTCCGCCATCATCTCATGCGCGTCGCGGCGGGTGCTGCGCGCGAGGTTGGACATGAACTCGGCGCGGAGCGTGCGTTCGACACCGTCCAGCACGTCCTTCTGCACACTCTCCATGCGCAGCATGCGCATCACCACTTCCATGGCGAAGGAATCCGGCAGCAGTGCCAGCACGCGCGCCGCATGCTCGGCCCGCACTTTCGACAGCACCACGGCGACGGTCTGCGGATATTCGTTCTTCAAATAATTCGCCAGCACGCTTTCGTTGACGTTGCCGAGCTTGTCCCACATGGTACGGCCGGCCGGGCCGCGGATTTCGTCCATGATCTGCGCGGCGCGGTCACGCGGCAGGGCCTTCTGCAACAGGCGCTCGGTGCTCTCGTAGCTGCCGATCAGGTTGCCGGAGCTGCCGATGCTCTCGACGAAATCGACGCACAGCCGTTCCACCACTTCGGCGCGGATCGAGCCAAGCTGCGCCATCGCGGCGGAGATGTCCTTGATCTCATCCTCATGCATCAGGCCGAACAGGCGGGAGGATTGTTCCTCGCCGAGCGCCAGCATGAGGAGAGCTGCCTTCTGCGCGCCGTTCAGGCTGCGATAGCCCTCGGCTTTCGCGGCGTCAGCCATTTTCCTGCACCATCCAGCCCCGCATGATGGAGAGCGTTTCCTCCGGGTGCTTTTCCACCAGTTCGGTGATGCGGCGCAGCGAGGACGCGCGCAACTGGCCCTCGATCTGCGCGATGTTCACCATGCTTTCGTCTTCCAGCAGCGGCAGCGCCGGGGCGGGGCCGCGAAGCAACGTGGCCGCAGTACCGGCGGGAAGCGCGGCGCCGGCAGGACCCGACAATGCCGCCACCGCGGCGCCGGGCGGCAGGCCGAGCATGCCGGCCCCCATACCAGCCCCCATACCAGCCCCTTGGCCCATCGTCGTCAGCCGCGTGACCATCGGGCGCAGTACCAGCATCAACGCGAGCAAGGCGATCAGCCCGAACAAGGCAGACTGGGCCAAACGCATCAGGTCCGCCTTCTCCAGCCGGAACCCCAACAGCCCAGACGGCGCCGGCATGCTCTCCTGGTCATCGCCGGCGAAGTGCATGCTTTGCACCTCCACCTGGTCGCCGCGCTTTGCATCGAAGCCGATCGCGGTCTTTACCAATGCGGCGATGCGATCCAGGTCCTGCGCCGTACGCGGCTTGAACACATGCCGGCCATCCGGCGTCACCACGTCCGCATCGTCCACCATCACCGCCAGGCTGATGCGGTCGATCTGCGGCTGCTCGTGGATCAGGGTGCGAACGGTCTTGCTGATTTCGTAATTCGTCGTCTCTTCACGCTTCGCTTCCTGCGAGCCGGTGGGATTGGTGCCGGCATCGGCGTTGGGCAGATTGTTCTGCACCGATACGGTATTGTTCGCCTCGGTGGACTTGCTGCTGGTATCCGTGGTCTGCGTGCTGCGCGTCACCTGCCCGTCCGGATCGTAACTTTCCTGCGTTTCGTTGACGCGGTCGAAATTCATCCGCACCGATGCTTCGGCACGGACCTTCCCGGGTCCGAGCGTGGGTTCCAGCATCGTCTCCACCGCGCGCGCGATGCGCAGCTCGGTGGCCTGGCGCAGCTCCTCGGTGGATTGCGCCATCGCGACATCGCCGGCCGGCTCGCCGGCGCGCGCGAGCAGATCACCGCGGGAATCGATGATGGCGATGTTGCGCGGGTTCAGGCCGGGGACGGCGGCGGCGACCAGGTTCAGGATCGCCTGCACCCCCTCCCAGTCCAGCCGCGCCGCGCCCAGCATGGTCAGCATCACGCCGGCCTGCGCTTCCTGCTGGTCGCGCGCGAAGGGCTCGCGCTGCGGCAGCACCAGGTGCACGCGCACGGCGCGCACGCCGCGGATGGCGCGAATGGTGCGCGCGAGTTCGCCTTCCAGCGCGCGGGTTTCGTTGATGCGCTGCTGGAAATCGGTGGGGGCAAAGCCCTCGCCACGGTCGAAGATTTCGTAGCCGACCGAGCCGCCGGATGGGAGCCCCTGCTGCGCCAGCATCAGGCGGGTCTCCGGCACCTGGTCGGCAGGCACCAGGATCTGGCTGCCGTTCGGCGCGAGGCGATAGGACACGTGGTGGTGTTGCAGCAGGTCGACCATCTGCCCGGCGTCGCGGGTATCCAGATCGCCGTACAGCAATGCCATCTGTTCGTCGGTGCCATGCAGCGTCATCAGCGCGAGCATCGCCATCATGCCGATGGCGACGGCGGCAAGCGCGGCGATACGCGCGGGGCCGAGCGCCTTCAGACCCTCAACCAGGGCCTTCATCCGATGAACCCTTCTGCCGACTGGGTTGCGTGCATGACCGTGTTTGGAGTCCGTGCCTGGCGTCCTGCCATGGCGGCGATGATGCGGCAGAGGGCTTACTCAGGGGTTAACAGGGCGGCAGATTTTGCCGGGATGCGGGTTTTTGCGTATTTGGATGGCGCGCTTCGGTGCGCATGTCGTTTAAGGGCACGCGATACATGCGGGGATATTCGGTCAGGGTTTGTGCGGCCGATGTTCGTATCGCATGGCGCCCCGCGCCGCTGTCGTCATACGGTGCGCCCTGCGCCGCCGCCGTCTCGCTATGCGCGCGGGCGTATGTTGCCGAACGATTCTCGAGGTGAGCCCATGGACCGCGACCTGCTCGGCTACGGTGGCAATCCGCCAAACCCGCATTGGCCGGGCGAGGCGCGACTCGCGGTCAACTTCGTACTGAATTTCGAAGAAGGTTCGGAACCCTCCGTTCCGGATGGCGATGCCGCATCGGAATGGGGCCTCACCGAATATGGCGGCAGCAATCCGGGCGTGGTGGGGCGCGATCTCGCCGCCGAGGGCATGTTCGCGTACGGGAGCCGCATCGGGTTCTGGCGCATCCTGCGCTTGTTCCAGGAACGCGGCTTGCCGCTGACCGTGTTCGGCTGCGCGCTGGCGCTGGAACGCCATCCGCCTGCCGCCGCGGCGATCAAGGCGGCCGGCTACGATGTATGCTGCCATGGCTGGCGCTGGGAGAAGCATTTCGAACTCCCCGAGGACGTCGAACGCGAACGCATTGCCCGCGCGGTTGCATCTTTGCAACGCACGATGGGCGAGCGGCCGCTGGGCTGGTATTGCCGCAGCGGTCCGGGCGTGAACACGCGGCGGCTGCTGGTGGAGGAAGGCGGGTTCCTGTACGATTCCGATGCCTACGACGACGAGC
>Ga0335075_10009345_pt1 | contig 14974 bp, 13 predicted proteins | sample Lox_Sample_24_FD_206723 | JGI IMG/M metagenome (GOLD analysis project Ga0335075, IMG submission 206723) | Soil microbial communities from Loxahatchee National Wildlife Refuge, Florida, United States - Lox_Sample_2.4 | ecosystem: Environmental > Terrestrial > Soil > Wetlands | place: USA...
AGGTCGACCAGGCGAAAGCGGCGCTGGTATTCGCGCAACAGCAGGCCCGGCGGTACCAGGAACTGGCGAAGACAGCGATTGCCGGCACCGTCCAGGACGCACAGCGCTATGCCTCGCAACTGGATCAGCAGACCGCCGCGCTGCAGGCCGCGCAGGCGAACCAGAACCTAGCGCAGCAGCAAATCGGGGTGCTGGTAGCGCAACGCGCCAGCGCGGTTGCGAACCTCGCGCAGGCCGAGGCGCAGCGCGACGAGGCGCAACTGAATCTCTCCCACACGGTTGTCACGGCGGCCGAGCCGGGGCGCGTGGTCCAGCTCAGCGCGGCAACGGGCGAATTCGCGCAGCCCGGCACGGCCCTGACGATGTTCGTGCCGGACAAGACCTGGGTTTGGGCGAATTTCAAGGAGACACAGCTCGACCACATGCGGCCGGGCGATCGGGTAACCCTCAAGATCGACGCCTATCCGGACCACACCATTTACGGCCATGTCGCGAGCGTTCAGCCCGGATCCGGCACCGCCTTCTCTTTGTTGCCGGCTGAGAACGCCACGGGCAACTACGTGAAGATCGTGCAGCGTGTGCCGGTCAAGATCGTCATGGACAATCCGCCGGCCGGTGTCGCGCTCGGCCCGGGTATGTCGGTCGTGCCGACCGTCCGGATCGATCCCAAGCCAGCGATGATCGAGCGGCTGGAGGCAGTGCTATGAGCGCCCCAACGACCCTGATGAACGCCCCCGCCGCGAACCGCGGCGCGGGCCCCAATCCGTGGCTGATCGCGGTGCTGGTGGCCCTCGCAACCTTCATGGAGGTGCTCGATACCACGATTGCCAATGTGTCGCTGCGCTACATCGCCGGCGGCCTCGGTGTCAGCCAGGACGAGGCCTCATGGGTGGTGACGACCTATCTGGTCGCCAACGCCATCATCGTCACGGCCAGTGCCTTTCTGGCCAAAATGTTTGGCCGCAAGACGTTCTTCCTGATGTCTCTGGCCCTGTTCACCGCCAGCTCGGTGCTGTGCGGCCTTGCCTGGAGCTTGCAGTCGCTGCTGATGTTCCGCCTGCTGCAAGGTTTTGCCGGCGGCGGCATGGTGCCGGTGGCGCAGTCGATCCTGGCGGACGCCTTCCCGCAGGAAAAGCGCGGCCAGGCCTTCGCGGTGTTCGGCATTGCCGTCGTGGTGGCGCCAGTGGTCGGGCCAACGCTAGGCGGCTGGCTGTCGGACAACTGGTCCTGGCACTGGTGTTTCCTGATCAACGGCCCGGTTGGTGCGGTTGCCATCGCGTTGATCGCACTGATCGTGCGCGACTCGGACGCGTCCGTGGCAGAGCACCGGAAGTGGCGCCAGCAGGGCGGGGGCTTCGATTTCGTCGGCTTCGCGCTGGTCGCGATGTTCCTTGGCGCGCTGGAGATCGTGCTCGACCGCGGCTTGGAGGACGACTGGTTCGGTTCGTCCTTCATCATCACGGCAGCGTCGGTCAGCGCAGTGGCCTTCGTGCTGATGATCCCCTGGGAGCTCCCCCGCGAAAATCCGGCCGTCGATCTTCGCATGTTGGCGACGCGCCAGTTCGGCGCCAGCTTCCTGGTGATGGGGGCGACCGGCGCCATCCTGCTGGCCACAACTCAGTTTCTGCCGCAGTTCGTGCAGCAGGATCTTGGCTATACGGCCACCTGGGCCGGCGTTCTGATCTCGCCCGGCGGTCTCGTCACGATGGCGATGATGGTCGCCGCCGGGCGGCTGGTGGGCATCATCCAGCCGAAATACCTCATCGCTGCCGGTGCCGTGATCATCGCGCTGTCGATGTATGAGCTGACCAATGTCTATGGCGATATCGGCTTCTGGTTCATGGCGCGCGCTCGGATGTTGTTTGGCGTCGGGTTTCCGCTGATCTTCGTCTCGATCACCACCGCATCCTATCAGGGTATCCGTCCCGACAAGACCGGCCAGGCCGCGGCCCTGATCAATGCCGCGCGCAATACCGGTGGATCGATTGGCGTGTCGCTCGTGTCCAACGTGTTGTGGGATCGCCAGCAGTTGCATCAGGCTCGGCTGGTGGAGCATGCGGTTCCGTCGAGTGTTCCGTTCCAGGACACGCTGCACCAGATGACCGGCTTTTTCGCCGGTCAGGGCAGCTTGCCGGAGCAGGCGCAGCAGCAGGCCATCGGCTGGATCGGACAGCAGGTGCAACTGCAGGCGTCGTTCCTGGCCTATATGGACGCGTTCTGGGTGCTGGCACTGGTCGCGCTCGCAGCCGTGCCGCTGGGGCTCGCGCTACGGAAGGTGACACCTGGACGTGCCGCCGCGGCTGGTCACTGATGAGTGCGCCGGGCGGTCTGGCCTCGGCAGCAATGCACAGCACGGACTGCATTGCTGCCGTGTCCCTACTTCGCCCCCGCCATCTCCGACACAAACCCGCCCGACTGCCGCTGCCACAGGCGCGCATAGACCCCGCCGGCCGCGAGCAATTCGCGGTGCGTTCCCATCTCGACGATGCGCCCGCGATCCAGCACGACCAGGCGGTCCATCCGCGCGATCGTGGACAGCCGGTGGGCGATCGCAATCACCGTGCGCCCTTCCATCAGCGCGTCCAGTTGCTCCTGAATTGCTGCCTCTACTTCCGAATCGAGCGCTGACGTCGCTTCGTCCAGCACCAGGATCGGCGCATCCTTCAAAATCACCCGTGCCAGCGCCACACGTTGCCGCTGCCCGCCCGACAGTTTTACACCGCGCTCGCCCACATGCGCGTCGTAGCCGTGACGGCCATGCCAATCCTCGAGGCCCAGGATGAACTCCTCCGCCTCCGCCCGGCGGGCGGCATCGACGATCATCGGCTCGGTCGCTTCTGGCCGGCCGTAGCGGATGTTGTCGCGGATCGAGCGGTGCAGCAGCGACGTGTCCTGCGTCACCATGGCGATCTGCCCGCGCAGGCTTTCCTGCGTCACGCCGGCGATGTCCTGCCCGTCGATCAGGATTCTGCCCCGCTCCGGGTCGTAGAAATGCAGCAGCAGGTTCACCAGCGTGGACTTGCCTGCCCCTGATGGCCCCACCAGCCCGACGCGCTCGCCAGGCGCGATGGTGAGGTTGATGCCGTGCAGCACCGCCATCCGCCGTGCATCGCGATCTGGCGCGCGCAGGCGGCCATAGTCGAAATGCACATCCTCGAAGCGAATTTCGCCGCCGGTCACCCGAAGCGGCACCGCGTCGGGTGGATCGGGCATCTGCCGCCGCACTGCGATCGAGCGCATGCCGTCCTGCACCGTGCCGATATTCTCGAAGATCGCGGTGACGTTGCGGGCGACCCAGCCGGCCATGTTGGTCAACTGCCACGCCAGCGGCAGCGCCGTCGCCACGGCGCCCACGGCGATGGCGCCGCGGCCCCACTGCCAGATCGCCACGGTCGCCATGGTGACGAGCAGCGTCGCGTTCATCAGGGCCAGAGCGATGATGTAGCCGGTGATCATCCGCGTCTGGTCGCGAAAGGCAAAGGTGTGGTCGTCCACCGCTTCGCGCACCCACGCGTCCTCATCGCGCGCGCGGGCGAACAATTTGACCGTCAGGATGTTGGTGTAGCTGTCCACCACGCGGCCGGTAAGCTGCGATCGCATCTCCGAGACCCGGCGTGAGCGTTCGCGCAGCCGCGGCACGACGTATACCAGCATCACGGCGAAGACGCTGAACCACACCAGGATGGGGGGCGTGAGCCGCCAGTCGATCGAGAACAATAAACCCAGCGCGCTGGTGCCGTAGACGATGATGTACCAAGCGGAATCGAAAGTCATGACGACGCTTTCGCGCAGCGCCGGACCGGTCTGGATGACGCGGTTGGCGATGCGGCCGGCGAAGTCGTTCTGAAAGAACGTCCAGCTCTGGCGCACAACATGCCAGTGGTTTTGCCAGCGGATCATGTTCGACAGGCCGGGATTCACGATCTGGTTGATCACCACAACGTAGCTGACGTACGCCAGCGGACGCGCCACCAGCAGCACGCCGGCCATGACGGCGAATTGCAGCCATGCATCGTGCAGCAGCGTCTGTGGCGTGTGGCTGGTGACCAGCGAGACCGTCCGGCCGATGAAGACTGGTACGGTTGCGTCCAGGATCGCGATGATCCCGCCGCCAAGAATCATCGCGACGACAAGCCAACGCTCTTGGCGGATAAAGTGCCAGTAGAAGCGCAACAGCCCGGCGCCGTGCGCGTCCCGCATCTCTCCCTGCGGCGTCGGGCCGGAGGGAGGATCGGGGGTTGGCGGCTCTTCCGGCGGACGAGCCGTCGGGTCGAGCAGGGATTCGGCAAAGCGGAGCATCGGCGAGCGGTGAACCTATGCGCGCCGTCCGTCAATCATGCTCCTGCGGCATTCGTATCGGGCGGCACCAGCCGGCCGCGTGGATTACGCCCAGTGGCCGCCAACCCAGTAGCCGTTTTCCCAATGCGGCGGCACCCAGACGCGCTGTGGCGCGGGCGGCGGGTAATAGGCGACCGGCGGCGGTGCGTAATACGCTGGCGGTGGCACATAGACCGGCGCCGGAGCCACCACGATCGGCGGCAACCCGATGCTGATACCGATACCGGGGCCGCGCCACCAGGCGTTCGCCTGGCCAGGCATCGCCGCGACGCCGATTGCGGCGAGGCCGGCGACGGCACCGATAGCGGCAAGACGCTTGGCAATGATCATGGAGAACCTCCAGTTCGGCAATTGATTGCTGTAGGTGAAGCTAGGATAGGCATGTTTCCGGCGTGTATCCTGATTGTAAGTCGGCTGTGCAGATGCTGCGCACCGTTTGGTGCCAGGGACGCTGTGCAAGCGGCTACAGGCCTCATCATCGCAACAGCGTATCAAGATGATGCCGTGACAAGGCCAGCCGAGCGAACGTGATCCATCACAATTCCGCAAACGGGAATATCGCCTACACGAAGTTGACCGTTGGCGCAGACATAGAACGATCACGACGCTTGCAAGCGAGACGGCTGGCATGTCTCTAATCTGCGCTACCGATGAGCATGAACCAGAGCACAGAAGCCGCGTGGTTGCAGACAGGCCTGCGCGGCGGCATCCTTCATCTCCAGCGGCTCGCGACCCAGCGCGGCTTCGCCTGGAACGTCTCCGTGATGCTTGCCGGAACGGTGGCGGGCCAGGCCGTGAGCCTGCTGCTGTCGCCGCTGTTGACGCGGCTCTACGGCCCGAGTGAGTTCGGCTATCTCAGCGTCTACAGTGCCGTGCTTGGGATTTTCGGAACAGTCGCGAGTCTGGGGCTGGACATGGCGATTCCGATCTGCTTGGCGGAAAGCGATTGCGCGAATCTGCTGGCGTTGAACGGTTTGGCGTTGCTCGCCACCACCGGACTGGTTGCGTTATTCGCGGGTCTGATCTCCACACACGTGCTGTCCATGCTGTGGGTCGCTTCCCTGGCGGGCGACCGCTGGTTGCTGCCGATCGGCTTCGCCTGTCTTGGTGGCTACTACATTATGGTCTCGGTCGCGACGCGCAGCGGTGCGTTCTCAGAAATCGCGCGTACCCGTATCTCGCAAGGCGTCAGCGGACCGGTGTCGCAGATCGTACTGGCTCTGATCGGCTTCGGGACACCCGGCCTGGCGCTTGGGTACGTCATTGGTCAGTCCAGCGGCACATTTCTGTTGCTTGACCGGATGGTGCTGCGCCAGCGTGCCTGGCTGCGCGGCATTACCTGGCGCGGGATCCTCGACATGGCTCGCCGCTATGCCGGCTTTCCGCTGCTCGCCTGCTGGTCCCGCATGCTGGACAACGCCGGGGCCGGCACCATTCTGTTCGTACTCTTCACCGCCTGTTATTCCAGCAAGGTCGCCGGCTTTATGTTCCTGTCGGAGCGGGTGGTGGCGCGGCCATTGCTGATCCTCAGCACATCCTTGCTTCAGGTCTTCACCGGCGAGGCGGGACGGGCGATTTCGCAAGACCCCGTATTGCTCCGCCGCCGATTCTACCAGGTTGTGCCGCTGCAATTCCTGCTGGTGGCCGGCTGGATCGTGATCGCGAACCTGATTGCCGCCTGGGCCTTTCCGGTGCTCTTTGGCGAGCGCTGGGCCGATGCGGTGCCGTACCTGCGCGCGCTCAGCCTGTCATATCTGATGCTGTCCGTGCTGCACCCGGTTTCCACCACGATGCAAATGCTGGAACACCAGGTGACGCCGGCGGTGTGGCAAGTATGCCGGCTGGTCGTTCTGGTCGGCGCAGTCTTGGTGGCGCGCGCTCTCGGCGTATCGGCCGCGAAAGCGCTGTGGATTTGCTCCGGCGTGCAGGCGGTCTGCTGTCTGGTACTGCTGGGATTGATGGCGGCGTCGATCGAACATGTCGTGAGGCGCTGGGGCGCGCGGACGAATTAGGACGGCTGCACGCCACAGAGCTCAGTCATCCATCGTCCCCGATTGGCCCCGAGCGGTAATCGAGGAGCCGGGGGCAGATCTATTTCGGCACGATGTGCTGATCGCCACCTGCCGAGCCCGGCGGCGGAATCACCGGCATCGTTCCTTGTCCGTGCGGCGGCTGCTTGACCATGCCCGGATCCACCGCGTGCGGCGGCTGCAATGTGCCCTCACGCCGCGCCAGCTTGTCGCTAAAGGTGTTGTGGTGGTCGCCGCCGAGCATATCCCTGCTGGGTGGCGCAATTTTCTCGGGCGGCGGTGACGGCGCGCTGGGCGGAGCCGTCGGCGGAGTCGTCACGCCTGGCGGCGCCGGCTGGGGGTTCTGCGCCCACGCGGGTACTGCCGTCAACGCGACGCCAAGGGAAAGCAATATGGCGAGACTGCGTGTCATGGTCCCTTCTCCTTCGAAAGATTGGGGACGGTCGGGGCGGACGCCAACGTGGCGCCCTCCAGGTTTCTTAACGCAGTGCAGTGCCCGGCGTTCCTTCGCCTTTGGTCTGTGAACTGGCGCCATAGGCGCCGATCACGCCTTCTACCGGATCGAAGAATCCGGCGATTGCTTGCTCCAGCCCGGCGCGCGGAACATGCGGCGCTCCGTTACTGAACGCGAGCGGATGCTCCTGCACCTCATGCAGTGCGAGAACGCGGCGAGTCGCGACCCAACGTGGCGGATCGTCGCTGTGCAGCGCGAGATGCGTGACCAAGTGCCGCAGCACCGTCTCCAGCGCGGCGAGGCGCGCCGAGAGATCCTCGGTCTCTGTCATCCAAGTCTCCATCTTGTCGGGTGTGGCGTGGACTCTAGCAGCATCGGCCAGAGGCGGCGACGGTCAATCGCCAGCGGTCGAGGCATCGTGAGACGAATTATCAAAAGGATAAGGGAAATATCTCATAATTTTCATAAGGTCTACGGTGCGTCAATGGCGGTGTCGGCTGTGTCTTCTGTCGTCCAGTCCGGCCAGCGCGCATCGCGCGCATCGATCAGGGCTGGCGTGGCTGGCCAGTCGATCGCAACGGCAGGGTCGTTCCAGCGGAGGCCGCGGACGTGGCCGGATTCGTATGGCGGGCTGATCTGGTAGAGAATGTCGGTGTCTGACTGCAATGTCAGAAAGCCATGCGCGCAGCCGGGCGGGATGAACACGGCATTCATTGCTTCGGCATCGAGCAATACCGAGATCCATTTCATGTAGCAGTGACTGTCTCGGCGCAGATCGATCACAACGTCGTAGGCCCGTCCGCGCACCGCACGCACCAGCTTCGTCTCGCCCTGTGGTTCTAGCTGCACGTGCAGGCCACGTAGTGTGCGGCTGAACGGATTGCGCGATTGGCTGATCTGGAATGGATGCGGAAGACGGATGCCGGCGGCGGTAAATTCCTCAGGGCAATAGAGCCGCGAGAATAGTCCGCGGTCGTCACGAAATGGCGTAGGTTCGATGTGAAACACGCCGGGGAGCGTGGTGGGAGAGATGTGCATCGTCGGCGTCAACGTTTCGTTCATTTCAGTCCGCGGCCGGGCACCGCGGAAAGGAAGAGAGGAAGCCGTTTGTGTCATGGCAATTGGGCCAACGCGCAATGGTCGGTCTCGTATCCAGAACCAGAGAAGCGCGACACGGCCCGCGCCAGGTTATTGCGAGGGAGTGAAGCGGCAAAGCAAACCCGGCCGTGCAGCCGCAGGAACCGCCGATGCACTTTTCCGCAGGAGATTGCTTGGTAGCTTCGCTCCTCGCAATAGCATGGGGCACATGACTTGCGCTCCTCCGATATTGGGTATTAAAGCATCCGTGCTTCCGGCATGGCGACCCAAAGTTTTGTGCCGGAAGCGCGCAATGGCTTGAGTTCGGCGGCAACTTCCTCGGCAATATTCCAGGGCAGCACCACCACGTCGTCGGGTTGGGCATCAGCCAGTTCGTCGGGCGAGACCACGGGAATATGGCTGCCCGGCAGCAGCTTGCCCTGTTTCGCCGGATTGCGGTCGGCGACACAGATCATGTCATCGGCGGTGATGCCACAGAAATTCAGGAACGTATTGCCTTTCGCTGCGGCGCCATAGCCAGCCAGGCGACGGCCCTGCGCATGTTCCGCCGCGACGAACCTGCGAAAGCCATCGCGGATGCGTGCCACTTTGGGGGAGAAGCTGTCGTACGTTTCGGGACGGTGCAGCCCCGCCGCTTTTTCCTGTGTGCGTACCGCATCCAACCCGGGACACGGCGCGTGGTGCGCGCCCAGGTGGCAAGCAAACACACGGAGCGACCCGCCATGTGTCGGCGGGCATTCTACATCGAACACGCGGAGTCCGACCTCTTCCAACACAGGTTCTACGACGAGCAGCGACAGATACGAAAAATGCTCGTGGTAGATCGTGTCGAACTGCACTTGCTCCAGAAGGCGGAGCAAATGGGGAAATTCGAAGGTCACGACGCCGTTTGGCGCCAGCATGTCGGCAAACCCAGCAACGAAGTCAGGTAAATCGGGCACGTGCGCCAATACATTGTTGGCGGTCATCAGATCGGCGCGGCCGTATCGCGCAACCAGGGCCGGTGCGGTGTCGGCGCCGAAGAACTTTTCTTCGGTACGCACGCCGATGCGCCGTGCGGCCGATGCGACATTGGCGGCTGGCTCGATGCCGAGAACCGGGACCCCGGCTGCCCTGAAATGCTGCAACAGATAGCCGTCGTTTGATGCCACTTCGGCGACCAGCGAATCCGCAGCCAAACCGAAACGTTCTATCATCGCCTGCGCGTAGCGGCCTGCGTGCGCCACCCAGCTTACCGAGAATGACGAAAAGTACGCGTAGTCGGCGGCAAAGATCGCGTCAGGCGGGATTGTTTCAGTCACCTGCACCAGCAGGCAGCGATCGCAGACCATGACCCGCAGCAGGTATGGCTGGTCAATGCCTCGCGCGGCTTCATCGCGCGTGACGTAGCAGTTGGCCAGTGGCGTTTCGCCGAGGTCGATCAGGTCGCGATGCATTACCGCACCGCACAGGCGGCAGGTGGGGTCGGTCATGACAACGTCTCGTATCCGGTGATTTGCCGGGACGTAACCGTGCGCATGTCGGCGCCTTGCGCCCATGCGCGGTACCAGGCGGCGGTCGCGTCAATCATAAGGCGGCCCGGCAGGCGGTCGGACCAGCCCAAAGTGCGGCGCGCAAGAGTGGAATCCAGCGCCAGCGCATGGGTTTCCACAACCTGCGGAGATGGCACGTAATCGCATCCCTGGTGCGCCCCCAGCGCTTCCAGCATCGCGCTGGCGATTTCGCCCACGCTTGGTCCCTGCGGCGAACGTGGTCCAAAATTCATGGTGCGCGGCAGGGTCGGATCGATCGTCAGCGCTGCCAGATAGGTGAGATAGCCGCAGAGGCAGTCCAGCACGTGTTGCCAGGGCCGGCTCGCGTCGGGATTCCGCAGCGTCAGGGTTTGCCCGCTCAACGCCGCGTTCACCGCATCGGGCACCAGGCGGCCGGGAGAAAAATCGCCGCCGCCGATGACGTTGCCGGCGCGGGCCGTGGCGACGGCGACGCCCTGCGGCGCGAGGAAACTTTGCGCCATGGCCGTCGTGGCAAGTTCACAGGCGGCTTTCGACGCAGAATAGGGATCGCGTCCACCAAGGCGGTCTTGCTCGGCGTGGGCGCGCCCGTCGTGGTCGTCGGCATAGACCTTGTCGGTGGTCACGACGAGAACGGAGCGCAGAGTGGGTATGGTACGCAGCGCGTTCAACAGATTCACGGTGCCAAGCACGTTGATGGCGAAGCTCTCGGCCGGTTCGAGCACTGAACGGTGCACCGAGGTCTGGGCGGTCAGATGCAGCACCAGTTCCGGCTGGGTGTCTTCCACCGCGGCGGCAATAGCGGCGGCATCGCGCAGATCGATGAAATGCGACGATACCTGGCCATCCAGGCGCAGCAGGCGAAACAGGGACTGGTCACAAGGCCGCAGCGCGATGCCGGTCACCTTGGCGCCGAGCTGGTGCAGCCACAGGGCTATCCAGGAACCTTTGAAACCGGTGTGGCCAGTTACCAGCACGCGCCGTGCGCGCCAGAAATCCGGTTCGGGATGGGGGACTGGCATGGCTCAATCGCGCCAGATTTTCCAAGGGGCGTTGCCGGAACTCCACATCGCTTCCAGCGTCGTCTTGTCGCGCAGCGTGTCCATGGGCTGCCAGAAGCCGGTATGGCGGAATGCGCGCAATTCACCATCGCGCGTCAGGCTTTCCAGGGGGGCCGTCTCCCACGGCGTCTCGTCGCCTTCGATGCGGTCGAGAACTGCGGGGTGCAGGACGAAAAACCCGCCATTGATCACCGCGTTGTCGCCCGGCGGCTTTTCCGTGAAGCTCTGCACCCGGTCGTGCTGCACCATCAGGGCACCGTAACGACCGGGAGGTGTCACCGCGGTGACAGTGGCCAGGCGGCCGTGCCTGAGGTGGAATTGCACCAGGCTGGTGATGTCGATGTCGGCGACGCCGTCGCCGTAGGTCATGCAGAAGCATTCGTGGGGATCGAGGAAGCGCGCGACACGCTTGATGCGCCCGCCGGTCATGGTGGCGGGACCGGTGTCAACCAGCGTGACGCGCCAGGGTTCGGCGTAGTTCTTGTGGTAGATGACTTCGCCCGAGCGCTCGTCGATCGTCACGTCGGACGCGTAGAGCATGTAATTGGCGAAATACTCCTTGATCATATGGCCGCGGTAGCCGAGGCAGATCACGAAATCTGTCAGGCCGTGGGCCGTGTAGATGTTCATGATGTGCCAGAGCAGGGGCTTGCCGCCGATCTCGATCATGGGCTTGGGGCGCAGGTGGGACTCTTCCGAGATCCGCGTGCCCAGCCCGCCGGCAAGGATGACCGTCTTCATGCGACCCGCCGCAGGAAGGCGTTTGGCCAGTAGGTAACGCGCTGGCGCACCTTGCCTTCGTTGAAAGGAAATGCTGGTTCTTCCGCGACGAATTCCGGGTGGCGGGCCAGGAATGCGTCGATCGCGCCGAGCGGATTGTTCCAGTGCCAGTCGGGTGCGGTGCGTGGCGCGCCCGCGACCTGCTTCATGATGCCGTCGCACGCGACGATGTAGCTGCCGGGCGCGACGAACGGCGCATAGGCGTCCAGTTCGGCTTCCACATGCGGACGGCTGTGGTTGGAATCGAGGATCACCAGGGCTCGCTCCTCTCGGGTGAGGGTGGCGCGCACGGCCGCGATAGTGCCTGGATCGACGGAGCCGCCTTCGATCAGCGTGATGAACCGCGCCAAAGAATGTGCTTCGATGGCCGCGCGGTTATGCGGGCGAATTTCGATATCGACGCCGATTGCTCTCCCATGGCCCATCGCCGCAAACAGGCTGGCGTAGAAGATCAGCGAACCACCGTGGGCCACGCCGGTTTCGACGATCACATCCGGGCGGATGCGCCAAATGAGCTCCTGGATGCGGATCATGTCTTCCGGCAACTGGATAATGGGGCGGCCCATCCACGTGAAGCCGTAGACGTATTTCACGTCCCAGCCGCAGCGCAGCCAGGCGGCGGACACCGCTTCGAATGCTTCTGGCGTATCCAGGGCATGTTCTCGGGCCGGCGCGCCGGACGCGTCGTACAGAATTACCCGGCCACCGCGCTCATCGATGGTGAGCATTGGACCTCCTGTCCATCTGTCACCAGTGTCGCGAACTGGTCTGAAAAATTACTTAACGTCGCGCCGAATTCTGTGGTGATGCGGGCGACGTTGATCGGCGGAAACCGCAGGGTAGGGGCGTTCGGTGCGAAGGCCACATGCCAGCCGGTATGGCTGCGCAGCAACCGCACGATCGCGGCGTGGGTGGTGTTTGCCCCGGAGGCGAGATTGTAGATGCGGTGCTTCCCGTCCATGGCAATTAGCGGCAGCAGGCGTGTGACCTCGTCCAGGCTGACATAGTCCTTGCACGATTGCGGCGACTGGCGAAGCAACACGCTCCCGGTACTGCGGCCCTCCTGCAAAAGGGCGCCGAGAAATGTTTCGGTTGGCAGGGACGGGCCAAGAATGTTCGACACGCGAACCACACGGACGGTCGGGCGCGGATCGGCAACGCACAGGGCCTCGCCGGCCAGTTTTGTCAGGTTGTAGAGATCGGACGGGTCGGCCGGGGCGCAGGGTAGGGCCGAGTCTTCCTGCGTTGCATCAGCGCGGGCGTAGACGCGGGTGGATGACAGGAACAGGAAGGATTCGAATTCGAGGCGCGCCAGGCAGCGGGAGGTGACGCCGACATGTGCCTCGGCCGTGTCATGCGGGCGGGTGCGGAAGTCACCCGTGAGGCCGATGCAGTCGATAATGTGTCCGGCGGGGCGGCGGGCTTCCATTAGTGTTGGCAGAGCTGCACGGGTTACCGCGTGCACCGAGTATCCGTTGCGTTCCAGTGCTGCGACCAGGGCACCGCCGAGATAGCCCGCTGCGCCGAGCACGGTGAAAACAGGCTCGGTCATGATCATCCACCCTGAGTCACGGGCCCGCCTGCCCAGATATCGCCGGAGGTGACGGTGGTTGTCCGCGCCATCCCCGCGCGGTAGCTGGCACGCCGAAAGCGATGCAGAGGGGTGGAAGAACGCCGCGCACCAGCGATGCCGCCCCGATCACGCTGCCGGTGCCGATCTGCGCACCGTCCACCAGCACGGTGTTGGCGCCGATCCATACGTCGTCGCCAATGACGATGCCGCCGCGGCTGGGCTGGAAGCCTTGATCGCGGATAGGGCGGCCGGGATCGCCGAAGGCATGGTTGGTGGGCGCGAAGGTGCAGTTCGCCGCCACCAGTACGTTGCGCCCGATACGGATGCCGTGGCCGGTGTAAAGGACGCAGCCGGCGTTGATGAAACTGCCGCGGCCGATCACCACGTCGCCTTTGCCACCCGCCGGTTTGATCTTGACGAAGGCATCGATCGTCACGTCGTCCTCGATGACGATGAGGCTGCCGCGCTGCGAATCCTCGATATCGGCGAGGTGGGAGATGCGCGCGGACAACGCGATCTGCAACATGGTCCGCTGACCTATTCTGCCGCCATTTCGAGATCGGGCACTGCTGATGCGGCGTTCCAAAGGGCGCGGCATGCCGTTTCGACCGCTTGCGCCAGACCCGTGGCATCGAGCAATGGCGATGCGGCGAGCCGGGGTCGCAGTTCGCCGCGCAGTTCCGCAAGCGCGTCGATGTTCGAAGCCGCCGATACGGCCCGCGCGACATAGGCATCCACGTCCTCGGTCACCCAGTCGTCGAGCCCTGCTGCGTGCAGGATCGATGCACCGAAACGTCCCACGGTCGGCCTCCCTGCCAGCGTAACAACCGGCACGCCCAGCCAGAGTGCCTCAATCGTCGTGGTGCCGGCATTGTGCGGGAATGGGTCCAGCGCGATGTCGATCGCGCCATAGGCGGCCCAGGTGCGCGGCTGTGGTGCGCTTGCCACCATCAGCAGCCGGTCGTTCGCGGTGCCGTACGCGGCAAATCGCGCTGCGAACAAATCTCGGAACGCCGCCTCGGCGAAGTTCCGACTATTCAGGACCAGCCGGCTGCCGGGCACCCCAGCTAGGATGCGCGACCATGCGGCCACCACATGTTCGTTCAGGCGCTCGGGACGGCCGAAATAGCCGAACGTGAGGGTGCCGGCGGCGGCGGCCGGCGCAGGCGCGACCGAGGGCATGTCAGCGGGCGGGCGATAGGCCAAAGGAATGCGTGGCAGCCGTATCAGGTGCTCGCTGAACAACGCGTCGGCTTCGGGCGGGGCCAGCACATCATCGGCAAGGAATGCATCCATCGCTGACATGCCCGACGTGTAGCCGTGGCCGAGAATATACTCGATCTGCACCGGCGCCGGCTTGCGCGCGAAGACCAAGAGGCGGTTTGCCGCCGTGTGGCCTGCAAGGTCGATCAGTACATCAATCCTGTCCGCGCGGATAATGGCTGCCATCGCGTCGTCACTGATGCCGGATGTCGGCCGCCACTGGTCGGCGAGCTGCCGGAAACGCGCCGTGGTATCATCCGCCACGGCGACTTCGGCGTAGCAGAAGACTTCCACCTGCCTGCGGTCGTGCGCCGCGAGCAGAGGTTCGGCGAACAGCGCCACGGCGTGGTGGCGGAAATCCGGCGATACGTAGCCCAGCCGCAAGCGCCGTCCGGGCATGCGGTCGGCCGGGATCGGCGGCACCGCCTGCGCCAGCTTCTGCGCATGTTGCGCGTCCCAGCTGCGGTACTCAGCGTAGATCGCCTCGGGCGTGAGATCGTCACGGTAGTTCAGCGCGAACAACAGATTGCCGTGGCCGGAGGCATAGTCGGGGCGCAACGTTAGCGCCTGACGATAACATTTCTCGGTTTCGGCGTGGCGTCCCTGCATCTGCAACGCCACGGCCAGGTTGGAGAGACAGCGCGCCTTGTCGGGCAGCGCTGGCAGCGCGGCACGGTGATGACGCTCTCCCTCGACCGGCCTGCCGCTTTGCGACAGCAGGGCGCCGAGCGTCTCGTGTGCTTCAGGATCGTTCGGCGCCAAGGCCAGTGCCTGTCGCAAATGTGTTTCCGCGTCCGCAGCATTGTTCCGTGCCAGCAACGCGAGCGCCAGGCTGCGGCGCAGCCATGCCAGATGCGGCGCTTGCT
>Ga0335075_10009346_pt1 | contig 14972 bp, 11 predicted proteins | sample Lox_Sample_24_FD_206723 | JGI IMG/M metagenome (GOLD analysis project Ga0335075, IMG submission 206723) | Soil microbial communities from Loxahatchee National Wildlife Refuge, Florida, United States - Lox_Sample_2.4 | ecosystem: Environmental > Terrestrial > Soil > Wetlands | place: USA...
TGCGATCGAGCTTATAGAGGGTGAGGCCGATGCGATGGTCGGTGACACGGCCTTGCGGGAAATTGTAGGTGCGGATGCGCTCCGAGCGGTCTCCGGTGCCGACCTGCGCGCGGCGGTCCGCCGCGCGAGTCGCGGCGAGCTCCGCCCGGTTCCTCTCGTAGAGGCGCGCGCGCAAAATCTTCATCGCCTTGGCGCGATTCTTGTGCTGGCTCTTCTCCTCCTGCATCGAGACCGTGATCCCGGTCGGAAGGTGGGTCATGCGCACCGCGCTCTCGGTCTTGTTCACGTGCTGGCCGCCGGCGCCGGAGGCGCGAAAAACGTCGATGCGCAGATCCGCATCGTTGATGACGACATCGACCTCCTCGGCCTCGGGTAGCACCGCGACCGTGACGGTGGATGTGTGGATGCGACCCTGGCTCTCCGTCTCCGGCACACGCTGCACGCGGTGAACGCCCGATTCGAATTTGAGGCGCGCGAAGACGTCGCGACCGGTGATCTCGGCGATGCCTTCGCGAATGCCGTCGAGATCGCTCGGCGTGGCGCTCAATGTCTCGAAGCGCCAGCGCCTTTGTTCTGCATAGCGCCGGTACATCGCGAAGAGCACCGCGGCGAAGAGCGCTGCCTCCTCGCCGCCCGCCGCCGGGCGGACCTCGAGGATGGCGCTGCGCTCGTCGGCGGCGTCGCGCGGCAAGAGGGCGAGGCGAAGCTCGCGCTCGAGGAACGGAATTTGCTCGCTGAGCGCCTGCAGCTCGCCCTCGGCGAGCTCGGCCATCTCGGGGTCCGCGCGGAGCGTCTCGGCCTCGTCGCGGGCGTGCTCGGCGGCGCGCAGCGCCTCGATGCGTGCGATCACCGGATCGAGCTCCGCGAGCTCGCGGGCGGCGCGGACCGAGCTTTCGCCGGCGTGGCCGGCGGCGAGCTGGGCCTTGAGCTCGGCGCTCCGCGCAAGGATGCGGTCGAGCCGGTTGGAGAAGCTCATGAGAGGCGGCCGACGAGCTCCGCGATCGGCACCTCGGTCTGCGCGCCGCTGACGAGATCCTTGAGCTGCACGGCCTCGCGCGCGATCTCGTCCTCGCCCAGGATCACCGCCGCCCGCGCGGCGATGCGATTGGCCCGTTCCATGCGCCGACGGAGATTGCCGTGGTACTCCATTTCTGCGCGGATGCCCGCCGCGCGCAGGCGGCGGAGAATGCCGATCGCCGCTTCTTCCACCGCCGGCGATACCGGCACCACGGCGACCGGCGGCTGGGCTGCGGGCGCGCCGGGAAGGAGCATCGCCAGCCGCTCGATGCCGGCCGCCCAGCCGACCGCCGGCGTCGGCGGCCCGCCCATCTCCGCGACCAGCCCATCATAGCGGCCGCCGCCCATTACCGTGCCCTGCGCGCCAAGCGCGGTGGTCACGAACTCGAAGGCCGTATGGCCGTAATAGTCGAGGCCTCGGACGATGCGCGGGTTCTCGCGGAAGGGCACGCCGAAGCGGGCAAGCCCGTCCTTCACGCCCTCGTAGAACGCGGCCGCGGCCGCCGTGAGATGCGGCCCTATCGCCGGCGCCTCGGCCAGGATCGCCTGGTCGATCGGCTCTTTCGAATCGAGGATGCGCAGCGGATTGCGCTCGAGCCGCGCCTGGCTTTCCGCCGACAGCGCCTCGCGGTGACGGGTGAAGTAGGCGACGAGCGCGGCGCGATAGGCGCTCCGGCTCTCAGCATCGCCCAGCGTATTGATCTCGAGGGTGACGTCGGCGGCGACGCTGAGGGCCTCGAGAACGGCGAAGCCGCAGGCGATCGCCTCGGCGTCGGCGAGCGGATGGGCGGGCCCGATCAGCTCAATGTCGATCTGGTGGAACTGCCGGTAGCGACCCTTCTGCGGCCGCTCGTAGCGAAACATCGGCCCGGCATAGAACACTTTCTGCGGCAGCGACTGGGTGAGGCCGTTGGACACGAGCGCGCGGCAGATTCCGGCGGTTGCCTCCGGACGCAGCGTGACGTTTTCGCCCGAACGGTCGGTGAAGGTGTACATCTCCTTCGTTACGACGTCGGAGGTCTCGCCGAGGGTGCGGGAGAAGACGCGCGTATCCTCGAAGATCGGGGTCGCCCACTCCTCGAAGCCGAAGCTTTCGGCGATGCGGCGCGCGGTCTCGATGACGTGACGGTGGCGGCGAAGGTCCTCCCCGATGAGGTCGCGCGTGCCGCGGACGGGCTGCATCGGTGTCACGAAGATTCAGTGCCTCCGGAACCGGCGGACGCCGCTCGGCAATGGTGCGGTCTGCATGGTGGCTTTACTCGTTCCTGGGCGGTGCCGCCCGCGACGGCGCAGCGCATCCCCCGTGGGACCTCCCCGTGGGGCGTCCCTTGGGGGGCGTCCCCTGGGGACGTCCCAGGGGAGGCGGCATCCTGCCTTCGCGGGAGGCTTCCCGCAAGCCTCCGGGGGCCGCGCCGCGGTCCCCGGAGCTTCGCGTCAGGCAGTCAGCATGTCCGTTTTCGCAACATAGGCGCCGACGGGCAGGACCTCGCGCCCGTAGTCGCCGTTGATGACCTCGGCCGCGGAGAGATAAGCGGCAAGGAGGGCGCACACCAGGCCGGTGTAGCCGCCAAGCGTGCCGATCAGGTCCAGGCCGAACCATTTGCCGATGGCGAGCAGGAAGAAAGTGATCCAGAGCGTGAGGAAGACGAGCTGCAGCACCATGTTGTGGCGAAACGAGGCGATCCACATGTAGAACGTAAAGACGCCCCAGACGAAGAGGTACCAGCCGACGAACGGCTCGGGCGTCTTGCCGAGGAAGAATTTCACGAACAGGACGAACGACCACCAGAACGCGCCATAGCTCAGGAACGCGACGGTGGCGAACGTGTTGCCGCGGATATAGGCGAGGATCCCGGCGATCGACTGCGCCGTTCCTCCATAAGCCAGCGCCATCGCAAGGACGATTCCGATGCCCTCGCCGCTGGCCCACCCGGCATTGACCATGCTGAGGAGCCAAGTCGTGCTGGCGAATCCGATCAGCCCGAGCGGCGCCGGGTTGCCTAACTTGCTTTCCACGATTTTTCCTCCCTAAGGCTTCGTAAGCTCGTTGGTCGCGCGCCCGCCTTCTGCCGGCGCGGGCAGAAGCTGAGTCGTGCGCGCACGACTCTCCCCGAATCTGCTTGAATGAAAGGTTAGGCCCTTAGGCTCGGCGGATTCAAGCCGGACGTCGTCAAGCGAATATGTTGCACCGGCGCAGCGAACGCCGGGACGGCAGACCCGGCCCCGGCCCCACTATTCCGCGGCGGCCTTCGGAACGGCGAGCGCGGCCGCCTTCGCTTCCACCAGTTCGACGATGTGGTCGATCATCCGCTCGGCGGGAATGGTGTGATCGGTCTTGCCGGCGTGATAGACCATGTGCCGCCCGGCGCCGCCGCCGGTGACGCCGAGATCGGTCATCAGCGCCTCGCCGGGGCCGTTGACGACGCAGCCGATGATCGAGAGCGTGATCGGCGTTTCGATATGCGCGAGCCGGTCCTCGAGCTCGGAGACCGTCTCGATGACGTTGAAGCCCTGCCGCGCGCAGGACGGGCAGGAAATGATTCGCACGCCGCGATGGCGGATGCCGAGCGACTTCAGCATTTCCCACCCGACCCGCACCTCCTCCTCCGGCTCCGCCGAAAGCGAGACGCGGACGGTATCGCCGATCCCGGCCCAGAGCAGGTTGCCGAGACCGATCGCCGACTTCACGGTGCCGGTGCGCCGGCCGCCGGCTTCCGTGATGCCGATATGGAGCGGATGGTCGCAGACTTCGGCGAGCTGCTGATAGGCGGCGACGGCCAGGAACACGTCGGAGGCCTTGACGCTGATCTTGAACTCGTGAAAGTCGTTGTCCTCAAGAATTTTCGCGTGCTCGAGGGCGCTTTCGACGAGCGCCTCGGGATTGGGCTCGCCGTATTTCTCGAGGAGGTGGCGCTCGAGCGAGCCCGCGTTGACGCCGATGCGCATCGAGCAGCCATGGTCGCGGGCGGCCTTGATGACCTCCTTCACGCGCTCGTTGCTGCCGATATTGCCGGGGTTGATGCGCAGGCACGCCGCCCCGCTCTCGGCGGCCTCGATGGCGCGGCGGTAGTGGAAATGGATGTCCGCGACGATCGGCACATCGACCGCGCGCACGATCGGCTTGAGCGCCAGCGCGCTCTCCTGATCGGGGCAGGAGACGCGGACGATATCAACCCCGGCGTCCTGGGCACGGCGGATCTGCGCGATGGTGCCCGCGACGTCGGTGGTCGGCGTGTTGGTCATCGTCTGCACGCTGATGGGCGCGCCGCCGCCCACCGGGACGGGACCCACATGGATGCGCCGCGAAGCCCGGCGCTCGATATGCTGGTAAGGACGGTAGTTCATTGCGTGGAGTCTGTGCCCTGCGTTGCATGGATGGCGGCCGGCGTGTAGGCGGGCGCGCCCGAAGCGGCAGCGGCGATCTGCGCCGGCAGCGCGCCGGCCTTGATCAACCCGGCATCGAGCGGCTGGTCGCGCACGACCATTCCGGGGCCGCCGAGCGGCGGCGCGGGCCGCCCGTCGACCAGGAGCTCGGTGCCGCCGGCATTCCCCGTGGTCAGCACGAGGCCGGCATGGCGCGGCGCCGTCCAGCTCTCACCCGGCTGCATGAGCTTGGTGAAGACGACCGCACCGGTCTGATCCCGGACCTCAATCCACGCCGCGGCGGTTGCACGCACGGTAATGGTGCCCGGTGGCGGGAGGGGTTGGGTCGCGGCGTTGGCCGGGGGTGCGAGGGAGGAGACCGCGGCGAGCGCGGCATTGGGCGCAGGCCCGGAGGAGGCGGCCGCCGAGGCTCCGGGCGCGCTGGCGGCGGGCGGATTGGCCGCCGCCGAAGAAGCGGGGGCCTGAGCGGCGGGCGGGGGAGCGCCGGCGCTTGCGGGAGCCGGCGCCGGCCCGGCAGGAGGCGAAGACGCCAGGGGGCCCGGGAATGCGCCGGCGGATGCGCCGGCGGAGGCCCCTACGGCAACGCCCGCGGCCGACGCCGCGGCCCCGGCCGGTGGAGCGGCCCGGGGCGCCGGCGCCCGTTCCGGGAGCGGATGGGCCGGCGCCAACGCTGTCGGGTCCGCGAGGCGGGCCAGCCTCTCCGGCACCGGGGTCACGGGATGCGGGGGGGCTGCGTGGTCGGCCATGCGATACCAGCCCACATAGGCGCCGACGGCGAGCACGAGCCCGAGCAGCACCACCGCGCCCGCCGGCACGCCGCGGTCCGGCACCGGCGCGGGAAAAGTCAGCTCGGTCTTGGTGTTGACTTCCGCCACCTCGGCCCGAAAGCGACGGCTCACATCGTCCGGCTCGAGGCCGAGCGCCACCGCGTAGGTTCTGAGGAAGCCCAGCGCGTATGCGTTCCCGGGAAGGTCCGCGATCCGCCCGTCCTCGATCGCCTCGAGATAGGAGGCGCGGATCCGCAGCCCCGCGGCCAGCTCCTCGAGGTTCCAGCCGCGCTGCTCGCGCGCGGCACGCAGCTCCGCCCCCACCCGCGGTGCGTGCCCCCGCGCGGACGGGTTGTCGCTCGGGGCGGAGGACATGCTGGCATGCCCCTCCGCCAACCTGGCCTTGCGCTCGTGCAGCACGGGTCCGGTCTCCGTGGCCGATCGGTCGCCAATCGGCTTCCATCCGGCGTCAACCGCCGACGATACCGTGGCTGATCAATGTGTAACTCAATTAGCAGGGGGTTGCCAACCTTCCCTCCTTTTCCCGCGCAAATTCCCGGCCAAGGGCCTCGCGCGGCAGCGGGAGGCGAGCCGGTCGCTTCCGTCATTCGCTTGCGCCCGCGACGCCTTGCTCGCGCGTCCAGGCGGAGATGGTCTCGCGCAGCGACCCGCCGCCCGACGCGGCGCGCCGAATGCCGGCCAGGACAGGGCGGAAAGCGGCGAGATCGATCCGGGCGAGCCAAGCCTTTAGCGGCAGCAGCGCCGGCGCGGACATCGAGAGCGTCGCGATGCCGAGAGCGGCGAGCGTGATCGCCACCACCGGCTCGCCGGCCGCATCCCCGCAGACCGCAAGCGACACGCCGGCCGCCTCCGCCTTCTCGGCGAGATCCTCGAGCAGGTCGAGCATCGGCGCCGAGAGCACATCGTAACGGCGGGCAAGCCCGGGCGCGGTGCGATCGGCGGCGAACAGGAACTGCATGAGATCATTGGTGCCGACGGAGACGAAGTCGGCGGCGGCGAGGAGGGCGGGGAGCTGCCAGAGCAGCGCCGGCACCTCGAGCATCGTGCCGACGGCAAGGCGGGCGGGGGGGCGGGCGATGCGCGCCGCCTCGGCCTCCAGGAGCCCGCGGGCGAGACGGAACTCCTCGACCGTCGCCACCATCGGGAACATCACCGAGAGAGGCCGCCCGTCGGCGGCCAGCAGGAGCGCATGCAGCTGGCGCCGCAGGACCGCCGGCCGGTCGAGGCCGACGCGCAGGCTGCGCCAGCCCATGGCGGGATTGCTCTCCGCCGGCGGCGGGGCGCCGGGGAGCAGCTTGTCGCTGCCGAGATCGAGCGTGCGAAAGACGAACTCCCGCCCGCCCGCCGCGGCGAGCATGCGCGCATAGAGGGAAGCCTGCTCGGCTGCGTCGGGCACGGCAGGGCCCGCGGCCATCATGGCGATCTCGGTGCGAAAGAGGCCGACACCGTCCGCGCCCGTGGCGCATAGCTGCTCGACCTCGTGCGGCAGGCCGATGTTCAGCATCAGCCTGATCCTGCTGCCGTCGGCGGTCGCGGCCGGACGGTGGCGCCAGGCGCGGAGCGTTTCATGCTCGGCCGTGCGCGCCGTGAGCGCGGCGCGGTAGCCCTGCGTGATGTCGAGCTCCGGGCGCAGGATGACGCGGCCCTCGTCGGCGTCGAGCACCACCTCCTCGCCATCCCCGGCGCTTTCGAGCAGGCCGTGCGCGCCGCCGAGCGCCGGCAGGCCGAGCGCGCGGGCGAGGATGGCGGCGTGGCCGTGCGGCGTTCCCTCCTCGAGCACCATCCCGGCAATGCCGCGCGCGTGCCAATCGATGAGCTCCGCCGGTCCGAGCCGGCGGGCGAGCAGGATCGTCCCCGGCCCCACCGCACTCGGCGGGGGCGCCGCGCCCAGCGCTGCGAGCAGCCTTCCTGCAAGGTCCTCGAGGTCGGCCACGCGCTCGCGCAGGTAGGGATCGGCGAGATGACGCATGCGCCGGCGCAATTCGCCGGCCACCCGATGCACCGCGGCCTCGGCCGTCAGGCCCGCCCGCACGGCGGCGGCCACCCGCTCGAACCAGCCGGCGTCGGCCGCGACCAGGCGATAGGCCTCCAGCACCTCGCGCGGCGCCCCCGGCTCCGGGACACGGTCGGCCAGCAGGGCATCCACCCCTTGCCGCATCGCCTTCCAGGCATGTTCGAAGCGCGCGAGTTCGGCGCCCACATCCTCGGCGAGGAGCCGCTCCGGCTGGGCAAGCGCGCCGCGGCGCAGGACCGGACCGACCGCGAGACCGGGAGCGAGTGGGGTTGCGGCAAAGCGGCGCGACAGGGCTGCCCCGAATCCCTCCTCGGGCGGAGCCGCATCGGTGCCGTTGGGCAGCAGTTCCGCAAGCAGCATGGCGACCGTCTCCAGCTCGTCCGCCTCGTCCTGCTCATAAAGGCGCGGGAGACGGCTCTGCACCGCGAGCACGCCGCGCGTCCGGCCCGCCCGGCGCACCGGAACCGCCAGCATCGAGGCATAGGGCTCCTCGCCGGTCTCGGGGCGATAGGCGAAGGCAGGGTGGTTCTGCGCGTCCGGCAGGTTGAGGGCCGCACCGGTCGCGGCGACCAGGCCGACGACGCCCTCGCCGACGCGCAGCCGCGTGCGCCCGACCGCCGTCTCCTTGAGCCCGAAGGTCGCCACGAGCTCGAGGATGTCACCCGGCCGCAGCGTGTAGATCGAGCAGACCTCGCTCGCGAGCTCGGCCGCGATCAAGGACGCAAGCGCCCCGAGCGGTGCTGCGCTCCGCGCCATCGTCTCGCGCAGACGAGCCAGGAGGCGGCGCGCGGTGGCCATTCACCGCGCCTCGGCCGCGACGCGGGCCCACCGGGTCGGCTCGTCTCTCTTGGCACCGGGCTTTCCCACGGATTGACCTCACCCCTCATCGCGCGCCAGCCTTGCCGCGTTCGAGCCGCCGGTGTCGCCGTGTACGGGATACGCCCGACTGTGGCGACTTTCCGGCCGCAAGTCATGAAAAACCGTGGAGCCGCCGACCATGGACCAGCCGCATGCCACGCGAACCGTCCCGGTCGATGATCTCCGCGCGTTCGTTGCCCGGATCTTCGCGGCCGCCGGCTGCGATGCGTCGGAGGCGGAGCGCATCGGCTTCTATTTGGTGAGCGCCAATCTCGCCGGGCACGACAGCCACGGGGTCGTCCGCGTCCCGCGCTACGTTCAGGTGCTGAAGCTCGGCCAGGTGCGCGCCGGCCAAACGCTCCGCATCGTCACCGAGACCCCGTGCCAGGCGCTCGTGGACGGCAATTTCGGATTTGGGCAGACGATCGCGCCGCTCGCCGTTGATGTCGGGATCGCGAAGGCGAAAGCAAACGGCGTCGCGGTGATCGGGCTCCGCAATTCGGGCCATATCGGCCGGATCGGCGACTGGGCCGAGCGCGCCGCTTCCGCGGGCCTGATCTCGATCCACTTCGTCAACGTCTTCAACGGCGAGCTGGTCGCGCCGTTCGGCGGCGTCGACCGCCGCTTTTCGACCAACCCCTTCTGCGTCGGGGTCCCGTTGCCGCAGCAGGATCCATTGATCCTCGACTTCGCCACCTCGGTGGTCGCGGAAGGCAAAGTCCTGGTGGCGTCGAACGGCGGAAAGAAGGTGCCGCACGACGCGATGATCGAGCCTGACGGGCGTCTTTCCTCGGACCCGGCAACGCTCTACGGCCCGCTCGCGGGAACGAGCGAGCGCAACCCGGGCGCGGGAAGCGGGGCCTTGCGCGCGTTCGGGGAGCACAAAGGGTCCGGCCTGGCGTTCATGTGCGAAGTGCTGGCGGGGTGCTTGACCGGCGGCGGCACTTCGGGACCCGCGGAGCGGGGTCCCGGGCGGCGCATCGCCAACGGGATGCTCTCGATCTACATCGCCCCGGCGGGGGTTGGGGTCGCGCATTTCGCGAGCGCCGTTCTGGATTATGTCGACTACGTCAGATCCGCGCGGCCGGCCGTGCCCGGCGGCGAGGTGCTCATACCCGGCGAGCCGGAGCGCCGCGCCCGCGCGGCGCGCCTCGCCGGCGGGATTCCGCTCCAGGCGGAGACCTGGGCGGCCATCGTCGCGACCGCGCGGGAGGTCGGTCTCAACGAATTCGTCCCCGCTCCGTGAGGAGCGGGCGAAGCGCCCGGTTCGCAGATGGGGGCGGCGATTGACGCGCCTCAACCGTGGCGGGATGATTGAAGCAAGATCGAGGAGGGGAAGCTTGGCATGCCTGCTCCCTGGCCACGCGCCGCATTCGGCTTCTTTGCCGCCGTCCTTTCGGTGCTCATCTTCCATCAGGCGATGTGGGGCGTGCTGCATGCGCTCAAGGAGATGCCCGCCCCCTATCCCACCGCGCCGGTGCCGCCGTTCGGCCTGCCGCAAATCGTCGATCTCTGCTTCTGGGGCGGGGTATGGGGCGCGCTCTTCGGACTCGTGCTTCCGGTGCTGCCGGAGAGCGTGCCGATGTGGCTCCTTGGGCTCGCCTTAGGCATTCTTGCAACCCTGGTCGGCCTCTTCGTCGTGCCGGCGCTCAAAGGCCAGACGATGGCAGACGGATTCGCGGTGATGGCGTTCGTGCGCTCGTTCCTGATCAACGGGTTCTGGGGCATCGGGGTGGGCTTGATCCTGCCCCTTCTGCTGCCCGCGGCGACCCGGCCGGCCTGACCGCGGTCCCGTCCGCGCCATCGCCGCATGCGCCTCGAGGCCATCGCCGTCGGCAAGAATCCTCCGGATGACGTGAACGTCGTGATCGAGGTGCCGATCGGCGGCGAGCCGATCAAGTACGAGATGGACAAGGCAGCCGGCACGCTGGTCGTCGATCGCTTCCTCTACACGCCGATGCGCTATCCCGGGAATTATGGTTTCGTGCCGCACACGCTCTCGGAGGACGGCGATCCGGTGGACGTGCTGGTCGCCAACACGCGGCCGATCGTGCCGGGCGCGGTGATCAACGTCCGCCCAGTGGGCGTGCTCATGATGACGGACGAGAACGGCAACGACGAGAAGATCATCGCGGTGCCCTCGCCCCACCTCACCCGGCGCTATGAGCACGTGCTCGAGGTCGCGGATCTGCCGCCGATCACGCTCGCGCAGGTCCGGCATTTCTTCGAGCACTACAAGGACCTCGAAGAGGGCAAGTGGGTGAAGATCGCGGGCTGGGGAGACGCGGCGGATGCAAAGCGGATGATCCGCGAGGCGATCGAGCGCGAGCGGGGAAAGCCCGGCTAAGGAGGGGGCGCTTCAGCGGCCGAGAAAGGCTTGCACGCCGGTCGAGACGATCTGGATGCCGATGCAAAGCATGATGAAGGCCGAGAGCCGCAGCATCACGTTGGTGCCGCGCTCGCCGAGGATCGCGCCGGTGCGCTCGGCGAAGCGATAGCAGAGATAGATGGTCGCGGCGATCGCGACCAGCGCGGCGAGCGCCCCACCGACGAAGAGCGCCAGATGGATGGGTCCTTGCTCGAGGGAGGGGCGCTGGCTGCCCAGCGTGATCGCGACCGAGATCGATCCCGGCCCGACCGTGAGCGGCATGGTGAGCGGGTAGAACGCATCGACCGGCTTCACGCCGCCGGTGCCGGTCTTGGTGTCCCCTGCGGCACCGCGTGGGGCGTCGACCGGGGCGCCGCTTTCGAGCAGCCGCCAGCCGAAGGCGCTCACCGCGAGCCCGCCCGCCACGCGCACCGCGGGAAGGGTGACGCCGAAGAACCCGAGCACGTTGGCGCCGAAAAAGAGCGAGCCGATGAGGAGGAAGAGGCTGTTGCGCGCGACGCTCAGCGCGAGCTCATGCCGTTCCACCTCCGTGCACCCGAGCGTCGCGGCAAGAAAGAACGGCACGTTGCCGATCGGATCGACGATCGGGAACAGCGCGGCATAGACCAGCAGGAAGGTGTCGGTGATCCCGGTCACGATAGCCTATTATCGCAAATCCGGACCCGCGGCATCGGCTCAACCGGGCGGATTGACCGGATCGGCCGCCGCAGCTATCCCCCCGGTCCCCGCCCGTGCCGGCCTGCATGGAAAGCCGGCGCGGGCTCTTTGTCCCGGTATCGGATTCACGCAGGCTTCCGTGGTCGCCCCTGCCGCCCACGCAGCCTGCGATCCGATACCAGCCGCAGGAGACGCACATGGCATCATCGGGCAGCGCCGCAGCACTTGCCCCGCGTGCGGCCGGCGGGATCGCGGCCGAGAGGCTGCGCGGCCTTGTCGAGCGGATCGAGCGGCTGGAGGAAGAGCGCAAGGCGCTCGGCGCCGACATCCGCGATGTCTATACGGAAGCGAAATCGGCGGGATTCGACGTCAAAGTGATGCGCCAGCTCATCCGGCTGCGCCGGCAGGAGCCGGCTTCGGTCGAGGAGCAGGAGACGCTGCTCGACGTCTATCGTCGCGCGCTCGGAATGTAAAAGCGCCGAGCCGCGCTCACCGGACCGCATCAAGGGCGGTGTGGTGCGCGCTGAGCACGAGCTGCCGGCGGATCTTCTGGGTCGGCGTGAGAAGCCCGTTCTCCTGCGTGAAGGGCGGCACGAGCCGGTGGCGGCGGACGCGCTCGACCACGCCGAGCCGCTCGTTCACGCGCTTCACGGCTTCGGCCACCGAGGCGGCGTCGGCACCTTCGGCGGCGACGAGAAGTGCGGAGACGTAGGCCTCTCCGTCGCCGGTCACGACCGCCTGCATGATCTCCGGCTCCGCCATGAGCATGCCTTCGATGCGCGCCGGTGAAATATTGTCCCCGCCCGAGAGCACGATGATGTCCCGCTTGCGGTCGGTGATGCGAAGATAGCGGTCGACGTCGAGCACGCCGATATCGCCGGTGTGCAGCCAGCCGCCGGCGAGCGCCGCTTCGCTCGCTTCCGGCTGGTTCCAGTAGCCGAGCATCACGAGATCTCCACGCACCAGGATCTCGCCGTCTTCGGCGATCGCGACCTCCACGCCGTCGAGCGGCGGGCCCACGGTCTCGATGCGCGTAATGCCGGGCGGCGTTGCGCTGATCACCGGGCCAGCCTCGGTTTGCCCGTAGCCCTGGATGAGCGGCACGCCGAGGGCCAGAAAGAATCGCCCGACCTCCGGCTCAAGCCTCGCGCCGCCCGAGACCGCAAGCGTCAGCCGGCCGCCGAAGCGCGCCTGCACCTTTCTTCGCACCAAGCGCTCGAGCAGAGGTTCCGCCAAGCGTTCCGGAAGAGAAAGCGGCCTTCCGTCGAGGCGCGCAAGCCCGTTCGCCAGCGCGCGGGCGAAGAGGAGGCGCTGCCAGCGGGGCGCGCGCGCGATCTGGCCGAGGACGCGGGCGCGGAACACCTCCAGCACGCGCGGCACGATGGTGATGAGGGAGGGGCGGATCGCGAGGAGGTCGGCGGCGAGATGCTCGATCCCGCGCCCGTAGACGACCTCGACGCCGATGGAGGTGAGAAAGAACTGGCCGACCGTATGCTCATAGCTGTGCGAGAGCGGCAGCACGGAGAGATAAACCCCGCCCTCGAGAGAGAGCGGGCGGATCAGCCTCTCGGCGCCGCGACAGTTGGAGAGAATCGCCCGGTGCGGCAGCATCACGCCTTTCGGCGCGCCGCCGGTGCCCGATGTGTAGATGAGGCAGGCGAGAGTCTCGGGCGGGATGCGTGCGGCTTCGGCCGCGATGTCGTCCGGGTCCGCCTCGCCCGCGACGAGGTCCGACCAGGCGAGCTGCCGGACGCCTGGCACCGAGGGCGTCGGCTCGCCCGTGACGAGGAGATCGAGCGAGCCGGCGAGCGCCGCGCCCTCGAGAAGACGCTCGGCGAGCGCGCGGGTCGAGACGATCGCGGCCCGGATCCCGGCATCGCGGAGGAGATGCGCGTGGTCGGCTCGGGTATTGGTGGTGTAGGCGGGCACCGGAACCGCGCGGATCGCCATCAGCGCGGTTTCCGCAATCGGATACTCCGGGCCGTTCTCGGCCAGGATCATCACCCGATCGCCGGCGCCGATCCCGGCGGCACGGAGATTGCGCGCGGCGGCGGCAGCCTCGCGCGCGAAGCCCTCCCAGGTCTTGCTTTGCCAGGCGCCGGAGCGGAAGGCGCGCAACATCGGCCGGCCGCCCCATACCCGGGCGCGATCGAACAGCATGGCGGCGAGATTCGGCCAATGCGGATACGCCCCCACGCCCCCTCCTCGAGCCCCCGGGTCGCCCCGTTGGCGCCCCCTTTGACGGCCTTGCCCCCGGCCTCCATCTTACGGGGGACCGGACACGGACCGTCAACATAGAGGACCAGAGCCCGATGCCATATCCCGGCCCCGTTCGCGTGCCGGAGGGTCAGAGCGGCGGTGCGGACGCGCTGCCCACCTGGGACCTTGGCGACCTTTATTCGGGACCCGAAAGCTCCGGCGTGACGGGCGATCTCGCTCGCGCCGAGACGGAGGCGAAGGACTTTGCCGCGCGCTACGCCGGGCGCCTCGGCGCACTTTCGGGCGCCGAGCTCGGCGAGGCGATCGGCGAATTCGAGCGTCTCGAGGAGGTTCTCGGGCGGCTCGTCTCCTACGCACAGCTTCTCTTCAGCACCGATTCGACCGATCCCGCGTACGGCCGCTTCTACCAGACCATCAATGAGCGCGTGACCGCGATCGGCAGCCATCTCATTTTCTTCGGCCTCGAGCTCAACCGACTCGAGGAATCCATGCTCGAGCCCAAGCTCACCGACCCCGTTGCCCGGCACTTCCGCCCGTGGCTTCGCGACTTGCGCGTCTTCCGGCCCCATCAGCTCGGCGACGAGCTCGAGAGGCTCTTTCACGAGAAGGAAGTCACCGGCCATGCCGCCTGGAGCCGGCTCTTCGACGAGACGATCGCCGGGATGCGCATCGCAGTCGCGGGCGAGGAGCTGACGATGAGCGCCGCGCTCAACCAGCTCTCGGATCGCGATCGGGCGGTCCGCGAAGCGGCCGCGCACGCCATCGGCGCGGCGCTCCGGCGCGACATCCGCCTCTTCTCGCTGATCATCAACACGATCGCGAAGGACAAGGAGATCGCCGACGGCTGGCGGCACTATCCGCACCCGGCGAGCTACCGCAATCGCGCCAACATGGTCGAGGACGAGGTGGTCGAGGCGCTCACCGAAGCCGTGCGCGCCGACTATCCGCGGCTTGCCCACCGCTACTACCGCCTCAAGGCGCAATGGCTCGGCCTCCCGCGGCTCCAGCACTGGGATCGCAACGCGCCGCTGCCCGAAGACGACGACCGCCACATCGGCTGGGAGGAGGCGCGGAGGCGGGTGCTCGGGGCGTACCGCGCCTTCAGCCCGGAGCTAGGCGAGATCGGCGGGCGCTTCTTCGCCTCTCCCTGGATCGACGCTGCTCTCCGCCCCGGCAAGGCGAGCGGCGCCTTCGCGCACCCCACCGTGCCCTCGGCGCACCCCTACGTGCTGCTCAACTATCACGGCCGGACGCGCGACGTGATGACGCTCGCCCACGAACTCGGGCACGGCGTGCATCAGGTGCTCGCAGGCGGGCAAGGCTACCTGCTCGCCAACACGCCGCTCACGCTCGCCGAAACCGCGAGCGTGTTCGGGGAAATGCTGACATTCCAGGCGCTCCTCGACGATACCGATGACCCGCGCGCGCGCCGCATCATGCTCGCCTCGAAGGTCGAGGACATGCTGAACACCGTCGTGCGGCAGATCGCTTTCTACCGCTTCGAGACCCTCTTGCACGAGGAGCGCCGTTCCGGCGAGCTGCTCCCTGCGCGGATCGGCGAGATCTGGCTTTCCGTGCAAAGCGAGAGCCTCGGCCCGGCCTTCGAATTCGCCGACGAGTACCGCAATTTCTGGGCCTACGTGCC